>Ga0182024_10008980_pt1 | contig 20841 bp, 19 predicted proteins | sample P32metaG_FD_120480 | JGI IMG/M metagenome (GOLD analysis project Ga0182024, IMG submission 120480) | Permafrost microbial communities from Stordalen Mire, Sweden - P3-2 metaG (Illumina Assembly) | ecosystem: Environmental > Terrestrial > Soil > Wetlands > Permafrost | place: Sweden: Stordalen...
GCTCCCACTACTACGTCGTTCGCCAGACCGTCTATCTGGCGATCGGATTCGTGGGGATGCTGGCCCTGTCCCGTCTCGACTACGGGCACCTGCGCCGCTACAAAAACGCGATCTACGCGACGTTGATCGTCAGCATCCTCGCGGTGCTGGGGCTCGGGCACGGGGCCAACGGCGCGATCCGCTCGATCAACTTCCCGCTGTTCTCCTTTCAGGCCTCCGAGCTCGGCAAGGTGCTGCTGATCCTCGCGCTGTCTTCTTTCATCGTCGACCGCGCGCGGCGCTTGCGCGAGCGCGATACGACCGTGCGCGTGCTGCTGGCGGCGCTGGTGCCGGCGATGCTCGTGATCGCCCAGCCGGATCTCGGCTCCGGGATGGTGTACATGACGATCGCGTTCGTGCTGCTGCTCGTGGCGGGAACGCCGTGGCGCCAGCTCACCGCGCTGGTGGCGCTCGTGGCGGTGTCCGTCACGTTCGTGCTCGCCGTTGGCCCAGCCGTCGGCGTGCACGTGCTCAAGCCCTATCAGACCGAACGGCTGACGGCATTCCTGCACCCCTCCTCGAACTTCGAGGAAATCAAGGAAAAGGAATCCAAGACCGGCGAACCCGATCCTCGCTATCAGCTCGCCCAGTCGAAGATCGCGATCGGCTCGGGCCAGAAGACCGGCCGGGGATCCAACTCCACTCAGCTCACGGGCGACTACCTGCCCGAGGATGACACCGATTTCGTATTCGCGGCCGTTGGCGAGCAGTACGGCTTCCTAGGGGCCGGGCTGGTGCTGTGCCTGTACGCGCTGCTGATCTGGCGCACGCTGCGCATCCTCACGATGTCCAAGGACCTTTTCGGCTCGCTCGTGGCGGGGGGCGTAGCGGCTATGCTCATGTTTCAGGTGTTCGTCAACGTGGGGATGACCATTGGGATCATGCCCATTACCGGCGTTACGCTGCCGCTCATGAGCTATGGCGGCTCGTCGGTGATCACCACCCTGTTGGCGGTGGGCCTGCTGCAATCCATTTATGTCCAGGCGCGCGCCTCAGCGGCACTGAAGGGCCGCGTGCCGATTTATTAGACCAATGTCCGCCGACTATTCCCGATCGCCAGCTGTGGATGCGCCGCCGAGGATTCTCCTCCGGCCTTCGCCCGCGCGGGACCCGGCCGGCATCGATACCGAAAGACTGGATCAAATTGAAAAAGCAAGTGCTTGTCAGCGTCGATCGCGCGGAGACGCGCGTCGCGCTCTTGGAGTCCTCCGGAACGCCCGGCGCCTCACGCTCCGCATCGACCAGCTCCCGCAAACGCGCAAGCGGCGCTCCCCAGGCCGGCTATCGCATAGCTGAGCTGTATCTCGAGCGTCGGGGCGGGCGCTCGATCGTCGGGAACATCTACAAGGGCAAGGTCGACAACGTGCTGCCCGGGCTGGAGGCCGCGTTCGTCGACATTGGCCTGGAGAAGAACGGGTTCCTGCATGTCGATGAGATCGTGCTGCCCGGTGTGGAGGCGCCCAAGCGCGGGCGTGGCAATGGCAGCGCTCGCAAGATCTCAGATCTGCTCGCGCCCGGCCAGGAGATCGTCGTGCAGGTGGTCAAGGACCCGCTGAAGACGAAGGGCGCGCGGCTGTCGATGGAGCTGACGATCGCGGGGCGCTACATGGTCTACGCCCCCACCGGCGAGGGGATCGGCGTGTCGCGCCGCTTGGAGGATCGTGAGCGCGACCGCCTGCGCAAGCAGACCTCGGGCCTTGATCTGGGTGACGGTGGGGTGATCGTTAGGACCGCCGCGCACGGCGCCAAGCGGGAGGACTTCGAACGCGAGCTGAAGTACTTGCACAAGCTGCACGAGGTGCTCGGCAAACGCGTCGAGGATACCCTCGCCCCGGATCTCGTCTTCCAGGAGGCCGACCTGTCGGTACGAGTGGTGCGGGACATCTTCTCCGAGCACTTCGAGCGCGCGATCGTCGACGACGAGCAGCAGTTCAAACGTCTGGTCTCGTTCTTCACGCGCACCGCCCCCGAGCTGGTCGAGCGCGTCGAGCTGTGGGAGCAGAAGGAGCCGCTGTTCGAGTCCTACGGCGTGGACAAGGCGATCGAGGGCGTGCTCTCACGCCGCGTTGACCTGCCGAGCGGCGGCTACCTGGTGATCGACTACGCCGAGGCGCTGACCGTGATCGACGTCAACTCAGGGTCGTTCATCGGCCGCGGCAAGGGCGCGGCGCTGGAGGACACGATCACCAAGACGAACCTGGAGGCCGCCGAGGAGGTTGTCAATCAGCTGCGCCTGCGCGACATCGGCGGGATCATCGTGATCGATTTCATCGACATGGCACGCGCGCGCAACCGCGACGCTGTGATGAAGACGCTCAGAAAGACGTTGGACGAGGACCGCACGAAGACGTTCACGGCCGAGATCTCAAAGCTCGGTCTGGTCGAGATGACTCGCCAGAACGTAACCGAGGGTGTGCGCGAGATCATGAGCCGGCCATGCCCGACGTGCGAGGGCGAGGGTGTGATCCGCTCGGAGGAAACCTACGCGATCGAGTTCGAGCGCCGCCTGCGCGACATCGCCGCCGAAAACCCCGACGTGGAGGCGTTCCTCGTCCAGATCAACCCGCGAGTGAGCACCGAGTTCACCGGACACGGCTCGCGCGTGCTGCACGCGCTCGAGCTGCAGACGGGCAAGTCGTTCCTGTTCGAGGGCTCGGAAGGGTTGACGCTGGAGCACTTCGCGATCACTTTCCAGGGCACCCGCGCGGAGGTCGAGGAGCGCGCGCTGCCCTTCCGCCAAGGCGACGAGGTGCTGGTGGAGATCGTCGAGCCGCACATGTACGACGTCGACGACGCGGTCGCGAAAATCGACGGCTACATCATCTCGATCGCGGGCGCGGCGCGGAGTGTCGGCGAGAAGCGGATGGTGCGCATCGACCAGGTCGGTCGCACGGCGGCGAGTGCGCTGCTGCTGGACGAGTCCGGCGATGTGGTTCGCCCGACGCCGCGGGCTCCGGCCCCGACCGCCAAACCGAGACCCAGAAGGCGGACGCCCAAGCCCGTCACGCCCACAGCGGTGGAGAGCTCTTCTGAGGTGACTTCGGCGTCCCAGGCGCCGGTGGCGGATATCCCTGAGGACGAGGGATCCGAGGATGACCTACAATCCAAGCCTCGGCGTCGTGGCCGCAGAGGCGGGCGGCGCCGTTCGGCTGCCAAGGCGAAGGTGACCCCGGAGTAGCCGTGCGCTCGCGGCTCGCGGCCGGCCAAGGCTGAGCGTCGCAAGCGAGAAAGCAAAAGAGAGAAACCCAGAGAGAGATATGTACGCGATCGTGAAGACCGGCGGCAAGCAGTACCGCGTCGAGCGGGGCCAGACCCTGCTCGTGGAGCGCCTTGCCGTCGACGAGGGCGGCAACGTCGCATTAGAGCCGATCCTGTATCGCTCCGATGAGGCCGTGTTCGACCAAGCCGGGCTGAAGAAGGTCAAGGTCACGGCGAAGGTGTTGAGCCACGAGCGCGGCGAGAAGCTGCGGGTGTTCAAGTTCAAGCCCAAGCGCGGATACAAGCGGCGCAACGGTCATCGTCAGGAGCTGACGCGCATCGAGGTCACGGATATCTCGATGGGCACGGCGAAAGCAGCGAAACCGTCTAAACCGGCGACCCAGCCGGCCGCCGCCTCGGGTAAAGCCGCCGAGAAGGAGACAGGAAATGGCTCATAAGAAGGGACTTGGCTCCAGCCGCAACGGGCGCGAATCCAACGCACAGCGACTGGGTGTGAAGACGTTCGCCGGCGAGACGGTGAGCGGCGGGGAGATCATCGTGCGCCAGCGTGGCACCAAATTCAAGCCAGGCGAGGGCGTGGGCATCGGTAAGGACCACACTCTGTATGCGCGCGCCGCCGGGACGGTGCAATTCGCCACCAACCGTCGTGGACGCTTTGTGAGCGTCTCCTCCGCCGAGTAGTCCTGAGCGACCGAGCGGACTAAGCGACCGAGTGAGCTCCCGCCGGTGAACCCGCGTCAGGGCGCCCGTGCGCTGGCGATTGGCCGGGCCGTGTTTGGGGCGGCGCTGTTGATCGTGCCGGAAAGGGTTGTGAAGGGCTGGCTGGGCGAGTACGCCGATCGTCCAGCGGTCCACGCGCTGGTTCGGTCGATCGGTGTCCGGGACGTGGTGCTGGACATGATCGCGCTGCACACGCTCGATCACCCCGAAGTCGGACCGCGCTGGCAGGCCACCTGCGCGGTGGTGGACACGGTCGACCTGCTGGCGACCGGGGCCGCCCGCGCGGACCTGCCGGCCGCCGGCGTTGGTGGCACCGCGCTGGTGGCCGGAGGCGCCGCGGCAGCGGGCTTTTACTTCTCGCTTGCGCTGAAGCAGAGCTGAGCGCTGACGCTCGCAGGCGCGGTCTGGCTGCCAAGCCCGCTGGGGCTGTCAGGATGCCAGCATGCTCCACGACCACGCGAGAATCCACCTGAAGGCCGGCGCTGGCGGAGACGGGAGTACGAGCTTTCGCCGCGAGGCGCACGTTCCGAGGGGCGGTCCCGACGGCGGTGACGGAGGGCGTGGGGGGGCGGTGGTGCTGATCTGCGATGACAGCCTGCGCGACTTGCAGAGCTTTCGGCGCACCGCGGTCTATCGCGGTGGGGCGGGAGGGTACGGAGAAGGCTCACAGCGACACGGGGCCGATGGGGAGACGCTGACGCTCAGGGTGCCACCGGGGACCGAGGTGATCGGGTGCGTTGGACCGGCAGGCGAGGAGGGGGATCTGCAAGGGCGCCGCTGGGAGCTGCTGAGAGACGGTCAGCGGGCGGTGGTGGCGAAAGGCGGTAGCGGGGGGAAGGGAAACAAGCGCTTTGCGACGGCGACGAGGCAGGCGCCACGCTTCTCCGAGCGGGGCCTGCCGGGAGAGGAGGGCTGGCTGGAGCTCAAACTGAAGCTGTTGGCCGATGTTGGCTTGGTGGGATTGCCGAATGCTGGGAAGTCCTCGCTGTTGGCGAGGCTGACGAGAGCCGCGCCGAAGGTCGCTAACTACCCCTTCACGACGCTCAGCCCGGTGCTGGGCGTGCTCGACGACGGCGAGCGCCAGCTCGTGGTCGCCGACATTCCGGGGCTGATCGAGGGGGCGAGCGAGGGCGCAGGGCTGGGACACGACTTTCTCGCCCACGTGGAGCGTACGCGCCTGCTCGTGCACGTGCTGGACATCGCGCCCGAGATCTCCGGCGGCGAGGACTCAGACGCGGTGGGCAACCACGCGACGATCGAGCATGAGCTGGCGGCCCACGACGAGCGGCTGGCGCGGTTGCCTCGCGTGCTCGCGCTGTCAAAGGGGGATCTGGTGACCGAGGCGCGCGCGCGGGAAACGGTGGCGGAGTGGGAGCGCAGGCTCGGAGGCGAGGTCCCGGTGATCGTGACCTCGAGCGCGACCGGTGCGGGGCTGGATCAGCTGGCGGGGGAGTTGTCGCGGCTAGTTACGCCGCGTGGGGCGTCCGAGGAGGATGGCGCCAGTGACCAGACCGGCGCCGGCACGCTGCCCTCCACGAGCACGGCGGGTGCGGGCGCCGAGCAGGATCTGGCCGAGTACATGGTGTTCCGCCCGGCGGTCGGGAAAGGCTTTGAAGTCGAGCAGACGGGAGCGGGATCGTTTGCGGTCAGGGGAAAGGGGATCGAGCGTCTGTTGCAGCGATATGACATCGAGAACGAGGATGCGATGGCTTATCTCGAGGAACGGCTGCGGAGGATCGGCGTACTCGGGGCGCTTCAGGCAGAGGGCTTTCAGCCCGGCGACGAGCTGGAGGTGGGAGGAGTGACGTTCGAGCTCGACCCGGACGCGCCGGCATGAGCGCTCCGGCATAAGCTCTGAGGCATGAGACGAGTCGTGATCAAGCTGGGGTCGAGCATCGTCGCCGAGGACGACGGCGAGCTGAGAGCCGACGTGCTTGCTCGTGTCTGCGACGCGGTTGCAGGATTGCATCGGGACGGCGATGAGATCGTGATGGTCTCCAGCGGCGCGATCGCGAGGGGGATGCGCGTGCTGGGTCTCCAGTCGCGCCCGATGGCGATCGACGAGCTGCAGGCCTCGAGCGCGGTTGGGCAGGGGAAGCTGTACAGGGTGTATGACGAGCTGTTGCGCGAACGCGAGGTGACGAGCGCCCAGGTGCTGCTGACGATCGGCGATTTGAGTGCTCGCACGCACTATCTGAATGCCCGCCAGACCCTGCGCAAGCTGCTGGATTGGCGTGTCGTGGCGGTGGCGAACGAGAACGATACGACCGCGACCGACGAGATCTCATTTGGCGACAACGACTTCTTGGCGGCGCAACTGGCGATGCTCGTGGGCGCCGACCTGCTGGTGCTGTTGACCGATATAGATGGTCTCTACAGCGCCGATCCGCGGCTGGACGCAAACGCCACGCTGGTGGAGGAGGTCGGCGATTTCGGAGCGCTCCAGGAGCTGGAGATCGGCCACAGCACCTCGCCGCTGGGCTCAGGCGGGATGCGCTCGAAGGTGGTGGCCGCCGACATGGCCACCGCGGCGGGCATCGCGACTGTGATCTGCAACGGATTGCGCCCCGGAGCGCTCGAGGCGCTGCTCGGCGGTTCTCGCGAGGGCACGTTGTTCACACCGCGAGAGACTGGCCACAGCTCGTTCAAGCTGTGGCTGAAGTATGCGAAGCCCGCGCACGGCACGCTCGTGATCGACGAGGGCGCCGCTCGGGCGTTGCGTGAGGGGAGCGCGAGCCTGCTGCCGGTTGGGATCGTGGAAGTGAGGGGAGAGTTCGACGCGGGCGATGCGGTCGAGATCGCGCTCGGGACCGACGGCGATCTCGCGCTCGAGGCAAAGATCGCGAAGGGCATCTGCAACTACTCGACATCCGAGCTGAAGCGGGTGATCGGTAAGCAGTCCGATGCCGTCCGCGAGATCTTGCCCCATGCCACTGACGAGGCCGTGCACCGCGACTACCTCGTGGTTGGCTGAGCACCTCTACCCTTACTTAGCGCCTACCCTTAGAGCCATGGCTACTGTCACCTCGCCTGTCGCGGATATCTGCCGCACGGCCAAGCGCGCGGCGAAATCGCTGGCGCGGGTGGACACCGCGACGAAGAATGCGGCGCTGGAGGGGATCGCGGCGGCGCTGGGCGAGCGCTCCGAGGAGATATTGGACGCGAACGCGCGCGACATGCAGGCAGGGCGCGAGTCTGAGCTGAGCGCGGCGCTGCTCGACAGGCTGCTGTTGGACGAGGGGCGGATTGAGGGGATCGCGAAGGCGGTGCGGCAGATCGTCGCGCTCGGCGACCCTGTCGGTGAGGTGATCGACGGGCATCGCCTGCCAAACGGCCTGGACGTGCGCAAGGTGAGGGTGCCGCTCGGAGTGGTGGCGGTCGTCTACGAGGCCAGGCCGAACGTGACGATCGACGCGGCGGCGCTGTGCCTGAAGTCGGGTAACGCGATCGTCCTGCGGGGCTCCTCCTCGGCGCTTCACTCCAACGCCGCGCTCGCGCGGATCGCGGGTGAGGCCGCGGTCGCGGGAGGACTGCCGGAGGGCTGCGTGAGCCTGGTGGCGGGGGGTGGACGCGAGGAGCTCGCGGAGCTGGCGACGCAGAAGGGCACGGTAGATCTGATCATCCCGCGCGGGGGCGAGGGGCTGAAGGCGGCGCTCGAGGAGGTGGCGAGCGTGCCGGTGATCTACGCGGCGTCGGGCAACTGTCACGTGTATGTGGACGCCTCGGCGGATCTCGATCAGGCGGAAGCGATCGTGCTCAATGCCAAGACGCAGCGCCCGGGGGTGTGCAACGCGGCGGAGACGCTGCTCGTGCACGCCGACGCGGCGCCACTGTTCATGCCGCGGATCCTGCGCGCGCTGACCGCTGCCGGCGTCGTCGTGCGTGGCGACGAGCGGGTGCTAGAGCTGGCGGAGGACGAGAGCGAGGAGGCGCGGGAGGACGTCGGCGCCTCGCGGCTGGAGGCAGAGGCGTCGCTGTCGGACTCGGCGCTCGTGCAGGCGGCGACCGACGAGGACTGGGGCACGGAGTATCTGGCGATGACGCTGGCGGTGGCGGTGCTCGATTCAGTCGAGCAGGCGATCGAGCACATCGGCCGCTACGGGAGCGGGCATTCCGAGGCGATCGTGACTCGCGACACCGAGGGCGCTAGGGCCTTCCAGCTGGGGGTGGACGCGGCCTGCGTGTATGTGAACGCCTCGACGAGATTTACCGACGGGGGCGAGTTCGGGATGGGCGCGGAGATCGGGAACTCGACGCAGAAGCTGCACGTCAGGGGGCCGATCGGGCTGCGGGAGCTGTGCACGTTCAAGTACCTGGTGGAAGGCGACGGACACGTCCGCGAATGAGCCGGTGGCGATGGTCGACCTTCGATCGATCGGCATCCTCGGCGGAACGTTCAACCCACCCCACCGCGGGCATCTTGCACTGGCCTGTCGCGCGCGGGCCGAGCTGGGCTTGGAGCGCGTCGTGCTGATGCCGGCGAACAGCGCGCCGCACAAGGGCGACGAGGGAGACCCCGGCCCGCGGCGGCGCCTGGAGATGTGCCGGTTGGCGGTGGGGGAGGAGTCTGGGTTGCGGGTGTGTGGGCTAGAGATCGAGCGGGGTGGGCGGTCCTATACGGTGGATACCTTGCGAGCGATCCATAAGCGTCATCCGGACGTGGAGCTGACGTTCATCGTGGGCGCGGATATGGCGCTGACGTTGCCAACCTGGCGCGAACCGGAGGTGCTGGTAAGCCTGGCTGGCCTGGCGGTGGCAGAGCGGAAGGATGGACGGCGCGAGGATGTATCGCGGGCGCTGAGACCCCTGGGTGCCGATGTTTCGTTTCTGGATATGCCGATGGTCGAGATCTCCTCCTCGATGGTGCGCGAGCGGGTACACGACGCTGAGCCGATCGAGGGACTCCTCGAGCCGGCGGTCGCGCGGTACATCACCGAGCACGGTCTGTATTGCCCGACGTCAGCCACCGAGGCAAACGCGAGCAAGAGCACGAAGGCGAGCAGGAACATCCGGGCGAAGGCGAGCGCGCGGTGAAGCCCGAGGAGCTACTCAGCGAGATCGCGCGCTACGCCGCTGATAAGAAGGCCGTGGAGATCGTGGAGCTCGACCTGCGTGGAGTGCTTGGCTACACCGACTACTTCGTCGTCTGCTCGGGTAACACCGAGCGTCAGACGAAGGCGATCCACGACGGCATTCTGGAGGGCTGCAAGCACGAGCATGAGATCCAGCCGCGCCGGGTCGAGGGCTTGAGCCAGAGGGACTGGATCTTGATGGACTATCTGGATGTCGTCGTGCACATCTTCACGCCGCAAACGCGTGCCTTCTACCGGCTGGAGCAGCTCTGGGGCGAGGTGCCGGCGCGGGTGGCGAGCGCGAGCAGCAACCCTTGAGTGGACAGCGCCACGCCGCTGGCGAGCACGAATGCCGCCGCTATGCCCAGCGCACGCAGCGTAACGGCGAGGGTGAAGCAGAACAGCGCGAAGGCAAAGAACCCGGCAATCAGTCCCCGCGCCAGTCTTAGGAGCTCGTCTGCTCCATGCTGGGCGTGGGTGAACGTGGCGAGGACGCTCGCGATCACCGGAAACGGCGCGAGCAGGCCGCTGAGTTGGGGGCCCAGCCAGCCGGCGGCCGCGGTCAACGCGAGCACGAGTGCAAGCGCGCAGGCGCCACGCAAAGGTAGATCCCAGATTGGTGGTACCGGGGCCTGGGACTTTTCGGCCCGCGGATTGGGGAGCAGCTTCAGGCCAACCACGAATCCGGCGCTGGCCAGCGCAAGCGCGGCGCCGGCGGGGATTGTCAGCGCGCTGAAAATGAGGGTCCCGATCGCGAACGCTGCCCATCCCGCGAGCAAACTCATGACCCATGGTGCGCGTCCGGCGAGACGGCCATAGACAACGACGAATGAGGTCAGCGAAACGAGTCCCAGCAGGGTGCCGGCGGCGGCCTGCGCGGCGAAGGCGCGCCCATGGGTCAGTGCGTAGACGAGCAGGATTGGGCCGGCCACGACTGGCAGCCCACCGACCAGTCCGCCGATCCGCGGTCCAAATCGGCGGGCGGTGAGCGACGCGCCGATTACGAAGCTGGGCGCCAGCAGCACCTTGACCGCGAGCGTGGCCACGCGCGCATGATGACCGGCCCGCGCGCGGATCGCCGTGCGGTTGGTCCTGGATCGGGGACTTGCGAAGATGGCGACGTGAGCGTCTCCGCCTCCACCCACGTTCCGCGGATGACTGCGGTGATGCGCGACGGCGAGCAGGTGACGCCGCTGGAGCTGTTCTTCGACTTGGTGTTTGTATTGGCGCTGACGCAGTGCACGACGCTGATCGCGCGTACGCCGACGTGGGAAGGGATGCTCAAGGGCCTGCTCGTGCTCGGCATGCTGTGGTGGTCGTGGGGCGGGTATGCGTGGTTGACGAGCGTCGTGGACCCGGAGGAGGGGACGGTGCGCTTGGCGATGTTCGCGGCGATGGCCGCGTTCCTCGTCGCTGCGCTGTGCGTGCCGGGCGCATTCGGCTCCGAGGCGCTGCTGTTCGCGTGCGCGTACGCCGCGGTGCGTGCGGCGCACATCGTGCTGTTCCTGCTCGCCAGCCGCGAGGACGCCGGGCTGCGCCATTCGGTGATCGGCCTGGCGGGCAGCACCGCGATCGCCGCCGGCCTGCTGTTCGTCGCGGCTTTCACCTCAGGCGCTGTGCAACTCGGGCTGTGGGCTCTAGCGCTGCTGCTCGACACGGGTGGGCCATTCCTGTTTGGCGTCGATGGCTGGAAACTCGTGCCGGGACACTTCGCCGAGCGCCACGGCGCGATCGTGATCATCGCGCTCGGCGAGTCGATCGTCGCGATCGGCATCGGCTCGAGACTCGTGATCGGCGCGGGCATCGTGATCTCCGCGGTGCTGGGCGTCGTGATCGCGGCGGCGCTCTGGTGGGCGTACTTCGACGTTGTCGCGATCGTCGCAGCAAGGCGGCTGGCGAAAGCGCCGGCAGGCCGCGAGCGCAACGAGATTGCGCGCGACTCCTACTCCTATCTGCACTTCCCGATGGTCGCTGGGATCGCGCTGATCGCCGTCGGGATGAAGCTGACGATCGAGCACGTCGACGATCCCCTGAAGCTGGTTCCGGCGGCTGCGCTGCTCGGCGGCGCGGCGATGTACCTGCTCGCCCACGTCGCGTTCCGGCTGCGCAACATGCACACCCTTAGCCGACAGCGCCTGCTCTGCTCGTTTGTGCTGCTCGCGTTGCTGCCTGCCGGCACGGCGCTTCCAGCGATCGCCACCCTGGGAATTCTCGCGACGCTGCTCGTCGCATTGATCGCGTATGAGGCGTTGCGCTATGCCGAGGCGCGCGAGCACGTGCGCCACCAGACGGCGCGGGAGCCGCTCGCCGAGTAGCGGCAATGGAGCTAGAGGGGCTCGAACCCTCGACCTTCTGGCTGCCAGCCAGACGCTCTCCCAGCTGAGCTATAGCCCCGAGTCTGCCCTCTATCGTATAAGGCGAGCACGCCAGTCGGCTGGGCGGTGGTTGAGGGACTCACCGCTAACAGAAAAACTCACTCACCCCGGCGGAATGAACTCCGGGACGTCGAGGTCGTCTCCTGGGTCCTCGTTATGTCCTCTACGGCCGAGCAGGCGCAGGTCGTCCTCGCGCCTGGGGACGCCTGGGCCGGCTTGGTCGAGGCGGGCGGTCATGCCTCCATGGGCCAGGCGCACATCGCGGATCAGGCGCTCGGCGTTGTTGTGCAAGGAGACTGAAAGCTCACGCAGGTTGCGGGACAGCTCGGTGCCCTCGCGCAGGACCTCACGCGCCACGACGTGAGCCTCGCTGACGATCTCACGGGCGTCCGCGCGCGCCTTGGCCCGTACCTCCTTGGCCTGTTCTTCGGCGGTCAGGCGCAGCTGGGAGAGGTCCTCGCCACCGGCAGCGAGCAGTCGCTCGGTCTGTTCGCGCGCATCGGCAGTAACTCGGTTCGCTTCCTCCTGTGCTTTGCTCAAAATCTGAGCGGCCTGTGCGTGTGCCTGCTCGAGTGCGCGCTCGGCCTCGGTTTGACCGCCGGCCAATATTCGCTCGGATTCCTGGCGGCTGCCGGCGAGTACCTCCTCGGCGTCGGTACGTGCCTCACTGCGCATACGGTCGGCCTCCGCCAATGCCTCGCCCCGGATGCGCTCCGCATCGCGCAGACGTTCGTCGGCCTCGCTGTGGATTGGCCCCACTGCAGACAGGGCCTCGTTCCTGGCCGCCTCGGCCTGCGAGCGGGCGGCGTGAAGAATCTCCTGCGCCTCCTCCTCGGCCGCCTGCACACGGTGCTCTGCCGCACGATCGGCTTCGGCGATCCGCTCGCGTCCACGCGCCTCTGCCTGGGCACGTAGCTCCTCAGCGGCGCGTTCCGCCGCGTCGACGATGTTCGCGACTTGAGCCGGAGTGCCGCTCAGGCCATCGAGCACATCTGATGATTCCCGAGATTGAGGCTCCATCCAGCCATGGTAAACCGCGAGACCGATCGGCAACGTGCAAGGCACCCGACTAACCGTTGGCAGGAAACGTGGGAAATATGTCCTTGCAGACAAACTCGCGGTAGGCCATGATCGGGGAATGGAGCAACACGCCACCTCGCAGATCACGCAGACTCCACGAAACACGCGAGCACCGCGCCAAATCGCGATCCTCGTTTACCCGGGCGTACAGAGCCTCGATTTCACCGGTCCGCTGGAGGTGTTCGCCGGCGCCCAGCAGTTGATCGAAGTGGTGGGTCGCCGCGAGCGAGGTTATGAGGCCGAGCGGGGCTACGAGGTGAAGCTGCTCAGCGTCGACGGCCGGCCGCTACAGACCTCCAGCGGCCTGACGGTGGTCCCGCACGCGAGCCTTGCCTCTGCGCCCGCCGCGATCGACACGCTGATCGTCGTGGGTGGGAATGGGTCCAGCGAGGCAGCATCCGACCGCGCGCTGCTGGATTGGATCTCCCAGACGGCTGCGTCCGCGCGGCGCACCGCCTCGGTGTGTACCGGCGCCTTTCTGCTCGCCGCGGCCGGGCTGCTGGACGGCCGGCGCGTGACCACGCACTGGGCGTCCGCCGCTGAGCTCGCGGCGCGTTACCCGGCGATAGACGTGGACCCCGAGCCGATCTTCCTGCGCGATGGGCCGATCTGGACCTCGGCCGGTGTTACCGCGGGTATGGACCTCGCGTTGGCGCTCGTGGAGGAAGACCTCGATCGCGATGCGGCGCTGGCGATCGCGCGCCATCTTGTGCTGTTCCTGCGCCGTCCCGGCAACCAGGCGCAGTTCAGCGCCACGCTGTCTATCCAGGAGCCTGCGCGTGGGCCGCTGCGCGAGGTCCAGCACCACGTGATCGAGCACCCGGCGGCCGACCTGTCGGTGGAGGCACTTGCTGACCACGCGCATATGAGCCCGCGCCACTTTGCCCGCGCGTTTCGCGCCGAGGCGGGGGTCACGCCCGCGCGCTACGTCGAGCAGGTGCGCTTGGAGGCCGCACGCCGGCGCCTGGAGGACACCACGGAGCCGATTGCTTCTGTCGCCACGGCTTGTGGCTTCGGTACAGCAGAGACTATGCGCCGCGTCTTCCTACGTGCGCTCGACGTAGGGCCGGCGGAGTATCGCCGCCGCTTTTATGCCCCGCTCGAAAAGGAGACAGTGCAATGAATATCGCGATCCTCATCTTTGACCGGCTGACCGCGCTCGACGCCGTCGGTCCCTATGAGGTGCTCAGCCGTTTGCCGGGCGCGACGGTCACGTTCGTCGCCGAGCAGGCAGGTCCGAAGCGGACCGACACAGGCCAACTCGCGCTGACGGCAGACGCCTCGCTTGCGGAGCTCCCGCACCCCGAGGTCGTGCTCGTCCCCGGCGGCCCCGGCCGCGAGGCGCTGATGGACAACGGTTCGGTGCATGACTGGCTGCGCGCCGCCGACGAGCGCAGTACGTGGACGACCTCGGTCTGTACCGGCTCGCTGATCCTCGCCGCTGCCGGCTTGCTGAAAGGCAAGCGTGCGACCAGCCACTGGCTGGCGCTGGAGGAGCTGCGCGGGCTGGACGTCGACGCTGTCCCGGAGCGGGTGGTGTTCGACGGCAAGCACGTCACCGCCGCGGGCGTGTCGGCGGGCATCGACATGGCCTTGGCGCTCGCGGCGAGGATCGCCGGTGATCAGGTGGCCCAGGCGATTCAGCTGGGGATCGAGTACGACCCGCAACCGCCGTTCGACGCAGGATCGCCCGAGCGGGCGCCGGTCGAGATAGTCGAAGTGCTGCGCGCCCGTCGCGCCAGTCTCGGCTGACATGCCAGGGTGAAATCTCTCCAAGACGACTGCGCTAACGTTGCGTGGCTTCGAGCTTGCAACTAGATCAGGGGGAGTCCGCCAGATGTCCGACAATCCGTTCGCAACGACCTCGTCGAAACGGGCTGCGCTGAGCGTCTTCGATGCCCACGCGACAGAACGGGCTGCCAGCTCTACGTTCTTGCTGGGCCAGGTGATGTTCCTCGTCGCGGTCGCGCTCGCCTTCGCCGCGGCCGGCACCTATATCGGGCGCGATCTCACCTTTGGCACCGCGGAGATCTGCGAGTTCGGCGCGCTGGGGATGCTGATCGTGCAGATGTTTGTCCCCGTTCTGCGTGAAGGACCGACGGGGATGACCTGGATGTTCGCGCTTGCGCTGTTGCTCGGACTGGGTCTCGGCCCGGTGATCAACGAGTACGCGACGGTCGATCGCAGCGCGATCTACCAGGCCGCGGGTGGCACCGCGCTGACGGTCGGAGTGATGGGCTCCTATGGCTTTGTCACCTCGCGCGACCTGATCCGCTGGATGCGCCCGCTGTTCTTTGCGCTCCTCGGGGTTTTTGGGTTCAGCATCATCCTGATCCTGATCGGCTCCGGCGAACACTTCTTGCTCAACCTCGCGATCTACGTGATCGTCAGCGCCTACCTGGCGATCTACTTCCAGATCATTCGCCGCCGAGCGACCGAGCGCGACGTGGTGTGGATCGCCACGGGCGTGTTCATCAACATCATCAACATCTTTCTCACCCTCTTGCGGATCTTCGGGAATCGCTGAGCGATCCTCCTCCGCGGTGGGGCCGGTCGCTAACCTGCGCTCGGAGATCTGATGGCACCCGAACACCGCTACGACCCGCAGGAGATCGAGCCCCGCTGGCAGGCGTTGTGGGCGAGGGAGCGCACCTGGGAGGTCTCGAACGACAGCGCCGCGGAGGCACGCCGAGACGACGCCGAGCAGACGGCCGGGCGGACGGGCGGACGGGCATCTAGTTCATACGTGCTGGAGATGCTGCCCTACCCGAGCGGCGAGCCGCACATCGGCCACCTGAAGGTCTACTCGGTCGGTGACGCGATCGCGCACTACCACCGCCGCACGGGCCACAGGGTGCTGCACCCGATGGGTTACGACGCGTTCGGGCTGCCGGCGGAGAACCACGCGATCAAGACGGGCGTGCACCCGCGCGACTCGACGGCCGCGTCGATCGCGTCCTTCCAGCGCGAGTTCCGCCGCTGGGGCATCTCGATCGACTGGTCGCGCGAGCTTGCCACGCACGATCCGCGCTACTACCGCTGGACGCAGTGGATCTTTTTGCAACTGTTCGGGGCCGGGCTGGCTTACCGCAAGGAGGCGGCGGTCAAGTGGTGCCCGCACGACCAGACGGTGCTCGCCAACGAGCAGGTGGACGCGGACGGCCACTGCGAGCGCTGCGGGGCGCTCGTGGAGGTCAGGCAGCTGGAGCAGTGGTTCCTGCGGATTACCGACTACGCCGAGCGGCTGCTGAACGACCTCGACGGGATCGAGTGGCCCGAGCACGTGAAGACGATGCAGCGCAACTGGATCGGGCGCTCAGAGGGCGCCGAGGTGACGTTCCGCTGTGAGGATTTGAATCCCGCCCACCCGATCGACTACCCCGTGTTCACGACGCGGCCGGACACGCTGTTCGGCGCGACGTTCTTCGTGATGGCGCCCGAGCACCCCGACGTGGCGCGGCTCGCCGAGGGCACCCCCTACGAAAGTGACGTGCGCGATTACGTGAACAAAGCGCTGAACGAGTCAAACGAGGATCGCGGCAACGCTGAGAAACCGAAGACGGGCGTGCCGCTGGGGCGGACGGTCACCAACCCCGTGAACGGCGAGCGGATCCCGATGTACGTCGCCGACTACGTGCTGATGGAGTACGGCACCGGCGCGATCATGGCGGTGCCCGGGCACGACGAGCGCGATTACGCGTTCGCGCGCGCCTACGAGCTGCCGATCCGCCGCGTTATCGAAGGCCCAGCCAGCGCCGCGCCGGATGCCGACCCGAGCGCGGCCGAGACCACCGAGCAGGGCCGGGTGGGCGGGGTGGGTGGGCCTTATACCGGCGACGGCCCGCTGATCAACTCCCACCCCGACTTCGACGGTATGCCCAATCGCGAGGCGCTGAGCGCGATCGTGGCGTGGCTGGACCGCGAGGGCAAGGGCCACGCGTCGGTCAATTACCGCTTGCGCGACTGGCTGATCTCGCGCCAGCGCTACTGGGGCTGCCCGATCCCGATCGTCAACTGCGAGCGCTGTGGGATCGTGCCGGTGCCCGAGGATGAGCTCCCGGTGGAGCTGCCCGAGATCGAGGATTACACGCCGAAGGGCCGCTCGCCGCTGGAGGCCGCGGAGGACTGGGTCAGGACGAAGTGCCCGGAGTGCGGCGGGCAGGCGCGCAGGGAGACGGACACGATGGACACGTTCGTCGACTCCTCGTGGTACTTCCTGCGCTACTGCGACGCGTCCAACGACCGGGCCGCCTGGGATCCGGCGGCGCTGAAGGAGTGGATGCCCGTTGACCAATACATCGGCGGGGTCGAGCACGCGATCCTGCACCTGATGTACGCGCGCTTCTTCTGCAAGGCGCTCGCCGATCTCGGACACCTCGACTTTCAGGAGCCGTTCAAGGCGCTGTTCACGCAGGGGATGGTCACGAAGGATGGGGCGAAGATGAGCAAGTCCCGCGGCAACGTCGTCTCGCCCGCGGCGATCATCGAGCGCTACGGGGCGGACACCGCTCGCTGCTACATCCTGTTCATCGGCCCGCCCGATCAGGACGCTGACTGGTCCGACGAGGGCATGGAGGGGGTACACCGCTTCCTCAGCCGGTTGTGGCGTCTGGCGGCCGACACGGCAGAACGAGCTGACGCAGCAGAACGCCCCGACACGCCGGTGGATGAGGATGCGCAGGAGGAGCTGCTGCGGAAGGCGCATTGGGCGATCGACAAGGTCTCAGGCGATCTGCGCCGCTTCGCGTTCAACACGGCGATCGCGGCGGTGATGGAGCTGCTGAATGAGTGCTCGCGTGTGCGCGAGCGCACGAGTGTGGCCACCCAACGCTTCGCGCTCACGACTGCTGCCTCGCTGCTGTTCCCGTTCGCTCCGCACGTCTGCGCGGATATCTACGACCGCCTGACCAGCGAGCGCGTGTGGGAGCAGCCGTGGCCGCAGGCCGATCAGGCAATGCTGGAGCGCGAGACGTACGAGCTGGTATGCCAGGTGAACGGCAAGCTGCGCGATCGCGTCTCCGCCGCCACCGGAGCGGACGCGGAGGAGCTGAAGGCGCTGTGCAAGGCGGCGCCGAACGTGCAAGCGCACCTCGATGGCAAGCAGATAGTCAAGGAGATAGTGGTGCCGGGTAAGCTCGTGAATCTCGTCGTGCGCTGATGGCAGACCTGAAGCCCGCGTACCTGATTCACGGCGACGACCACGGCGCCGTCGCCGAGCGCCGCGCGGGCCTGAAGGCGCTGGCCGAGCGGCAGGGAGACGCCGCGAGCGTGGAGGTGCTCGACGGCGATGGGGGTACCCCCGCTGGCGTGGCGCTGGCGCTGAGCGCGATGACGTTCGCGATCGGCCGGCGCGTGATCGTCGTCGACGGCGTCGAGCGCTGGAAGCAGGGGGAGGTCGAGCAGCACCTGATACCGGCGATGGTGCAGATGCCACCCGACACGACGGTCGCGCTGTTTGCGCGCGAGGAGGCTCGCAGCAAGGCGCCTGCGGCGGTTCACAGCGCGGTCAAACGCGCGGGCGGGCAGATCGTGACCCAGGCGACAGTGAAGCCGTGGGAGCTGGGAAAGTGGGCGCGCGCACAGGCCACGCGCATGGATATCTCGCTTGACGCGGCCGCCGCGAACGCGCTTGTTGCTCAGGTCGGGGGACGCCAGCAGCGGCTGCTGCGGGAGCTGGAGAAGCTCGCGCTGGAAGTCGAGATCGAGGGGGAGACGCAGCGCGTGAGCGTGCAGGACATCGAGCGCCGCGCCGCCCACTCTGCCGAGTGGTTCCCGTTCGCGCTGGCCGATGCGCTCGTCGGTGGCGACACCGCGCAGGCGACGCTGGCCTATCTGCGTGTGCGTCGCCAGGGCGAGCGCCTGGCAGGGTTGACGTATTTGATGTCCCAGCGGATGCGCGAGGCGCTTGCGATCGCGCTGCGTCTGCAGGCGGGCGAGTCGGTGGGGGACGTACGGCGCGGGCTGCGTATGCCGCCGCGTGCCGCGGAGCGCTTCGTCGCGGATGTCGCCAAAGCCGACCCCGACCGGCTGCGCAAGGCGCTGGGCGCGCTCGCGGACATGGAGCTCGACTCGCGCGGCGGGGCCGCGATCGACTCGTCCAGATCGCCATACGCGACGCTCGACGAGGACACGATCGCGCTGCACGCGATCGAGGTGATTACCTCCTGAGTAAGGAGGAGCCAGCGACGTACTACGACTGAGAAGAGGCACCGGCGCGAACTCTCGCTGCGCGGGACTTCTTGCGGGCACCGGTGTTGCGGTGCAGGGCGCCACGCTTGACGGCCTTGTCGATCGTGCTCACCAGCTCACGGTGCTCGGTGTCGGCGGTGGCGGTGTCGCCGCTCTCCATCGTTGACTCCAGCCGGCGGAAGTAGGTCTTGATCGTCGATGTGTAGCGCCGGTTCTCCAAGCGCTCGCGCTCGGCGCGGAGGATCCGCTTCTTCTGGGAGTGAATGTTGGCCATAGCTGGATGCCGCGGGGCGCCGCAGAGAAGCAGCCGGGCGCGCCGCGGAGAGCCGTACTATAGCGGCCTTGTCCGCCATCGGAGAAGCCCCCGGCGAGGAGCCGCCCGCGCCCGCGCCGCCGGGCGGGGGAGAGCCACCGGATGACGGCGGCACAACTGGAGACACAGGCGCCCCAGCCGGCCGCGGCGTGGCGCGCAACACGGCGATTTTCTCGATTGGCACAGGGATCTCACGGGTCGCAGGACTGGGGCGGGAAATCGTGGCCGCCAGCTATTTCGGCACGAGCGGGCCTGCCTCCGCCTTCACGATCGCCTTCCTGATTCCAAACTTGGTGAGCAACCTGTTCGCCAATGCCGCGCTGTCGGCCGCATTCGTGCCGGTGTTCACCGACCTGCTCCAACAGGGCCGCCGCAAAGAGGCGGTACGGCTGGCTTCGACGCTGCTCTGGATCATGCTAATCGTTCTCGGCGCGATCACTGCTTTCTTCATCCTCGCCGCTGGGGTGATCATGCCGCTGTTCATCGGTCCGGAGCTGGTGTCGCGCACCGACCTGACGATCGGCCTCTCCCAGGTGCTGTTCCCGGTCGTGCTGCTGCAGGGGGTGACCGGCCTGCTCGTGGGCATCCTGCAGTCCCACGATGAATTCACGATCCCCGCAATCTCTCCGGCGGTGTGGAACCTGGTGATCATCGTGCTCCTGGTGGTACTGGCGCCGCATTTCCATGGCGAAGACAAGATCTACGCCTACGCGATCGGCATCCTCGCGGCCACTGGGGTGCAGGTGGCACTGGCATTGGGCGCGCTCGGGCGGATCGACTTTCGCCTGCAGTTCCGCATCGATTGGCACGACCCGCGCATTCGCCAGGTGTTCATGCTGATGATGCCGGTGACGATTGGCCTCGGGATCGTCAACCTCGACCAGTTGATCAATTCGGCTTTCGGCAGCCTGGTCTCTGAAGAAGCACCCCGAGCAATCGATCAAGCTTTTCGCATCTACATGCTCCCTCAAGGCATGTTCAGCGTTGCGGTCGCCACCGTCCTGTTCCCGGTCCTCAGCCGGTTGGCTGCCCGCCGCGACGCGGCAGGAATGCGCAGCACCGTGGGTACGGGGATGCGCCAGATCAACCTGCTGCTGATACCCGCGGCGGCGTTTATGGTCGTGCTCGCTACCCCAATCACCCGGCTTGTATTCGAACGCGGCCACTTCAATGCCCAGTCCACTCACCTGGTCTCGATCGCCCTGTTCTGGTTCGCCTTCAGCCTGCCGTTCGCCGGCATCAACCTGCTGCTCACGCGCACCTTCTTCGCGCTCCAGCGACCCTGGATTCCCACCCGGCTGGCGGCGATGAACATCGTCGTGGACATCATCGTCAGCGTTGGGTTGTACAAGCCTCTGGGAATCGCCGGGCTGGTGATCGGCACGGTGTCGGCCAACGCGGTGATGACCGTGCTGCAGTTGCACCGCTTGCGAATTGGCTTCAACGGCCGCTTGGAGGGTGCCCAGACGACGATGATCACCGCCCGGATCGCCGTCGCCTCGGTGCTGCTGGCAGGGGTCTCGTGGGTGGTCTGGTACGCGCTGCACGCCGCGCTCGGGCAGACGCTGCCCGCGCAGATCCTCAGCGTTGGCGCTGCCGCTGGCGCCGGCCTGTGGATCTACACACGCTCGGTCCTCGCGATGCACATACCGGAGGCCCATCAGGTCAACCGCCTGATCCGCGCCCGGCTCGGCCGCGCGTAGAGCCTCGGCGAGCAGAGGCCGGGTGAGCCGCAGCCCACCCGGCTTGCGCCCGAACATAGATCGCCGCTTACTACATACGTCCCAGGACTGTGTGTTTCGCCTGGGCGGCTTAACACTCTCGACACCTGGAC
>Ga0182024_10008981_pt1 | contig 20840 bp, 25 predicted proteins | sample P32metaG_FD_120480 | JGI IMG/M metagenome (GOLD analysis project Ga0182024, IMG submission 120480) | Permafrost microbial communities from Stordalen Mire, Sweden - P3-2 metaG (Illumina Assembly) | ecosystem: Environmental > Terrestrial > Soil > Wetlands > Permafrost | place: Sweden: Stordalen...
CACTTCGCCCACCGGCATCCGCGCGGTGAAGAATCTCGGCGGCCCCGACGCCGCGGTGCTGATTTGGGACAAGATCGAGGCGAAGCGGAAGCAGCCGGCGTAGCGCATGATCCCGAAAAGTGGAAAGCCGCTTTCGGAAAAGATCGTGGGCCGGAAGCCCTCGCTTGAGTCGACGCTTCTTGAGATGCTCCCCAGCGTTTGGGGGTCGTCAGAATAACCCTTTGGTTTCAAGGCTTTTAATCGGACGCACCCCAAGGTAAAAAGGCAACGCGGAGATGCCGTTGCGGCCGCGCCAACGATCCTGGTTTCGCCTGCAAACGCGGGCCGAATACGCGCTGCGTGGCGGGGTATCAGGGCCGCCTGTCCGGCCCGCTGCTCGACCGCATCGACCTGCACATCGAAGTGCCGGCGGTGACCGCCGCCGACCTGATCCTGCCGCCGCCGTCGGAAGGCAGCCGCGAGGTCGCCGCCCGCGATATCCAGGTCGAGCGTTACGCCGCGCTCGGGCTGACGAACGTGCGCACCAATGCGCAGGCGCACGGGCCGGTGCTGGAAGAAATTGCACTCGGCGTAATCACGCGGTTACCATCCGGAACGCGTCGCGATCGGGCACTTCGGAATTACACCGTTACCACCCGCTTTACGATCTTTTCACCACGTTCGCGCGTGCGCGGCGGCCGCGCGCAACGGGGAATGAAATTGCAAGATTCCGGGTGCCAAATGCCCGCCTCATCGGCGGGCGCGGGAACATGGAATCGGGCTCTTCAATCGCGCAATTGCAACGCAAACGCACGCGGAACAAGGCGGCGCTGGTGCTGTTCGGCCGCGCCGTCGTGTCGACCATGGCGGTTGCCTCCGGCTGGCTCGGCTTCATGACCGGCATTCGCCTGCAAAGTTCGAATTATGATCCCTACGCCTACGGCACCGGCGTCGGCGCGCTGTTTTTCGCCGCCTGCGCGATCATCGCCCTCATGCTGATGCGGCAACGGGCTCACGCCGACAAAGTGCGCGCGCTCGAAGCACGCATCGAGGAATTGTCGGACAACAATTGGGAATTGCGCGAGTCGGAGGAACGCGCGCGCAGCCTGTTGGAGGCGCAAGGCGACCTGATCGTGCGCCGCGACTCGAGCGGCCGCGTCACCTACGCCAACGACGCCTTCTGCGCTCTCGCCGGGCTCAGCCGCGAGGACATGATCGGCGCCGCCGCCGAATTACCCATTGTCGCGCAAGGGCCCTTCACGGTGCTGCCCGACGGCACCCGCGTGCACGACCAGAATATCGTCTGTGGAACGACCGCGCGCTGGATCGCCTGGCGCGAGGTCATGGTGCGTGGCGGCACCGGCACCGAAATCCAGGGCGTCGGCCGCGACGTGACCGACCGCGTCGAGGCCGAGCACGCGCTGGGCGCAACCCGCGACCTGGCGGAAACCGCCAACCGCGCCAAGTCGCGCTTCCTCGCCACCGTCAGCCACGAAATCCGCACGCCGCTCAACGGCATTCTGGGCATGGCCGACCTACTGCTCGACACGCCGCTCACGCCCGAGCAAGTCACTTACGCCAAGGCGGCGAAGACCTCCGGCGAAACGCTGCTGTCTCTGATCGAGGAGATTCTCGATTTTTCCAAGATCGAGGCCGGCCGGCTGGAGCTGGAGGCGCGTCCGTTCGCGCTCGCTGCGCTGGTCGAGGAAACCGTCGAGCTGCTGGCGCCACGCGCGCAGGCGAAAAATATCGAAATCGCATCGTTCGTGGACGAGCGGTTGCCGGAAAAGATCGTGGGTGATGTGGCGCGCGTGCGCCAGGTGCTGCTCAATCTCGCCGGTAACGCCATCAAGTTCACCGAACAAGGCGGCGTCGCGGTGATCGTCGAGCCGGGTGAGCGCGACAACGATTTCCGTTTCCTGGTACGCGATACCGGCATTGGCCTCGCGCCGCAAGATCAGGCGCGCGTGTTCCGCGACTTCGAGCAGGCCGACGGATCCTCCACCCGCAAGTTCGGCGGCACCGGCCTCGGGCTAGCGATCTCCAAACGCATCGTCGAGCGCATGGACGGCTGCATTGCGGTCGACAGCCAAGCCGGCCTCGGCGCTACCTTCAGCTTTACGGTGCCGCTGGCGCCGGCGGCCGATGGCGCGCCGGAATTTGCCGCGCCCGATCTCGCCGGCAAAGCGGTGTTGATCGTGGCCGCGGCAGACATCGAATCCGCGCTGCTGGCGCGCCGCCTCGGCCGCTGGGGCGCCGAAACCACGGTGACGGCCGACGAGCAAAGCGCCGTCGGTCTGCTGGCGAAGCGGCGCTGGGACGCGCTGCTGGTCGACTACCCGCTGGCGCGCAGCCTCACCGCCCACGCCGATCTTGCCCGGCTCGACGGGACGCGCCGCATCGCGCTGATCCGGCCGACCGAGCGGCATGAACTGCCCGCGCTCAAAGCGGCGGGCTTCACCGGCTATCTCGTCAAGCCGGTGCGCATGGCTTCGCTGGCCGCGCGGCTCGCCGCCCAGGATGCGTTCGATATGCCGGCGGAATTGTCCGCCGCCGCCGCCGACGGAACGAGCAAAGGCAAGGGCTTGTCGATTCTGGTCGCCGAAGACAACGAGATCAACGCCCTGCTCGCGCGCGCGTTGCTCACGCGCCTCGGCCATCGCCCGACTGTTACCGGCAACGGTGAAACTGCGGTGGAATTTTGGGCCGCGGCGCGCGCCGCCGGCAGCCCTTACGATCTCGTGCTGGTGGACGTGCAGATGCCGGGCATGGATGGGCTGGAAGCCACCCGCCGCATCCGCGCCGCCGAAGCGCAAGCCGGCGACCGGCCGGTCCGCATGCTGGCGCTCACCGCCAATGCCCAGAGCGACGACCGCGAAGCCTGCCTCGCCGCCGGCATGGACGGCTTGCTGGTGAAGCCGCTCGACCGCGAAAGATTGTGCGAAGCGCTGGCAGCGGCCGCCGCGCGGCTTGCGGCCTAATCCACTTTGTCATAATTCCGTGTCCCGCCCATGCTGTAGGGGGTAGCAGCAGGTGATCCCTGATTCGTTGAGTGACGCCTGCCTATTCGCGCTGAAATGGAGCCGAATTTCCCCATGGCACGCCGCGACAGCCTCTATCCCCCGCGCAATCTGTTCGAGCGGTCCCGGCCGGCGCCGGCCACCCCCGGCCTGATTTCCGCGCTGCAAGCCTATGGCGGCTTGCAGGCCTGGGCCGCGCGCACGCATCGCCCGAGCCAGAGCCTGGGCCGTCTCGGCCCGCTGGAAGTTCGGCTGGCGCAGACCGCCGCCGAGGTGCGCCAGGCGCAGAAATTGCGCTATCGCGTTTTCTACCAAGAGGGCCCCGCCATCGCCAATCCGGGCCGGCTGTTCGCGCGCCGCGACGTCGATGCCTATGACGCGATCTGCGACCACCTGCTGGTGCTCGATCATGCCGCGCGCGACAGCCAGAACGCCAACCGCCCCGCGGTGGTCGGTACCTATCGGCTGCTGCGCCAGCCGCTGGCGGAGGACTATGGCGGCTTCTACACCGCCGGCAACTCGACATCGGCGGGCTGATCGCGCGCCACGGCAATCTGCAATTCCTCGAGCTCGGCCGGTCCTGCGTGCTGGCGCCCTACCGCAACAAGCGCACGGTCGAGCTGCTGTGGCACGGCATCTCCGGCTATCTGCGGCAGAACCGCACCGATGTCATGTTCGGTTGCGCCAGTCTCGACGGCACCGACCCCAAACAACTGGCGACGCCGCTGTCGTTCCTGCACCACTACGCGCGGGCGCCGGAAGCCTGGCGCACGCGCGCTTTGCCTGAGCGTTATGTCGAGATGAACCGGGTATCTAAGGAAGCGATCGATCCGAAGGAGGCGCTGCGCGTGCTGCCGCCGCTGATCAAGGGCTATCTGCGGATCGGCGCCAATATCGGCGACGGCGCGGTGGTCGACCACGAATTCGGCACCACCGACGTGCTGATCGTGTTGCCGATGTCAGCGATCAAGAAGCGCTACGTCGAGCACTTCGCCGTAAACCGGCGGGCCGCCTAGCGAAATTATTTTCGCGCATGATCTTATCCGAAAACCGGTACCCACTTTTCGGGATCATGCGCTACAACCGCCGCAGCGAAACTTCCTCGACCTGGTGGCTCTCGACCTTCTTCAGAATCAAGTCGGAGCGCTGGCGCGTCGGAATGATGTTCTCGTGCAGATTGACCAGATTGATCCGCTCCCAGATCGACGCCGCGGTCTCGATCGCTTCCGCATCGGACAGGTTCGAATAGCGATGAAAATATGATTTCGGATCGCGGAACGCGGTGCTGCGCAGGGTCAGAAAGCGGTCGACATACCAGGACTTGAGCACGTCCTCGTCGGCGTCGAGATAGACCGAGAAATCGAAAAAGTCCGACACGAACGGGATCGCCTTGCCGTCCTTCGGCAGGCGGCCGGTCTGCAACACGTTCAAGCCTTCGACGATGAGGATGTCCGGCCGGTCCACTTCGACCCACTGGTTCGGCGTCACGTCGTAGACGAGGTGCGAATAGACCGGCGCCCGCACCGGCCGGCGCCCGGCCTTCACGTCGGTGAGGAAGCGCAGCAGCGCCGGCAAATCGTAGCTTTCCGGAAAGCCTTTCTTCTCCAACAGGCCTTCGCGCTCGAGGATCGCGTTCGGAAAAAGGAAGCCATCGGTGGTGATGAGATCGACCTTGGGCACGTTCGGCCAGCGCGCCAGCAAAGCCTGCAGCACGCGCGCGGTGGTGGACTTGCCGACCGCCACCGAGCCGGCGACGCCGATGATGAACGGCATCTTGATGTCCTCGGTGCCGAGGAAGCGCTCTTGCGCGCGGAACAGCCGCTGCGTCGCCGTCACATAGAGCGACAGCAATCGCGACAGCGAAAGATAAATCTCCTCGACTTCCTTGATGTCGAGCCGGTCGTGCAGCGAGCGCAGGCGCGTGACCTCCTCCGGGGTCAGCGTCATCGGCGTATCCTCGCGCAACGCCGCCCATTCCGCGCGCGAGAACGTGCGGTAGGGCGAAAGCGTTTCTTCGGTGCGCTGCTCCATGCCGTTCCTTACGCCTTACGCGATGCCTTTTCTTCGTGGCCGGATTGCGCCGTGCGCTTTTCCAGCTCGGCTTCGACCTCGGCGAGCGTGACGCCGCGCGCTTCCAGCACCACCATGAGATGATAGAGAAGATCGGCGGCTTCCGCGATCAGGCGGCCGCGATCTTCCTGCACGGCAGCCATCGCGGCTTCAAAGGCCTCTTCGCCCAGTTTTTTGGCGCAATGGGCGACGCCCTTGTCGAGCAGCGCGCGGGTATAGGAATCCGCCGCGCTCGCCTTGGCGCGTTCGTGCACCCGCTTTTCCAGATCGGCCAGCGTGAACTTGGTCATAGAGCGTCCTTTGCGGCGTCCTTTATCACGGATCGAGCCGCATCGGCAGTCCGGCTTTCGCCATGTAGGCCTTGGCCTCGCGGACGCTGTGTTCGCCGAAGTGGAAGATCGAGGCGGCCAAAACGGCGGTGGCATGGCCGTCGCGGATGCCCGCCACCATATGATCGAGCGTGCCGACCCCGCCGGAGGCGATTACCGGCACGCTCACCGCGTCCGCTACCGCGCAGGTGAGCGCGATGTCGAAGCCACGCCTGGTGCCGTCGCGGTCCATGGAGGTGAGCAAAATCTCGCCGGCGCCGAGCGCGACCACTTCCTTGGCGTAACCGACCGCATCGATGCCGGTCGGAATGCGCCCGCCATGGGTGAAGATTTCCCAGCGTCCCGGCTCGCCGGTTTGCGACACCTGCTTGGTGTCGATGGCGACCACGATGCACTGGTCGCCGAATTTTTCCGCCGCTTCCTTGACGAAGCTGCGCCGGTTCACCGCCGCGGTGTTGATCGAGACCTTGTCGGCGCCCGACGCGAGCAGCGCGCGGATGTCCTCGATGGTGCGCACGCCGCCCCCGACCGTGAGCGGCATGAAGCAGGCCTCGGCGGTGCGCCGCACCACGTCGAGGATGATGCCGCGGTTCTCGTGGCTCGCCGTGATGTCGAGGAAGCACAATTCGTCGGCGCCGGCGGCGTCATAGGCAATGGCGGCTTCTACCGGATCGCCGGCGTCGCGCAGATTGACGAAATTGACGCCTTTGACCACGCGGCCGTCTTTGACGTCGAGGCAGGGAATAACGCGAACCTTGAACATGGCTTACGCCGCCGCCCTTGCATCGCGGATCAGCTTGAGCGCTTCGGCGGCATCGAGCCGCCCGTCGTAAAGCGCGCGGCCGGCGATGGCGCCTTGCAGCTTCTTCGCGCGCGGCTCCAGCATCGCCTTGATGTCGTCGATGGAGGCGAGGCCGCCGGAGGCGACCACCGGAATCGAAATCGCGTCGGCCAGCGCGACGGTGGCGTCGAGGTTCAAGCCCTTCAGCATGCCGTCGCGCGTCACGTCGGTATAGATGATGGCGGCGACGCAGGCGTCCTCGAAGCGGCGCGCGATGTCGAGCGCCGACAGTTCCGAGGTTTCCGCCCAACCCTGCACCGCCACCTTGCCGTCGCGCGCGTCGAGCCCGACCGCGATCCTGCCGGGATAATTTTTCGCCGCGTCCTTCACCAGCGCGGGATTGCGCACCGCCGCGGTGCCGATGATTACCCGGTTGACGCCCTTCGACAGCCAAGCATCGATCGTCGCCATGTCGCGGATGCCGCCGCCGAGCTGCAAGCACAGCCCGACGGTTTCCAGAATCCGGTCGACCGCGTCGCCGTTCATCGGCTTGCCGGCGAAGGCGCCGTCGAGATCGACGACGTGCAAATGTTTGAAACCTTGCAGTTCGAAGGCCTGCGCCTGCGCCGCCGGATCGCGGTGAAACACGGTCGCGCGCGCCATGTCGCCCTGCTGCAGACGGACGGCGAGGCCTTCCTTCAGGTCGATAGCGGGAAACAGGATCATGGCATCCACTTCAAAAAATTCGCGATTAGCTTCAAGCCCAGCCGCTGGCTCTTTTCGGGATGGAATTGTGTGCCGACCATGTTGTCGCGTCCGACGATGGCCGTGAGCGGACCGCCGTAATCTGCCTGCGCCACCAGATCGTTGCGCTGCGCCGGCTTGAGCTCATAGGAGTGCACGAAATAGGCGTGCAGCCCGTCGGGCCCAAGCGGAATATCCGCGAGCAACGGGTGGGTTTTCAGCATGTTGAGCGTGTTCCAGCCCATGTGTGGAATCTTCAAATTCGCGTCGTTCGGCGCGATGCGGTCGACCTCGCCGGCGATCCAGCCGAGACCCGGCGTCACCTGATATTCGCGGCCGCGCTCGGCCATCAGCTGCATGCCGACACAGATGCCGAAAAACGGCGTTGCCTTCATGCGTACGCTCTCTTCCAAAGCATCAATCATGCCGGGAATCTCGTCGAGTCCGCGCCGGCAATCGGCGAAGGCGCCGACCCCGGGCAGCACCACGCGGGACGCAGCGGCGACCTGCGCCGGATCACTGGTGACCACGATCGGCTGATCGTGCCCGCTTTCGCGGGCGGCGCGCTCGAACGCCTTGGCCGCCGAATGCAAATTGCCGGAGCCGTAGTCGACGATGGCGACGCTCATCGCCCGCTCCCCGGCTCCGGGAACAGGCCGATCACGTCGGACGGCGGCGGCGGCGCGCGCCACCCCGGCATGGCGGAGCGCGGCTCGGGCGCGGCCGGCGGCGCGATGGCGCGCTCGTTTGCTGCTTTGCTCCATTCGGCAAAGAAGCGGCGTTCCGCCGTTTCGGCGTCCTCGCCGACCACGAAGCCGAGCATCTTCCAGCCGCGGCGCGTCAGCTTCCAGCGCCGGAACGTCGCCGCCTCGAAGCCGATCATCAACGCGACCAGCAACCCGGCAAGGAATTGCACCGTCGATCCCGCGCCGGTCAGCCGCAAGCCGATGCCGAGGAGGATGCTGACCGCCAGATAGATCGCGAACACCAGCCACAGCCGGTAGCGCAGCAGCCAGAGCGGCGACAGCACGAAGGCCCAGAAATGGAATCCGTCGCGCACGAACACGAAGCGCTCCGGAGCGCTTGTCGTTTCGCCCTTGCGCGCCCGCGGCTGATGGACGGTGTAAGTGGGCATCATTTACTCTCAACTCTCTCCGGTCATTCCGGGGCGCGGCCACAGCCCCGCGAACCCGGAATCCGGAGCCAGGCAACTCACCCGCCGAGCGAACCCTTGGTGGACGGCACGTCGCCCTTGGCGCGCGGATCGATCGCCACCGCAACCTTGAGCGCGCGCGCCAGGGCCTTGAAGCAAGACTCGGCGATATGGTGATCGTTCGTGCCGTATAAAGTCTCGGCGTGCAGCGTGATGCCGGCATTCATGGCAAAGGCCTGGAACCATTCCTGCACCAGCTCGGTGTCGAACGAGCCAACTTTGTCGCGTACGAACTCGGCCTTGAATACCAGAAACGGCCGCCCGGAAATGTCGATCGCCACGCGCGTCAGCGCTTCGTCCATCGGCACATGGACGTCGGCGTAACGCGTGATGCCCTTCATGTCGCCGAGCGCCTGCTTCACCGCCTGGCCCAGCGCGATGCCGACGTCCTCGGTGGTGTGGTGGTGATCGATGTGCAGGTCACCCTTGGCCTTGACCGTGATGTCGATGCGCGAGTGCCGCGCCAAAAGATCGAGCATGTGATCGAGGAAGCCGATGCCGGACGAAATATTCGACTTGCCGCTGCCATCCAGATGGACCGCCGCCTCGATGTCCGTCTCTTTCGTCGTCCGCTTGACCGAACCGGCGCGGCCCGCCGAAGCGAGCGCCGCGCGCCGCGTGGCGGCGGGTTTTTTCTTGCCTGGAAACGTCAGAACGCGCTTGGCCACGGCGGCTGTCCTTCATTGATTTGTGCGCCTTTTATCAGGGGTTGCCGGGATTCGCCACCTGCGTCGCAGGCCGTTTGCAAACGCCGCCCCGCATGCCTAGATGACGCTGATTGCAGGGGTTAACGCGTATGTCCAACGAACTTCCATCCTGGCACGGCACCACCATCCTGACCGTCCGCAAGGGCGGCACCGTGGTCATCGGCGGCGACGGCCAGGTCTCGATCGGGCAAACCATCGTCAAATCCAATGCCAAAAAAGTGCGCAAGCTCGGCAAAGGCGACGTGATCGGCGGCTTCGCCGGCGCCACCGCCGACGCATTTACCTTGTTCGAGCGGCTCGAATCCAAGCTCGAGCAATATCCCGGCCAGCTGCTGCGCGCCGCGGTCGAGCTCGCCAAGGACTGGCGCACCGACCGCTATCTGCGGCGCCTCGAAGCCATGATGATCGTCGCCGACAAGCAGGTTTCGCTGGTGCTGACCGGCACCGGCGACGTGTTGGAGCCGGAAGCGGGCGTCGCCGGCATCGGCTCCGGCGGCAACTATGCGCTGGCCTCGGCGCGCGCGCTGCTCGACGGCGAACTCGACGCCGAGGCGATCGTGCGCAAGTCGCTCGACATCGCCGCCGACATCTGCGTCTACACCAACCGCAATGTGACCATCGAGTCGCTGAAATCGTAGAGTGCCCCGTTGACCGACTTCTCCCCCCGCGAAATCGTTTCCGAACTCGACCGCTTCATCGTCGGCCAGCACGACGCCAAGCGCGCGGTCGCCATCGCCCTGCGCAACCGCTGGCGCCGCCTGCAGCTCGACGACAAGCTGCGCGAGGAAGTGTTGCCGAAAAACATTCTGATGATCGGGCCGACCGGCGTCGGCAAGACCGAGATTTCCCGCCGGCTGGCGCGGCTCGCGGGCGCGCCGTTTCTCAAGGTCGAAGCCACCAAGTTCACCGAGGTCGGCTATGTCGGCCGCGACGTCGAGCAGATCATCCGCGACCTGGTGGAGATTGCCATCGCGCTCACCCGCGAGCGCAAGCGCAAAGACGTGCAGGCGAAAGCCGAACTCAACGCCGAGGAGCGCGTGGTCGACGCTTTGGTCGGCCCCGGCGCCAGCCCGGCCACGCGCGAGAGCTTCCGCAAGAAACTGCGCGCCGGCGAAATCAACGACAAGGAAATCGAGATCGAGGTGCAGTCGGGCGGCGGCGGCATGCCGATGTTCGAGATTCCCGGCATGCCGGGCGCGCAGATGGGCGCCATCAATATCGGCGATATTTTCGGCAAGCTTGGCGGCGGCAAACCCAAGACGCGCAAAGTCACCGTGCAGGATTCGCACAACATCCTGGTCAACGAGGAATCCGACAAGCTGCTCGACAGCGAGCAGCTCGTTCAGGAATCGATCCGCGCGGTCGAGCAGAACGGCATCGTGTTTCTGGACGAAATCGACAAGATCGCCGGCCGCGAAGGCCGCATGGGCGCCGACGTATCGCGCGAGGGCGTCCAGCGCGACCTGCTGCCGCTGATCGAAGGCACCACCGTCAACACCAAACACGGCCCGGTGAAGACCGACCATGTGCTGTTCATCGCCTCCGGCGCGTTCCATATCTCCAAGCCGTCCGACCTGCTGCCCGAGTTACAAGGCCGGTTGCCGATCCGCGTCGAATTGAGCGCGCTCACGCGCGATGACATGCGCCGCATTTTGACTGAGCCGGAAGCCTCCCTGATCAAGCAATACGTGGCGCTGCTAAAGACCGAAGGCGTGACGCTAGATTTCAGCGAGGACGCCATCGACGCCATTGCCGACATCGCGGTGGCGGTGAATTCCTCGATCGAGAATATCGGCGCGCGCCGCCTGCAGACAGTGATGGAGCGCGTGCTCGATGAAATCTCTTTTTCCGCCACCGACCGCTCCGGCGACGTCGTGAAAATCGACGCCGCCTATGTGGAAAAGCACATCGGGGATCTGGCCAAGAACGCGGATCTGAGCCGGTTTATTTTGTAGCCGCTCCGTCGTTCCCCGGATGCGGTGCAGCACGAAGTGGCGCACCGCTGATCCGGGGTCCAGCTTAAATCAAAGAAACCGGGGAACGTAGGGCCGCGCTATTTCTTGGCCGTCATGCAATCCATGACGAATCTCGAGCGCTCGTCCATCTTGATGTGCTGATCCGCCGCCTGCTTTTCGCAAGCCTGCATTTTCTTCGCTTCGCTGGGCGACATCATTTTTTGCGGCGCGCTCGGCTGCATGGCCGGTTGCGCGGCGGCGGCAGCGCAAGCCAGGCTCACGATCGCCGCCACCGGCAACACGAACGGACGCGGCATGACGGATTCTCCTTGGCGCCTTGATCGTGCGCCAACTTACTTCTTCTTGCCGTCTTTGTCGTGGTGCGTCGCCGGTTCGGTCACCGCGACCGGATCGGATGCTGGAAACGTTTCTTCCAGCCCTTCCTCAAGCTCGCGCTCGAGCTTTTGGTCCGGTCCATGGTCTTTTCCGGCGGGTTTCGGCTTGCTGGGCATATCCGATACTCCCTCCTACGATCCGTCGATGCGCTCACGCGCTCCGCGTTCTCCGCACGCGCACATAAAGCGCGCCTTCGCCGCCATGGGTGGCATGCGCGTCCTCGAAACCGATCACGAAAGCGCGAAACTCCGGCAGACCCAACCATTGCGGCACCTGGCGGCGTAATACGCCCGGCTCGGGCCCGCGGCCCTTTCCGGTAATCACCAGCACCAGCCGGGCGTCGCGCGCGTGCGCGTTGCGCAGGAAACGCAGCAAGTCGCCATGCGCCTCGCTTTGCGTCAGCCCGTGCAGGTCGAGGCGGGCCTCGATCTTTTCCTTGCCGCGCGCGACGCGCTGCTTCATGCGGCGGCCAAGCGGCGTAAGCGGCGGCGCCGATGGCGGCGGCGCGGGTTTTGGCGGCGCCGGCAGCGGCGAAACCCGGCGAGGTCCGGCCGCCGGACGCGCCGGCTTGGCAATTTCCCCGGCCGGCTCGCTTTGCGCGTCGGGCGCGAGGCGCGCCGTCGCGCGCAACGGCGCTATCGCTTTGGTGACGGTCGTCCACAATACGCGCTCCTCGTAGGAGAGAACGCGGCGCCGGCTGCTCATGGCCGTGGCTTGGGCAGCGCCGGCGCGGCCGGCCCGTTAGCGGCCACGATTTCCTTCGGGCGCGGCCGGGGCAGCGGAATGCCCTCGACCGGCTCCGGCGCGGAGCCGACCAGCACCACGCCCTTGGGCACCAGCATGACGAATTTGCCGAACTGCTTGATGCGGCCGGCGATGTGCGGGATGTCTTCGCCGTGGCCGAAATAGATGTCGGCGCGCGCTGCCCCGCGGATGGCCGAGCCGGTATCCTGCGCGAACATCAGATGCCGGAAGTTGTCCTTCGGCATATCGCTGGTGATCGGGAACTTGGCGTCGATCCAGATCGGCGTGCCGTAGACATGGATCGTGGGATCGACCGCCAGCGAGCGCCCGGGCGTGAGAGGAATGCCCTGCGCGCCGAGGGGCTCGTCGTTGGGGTTGAGGCGTGTCTCGCTGAAGAACACATAGGAGCGATTCTTCAGCCGTAAGGCTTCGCCCTCTTTCGGGTTGGCCTCCATGTACTCCCGGATCTTGTCCATCGACATGTCTTCGGACGTGCAGAGGCCCTCGTCGATCATGAGGCGGCCGACCGGCGTGTAGGGCTTGCCGTTACTGGCGATGTAATTAAGCCGCAGCAGTTGGCCGTCATCGAGCTTGACCCGGGTGGAACCCTGGATTTGCGCGAAGAAGACATCGACCGGATTTTTGACCCAGCAGAGCTCCAGTCCCTTGCCGGCCAGCGCGCCTTTCTCGATTTCGGTGCGGTTGTATTGCGAGAACACCGTGCTCTTCTTGCCCGCGAATTTGGCCGGCACGCCATAGAACGGAATGTTGTAGTCCTTGGTCTTGACGCGCGAACCCGCGACCTCGGCCTCGTAATAGCCGGTGTAGAAACCGTCGGCGCCGGTGTAATAGCCGTAGGTGTGGACTTCCGGCAAAATGCGCACCGGCTTGAAATTGTCCTCGAAGAATTTGCGCCCCTGCGCGCGGTCGACCGTGCCGGCGGCGGCGAGCGCGGCGGCTTTCTCGCAGGCCTTGTACAGCCCGCCGTAGACCGGCCGCGCCGCGCGCACCGCGCGGGTGCCTTGCAGGATAGCGCCGCAGCTTTTCATGTACGTCTGGAAGGCGGCGGCCTGGTCGTCGTTCTTCCAGCCGTCGAGCTTTGCGAAGCTCAAAGACTCGACCTGGGCATTGCGAAATTTCATCCCGTGCGCCGCCGCCGGACCGCTCGCCACCGCGAGACACAGCGCTAAACCGAGGCCGATCTGCGAGCGAGGTGGTAACGCCGCCATGCGGTCATTGCCCGGCTTCGGTTGCGACCAGCTTCCAGTTCGGGTCGCGCGACGACAGATCGCGCGCGAACGTCCAGACGTCGGTAACGTCGGTTACCTTCTCGGCATTGCCGTCGGTCACGTTACCGTCCTTGTCGCGCGTCGCCGACACCAGCTTGCATTGGAAGCGCACCGTCAATTGCGCGGTGCGCCCGCGCAACTCGGCAGCGGTGATCTCGGCATTGTCGATGGAAACGAAGCGGCTCTCCACCGTCTCGCCGCGCTTCTCGCGTTCGGTGATGGCGGCCTCGAAGCCTTCGTAGACTTCGCGCGACAGCAAATTCTTCAAGGTGCGGCGGTCGCCCTCGGCAAAGGCGTTGACGATCATCTCATAGGCCGCGCGCGCGCCGGTGAGAAAATGCTTGGCATCGAAATTGGGATCGCCGCCGACGATCGCGTCGAGGCCCGCCGCGACCGCGGTTCCGGCCTCGGCCACGCCCTTCCAGCGCTCGCCCGGTACGATCGGCTCGGCCGGCTTCGGCGCGGCCGCTTCCGGCATGCGATTGGGCAGCGCGACCACTTTTTCGGCCGCTGGCCGCGCCGGCTCGCGAGCGGCGTAGGGGTCGTAAGGCGGCCGTTCGTGGCCGGTACGCTGACCGAGCACGCTGCGCAGGCGGAGGAAGATGAAAACCGCCAGCGCCAGGAATATGATGGTGTAGATGTCGAACACGTCTTCCATGCTTTCGATAGCCGTAACGGCAGTTCGCCCAGCGGCCCGTAACCGAACCGGCGGCGTGGCGGCCGAGCCCACCGTACCTATCTATGCCGGTGTCCGCGCCGATCCATAGGCCTTGCGCCAGTATTTCGGCGCAATTGTGCTTCTTGAAACAAGCTTAAACGATCGGAACGCCCACGCCAACCTCGGGTATCCAGAGAAACGCCGATGAATGTGGCAAAATACCTCGTGCTGGCCCTGCTGGCGCTGCCGGTCATGGAACTGGTGGTTTTCATCGCGGTCGCGGGATCGATCGGTTTTCTGTGGGCCCTGCTACTTGTGGTAGCGAGCTCGATGGCCGGCGCCATGGTGCTGCGCCATGCCGGCGGCAACCACATTGCACGCATGCGCGTCGCGATGGGGCCCGGCGGCTTTACGGCATTGCAAGCCGACAGCGCCGGCACCATGACCGTCTTGGCGGGGATTCTCCTGTTTATTCCGGGGTTTATTACCGATGTGCTGGGTCTTTTGCTGCTGCTGGCGCCGCTGCGCCGGGCCCTCGCCGCGCTGCTCGGACGAAAGATGGCGCCGGCGCGCACCGACGGCGTGGTCGATCTTGAGCCCGAGCAGTGGCATCAGGTGCCCGACCCGGCGCTCGCCGACCGGCGTGACGACGGGCGCGCAAAGCCGTAGCCCAGGCGGCCGAAAAGTATGCCGGCGACTTGATCGGGACGGGTAGCGGCTTCCGGCCAAGATCATGCGCCGTGGGCTTCCGGCTATCCTTGTTCCCCCAAAGACCGTGTGTTAGCCAACCGCCGCGTTAGCGCATGATCCCGAAAAGTGGGCACCGGTTTTCGGATAAGGTCATGCGCCATCACAAAAACGTTTGCGGTTAGGAGTTTCCATGTCCACGACCAATGGCGGCCCGGCACCGGCTGCAAACCAGCCGCCGCAACTCAGCGTGGTGGCGCAATACGTCAAGGATTTCTCGTTCGAGAACCCGAACGCGCCGCAGTCGCTGACGGCCGGAACGCAGCAGCCGCAGATCGCCATTCAGATCAATGTCAGCGCCAAGCCGCTGGCGGAAAACGACATCGAGGTGACGCTCCGCCTCGAGGGCAAGGCGGAAGCCAACGGCGCGTTGATGTTCCGTTTTGAACTGGAATTTGCCGGCGTGTTCCGCCTGCAGAACGTTCCGCAGGAAAGCCTGAACGCGCTCGTGCTGATCGAATGTCCGCGGCTGTTGTTTCCGTTCGCGCGGGAGATCATTGCCACCAATGTGCGCAATGGCGGCTTCCCGCCACTGCTGCTCGATCCGGTGGATTTCGTCAGCCTCTATCGCCAGAAGATGAGCGAGATACAGCCGTCCGCCGCCCCGGCGCCGCAGAGCTGACGGGGTAAAGCTGCCATCGCCCGCGCAGGCGGGCGACCAGTATTTCAAAGCATTCCCGTGATTACTGGATGCCCCGCTTTCGTGGGGTATGACATTCATTGATTACAGATAATCCCGCCACAGCGCTTTCTCGCCGAGCGTCGCGACGAAGTCGCGGTGCGCCGCGCGATCGGCGTCGCTGACGCGGGGCGCCAACGCCGCGGCGCGCTCGCGCCGCACCACGATGCCGTCGCCGCCATTGCCGCGGCGGGCGCCGCTCTCGGCGAGGCCGAGTTGCGCCTGGCGCGCGCCGATCAGCTCCAGATAGACCTCGGCCAGGATCTCAGCGTCGAGCAGCGCGCCGTGCTTGGTGCGCCGCGAACTGTCGATGCCGTAACGCGCGCACAGCGCATCGAGGCTGTAAGGTCCGACCGAATGCTTGCGGCGCGCCAGGAACAGCGTGTCGACCAGACGCTCGCGCGCGATCAAGACGCGCTCTAATCGCTTGAGTTCGGCGCAAAGAAAGCCGTGGTCGAAGCCGGCATTGTGGATCACCAGCGGCGCGTCGCCGATGAAGGCGAGGAAGTCGTCGACGATGTCGCCGAAGCGCTTATGGCCTTTCAAAAACTCGGCCGACAGCCCGTGAACGGCAAAAGCTTCCGCCGGCATGTCGCGGTCCGGGTTGAGATAGGCGTGAAACGTCGCGCCGGTCGGAATCCGGTTGAGCAGCTCGATGCAGCCGATTTCGACCAGGCGGTGACCCTGGTTTGGATCGAGACCGGTGGTCTCGGTGTCGAGCACGATTTCGCGCATTGTCGGCTTGCCTCGATCGCGGCCAGAATCACGGCCGCCGTTTCGGCATTGTAGCGACCGCCTTGAGAATATCACGCACCTGGGCGCGCGCGACGTCGAAACCTTTCGACGTATCCACCACGAAATCAGCGCGGACGCGCTTTTCGGCATCCGGTATCTGTTTGCCGAGAAGCGCGGCGAGCTTGTCCTCGGTCATGCCGGGCCGCTCGAAGGCGCGAGTCCGCTGCAGGTCGGGCGGCGCCGATACCACCACGACGGCGTCGCAGCGCACGTCGCCGTGGGTTTCGAACAGCAGCGGCACGTCGAGCACCGCGACGGCTGCCCCGCTCACCTCGGCCTCCGCCACAAAACGCTGCGCGGCGGCGTGCACCAGCGGATGCACGATTCCCTCCAGCCGCTTGATGGCGGCAGCGTCGCCGAGCACGCGCTTGCCGAGCTTTTCACGGTCGACCTTGCCGTTGGCGGTCGTGCCGGGAAATGCAGCCTCGATCGCCCGCGCGGCTTCGCTGTCATAGAGCCGGTGCACGACGGAATCGGCGTCGTGCACGGGCACGCCTTCCTCGGCGAACATCTTCGCCGTGGCGGATTTTCCCATCGCGAGCGAGCCGGTCAGGCCAACGATAAACATGCTTTTTTCTCTTTGCGCATGACCGAAAACCGGTTGCCACTTTTCGGAATCATGCGCTAGCCATCCACAAAGCCGTTCTGCCGCATATAAGCCAACAACGGCAGCAACGGCAGGCCGAGAATGGTGAAATAATCGCCCTCGACGCGCTCGAACAGGTGAATGCCGATGCCTTCGAGCTGATAGGCGCCGACGCTCGCCAGGGCGGCGGCGCCCGCCATGTCGAGATAGTCGTCGATAAAGCGGTCGGAAATTTTGCGCATGGTCAGCCGCGCGCTGTCGACGCAATCGAACAGCACGGCGCCGTCGCGCACCAGCGCCAGCGCCGAATGCAATTCGTGCGTCCGGCCGCGCAAGGCTCGCAACTGTTCGGCCGCCGCGGCCCGGTTCGCCGGCTTGCTGAAACGCTTATTGCCGCGCGCCAGCGTCTGGTCGGCGCCCAGCACCAGCCGGCCGGGAACCGAGCGCGCCACGGCGGCGGCCTTGGCGCGGGCGAGAAGGCGCGCGGCGGCGGCAACGTCCGGCGTGCCGGCCTCGGCTTCGACGGCGCGTTCGTCGATCTGGGCCGGACGGATCTCGAAGCGCAGGCCGACGGCCGCCAGCATCTTGCCGCGCACGTCGCTTTTCGATGCGAGCACCAGCGGCTGAGGGGCAAGCCAGAGCGGCATAATTGTTTCCTTATCCCCACCCTACTCGCATTCGCTCGCCACCCTCCTTCGCGGGGAGGATTTCAGGTGACCGGCCGCCGGCGGCGCTCCGCCAGCAGCTTCATCACCGCGGCGGCGGTTTCCTCGATCGAGCGGCGCGTCACGTCGATGCTGGGCCAGCTGTACTTGGCGCAGAGCCGGCGCGAAAAAGCCACCTCCTCGGCCACCGCGGTCTTGTCGATATAGCGGTCGTCGTCGCGGTGCGCCTTCAGGCCCAACAGCCGGTTCTCGCGGATCTGCACGATGCGCTCGGGGCTGGCGTAGAGCCCAACCACCAGCGGCCGCGTCAGCTTCTCGACCTCGGCCGCCACCGGCACGCCGGGCACTAGCGGCACGTTGCCGGTCTTGATGCCGCGATTGGCGAGATAGATCGAGGTCGGTGTTTTCGAGGTGCGCGAGACGCCGACCAGCACCACGTCGGCGTCCTGCAGCCCTTTGACGTGCTGGCCGTCGTCATGGAACATCGTGTAGTTGAGCGCGTCGATACGCTGGAAATATTCCGCGTTGAGCACGTGCTGGGCGCCGACCCGGTGAATGGTCTCGGCGCCGAGATAAGACTGGAAAAGCCGCAACACCGGCCCCAGCACTGACATGCACGGCAGCGCGAGATCGCGGCAGGTTTTTTCCAGCAATTCGATGAGGTCTTCCTCAAGCAGCGTGTACAGCACCAGACCCGGCGATTCCGTTATTTCGGTGAGCGCATTGTCGAGTTGCTTTTTGGAGCGCACCATCGGGTAAAGATGTTCCACCGGCGACACGTTGGCGTATTGCGCCGCTGCGGCGCGCGCCACCGTGATCAAGGTTTCACCGGTGGCGTCGGAAACCAGATGGAGATGAAAGTAGCCGGTGTCGGGCATCTGTATGGGTGCTGAATCGCGTGTGGACAGGGCGGGAGAAGGCCACGGCTTTACCCGCCGCGCAAGCTCGCCTTGGCAATGTGTTCAATTTCCATCCACACGACTGCCCGCGGGACGATCCCGGTAGGGCGACATGGTTTCGATACGCGAATGTGGACAGCAGCCTGGGGACAAACCGGGATAGGACCTCATAGGCCAACAAAACAGACCTTACAGCTGTGGACGAAATCGCGCCGGATTTCACCCGATTCTGAATTCAGTCCCGCGATGCGGTGGACAGACTGTTGATCGGAAGGCATGAGTCCAATTCACGCTCTAACAAACACTACAAAGAAATTTATAAGAGTCTTTATGGAAGACACCCGCAAAGCCGATGGCATGGGGATAAAGCCGCTGCTGAAGGTGCTCGGCAGACAGCCCGAGACCATTCCACCGGTATGGATGATGCGGCAGGCGGGGCGGTATTTGCCGGAATATCGTGCGGTGCGGGAGAAAGCGGGCGGCTTTCTCGATCTTTGTTTTAATCCGGAACTGGCGGCTGAAGTCACATTGCAACCGGTGCGGCGCTTCGGTTTCGACGCCGCGATCCTGTTTTCCGACATTCTGGTGATACCACTCGCACTTGGCCGCAAGGTCTGGTTTGTCGAGGGCGAAGGCCCGCGGCTCGAGCCCTTGGCCGACGCGAAAGCGTTGCTGTCGGTGCGGCAAGAGGCAGACCAAAAGCTGCTGTCGCCGATTTATGAAACCGTGCGGCACGTGAAAAGCGAACTTGCGCCGGAAACGACGCTGATCGGATTTTGTGGCGCGCCATGGACGGTTGCGACCTACATGGTCGCTGGCCGCGGCACCCCCGGTCAGGCGCCTGCGAAAGACTTGGCGGCGCGCGAGCCGGAGGCTTTTCAACACGTCATCGACTGCCTGGTCGATGCCGCGGTCGATTATCTGGCGCGGCAATTGGAAGCCGGCGCCGATGTGGTGCAGATCTTCGATACTTGGGCGGGATCGCTCCCGCCAAAGGATTTCGAGCGCTGGTGCGTGCAGCCGACCGAGCGCTTGATCGCAAAACTGCGGGCGAAGCGTCCCGGCGCCAAGGTGATCGGATTTGCGCGCGGCGCCGGCAAGAATATCCCGCATTATGTCGATGAAACGAAAGTCGATGCGGTCAGCCTGGAAAGCGGGATCGACCGGAATTTCGCCCGCGACGAGATTCAATCGCGCGTTCCGGTGCAAGGCAATGTCGATCCGTTGATCTTGCGCGAAGGCGGCGCAGCGCTCGACCGGGAAGTCGACGCCGTGCTGGCCGCATTTTCAGGCGGGCCGTTCATCTTCAATCTCGGTCACGGTATTTTGCCCGACACGCCGATCGCCCATGTCGAGCAGATGCTCAAGCGCGTACGAGGATAGGTTCCGGCGGAATAACCGATGTACCTCTGGCTCAAAGCCCTGCACATCATCGCGGTCCTCTCGTGGATGGCCGGCATGCTCTATCTGCCGCGGCTGTTCGTCTACCATGTCGATGCCGCAGCCGGCTCCGTGCAGTCGGAAACCTTCAAGGTGATGGAGCGCCGGCTGCTCAAGGCCATCATCAACCCGGCGATGATCGCGACTTGGCTGCTGGGTCTTTGGTTGATTTGGCTGATGGGAAAGGACGCTTTTCTCCAGGCCGGCTGGCTGCAAGCCAAACTCGCTTTGGTAATCGCGATGTCCGGGCTGCACGGTTTCTTGGCCCGCTGGGTCAAGGACTTCGCCGCCGACCGCAACCGGCACACGGGTAAATTCTATCGTATCGTCAATGAGATACCGACGGTACTGATGATCATTATCGTGCTGCTGGCGACCGTCAAGCCATTCTGACGGCACCGCAAATCGTATCGCGCCGCGGCGCGCCACTTGCGAAAAAACGCTTTCCCGCTTATGTTGTGTGTTCCCACAGAACGCAGGCGGATGCTAGTCGCGTTCCGGCACCCAGTGTTTGGGCCGGTCGCAGCATCGGGTTCCGGGCACTTTTCCAAAACCCCCTCGTTACCCTAGACCTGCGATCTCTCCCCTCTCGTCAATCGGTTTTTGAGTCTTCGCAATTTTTAAGACTCCACCGGTCACTCTCCCAAGGATCAATGCCCCCCATGCGGGAAATGAAACTCCAGGACCTCAAGTCCAAAACGCCGGCCGAGCTGTTGTCGTTCGCCGAAGAGCACCAGGTCGAAAACGCCAGCACCATGCGCAAGCAGGAGCTGATGTTCGCTATCCTCAAGCAGCTCGCGACGCAAGAGATCGACATCATCGGCGAAGGCGTCGTCGAGGTGCTGTCCGACGGCTTCGGCTTCCTGCGCTCGCCGGAATCCAACTATCTCTCCGGGCCCGACGACATTTACGTCTCGCCCAGCCAGATCCGCCGCTTCGGCCTGCGCACCGGCGACACCGTCGAAGGCCACATCCGTTCGCCCAAGGAAGGCGAGCGCTACTTCGCGCTGCTCAAGGTCAACACCATCAATTTCGAGGACCCCGAGAAGGCGCGCCACAAGATCAATTTCGACAACCTGACGCCGCTCTATCCCGACGAGCGGCTGAAGATGGAATTCGAGGATCCGACCAAGAAGGACCTCTC
>Ga0182024_10008982_pt1 | contig 20838 bp, 15 predicted proteins | sample P32metaG_FD_120480 | JGI IMG/M metagenome (GOLD analysis project Ga0182024, IMG submission 120480) | Permafrost microbial communities from Stordalen Mire, Sweden - P3-2 metaG (Illumina Assembly) | ecosystem: Environmental > Terrestrial > Soil > Wetlands > Permafrost | place: Sweden: Stordalen...
GAGGGGTTATCCACGGCAGTTGCGCACGAGGTGCGTGATCTGGGCATCAAACTGACAGTTGTTGAGCCGGGCGCTTTTCGCACAGACTTCCTGAGCGATGCATCAATCAGACATACGGCCAGGACTATCGATGATTATGCCGGCAGCGCCGGTCAGATACGAAACCTTGCCGATAAGATGAACGGGCAGCAGCTGGGAGATCCTGAAAGGGCAGCTGAGGCTATAATCGCGGCCATCGATTCCGATTCGCCGCCACTGCATCTGGTGCTGGGCTCGGATGCCTTTAAGAGGGCTTCGGAGAACGCTGACGCATTCAATCAGGAGTTGGACAAGTGGAAAGGGCTAGCGCTTAGCACCGACTATGCGCGACTCGTCGCCCACTAATGAGGGCGAGGAGACTAACAAAAGAAGGACGAAGCAAAAGAAGGACGAAGCAAAAGAAGGACGAAGCAAAAGAAGGACGAAGCAAAAGAAGGACGAAGCAAAAGAAGGACGAAGCAAAAGAAGGACGAAGCAAAGAGAAGGAATCAAAAATGACAATCAGCACGGACACTATGAAGAGAAGAAAACTGGGAGCGCTTGAGGTCTCGGCTCTGGGCCTCGGTTGCATGGGGATGAGCGCCTTTTATGATCGCAGCGCCGTCACTGAAAAAGAGTCGATTGAATTGATTCACAAAGCAATTGATCTGGGTGTCAATTTCTTCGACACAGCCGAGCTTTATGGACCCTATACAAATGAAGAGTTGCTTGGCAAGGCGCTCAGAGGCAAGCGCGATCAAGTAGTAATTGCCACCAAGTTTGCGTTTAGATTTGAAAATGGTGAGCGGATGGGTCTGGATGGATCGGCAAAGAATGTAAAAACGGCGGCCGAAGGCTCTCTAAAGCGACTGAACGTGGACGTTATTGATCTTTTCTATCAGCATCGCGTCGATAAAAATATACCAATCGAAGAAACCGTTGGTGCCATGGCTGAACTGGTCAAAGAAGGTAAGGTCAGATATCTGGGACTTTCCGAAGCGGGCGCCCAGAGGATTAGAGCTGCTCACGCGGTGCATCCGATTACCGCGCTGCAATCAGAATATTCACTCTGGGAGCGCAAGTTGGAAGAGTCAGTCATTCCTACACTGAACGAACTCGGCATCGGTCTGGTGCCCTATTCGCCCCTGGGCAGAGGCTTCTTGACTGGCCACTTTGATTCAAAGGCGGACATCAAAAGAGGAGACATCCGCAATATTGATCCGCGCTTCCAGGAAGAAAATTTTCAGTCAAACCTTAAAGTCGTGGATGCTGTGCGAGCAGTGGCGGCGGATCATCAGGCAACGCCGGCGCAAATTGCGCTTGCCTGGTGCCTTTCTCGCGGGCACAATGTGGTGCCCATTCCCGGTACGACCAAAATCGACAGGCTTGTCGAAAATTGCCAGTCAGTAAATATTGTTCTCACTGACGAGGATAAAGCCGCCATCGACAAGGCGATTGAGCACAAAGCGGGCGAGCGCTACGCACAACAATTCATGCCGTTTGTGGAAAACTAAAACTGCTCACGTACGAAATGGAGATTAGCGCCTAAAGCAGGGGCTGCTTGGGTATATAGCATCGGGAAGACCATTCCGGCTGTCGATTCGGTGTGTGGCGGTGTTTTCGTGAGTAGCCCCTTTAGACCTGATGAAAGTGATGTGTCCGGTCGTGCCGGCACGGACCCGTCACAGCACGCCAGAACTGAAGCCTGGACCTACCTGGTAAACCTTACTGCATCGGTTGCTCCTGTTGCGGGTGGTGTTTGGGGAGCCAGCTTCGAGAAGCAGCAGCTGCAAGAGTTGGCTGGTCTGACCGCAAATTCTGACTCGACTGTGATTGTCCAGGCTCGCACCATCCAAAACGGCAAGCCATGGGTGGAAGAGTATGAAATGTCGCATGGACAAATCAATTTCAAGAAGGCGCACGAGAGTGCTGGTTTCGGCGAAGACTTGACTGACCTGATCGCTCAGGCTCCTGCGGGCGGGAAATTGGCTCTCATAAATCAAGCCCACGGCGGAGGCAGCGAGGGATTGACTGCCGATCTGGCTGGCACCAAAGGCGAAAGCCTGACGCTCGATCAGTTTGAAAAGGCGGTTGGGAATGGACTTGAGAAATCCGGACACAAGTCGCTTGATTTTCTTAGTCTTGACTCGTGCATAATGGCAAACGGCCAGGCCATGGTTACATTGGCACCCCTGGCAGGAACTATTGTCGCCTCAGAACTGCCTGAGGAGGCAATGAGTGCGAAAGCTGATGGACAGCCACTATATGAGTTTTTATCGTCAGTGTTGAAAACGCCGGTAGCGACTGGCAAAGATGCCGCAGAGGTTATGCTTGCTCAAGCCACTCAGGTTTGTAACGATCTGAGAGCAGAGCATAAAATGTGCGGCACCCCAGACCTTGGTATCTACAACACTGCCAATGCACCGCAGTTTGAGCAGAGTTTCAAATCATTCGCCGGCGCCCTTTCCACTGCCATCGAAGATGGTGGCAACAAACAAGCAGTGCGGAACTTGATCGAAGAATTGCCGACAATGAGCCGATCAAACGAAAGAGATATTGGCGCTTTTGCGCATGGGCTGCTCAAGGGTCTGGACAACGGCACTATACGCGATGATGCCAATCATAGCTTGAGAGATGCCACTGAGAATCTGCTCCAGTCTAACGCCAACATGTTGAGTAAGCGATATGAGCAACCCAACACAGAACTTTCAAACGAAGCCAGTGGGCTGAGTGTATATCTGCCCGGTCAGTATTTGCAGCCAAAAGAAATAGCCGCACGTACGCTGCAAACGACGCAACAAGAGCTTAACGGTCTTGCCAAACTGCCACAGGATCCCGACGCTAATCCTGATCTGAAGACAGGGCAGCAATTGCTTTACCTTATGTCCGTGTACGACGCTGCTGCCTTGCGCAGATGCTACAAAGAGTTCCAGAGCGCTGGTTCGCTCATTTCTCCAGCCGTGCTCAAGAGCCTTTCTCGGGTGCAGCTAGACTTGAAAGAGCTGAATGCGCAGTCGAACATGACTAAGTCGATGATCGCGAAAGTGGCAACAGACGCTAAGGAGGCTCAAGAGATTCTAGCGAGCAATAAAGAGCAGGTGGCCGCTGGACTTCTAGCTGAAACCAACAAAGGCGTTGAAGGCGACATACAACTGCATGTTTCGTCGATGAAGGACTCGGATTGGGGCCGCCTCGTCAATCAGTTGCTCGACATAAAGCCGGACCAAACCTCCTAAAGAACTTACGTGTAGCTTGATTGGGTGTTCGGTAGCGGTTTGGCGCCTGGATGCCGAAGAGTTGTTCGAGACTATTGTAAACGGGGTGGGGGGTGGTCGAATAGCGATTTCCGCGACGCGTATAACGCGAGCCGTATAACGCGACGCGTATAACGCGACACGTATAACGCGACATAACGCGACGCGTATAACGCGAGCCGTATAACGCGACGCGGAAATCGCTAGATGAAGGGGATACCGAGGATTCAAGGCTTTGCTTTTGTGCATCCATGCCTATGAATGTGACTCCATCCAGGCGACCAGCCCTTTCAACACGGCGGGTGTGAAGCAGCCTTCTTCAAAGATCAAATGCTCCGCGTTGCCGACCATAACAAAACTCTTGTCCTGGCAATTAATGGCGCGGAACAGATCATAAGTCGCTTCCGGCTTGACCAGCATGTCGCAGACTCCCTGAAAGATAATCACAGGCGTGGAATTGATTTGCTTGGCGTATTCGACATTGCGCTTGAGCAGCGACTGAAATGCGAGAAGCTCGCGCGGAGACAACGTGCTGCGTGTCTTGGGATCGCCTGCCCATGCCTGTTTCACCTTGGGATCGTGGGTAGCCTGATTGATTACATCGTTGCCAATATCGAGTGGTCGGTTCTTATTCTCTAAAAAGTGAATCGCCACTTTTAAGTCCGTTTTTTTCTCTTTGAAGCGCTTACCGGCTGGCACCGAGGCAATCAGTCCATTCACCAGCTTTGGGTTCTGGGCAGCGAACTGCAGAGCGATGGCGCCTCCCATCGACTCGCCGAGAATGTACAAGGGCTTGCCTGGATTGTCCGCCCGTATGGCGCTGATCACATTTAGAAGATCGCGCATGCATCCATCAAAATCCAAATGCTCCGCCCCCAGTGCCTGACGGTAAGCGCCAAACCCGCGCATATCAAACGCCACTGTCGTGAAGCCGGCGTCAGCAAGTTGTCTGGCAAAGGCGTCGTAACTCGAGTGTTCAAGGCTCAATCCGTGGATAGCAACGACGATTCCTCGTTGCGGTACCTTTGGGTTAAGCCACACGCGCCCCGGTGCATCGATGAACCCTCGCGCATAGAGGCCGCGCGGATCATGATTATTCACAAGCATCGAGCTGTCTTTGCATAGAGGCTCTTGCTCGTCTTGAAGATTGGCAGGAGTGGTGCTGTTTCCAAAGATGTAGGTGTTGATCCGCTCTTGCAGCGTAGGGTCGGATGTTGATTGCGCAGCGAACTCTTTGCATAAACGGTCTTTGTTGAACTTGCGGAAAACAAAGATTGCCTTACGATACCAGTCGTCGCTGCGCGCGCATTCGTTGCACTGCTCAAGAGCGTCGGACAGAGCCAACATCGCCCAGCCCGTTTGTAAGTCGGTTTTTCCAAATAGACGAACATCCAAATCATACATGCGCTTGAACTGGTCATATGCTTCGTGATAACGGCGAAGATGGTAGTAGCTGCCCGCCCGAGCGAAAGCCATCTTTTGCCGAAATGAAAGGGCAACCATGTCAGTGCGAGTGCTGCCATCAAGCGATCGTTCTGCTTCCTCAAAGTAGGGAATTGCCGATGCGTATTTTGAGCGCATGTAGTCGAAGTATCCCAGGTGCGCCTGCGTGCGCGCCTTCTGCCAGAGGCGGTCGGTCTTACTAATCGACTTGCTATCAGATCCACTGACCTCGGCATCACTGCAAACAGTGAGAGCTGAACGGCAAAGCGATTCGGCTTTGGCGTAATCTCCTTTCAGTCCCCAGCAAAGTGCTTCGTCGTTGAGATTGCCGACCTGATCGATTATATCATTGGCTGCAAGAAGTGCACTAACCCGCTCATACTGTGCAAGTGCTTTGTCGGGTTCGTTTAGTCTGCAATAACAGTCTGCCAAATAGCGCAAGCAATGAATCCGATCTCTAGCTGCTGCACCATTGGCGGTGCCTACTGCATCTGCTGCTTCTACATACAAAGGAAGTGCGTCTTTGTAATTGCTGCTTGCATAAAGCGGCTCAGCTCGGTCAAGCAGATCCTGCCAATTCGCAGTGCTAACCACATGCTCAGCGGGGTTGCTTGCCGCAGCACAGAGATTGCTGAATATCATGGAAGAGACTGCACACATGAAAACAAGCCCGAGCCCGATAGACTCGCCAATTATCTTTGACCTCTTTGGAATGCGGTTTGTCATCTGAACTCCAGACATAGGTTATGCAGCTGTTTAGCAGCTTCAGTTAAAGGAAAAATCCAGGTAGCAGATCAATTGCAATTGCGACTTTAGGGCAGTGCTCAAGAAATCACGCAGTCCATCGTAGCTTGTGGCTACGCAGGAAAACTGCTCGTCTGTGATCTGCGAAGGTTGCCTGGTGACCTTCCAATTTTCATAATCGGAAATCGAACCATAACGAAATCGAAAAGCTTGTTCGTCTATTCTCATAAAAAGAGTGCGCAAGGAGTCCAGGTCAAAGTTTTGCAGGACATCCAGAGATTTGGCGACATTTTCTGTCTCCAGCAATTCAATTGCATAAGATGATCCTTTGTGCAGAGACCGACCTCTGGTTAAACAACATAGGGGAGGCCAGGAGCGAGGCGGAAGTTGTGGCAGCGATGAAATCTGATCATGCTGAAGAAGGTACTCCAGAAATGACCACGTCTTTCCTACATCAAGTTTGCAATCGGCGCTCAAACTCTGAAATAGCTCCTGGACAACCGTGCGACGCGCAGGATCGCCTTTTGCTTTTCGTAAATGCCCAAGCTGTTGCTTTGTCAAAGCCAGATAACGCCCACAGGTGAGTTGCACGAAATTTCTCCTTATGTCGATAGTCATCTGAGATCCAGGCATAGCTATCACAAAATTCCTCCTGCTAGAGCTTCTTGCGCGCTAGCTTTTTGTAGACTTCGTCATCGTTGCGCTTGTCGACAACTAAAACTGAAACGACTTTATCGTCAAACCGGTAGACAATTCGATGCTCACCCATGTCTGTTCGGTACAGGTTTTCGTAGCCCTTAAGAACGCTTGAATCTGGCGGAGCCGGTTCGGAAAGTAAGCTCAAGATCTTTCCCATTACTTGCTTAAACTGTTTGGCCTCCAGCGCCCGAATGAAGTCATGCGCTTCCTTCGTCAAACTCAGGCTATGCACCCTGCGAGTCCTCGATCAGCTTATTGACTTCGTCACTTGAAGCGACGCCGGATGCTTCCGCTTTCGCGGCGCGGGCTGCCCAATAGGCATCCTCCATCGCCGTCAGTCGCTCATATTCCGCAGCGGACAGCATTACTACTGAAGAGCGTCCTGACTTCTGAACCATCACTGGTTCAACTAATGCGATATCCATTACGGCGCCAAATCTGTTTTTGACTTCCGTTGCATTGATTGTTTTCATGCCTCTACCTACGAAGGACCTGCTGTCTATTTTAGCTACTTTAGCTATTTGGAGCAATAGGGGTAGGGGGCGGTCAAATCAAAAGAATATCAGCTCACTTGTCCACCTCCAAAGCGCCGCGAAGGGAATCATCAGTCGCTACACTTAATCGCAGACTAAGGAGCACTCCACATTGAAAGTCGTTCTGGCTGAAAAACCATCTGTGGCCCGAGACATTGCTGCCGTGGTAGGCGCAACCACCAAGAAAGATGGTTACTTTGAAGGCAATGATTATGCGGTGACGTACGCATTTGGGCACCTGGTCACAATTGCCGAGCCGGAAGAGATGAATGCGGCTTGGGGAAAGCCCTGGAGACTGGCGCAGCTGCCGATGATTCCAACTGACTGGAAATACCGCGTAGCAGACAAAGCCAGCACACAATTCAAAATCATAAAGAAGCTTTTTTCTGATCCTGCTACGAGCTCGATCATTTGCGCTACGGACGCAGGCAGAGAAGGTGAACACATCTTTCGTTTGATCTACAAGCTCACGGGCAGCAAGAAACCGGTACAGCGGCTGTGGATCAACTCGCTCACTGCCGAAGCCATTCGTGACGGTTTTCGAAAACTGAAATCGTCGCGTGAATTCGACAATTTAGCAAACGCGGCTCAAGCGCGCGCACATGCTGATTGGATAATCGGTCTCAATTTTACGCGAGCCTATACGACCGTCAACAATCAGCTCTGCACGATAGGACGCGTGCAGACGCCCACGCTTGCGCTCATCGTTGATCGGCAAATTGAGATCGACAACTTCAAGCCGACTGAGTTTTTTGAGATACTTGTTACGTTTGAGCCTGGTTTTGTGGCACGCTACATCACGCCGGGATCGGAGCCACAAACCCGGCTGCAGAGCAAAGTGATTGCCCAAAATATTCTCAGCGCCATCGCTCCCAAGCGCAGTGGCACTGTTGCATCGGTCACAACGATCGAGAAGAAAACGAAGGCACCAGCGCTCTATGACTTGCTCACGCTGCAGAAGGATGCGAACAAACGCTACGGCTACACCGCCCAGGAAACGTTAGATATTGCCCAGAACCTCTATGAAGAGCACAAACTGCTTTCATACCCGCGCACTGAATCACGGCATCTTTCAACCGACATGATTGATGAACTGCCCGGAATTCTGACAGCGGTTTTAAAGGCACCAATCACTCCCCAAAAAGCGAGAGATGTGTTTGCCCAGGAAGGTCTTACCGCGGGCAATATTCGCGCCGACTTGCTGCGCCCGCGACTTTCCAAAAGCTATGTGGATGACACCAAGCTGACCGATCATCACGCCATAATTCCTACTCACAAAGCCCCTCCTGCGGATCTGCAGCTGAAGCAGCGTAACATCTACCAACTTGTAGCGACACGCTTTATGAGCATCTTTTTGCCACCAGAAGTGCGCGACGAAACAACAGTCATCATCAACATTGCTGAGTACTCCTTTCGTGCGCGAGGCGTAGTGATTAAAGAACCTGGCTGGACTTTGCTGGAGGCAAGATCTGCAGAAAAGGAAAAGGGCAAAGAGAAAGATGAAGGCAAGAACAAAGACGAAGGAAAAGAGAATGAATCGTCGGAAGAGATGCAGGCACTGCCGGCGGTGAGCAAAAATCAACAGATAGAAAAACGCAAGCAGGAGTTGAAGGAAGGCAAGACCACGCCACCAAAACCGTTTGATGATGCCAGTTTGCTGACGGCTATGAAGAATGCCGGCAAGGAATTGGATGACGAAGACCTGGCGGCTTACATGAAGCAGAGCGGGCTTGGAACTCCTGCCACGCGGGCTCAGATCATTGAGCGCCTCGTACAAACCGGATACATTGAGCGCAGCAAAAAGATTTTGTTACCGACCGCCAAAGGCAGGGCGATTATCAGCAATGTTCATCAAGATCTGAAAAACGTTGCCCTGACTGCGACCTGGGAGCAGCGTCTTGCGGACATGCAGGACGGTAAGTTGCCTCTGATCACGTTTGAAAACGAAATCGCCAGTTTCGTGCGCCGCGTGCTGCCGGATGTCACCAGACAAACCGCCTCGCTGCCAGCGATCCGCCAAACGCAGTGGGGCGCGAAGCCGGGCCCGCAGTCGGGCGCGAGTTCGGGCACTGACGCGAAGTCCGCCTCAAAACCCGCCACCACGTCCGCCACCAGCGCCAGATCGGACACGAAGCCCGCCACCACCAGCGCCAGATCGGACACGAAGCCCGCCACCACAAGCGCCAGATCGGACACGAAGCCCGCCACCACAAACGCTAAGTCGGACACGAAACCCGCCACCACAAGCGCCAGGTCAAACACGAAGTCGGACACAAACGCTAAATCGGAGACAAACGTTCTTGGCCCTTGCCCCAAGTGCAAGCAAGGCGTGGTGCGCAAAACGCCAAAAGGCGCAGGTTGTAGCCGCTGGCAGGAAGGTTGCACCTTTTCCATCTGGCGAGAACAGTACGGTAAGAAGCTCACCAATGGACAGATACAGGAGCTTGCCGCCAAGGGCCGCACTAAAGTGATTAAGGGATTCAAAAGAAAGGATGGCTCAGGCACTTACGATGCGCGATTGGCTCTGACCGACGAATTCAAAGTACGCCCGGAATTTGATCGGAATACTCACGCCTAACAGGCAACTTTTTTTCGGAGGTCGGGCATCCCTTCGGAGTCACCTACGTGATTTAAACGAATTCGTTCAAAATTTTGGGCGTCTTGCCATAACCGAAATTCGCCGTAAAACTGTTCCAGTCAAGGCTTTTAGGACTTATTTAGCGGCTGATTTTGATTTGAAAAGACTTAAACAAATCGTTTAAATCGCGTAAGGCCAAAAATCCCATCCCCCATCGAACCCTACTCTTGGCCTGGGGATAAAGTGCTAGATTACGAAGTACTTTTCAAACCACAAGCCTGATTGTTGCCTCAGCGCAAAACTCACAGTGGTATTATCTGCGTGGATACAGCCTATGCCAAACTCGGCTCCTATAGCGCAAGCGTTTATAGCAATCAAAGACCAGGAGACTGTCGCGCAACTCAGCACCAAACGATAAAGGCACCATCATGAAGAAAGTCGTTTTCACAACTACGCTTTTGGCATTCACGCAAGTGATTGCGCCCCTGACAGCTAGCTGCCAGGCAGGCGGCACGCCTGGGTTTCCGGAGGCTGCCAGTGCAAGATCGGCGCATCAGGACTCCAACTACCGCATGATCGCTGCCACCACTGAGGCCGAAGATAACATGAAACAGGCGGAAGCGGCATATGCTCATGGACAGTTCCAAAATGCCGTTGAATTTGCCACCCGAGCCATACAAGTGGATGCAAAAAAAGCCGCCTATTACAGCGTGCGAGCAAAATCTCTTTACGCCTTGAGACAGTATCAAAATGCCATTACAGACAGTACCAAGGCTGTTTCCCTCGATGCAAAGCAAGCCGAGCCGCAATTCTACATGGCCTGCGCTTACATCCAACTAAAGCAAACGAAGGAAGCGCTCGAGTGCCTGGATAAAGCCATCGCGCTCTCGCCAAAACAGGCCGATTACTATGTGCTCAGATCGCAGGCACATGAGGATCTTAATGACCCTGACAAAGGAGTGATTGATGCCCAGCAGGCGATAGTTCTGGCGCCCAAGAATGTGGTTGCCTATTTTAGAAAGGGCGAAGGGTTGAGCATGCAGAAGAAGTATGCGCCGGCGATTGAGGCGTTTACACGGGGGCTGGCGCTAAGCCAACCGGCATACCTCTACTTCTCTCGCGGCAGGGCTTACTCGGCATTGAATCAATGGAAGCCGGCGATTGCTGATTACAGCGCATGCTTAGCCAAGACTCCAAATTATCCGGAGGCAAAGAAATTTCGGGGCTATGCCTACACACAAATCAAAGACTATGCGCACGCCACCAGGGATTACGAACAAGTAAAAAAGGCTTCCGCCAATGATGCTGGTGAAATTGAAAACGCCGCTCGATTGCATGGCCGCGCAGGCGATGTGAAAGGGGTGTTGGCGGATCTGGACACGATGCTGCGACTTGATCCGACAAATAAGGATGCTTTGAACGGGCATGCAATTGCTTCATTCGAAGCGGGAGAATATCAGATCTGCATCCAAGACTGCACCAAATTCATCGCCATGACACCTAACAATGCGTCGTGGTACTGCATGCGGGGCAACTGCTACGCGCGGCTGGGAAGCTACAACAATGCAGTCGACGATTTGTCGAAAGCGATTCAGGCGCAGCCGCATTATAAGGAAGCCCTGACCATGCGCGCAAAAATCTACCGCAAGCTTGGCCGGGAAGCACTAGCCATCAAAGACGACGAAATGGCCAATCAGCCTTAAATTCATGTACAATTATCTTGTACGAGTTGTACAAAAATATGGTACATCGAGATGACGGGCAAAGCCAGACGCAAACAAAAGGACGTAGCGCACGAAAGAGCGGCGCTAATTCTAGGACTTGCACATCAATCGGTGGGTAAAAGTGAGGCTCGGCAGCGATTTTTCCCCTTGATGAAACAATTGGCTCAAAGACCTCTGGCGGTTGAAGTTATGGAGCGCAACGAAGGTGTGGCAGTGATGGTGAGCAAAGTACACTTTGATGCTCTGATAAACAAGCTTTGGGAGCTCCTCAAGCCAACTGCTGCTCCCGAGGCTAATGAGCTGATGGGATGCATCACGATTGTGGGCGACCTTGAGGAAGGCAGCAAGAGAGCCGCTACAATGTTCAGTGAAGCAATCAAGAAGAGTGCCGAGTCGTTGTGACTTATGAAGCCCTGGTCACCGATACTCACCCATTGATCTGGTACTTTTGCACCGATCAGCACAAGCTGAGCAAAAAGGCACGCCAGTCCTTTGACGATGCAGTCGGTAAGCGGTCGAAAGCCATCTACGTCCCTTCGCCTGTTCTGTGGGAACTGTCAATCTTGATGGATGATAATAGGATTCGGATTAGCATTCCCTTTATCGATTTGATGGACAAACTATTCAAAAATCAGATGATCATCGAACAGCCGTTTGATCGTCAGGTCGTGGCTGAGTATCACGGACTGCATTTCAGCAATGATCCGTTCGACAAGGCAATTGTGGCTACAGCGCTACTTCTCCAGATGCCGCTGATCACTGCTGACGGCGTCATTCATGACACCAAACCGTGTGATCTTTATTGGTGATCCGAGTCTGCGGAGTTAGGTCAGGCTACCACCTGAGTCTGCGGAACATTGCCTTCAGGAGCGGAAGATCAGTCGCGATTATGCGGCTTAAATTGGAATAATTGACGATTATCGCCTATAGACATAAGTTTTGCCGATTTTTATGTCTATAGGCAATAATTGTGCCAAATAGGGGACGCCAGGGCCAATTTCGCGGTGAAGTCTGGCAGTTCGACGGGTTCTGAATGCTCAGGTACCTTCTAACTAACCGTCAGCAGTAATCTTAGCTATCAGCTCCTGCAAAACTTCGTTAGCCTTGTCGTTTGGCACCTGACAGGTGCCGGCGTTTTTGTGACCGCCGCCCTCGTACTTGAAGCAAAGATCGCCAATATCTGTTTTCGAGAAGCGATTAACAATCGATTTGCCGATGGCAAAGACTGTGTTCTGCTGCTTCAAACCCCAGAGCACATGAATGGAAATGTTTGTTTGCGGATAAAGCGCGTAGATCATGAAACGGTTGCCCGCGTAGATCGTCTCTTCGCCTTTCAAATTGAGCACAATCAAATTATTGTGGATGGTGCAGCAGCGATTAACCTGATCTTTAAATAGTTCAGCCTGCTCAAAATAGAGCTGCACGCGCTCCATCACATCAGGCATCTTCATCACTTCATCGATGCCGTGATCCTTGCAATAGTCAATCAAATCCATCATCAAGTTGTAGTTGGAGATGCGGAAGTTGCGGAACCGACCCAGCCCTGTGCGCGGGTCCATCAGGTAGTTAAGCAGCACCCAGTCCTTGGGGTTGAGGATTTCGTCGATCGTAAACTGCGCGGCATCAGCTTTATCGACGGCTTCCATCATGCTGGTCCAGCGTTCCGGGAAAGTCTTGAGACCGCCGAAGTGGTCATAAACAACTCTAGCCGCAGACATGGCATCGGGATCGATGATGTGGTTGTCCTTCTGCTCCTTGTTGCGCAACAGTTCGCTTGAGTGATGATCGAAACAGATATGCACTCCCTGGACGTAAGGCAGGTTAGTGGTAATGTCCCGGTCGGTGATATCGATTTTGCCGTCTTGCATGTCTTTCGGATGGACGAACAAAATATCGTCAATCATGTCGATGTGCTTGAGCAGCACCGCACAGACCAGTCCGTCAAAATCGCTGCGGGTCACCAGCCTGTACTTTGTAGCCTTTGCGACTGACTCTGGAGATTTTGATTTTGTCATCGTTATTCAGCTGCCCCTCTAGACCGACACACTATTGCATATTCCCAATCCGCAGCCCTATCCTCCAACAAATTCCGCTTAACGGCTCTAATCAGTGCTGGAACAGGCGCAGGCGTCCTATATGATAGCAGCAAGTTGGCTCGTCAAGGAGCCCGCCCGGCTGTGAATGCAAATTCGTCAAGACTCTACAGCCTATGGACAGCCTATGGATACAGCCTAATGGATACAGTCTATGGACAGTCTATGGATGGTCATTTTGATGATCATTTGCCTGACAGGTCAATTGATTCAGTCATCTTCTCAAAAACCCCAGCCAGCGCAGAAGACCAAGCCGCAGGCGTAGTAAAACTGACTCCATAGCCGTGGCCGTTCTTGACCGCAAGCACCACCAGCTGTTCCACCTTGACACCGTGCGTGTCGGTGGAGTAGCCAATCTTGCAAGCCGGCACTCCCTGAATCTGCACATTTACCTGCGAGGTTTTGAGCCGATTTGGGGCAGCCACAGCAGCGATCATACTATTGGTAAACTCTTCGGACGTACCCGAAAATGGCACCGCCAGCGCCGTGACTGTTGCAGCCCGGGGCTTATACTCAACGGCCAAAAAGTTCGGTGGTTCAGGCTTGCCGACTTCCCAATTGACCGGATAATCCATCTTGAATGAGAACTCGGTGTTCTTGTATTGAGTCATTTTTATGGCAGCCAGTTTAGCGGGGCTGAGTTCGTCTTCTTGGGGCAGATCAATGGAGTCAGTTATCTTCTCAAAGACGCTTGCAAACCTGGCAGACCAATCCTGCAAAGTGGTGAAGAGCACCAAATAGCCCCGCCCGTTCTTGGCTGAAAGCACAAGCACCTGTTGCTCTTTTAAGCCGCTCGATTCAGTCACGTTGTAGACGATTTTGCAAGCCGGCAGTTCTTTGTGAAGCTGCACATTCTCCTGCGAGACTTTGACATAGTTTGGCTTGCCTCCGAATTCAGTGCTGATCAGTTTGGTGAAGTCTTCAAGTGTAAAAGGCATGGACTCTTCCATCACTCTCACATCTACGGTGCCGGCAAGTGTATGCGCTTGGAAAATGAATTGTGACTCAGGTTTACCAACCTCCCAATTGGCTGGGTAATTCATTTTGAACGATTTGTCCGGGTCATTGTACTCATCCATTTTTACCAGCGCTTGATTAGCGGCGGCACGCAGCTGCTCTTCCGTGGGCAGACCACTCTCGCCGAAGGCAGACGGCATCTGGGTTAATCCGTGACAGGTGAGCAGCGCCACGATCACAAAAATTAGGGCACGACCACAACCTGGACGACCGGGAAAAGCCGATGCTTTGGCAGGAATCACTGGCATCCTCCTCATATAAGAATCACCTCACGCAAGCGCGGTTCAGTCTCTTTTTTTTCGATTTCACCAAAAACCTTGATCATCACGTCGGCTAAACGATCGACGAAGAAATAATCATGAGCCCCGACAAAGCGCTTCACCTGACCGCCAAATTGCCTCTTGAAGCGCGAGAATTGAGCATATTGATTTTGCGGGGCGCTGAACTGATCGTATCCATACATATCGTAAGTGGCACAGCCCGCCTGCTTTGCTGCTTTCATCGCCGCCCACTGCAGCGCATAGCCGGCCATAAGCTCGCGCTTGGTATTGCCGATGCCACCATAAAGGTAAGTCGCACGGCCGCCATACGTTAAAAGCAAGAGCGCCCCCAGAGTTTCTCCTTCATGTTGGGCAAAAAGCAGCCTGGCTAAGCCGGCAGGGCAAAGAGTTTCCGCCAGGTCGCTGAAGAATGGCGCCGGCTCTATAGGAAAGTCATTGCGGCGGCTGGCTTGCGACAAAATAGAGTGCAGCTTGTAGACGGCGCCGCCAGAAAAACTTTCTTCCTGCACGCAAACGCCGTGCCGGCAGGCAACCCCTATGTTGTAGCGACCCTTGGGGCGCATCGAAGCGAGAAGCTGCGCCTCAGATTGCCCCACATCGATATAGAGCGTTTCTCTCGGAACGAGATCAAAAGGCGCTCTGCCAAACCCGCGAAACGCCCAGACGGGAGCCGATTCGATGCGAGGCTCCAGGCGCACCGCCATCGCTTGCATGCGCAAGGCGTTGTCGGACACAGCTTTGAGCATAACGGCCAGAGCTTTCTCGCTTAGCTGCTGATCAGACCAGGGCAATACCGGACCTTCGGGACAAACGAGGATACCTGCCCCTTTTGAATTGACGCCGGTGTAGAAAATGCCACCGCCAATTAACTTTTCCTGAGCATAGACGCCCAGGTGCAGGCAATCCAGTCCCTGCTTGCGCTTGAACTTTGCCCAGTGCAGGCTTTGCATAACTCCTGAATTTTCATTTGATAATACCAGCGACTCCCACTCCTGCCCGCCGGAGGAGCAAGGATCAAGCACTGCGGTGCGCCCATCAGCATCGATCTGGTCTAACCGTTTTACCTCGATCATGATTTCACCGCGGTGCTCAGGTGCGCCAGCATCTTGGTTGCGGCTGCGCTTTCTACAGGAATCGATTCCGCCTCTTTGTTCAAGAAGTCCAGTCGATGTTGGGCCCGCCTGATCGCCAGTTTGGTGCGGCGCAGGGCTTCCGGTTGCTGCACGGTCTCTGTTCCGAATTGCACCGATTCGGGGATGCCAGTTATAGGCGCATTCTCCGCCGGCAGCAGATTTTGCATGTCTAGATTGAGCTTTTGCAGCCGTTGCTGCGCTTCTTGCTTGTCCTGGGTGACGGTGGCGGTGGCAGAAACCGCTTCCTTGGTCAAATTGGTCAGGTAGGCAGTGACGACCGCTTTGAATTTTTGTGGATATGGGGCAGACAACTTGGTTTTCCCTTCATCGCTGTACAACCCATGAGCGTTCATGTAAGCGACTGACCCATCGGCTTGCTTGATTAAGAGCCAGTTTCCGTCAGGTGTCATCCAGGCGCTGGTGAAAATCTCCAGAGCGCCCGCCACAGGTGCCCTCTCGGGCGGCGGCGGTGCATCGGGAGCCGGACCAAACTTTTCCTGGGCCAGGGCAAGCAGTGCGTCCATCTTCTGCATATAGCCCAGGTCGCCCTTTGATTTGTCGCTTTGTTGCTGAAAACCCAGACTGTTGGAGGAGTCTAGAGCGCCGCGTTTGGCGGAAGCAGCGGCTTCCAATCTCTTTTGCTGGCGCTGCATTTCGTTGGCCAGATGCCAGTGTAGTGACTGATCGCTGAACAGCGCCATCACCGGCGTGCCTGTGGCCTGGTCAATTACTTGTGTCTGGCTCGGTCCAAGCAGCAGATAGGAGGTTGAAGTAAGATGCATGACCAGTTTGCCGTCAGGCAAAATATCCGCGTCCGGACCCAGCCTGTATATCCCTTTGGCAATGGCGGCTTGCCCACCGGCTTGCCCGCCGGCTGCTGGCGCCGCAGTCTCGCTAGCCACCGCCGGTAGTGCCGGTGCCGTAGGCGGCATCGTCATGTAATTGGTGACGTAGCCACCGCCGTTGTTGTTGTAGTTGTAGTTGCGAGGCGGATATTGGTTGCCCTGTTCATCAACTGAAGAGTTCACATTCAGCTCTGCATTGACAGGCATGCCCCAACCGGCCCAGGGCGCCCAGCCAACCCAGCCGCCCCAGCCGCCGCCCCACCAGCGGTGCCAGGGGCGGGCCCAACCGCCCCAATGCCCGTAGCGCCCGCCCCAAGCGTTCCAATGCCCCCAATTGTCGTGGTGGTGCCCGGCAAAATCACCCCGGTTCCAGTCGCGCGTCGCGTGCGCACCTGCGTGCGCAGCTGGGTGCGCGCCATGACCGCCGTCGCCGTGACCGCCTTTTCCGTAAACAGCATCGGGATAGAGCAGGTTGCCGAGAATGACAACCACAGTGACAATGGTCATAATGCGGCTGCCCAATTGCAAAAGCGAAAGGTGATCGCCAGCCCAATCGCTAAGCTTTTCTTGCAAAAGCTGCAGTTCAGTGACAATTTTGCCAGGCAGCTCGGCGGCACGACGCATGAGCTCTTCCACCAGCCCAACTAAATCGATGCCCTCAAGGAAAGCGCTCGGATCGCGCAGGAAGTCGGCGATTATTTGCCGCGTATGAAACTTGTGCAGTGCCGGCATCATCTCCAGCACTTTGAACAACAAGATCTCCGACTGGTCACCCGACTGCATCTGCCCGGCAGCCTCCCCGGCAGCCAACATGCTGCAAATTGGGCGGGGCAAAAGATTGCCACCGCAATCGGGCTGCGGTATGTCAAGATCATCCAAGTCAGCTTCCAGTGCGTTCCAGAGAAGACTTGATGTCAGTGTCAGGTCATCTGCGTTGTACAAGTAATGAAGCAAAATCTCGCTATCGCCACTTGCAGGTAGGCTCTCTTGCTGGTATTCGAAGACTTCCGCGGGAAAGACAAAAAGCTTTCTCAAGTGCTCGCAATCACCAAGAGCAAGGCGATTGCCCTCTAGCTCCAAATCATTGCGCAAAGAATCAACCATTGATTGGCCACTGGATGCCAATATGAAACCCCAATCAGGACCATAACCAAGATTGGTGAAAGAGGGCACAAAAACACGATAGGGAACGGCATTGAGACCGGCAGCCCGAATACCGTTGAAAATGGAGAAATAAGCCTCTGGTGTGGCAGATGGCGATACGGCATTGCTGGCAAGCACACCAGTGCCGCCAAGCAGTTGGCGCAGCATGTCATACCACTGGATGCTGTGGAATCGCGCTCCAGCCAGGTCTTGGGCAACCGTCAGATCAACAATGATGACGTCATACCTTAAGCCTGCCCGCAGAGCTTCTTCCACGAACGCCCAGGCATCCGCCACATGTGGGCAAAGGCGCCTGTCGCTGAAACTGGCGTCGTTGAAGCGGGCAAATGCCGTACGCCCCAATTCCAAAACTTCAGGATCATAGTCCACCAGATCGACGCGCTCCACTGCCGCAGCCTTGAGCAACTCCCGCGCTGTTAAACCATCGCCGCCACCGACAATAAGAGCATTGATCCGCTCTTTGCCCTGACGGGCCAGAGCCAAGGCCGGCAGAGCGAGCGCTTCATGATAATTGCGCTCATCGCGGCTGTCGAACTGCAGATCACCATCAATGAAAAATGCCAGCGAGCCATCATCTCGCTCTTCCAACCATTTAGACATGCTTCCCCCATTTGCTTCCGAAATTGTACTCAGAAGTTGGTGCTTAGAGCTGTTGACAGCTGTTTCTAAGTGCTTAATTCAATCCACATTACAGGTGACTCCGGGAGCGCGGGCGTCCCGCCTGCTCTGATTACTCGCCTTGCCAGGCAGACGATTATCACCTCTTACCTGTCTGCACCACATGCGGTGCCAGGCGCACTTCATTTTTCCATGCGGATCCTGTTCTTGGTGCCCTGCAGTGATGTCTGCATAGCGGCAAACTTCTGGTACATTTGTGAGTTTGGATCACACAGACTCATGCTGACTGCACACTCATGCAGAGCATCTTCTATCAATCCTGACTGATTGTATTGCATGACCAACTTGAGTCTGGCATTCAAATCACTGGGATTGTTGGCAATTCTGGCTTGAGTTTGAGCTATGGCAAAAGAGTCTTCATGGCTCACTACCGGTCTTTGTCCTTGCCCTAGCCCTGATGCTCCCATGGCTTTGTCTATTGCTTGCTGGTCAGACGGTTGGAAGGTTCCCAACTTACGCAAAGCTTGAAACTGCTCAAGTGCCTCAGACGGTCTCTTGGCGCTCAGAAGCGCGTAGCCCAAATATCGTCGGGCGGTGCTGTCATTGCGATTGCGCCTCACGGCCTCGCACAGCATTGAGATCGCATCTTCGGTGGACCCTTTCTTCAAGCGCTCATAGCCGTTCTTAACCAGGTCGGCCGTCGCCACTTTGCTAAAGTCGGGGGCTTTGCTACCCGAAACCGGCAGAACCGCCGTCACAGAAGATGATGATGGTAGCGCCACTGTCTGTTTGCGAAGAGCAAGCGCGGTGGCATTGTTGGAATCGATTTTGAGCGCCTGGTCGAAGTCGGCAAGAGCAGCGACAAATTCCTTTTTCGCCAGCGCGAGGCGGCCGCGAGATATGTATGGCTGTATATTCTTTTTGTCGAGCGAAATTGCCGTCGTGTAATCTTTAACGGCGCTCACAGGATTGCCGAATTGCTCCTGCATGGTGCCCAGTTGCTGGTAAATATCAGAACTCTTGGGGTTCAGTTTGGCTGCCATAGTGCAGTCAGCGACTGCCTTTTTGTAGTCTTTCAGTTGCTGGTAACATTGCGCCCGACTCAAATATGGCGCATAGTCGTTGGCAGCCAGAGCGATGGCAGTAGTGTAATCGAGAGCGGCTTTGTCATACTCTTTCATCTTTCGGTAGACTGAGGCTCGATCTAGGCAGAGAGCCAGATTTCCTTTGAAGTGAGAGACCTTCTGAGCCTGGTCGTAATCTTTTATCGCGTTTGCATAATCACCTTTGTTGGTGTAGAGCACCGCCCGTAGCATCAGCGCTCGTTGGTATTTGGCATCCATTTTCAGCACGGCCGCCAAATCTTCAAACGCTTTGCCGGTCATGGACTGATCGGCATAAAGATCGGCGCGATAGCACAGGGCCCGCTTGTTGTGCGGACTTTGCTTTAAGACGGTTTGGAAGTCTTTTGCCGCGGCAGAGAAGTTCTTCTCTTTCTGATAACAATAACCACGCCCAAGATATGAGTCATAGTTATGTGCATCCAGCCCCAAAACCAGATTGTATTCAGAAATAGCCTTGGCGTAGCTGCCCAGTTGCTCCAAGCAAGAAGCACAACCGGTCAGTGCATCTATATCCTTGGCATTGACTTTCAGGGCAGCACGATAATCTTGCAGGGACTTGTCGTACTGTCCAAGCCCGGCGTATGCAGCCGCCCGATTGTTGTAGATCTGAGGCTTGTTCTCTTTCGGGGCGAAACTTAAAAGGAGTGTATAGTCATTAGCCGCTTGTTCGAAATTTTCCATTTGCAGACATAGAGCCGCTCTGCTATCCAGCACGTTGACACTTTTTGGGGACAACTTCAAAGACGTAGAGTAGTCGTCCAATGCTTTCTTAAGGTCGCCCTTTTTTCGATAAGCATCACCTCTGTTGAAATAGGCGCTGGCACTGCCCCCATCCACCTGGATGGCGCGATTGAAGCTAGTCAGGGCATCATTAGCATGACCTTGTGACAGCTGGTCAATGCCACTGTTGACAAACTGCTGCGCCACCAATGAATGGCCAATCAGCCAGACAAAGAAGACGAGAACCAAACTCCCCCCAGATGTCACCAGCTTAAATCGGTGAGTCAAGAACCACTTGCGTACTTTCCTATACTTGTCGGGCTTGGCGTGTGTGCCCTGCAGAGCCTTGTTCGGTCGCATCGGCTCTGACTTCGGACCCGATTTGGTAAGGAACTCTTTCTTGATCTTCTTCTCTTGTTGGGTCAATTTGGATTCCGGCAGAGTCCACATAGCGGGGCCTGCAGCTGGACCGTCGGAAGTAAGCCACTCACTCTCAGGCAGCTCGTCGTAGTCATCATCTTCAGCAGTAGCAGTTTTAGTGCGCTGGAAAATCGCCTTCAGTCTTGTGCTTGTCGCATTTGCCAGAGCGCGAAGTCCTGTTTGGCTTGCCTTTGGTTGTGGTTGCACTGGTGCGCTGGTAGTGGAGACCGCACCCGGGAGCGCAGGCGTCCCGCCTGCATCGACAGCTGGATTGTTCAGCTGAGCAGATTCGTACGTGTCGGCAATGTCGGTGGATGGGCTGTGGAGCAGGTCGGAGCCATGGAAAAGGGCTTTTAGTTTGGTGCTGGTGGCATTGGATAAGCCCGTCAAAAATTCGGGCATTCTCGGCCTTGCTGGGGCCGGCTTGGCA
>Ga0182024_10008983_pt1 | contig 20838 bp, 18 predicted proteins | sample P32metaG_FD_120480 | JGI IMG/M metagenome (GOLD analysis project Ga0182024, IMG submission 120480) | Permafrost microbial communities from Stordalen Mire, Sweden - P3-2 metaG (Illumina Assembly) | ecosystem: Environmental > Terrestrial > Soil > Wetlands > Permafrost | place: Sweden: Stordalen...
GAGCACTGTGCGGCCCGTGTCTGAACTCGCGAGCGTCTGCAGACGCGGCCGATAAACCGCGGCCAAACTTATTCGATGCCGCTGGTCTAGAAGCGACGGAGCATGGGTGTCAGCGAAGTCAAACTGATTATTGAAGTCCATTCCATCCAATTGAATGCTCTTGGCGAAAGTATAAGAGAATTGCAGCGAGAGGCCACGTGACATACGGCGCTGCACCTGTACGAACATGGAGTCGTAGTAATTTTGCCCGGGGCTGATCAGTTCGTTGATTTGGCCGAGGTTGGGATTGATGCGGCCCTCGGTCAGCAGACCATTGTCCATGTTCGGGAGATTAATGGTTGACCCGCTGCAAGGCGCTGTGGTTGCGCCGGGAGGACAAACGATATAAGTCGTCATGCCTTGCAACGGATTTAAATTCAAGTCATAGGCGCTGCCAGAAAGCAAATGCATGCCATGATTCCACATGGTGCCAATGCTCACCGTCGTGTTTTCGAAAATCTCCCGCTCAACCTGCAAACTAGCCTGCAATATGTACGGCGCTCGAAACTGCGGAGAAACCAGGGAAATATCCGGGGAGGCCGCGAATAGCGGGGAGTTGGCTGGAAGGACATTCGGGAACGTAGGTAACTGTTGATTCGGCGCACCTGCCTCGTAGCTGGCGCTCACAGAAGACTGTTGTGATGCCAGGCCATTGGACACAACTGCATTGCGATAGTTCAGGCCGTTCATATTGGTATAGAACTGCCCAAATCCTCCGCGCACCACAGTCTTGGATATAGGTTGCCAGGCAAATCCTAAGCGTGGGGCCAAGCGCAGAAACTGGTTCGGATACTGTCCCGTGAGCGGGAACGCGGGATTTTCTGCCGGCTGCGGGTAAACCTGAAAGTCCTCGCGGAGGCCCAGTTCGAGCGTCAACTTGGGCAAAGCGCGAAAAGTATCCTGCGCATAGAACCCGTAGTAAGGCACGGAAAAAGCAAAAGTAGGATTTCCCGAAGACTGACTAAACACGTTGTACTCGCCGAGCGCCAGTGCTTCGAGATTAGAAAATTCATAACTGCCAAGGAACGATCCGCGATCGACGGCCTCGTTCGGGTCTGCGCCGCCGTCGTTGCTATCCGAATCCCGCGCGCGACTCATATCGAAACCAAATTGCAACGTGTGTTTGCCAATGACGTAGTCGATCCGGTCAGAGAGAGAATACTGTCGCTCAAAAACCCTCCCTACAGAGAAAGGAGCGTTGCCAAGAATGAACGGAGCGGGGCTATCCAGAATCAACGTGGGAGTGTTGGGAGCCAATCCGGTTGGCGTCGAGATTTCGTTGTCCTGCGAAGTGCCTGCATGAAATTCGTTCAGCAGGTTGGAAGAGAACGTGTGGGTCCATCCCAGGCTGGCCTGAAAAGTATGCACGTAGGCGTTTGCCAGGGTTTGCGTTCCGTAGTTTCCCACGGTTGGATCAGCGATGACGCCTCCCGGCGAATTGAATCGGTTTAAATTCAAGCTGAGAAACAAGGCATCACGGGAGTTTGGCTGATAGTCGAGCCGGGGCGTGATCACCCAGTCGTCGCGCTTTCTGGCTTTGGTGCCGAGATTCGAATTCAGCGCGTTCAGCGTGTTTGACACTTGCTGGAGATATGCGGGATTAGTCGGATCAGGCGCGGTGTCGGCCCCCGGAATGGGCAAGGGTCCATTCGGTGGAGGTAGAGTCGTCCCCGCTGGAATTCCGAAATTAGCGCTCAAGAATGAAGCGAGATTTGCCGGCGTAGTCGTAAGCGCGGGGTTGATGACAGAAATCGGATTGTTCCGCAGTTGGTGCTCGTAATCCACGAAGAACCATAAACGGTCGCGCTGGATGGGGCCGCCCACCCCGGCACCGAATTGCTGCAAATTATCTTCAGGCTTGGGAAAGCCAGCAGCTTTATCAATGGCGTCGTTGGCTGCGGTAGCGGAGTTCCGTTCGTAGTAAAACGCAGTGCCATGGAACGCATTGCTTCCCGACCGCGTCACCGCATTTACAAATCCCGCTCCGCCTCCGTAGATCGCCGAATACGGGCTAACCGAAACCTGAAACTCCTGAATCGCGTCCTCGCCATACAGATACGGAATGCGGTACCGCCCGATAATGTCGGCGAAGTAATTGTTGGTACCATTGCTTCCGTCGACGGTAAACGCGTTGGAGCCGTTGCCGTTGGCGTATCCCGAGTCTTCTCCACCTTGTTGTCCCGCAATACTCACGAGACCGGTGTCGCCGTCGTAAGTCGTATTCGGGGTAAGCAGAGTGAAGTCGGTGTAACGACGCCCATTGAGCGGGAGCTCTTCTATAAACGATCTCTCCAATACTGTGCTGGCAGACGATTCCGCTGGCCGCAGCAGTGGCGCAGAGCCGGTGACCTTCACCGCATCTCCGCTCGCACCCACCTGCATCTTGAGGTCCAGGGATGTGGTGGTTCCCACGAGCACATGGGCTTGGCTCAGCACATCGCGAAAACCTTTAGCATTGGCGGCGATCGAATAAAGCCCCGGGCTGAGGGCCGGAAAATCGTAAATTCCGGAGTGGTTTGTGGCGGCGGATAATTTGACGCCGGTCTCAAGATTTTTCAAGATTACCGACGCCCCGCCGACCACGGCGCCACTTTGGTCTGCGATCCGCCCGCTGAGAGATCCCGTCAAAACTACATTCTGGGCAGTTAGAAAGCCGCAACTAACTAATACAACCAGAAGGATTTGCATCGCCAAGCAAGTACCCGCCGAAAGCGATCTGGCTTCGCCTTTCGTCGCCTTTCGTCGTAGGAGTTTATAGCCCGCGAATCCCACGTTGGAGCGGATCTGCATATTTCTGTTGGGTTCTCGTTGCATTTGCACTACTCCTCACTTCGGCTGAGGACACTACAAACAGGTATTTTGCGGAATGTATTGACTAGCAAAAATATAGCAGGAGCCACCGTGCTACTACCACGAATAGTGCCTTATCAAACAAGTACGGCGGCCATTTCCTAATCCGAATCGCATTCAGATGGGAACCCAGGGCGCCCACTTTTCATCAATATTGAGTACTTCAAAATGCGCCCTTGGTATTTCGAGGACGCAGCGTAATTTTTCGCGGGAGGCATGATTGAGACCGATAATCAGGAACCTCATTGGCGCCGTGTTGTGCAATTTATTATTAATCCCGAGCTTGACGGCTCAAGATGCGCACTTCCATAACGCGCCCTCATCCAGCTCTCGGGAAAAAAATCCATACGAAGGACAACAGCAGGCGATTACAGCCGGGGCAAAACTTTACAGCATGAATTGCGGCTCTTGTCATGGAAACAATGGACGCGGAAGTGGAAATGTTCCGGCGTTAAGGAAGGGACCGACGCAGACGGTGCCCGACGGCGAGGCCTTCTGGTTCATTACCACCGGATCAGTCAATAACGGCATGCCGTCATGGGCTCAACTGTCGGAACAAAAACGTTGGCAGATCGTTACGTACTTGAAGTCCCTGAAGAATTCGCCGGACACGCAGACGGTCGATTCTTCGTCCGCAAACGTAAAAGCAACCAAGACCAATGCGCCCCCGCCGAAACCGCCCTTCACAGACTTTCGTTTTGAGGAACCCGATAAGACTCGTAAGATCACCGTCCAGGATTTGCCAGCGCCGTACGCTACTGAGACGGCGAGCAACGGACCTAAAGTAGTTGCGCGTCCGCGCAATGCATGGCCCAAGGCTCCGACTGGATTCACCGTGCAGCAATATGCCACCGGATTGGATAATCCCAGGCTGATCAGGACTGCTCCCAATGGAGACGTTTTTCTGGCGGAAAGCAGCAGCGGGAAAATCCGGGTATTCCGCGGCTTCACCAGCGATGGCAAAGCCAGTCAGACTGATGTTTTCGCCACCGGATTGGATGAACCCTACGGCATCGCTTTCTATCCTCCCGGCGACAATCCTGAATGGATTTACGTCGGAGACACTGATGCGGTTGTCCGCTTCCCTTATAAAAACGGAGACCTGAAGGCCAGCGGTCCGGCGCAGCACATCGCGGATCTGCCTCATGGCACCGGCCACTGGACTCGTGACGTGCAGTTCACCGCCGACGGCAAGAAGATGTTCGTGGCGGTCGGATCAGCGTCGAACGTGGACGATCCCGACACTTCGCCGGATGAAAAAAATCGGGCCGACATTCTGGAATTTAATCCCGATGGCTCGGGGATGCAGATCTACGCCTCGGGAATTCGAAATGCCGGCGGCGGCCTGGCGATTCAACCTAAGACAGGCGAATTGTGGTGCTCAGTGAATGAACGCGACGGCTTGGGCGATAACCTCGTGCCCGACTACATCACGCACGTTGAAAAAGGCGGCTTCTACGGCTGGCCGTGGTGGTATATCGGCGGCCATCAAGACCCGCGCCATCAGGGCAAGCATCCGGAGTTGAAAGATAAAACGACAGTGCCCGATGTGCTGTTGCAGCCTCACAACGCGTCGCTGCAGATGACCTTCTATGAAGGCACGCAGTTCCCCGCAGAATATCAGGGAGACATTTTCGCCTCCCAGCACGGCTCGTGGAACCGCTCGGTGCGCGTGGGATACGAAGTAATTCGCGTGCCTCTACACCAGACGGGCCGCGCCAGTGGCGAGTACGAAGACTTTCTAACCGGCTTCGTAATTGACAATGGACGCGTATGGGGAAGGCCGGTTGGGATTACGGTGGCTCAAGATGGGTCGTTGCTGGTAACCGATGATGGCTCGAATTCCATCTGGCGCGTTAGCTACGCGGGAAACGGCGCGAGCAATGAGGCAAGGCACAACACGAACAGATCATCGAAGTAAAAAATCAACCCTCGCGCTCAGCGCGATGTTCGTCCTGGGACTGTGTGCTTTCCAGTTCGGCGATCGCAATGAGCTGAACAAGATGCCTTATGCGGAGGCAGAGACTCTGGCTTCTAATCTTGCAAAAGCCAGGACGTTAGCCAAGCAGGGAAACATCGACTTGCTGGTCGGACAAGTAGAGCCCGGCGACACGGTCCGCGTGCGAGGCGAGATCACCGACGCAAACTGTTATCTCGGCAGCCACGTGCACGCTTACGATCACGCATTCTGCGCAAAGCTTTGTGCCACCGCTGGTAGCCCGCTGGTTCTCATCGCCGATCAGGACGGCAAAGTTTACCTCGCACTCAGCGCAAAAAACGGCGTCCGGATGCCGGAAAATGTTCTCGATCGCATAGGCGTTCCCGGAATAGTAGTCGAAGGCAAACTATTCGAAGCCAGCGGAATGCACGCTCTGGCAATTCAAGGCTTAGCGCCTTGACAGCGCCAGATCAAATGACACGATGCCCTACGTTGCAGGACGTGACCGGACGCGATACCATTAAACCTCGCGATGCAGCATGGTTAAGTGCCTCAAGCATCGACATCGCCCCATAGTTAACTTGACAGTGCGGAAGTGGTGGAACTGGCAGACACACCATCTTGAGGGGGTGGCGCCGAAAGGCGTGGGGGTTCAAATCCCCCCTTCCGCACCAGATTTCGGAACGTACCACGCCCGCCTTAATCCAAGAGCCGATACTACTGATGGTTACACCGGTTACCGCGATCATGACTAACCTAGGAGCTACGATCGTCGATTTAGGAGCGAGCCATGAGTAAAGTCGTTTACGTGTCTAAGTCGACCATTGAACGCAAACGTGGGCCCTTGCGCATCGCGCATTTGCCGGGCGAGCCTCTACCCGTTATCTACAGCGTGCATGGAGCTATCGCTGAGCATTACAAAGTCGATCCTGCAACCCTGAAAGAGTCGCATGCTGCCACCATCGACTACGTTATCTCCGCGACTGCGGGTTGAATGATGGGCACTTTCGGAGGCGCGCTGGAGGCGCGTCAAATTAACGCCAGCGACGGCAGGCTCACCGCAGACGTGACGGGTGAGGTTGAAGAAGAGGAAGGGGTGCTGGTCATCCGCCGGATTCACGTTGCCATGAAGTTGGCAGCTCCGGAAGATACACGGGAGAAGGTAGAGCGTGCACACGCGGTCTACCCAATGAAGTGCCCACTCTATCGCACCTTGTACAAGGCGATCCAACTCACATCTTCCTACGAACTGGTGACAACTTCATCATCTTGATTCACGGGTTCGACCCGCCCTGATTCAGTTGTATCGCCTATAGAAATGTTCGGTTTTAGTTTTGTTTGTTATCGCAATAGTGCATTTTCAGGGAAGCTCGTTTCATTCGAATCCTTAGATCCTCCCTCAACGCGGGATCCCGCGCCGCGCTAGCGAAGGCGCGGGCTTCGGATGACCTCGGTCAGAATCCTTCGCATCCCTTGATCTCCCACGACGCAGGTGTAGAATAGCTGCCACTTAGGCGCACCTTGAGGGGCAGGCCTTGCAATTCCACGAATTCAACGAGGTTTACCTGGAGCGGCTCTGTTCCGGCGACTTCCGGACAGAGAGCCATTTTGTCGCCTATTTCAGTGAACTGATCCAATTGAAGCTGCGTTCCCGGGTCAAATCTCCTCAGGCAGTGGAAGACTTGCGCCAGGAAACCTTCGCCCGCGTCTTCACCACTCTGCGTAGCCAGGGGATAAGACAGCCGGAACGGTTAGGAGCCTTTGTGAACTCTGTTTGCAACAACGTATTGCTCGAGCACTATCGGTTGGCTAGTCGGGAGAATCCGGCCGAAGAGGAAGAAGGTGCAAACATCCCAGATCCGTCGCTGGATGTGGTCGCCATTCTCTCGCATAAAGAAATGGAGCAGAAAGTCCGCCAGGTTCTGGACGAATTGTCGGAACGCGACCGGCGCCTGCTGCGGGAAATATTTCTCGAAGAACGCGACAAAGATGCGGTATGCCGGGACTTCGGCGTAGACCGGGACTACCTCCGGGTGCTGCTGCATCGTGCCAAGCAGGCATTTAAGGCGGTCTATTTGAAGAACTTACCATCCGGCGTAACCAGAACCGCGGCAAGTTAGGGATGAAACGGTCTGCATAGTTTTTGCACTATCCAAACGAGGGGGAAGTAAAGAATGGACCATAGCGAGTCAATTCGCTTAATGGCTGCTGAAAAATACTTACTGGGAGAGCTTACGCCGGATCTACAAGAAAAATTCGAAGAACATTTTTTTGAGTGCCAGGAGTGCGCGCTCGACGTACGAGCCGGTGCCGCGCTCGTAGAGCACAGTAAGGTCGTGCTGGCCGAACCGTTCGCTGTATCTCCAGCCAGGATTCCGGTTCCCGCGACCGCCAATTGGTTCAGATGGTTTCGGCCGGCGTTGATCGTGCCTGTTTTGGCAGCCTTGTTAATCGTGGTTGTGTATCAGAATCTGGTGACCTATCCCCAGCTAAAGCAATTGGCCAGCAGCCCGCAGATTCTGCCATGGGCCTCCATCAACGTCAGCACGCGTGGCACGAATACGATCCAGATTTCGCCGCGCGCTGGAGAAGGTTTTCATCTGCTGGTGAACATCCCTCCGGACAGCCACTACTCTTCATACACTTTTAACTTGTCTAGCCCGTCAGGAAGACTAGAATGGTCGCGCACTGTTCCAGCGGCCTCATCCGACGAGGCCCGGTCAATCTACGTTCCCGGAGCGAATCAGGAGCAAGGCATTTATAAATTAGCGGTGCGCGGTAATACCGCCAGCGGTGAAAGTTCGGACCTCGGCCATTATTCGGTTGAAGTACAAATCCAGAAGTGATCTCAACGAGAAAAGGAGCAACACAAATGGCCGCAAATCCGAAACCACCCTTGGACCCACAGTCTGGTATGGAACGCTATCACGAGTATCACGCCGAGGCCCACGTGCTCAGCGGCGACTTGAAACATCCCATCGAGCAACCGATTCAACATCAGGCACGAGTTGTACTGGAGAAAACTCGCGACGACAGCCACATCGCGCAGTCAGTCAAAGAGACTACGCTAGAAGGATTGATTTCCTTCAAAGCCGGCCATTCGCGCGCCTCCGGCACAAAGATTGCCAAAAAGGACCTTTGGGGCAACGATCATTCGGGATGGGTGACGCTCTCGACCTCAGTGCTTGAGGGCTTGAACGTATTCGAAGTCATCACCGCCGATCGCGTTGTGGCGCAGGTTTCAACCGAGCACGCGATGGAACAAGGCCATGTTCCCAAGGTGACGTTCTTAGGCACCCGCTTCGAAAACCTGCGGGTCGGCGGATACCCGGTCCACGTGGAACTCGACCTCGGAATTTGCGGCGACAAACCGGAAGGCGACGAGCCGTATCTGGCAAACGGCGGATTCCTCGATCGCGTCCTGCGTCAACTCGACACCATCGCCCATACCAAGGGGCTTCCTGAAGGTCTGGAGCAGGAGTACGATTCCAAAATTGCGCACATCGACGATCTAAAGAAACGTGGCAATGGTCGCGGGAACGGTCATTCCAAGCTGACATGTTCACTCGTCAAAAGCATCGGGCCGATTCCGATTCCCGGAGTCAAGACATTCGGGAACATTATCTTTATCCCGGACTTTGGAACCGTGTCCTTAGCCGAAGTCGTGGTCGGTACTGGATCCAGATCGGATGGCTCTTCAGAAAATATTGCAAGCGTGCCTGCATCCGAGCCAAACGACAGCAACTATTTCACCCTGAACATGCTGAACATGCATTTGGGCTGCATAGGTGGCGGGACCATAACCGCGGGCAGCGCAACGGCCAACGGCAATACAAAGCCTTAAGCTCTTGTGTTTTCGTAATCGTTACCTGCGGACTGGGCTGTCGCACGCCCGATAGTCCGCAGGCCGCCTTTACTCGTGCTCGCACGATTTTTGTTCATGGCGATCTGCAACAAAGTCAAGCCGAAGCCCATACAGACTACCAACGATTTCGAAGTTCGAGTCCGGAATGGGCCTGGAAGTTCAGAATCCTAGAAGCTGAATCTCTTCTGTGGCGAGGGATGAGCCAAGAAGCGATCACTCTGCTTAATGCGACACCAACACCCCCCAACGAGAAATACTCGATTGTCGAAATGCTCGCTCTTGAGGGCGCTGCATATTCTCATCTCCATCAGTTCCCGGATGCAGAACGAGCCCTTGGGCAGGCGGGATATTTGTGCGCTAACGCTGGCGTTCCCGCGTGCGGAAACGTGATCCGGGCAAACGGCGTGCTTGCCGTTGAGCGAGGCCAACTGGAGTCCGCACAGCGACTCTTTCAAGAGAGCCTGACGTTCGCTCGCGCTCACTCGGATCAATTTCTCGCCGCAACCGCCCTATTGAACCTCGGTCTTACTTCGCTTCGGCAGGAGCGCTTTGACGATGCCGTGGATTGGACGGATGAAGCGTACAGAACTTCAACAGGATTAGATGCGGGCGATATCGCCCAGACGGCCCTGGGTAATCTGGGCTGGGCCTATTACAACCTCGGCGACGCAGACAAATCTCTTGAGTTATCCCTGGAGGCCGAGAAGCTTGCGATTCGAGTCGGTGACGTCATCAATCAATTGTCTTACTTAAACAATGTGGGGTACGTCTACGCACAAAAGCACGATCTTTCGCATGCAAAGAGTTCGTACGAGGAGACGTTAAAGTTGGCTCGCCAGATTGGCAGCACGCGGCACATTTACAATGCACTGCGAGCACTAGCGCTTGTATCTATCGAGAGCGGCCAACTCGACGACGCTCGCAAATACTCCGATGATGCCATCGCGATTGCACACACCGACCACAACCGGCTTGACGAACTTTATCCGCTCATAGTCAAGGGGATGATTGCCGCCCGATCGAACGATACGGCTGAAGCGGAACGAATATTCCTCGAAGTTATGCGGGACCCGAACGCGAATCCGTCACTGACGTGGCGGGCTCAGCATGCGCTGGCGCAACTTTATGAATCGCAAGCGCAGCCAGATGCCGCCGATCGCGATTATCGCGCGGCGCTGACAACTTTCGAAGCGGCTCGATCGTCGCTGCAGCGTAACGATTCGAAGCTGCCGTTTTCCAATAACGCTTCCCGCATTTACGACGACTACATTCATTTTCTGATTTCTCGGGGAAAGACTAATCAGGCGTTGCAGGTTGCCGACTACAGCCGCGCTCGCACCCTTACCGAAGGATTGGGATTGTTGCCGAAAACCAACTCTTTCGCTCCCGATCCGCTGAATGCGAAACAGGCGGCCAAACGTGCCGGTGGCACAATTCTTTTTTATTGGCTGGGCGAGAAGCAGTCGTATCTCTGGGCGATCACACCGCAGAAAACAAGTCTGTTTCCGCTGCCTTCCAAATCGGAAATCGACGCGGCGGTGCAGCGCTATCGAAAAGCTCTGGTTGGTCCGCAGGATGTCCTCGAAACCGCGAACGCTGATGGCATCGCGCTTTACCGAATGCTGATCGCCCCTGCGCAGTCTCTTCTGACGAAAGATGCGCCGGTCTTCATCATTCCGGACGGCAGCTTGAACAATCTGAATTTTGAAACGCTGTTAGCGCCCGAACCCAAGCTGCACTACTGGATCGAAGATGCAACCATCGCCGATGCCAACTCACTCCGCCTGCTGGCAGCCTCGCATCACGCTTCATCAAAGACGACTGCCAAACTTCTGCTCATAGGCGACGCCATCTCTCCCAACCCCGAATACGGAGAATTGCCTAAGGCAGAAATAGAGATTGAGAATATCGAAAAACATTTTCTGCCAGCGAGCCGTGAAGTTCTCACGCGAGCGCAAGCCACTGCTCCGGCTTATCTGAGCGGTTCCCCGGAACAATTCGCGTATATCCATTTCGTAGCGCATGCAACCGCCAGCCGATTGAGCCCGTTAGACTCCGCCGTAATTTTGTCAAAGGCTTCGGCCCAGGAAGATTCATTCAAGCTGTACGCGCGCGATATAATCCGCCACCCGTTGCACGCTCAGCTGGTAACTATTTCGACTTGCTACGGTGCCGGGACTCGCGCTTATACCGGCGAGGGATTAGTGGGACTCTCGTGGGCTTTTCTGTTCGCAGGCGCGCACAACGTGATTGGCGCGCTGTGGGAAGTCAGCGACGCTTCCACGCCGCGGCTTATGGATCAGCTCTATGCTGAACTCAAAAAAGGACAAAGCTCGCAAGCGGCGCTTCGTTCGGCAAAGCTGTCTTTACTTCACTCCAATGATTTTCGCAAGCCGTTTTACTGGGCGCCATTTCAGCTTTACACGGGTACATAAAAACTTTTACCCGGCCCGCGCCTTATGATCTTTGAGAATGCAGCGATCCATGATTACGAAAATCCCCGCCTTGCGAGCTTTCTCCGCAGCCTTTTCGTTGACCACTTCCTCCTGCATCCAGATGGCGGGAACTTTCAGCTGTATCGCCTGATCCACGGCCTCGTCCACGAACTCTGGCCGGCGAAAGATATTCACGATATCGATTTTCTCAGGAACCTCGAGCAGCGATGGATACGCCTTCTCGCCGAGCGCGCCCCTGATTTTCGGATTAACCGGAATGATGCGGTAGCCGTTCGTCTGCATGTAGGCAGACACTCCATAGCTTGGACGCAAGGGATTGTTCGAGAGTCCGACGACCGCGATGGTTTTGGAGCGCTTCAACAGTTCGGCAATGGCATCAGGTTCCGGCGACGTGGACATAGAAGGCTATTGTAGCGACGGCTGTAACAGGATGCCAATTCAATCACGTCGCTCAACGAAAACAAGCTGTGCTTAATCTTTGCCGCTTGTCTCGAGCTTCTGTCGGAACATTCTGGTTGCCAGTTTGCGCACCGTGTCCGAGACCTCTTTGTTGCCTGAAAGGTTTCTCAGATCGCCAGTTAGCAGATGCTTTATCAGCCCCAGAGAAACATCAATGGGTGTGCGCGGATTAAACGTAAGGTTTCGCAGAATGGCGTACTGCTTTATGAATCGCCGCTTCATCGTGATGCCGCGCAGCACCGCCTCCAGCACATTCTTCTGGTTGGCAAACCTCTCGACTTCGCTGTCGGTAATCTTCGGAGATTCAAGCACGGAGAGAGCGACCAATTTCGTGCCGTCACGAATAAGCAGCGATCGTTCTTCTTTGGTGCCTTTCATCGCCAGCTGAATGCGTCCCTTAATGTCGAGTTTCGCGATTTTTTGCAGCGCGGTACCTCGCTCTTCTTCAACGCTTAAAAAAACCTTTTTCTTCACCACCGCTTTCTTGACGGCTGCGGCTGTGCCATGGGCTGCGCCGGCAGCAGCAGTTTGAGGTTGCGCTTCAGGTTGTGGTTCTTCAGAAGTATCGGAAGCAGCGGGCGAAAGGTCCTCGATTCCGCCAATTGGTTGAAAAGGTTTGTCGGCTTCGGCTGCGATTTCGGCGGCATGCTCGGCCAGGTAGGCAGCGACGTTTTCGTCAGGAACTTCCGCGGCCGATTCCGTGTCGGCTGGGCTGGGAGCGCACTGCTCCGCTGCGTTCGGCTGTTCCGGTACCGCGGCTGTCGTCGTCACTTCCGAGGCATTCGTCACCGCTGGTGCGAGCGCGAAAAGCTTCGCCGTTACAGCCGCTGATTGCGCCGGGTTAGTGTGCGCATTAGAGCTAAGCGAGTTCAGAATTTTCTGAGACTTATTGACTCGCTCGCTCTTGAGCAGGGTCTCGATCATATACCGCGAAGCGGCAGCAGCCAGTTCGACGAGCCATTCCTGAGGCACCGCGGGGTTCTCGAGCAATGCGGGAAGCAATGTTGGTCGAAGATTTCCCGGAGCGACCATGTAAGCCAGCACTTCTTTCGGCGTACGCGGATCGGATGCCGCTGCCAGCGAAGACGCCTCATCCCATCCTGCCAGAGTGAGACGAGCACGCTCGGCGAATATTTTGGTCTGCGTCGCCAAGTAAACCAGAATTTCGATCATCTCTTGAGGAGGAACGTGAAGCGCGCCGCGAGCAGCGGTTTGCATCACATTCGCCGACGCGCCCGAGGAACGAATGACATCGATCATGCGTGACATAGTTTAGTTGGCTCCATAATGCCGGACACTACAGGATCAAGCCAGAGCGCACTCTTTTGCCAGCAATTTGCTGGGCGGTCATGTTACGAAAGGCACGTTGAGGCGGCCGCGATCACTGAGACTTTCTCGCATAAAGCAACTTGTCATCCCGAGCAAAGCGAGGGATCTAGGTGCTTGCGTGCGCTACCGGTGGTGCATTCAAGAACCGAGATCCCTCGCTGCACTCGGGATGACACCTAATTTAAAGCGAAACCCTATGCGGCGCATTCGAGTTCCGTAACCACCCGCTCCAGTTGATTGACCAGAGAATTCACATCTCGCTTCCGAAATTCATCGACTAAAGACCGGTAGTACCAGAGCGTGCCATCGCGTTTCCCTTGAAACCGCTCCCACACCGAGTCGCCGAACTCGCGATGGTCCGCGAGAATGGAGCGTGCATTGTGCAGTTTGTCAGCGGCCGAAACCAAGCGGATATCTGCATCTGCGGTTTGCAAATGCTTCAGGTAATCTTCTTTGCGCTGCCGCCATGGCGGCTTGGGATCGAGATCGGTGTCAGTGCAACCTTCTACTACATGAGCGACGCGCTCGCCGAAGCGGCGGCGAACTTCTTCAAGCATAGGCGCGCCACCACAATCCTCAACAACGTCATGCAAGAGAGCGGCGATGGCCAGATCTTCATCGCCTCCCGCTTCGAGCACCAGACCGGCAACGCTCAACAGATGCGCAATGTAAGGAACAGCCGTAGCTTTGCGAGTCTGGCCGTCGTGTTTGCGCTTGGCAAAGAGTAAGCCTTCCTCGAAGCGTGGGCCAAGCGCGACTGTTTTGTGTTCGGGTTTCATCAACAGGCTACGTTGCATTGTTCATTAGGACTACGTCGCAGTTATGCTTGTTTTTCGCTGCGCCGCATTTGCAGATAAGCGCGGATAAAAGGCTGCAGATCGCCGTCGATTACGCGATCGACGTCGCCGACTTCCATCTTCGTGCGATGATCTTTGATCAGACGATAAGGCTGCAGCGTGTAAGAGCGGATCTGCGAGCCGAAGTCGATGTCGAGTTTTGAGTCTTCGATCTTTTTCGTTGCTGCGCGTTTTTTCTCCAGTTCGTTTTCATAAAGTTTCGACCGGAGCATGCTCATGGCGCGATCTTTGTTCTTGTGCTGCGAACGCTCGTTTTGACAAGCAGCCACCAGCCCAGTGGGAATGTGGGTGATGCGCACGGCAGAGTCGGTGGTGTTGACGTGCTGTCCGCCTTTGCCGCTGGAGCGGTAGGTGTCGATGCGCAAATCTTCCGGCTTGATGACAATTTCGATGCTGTCGTCAATTTCTGGCGAGACAAACACGCTGGCGAAAGACGTGTGCCGGCGCTTGGCTTGATCGAACGGGGAAATACGTACCAGACGATGGACTCCGATTTCGCTGGTCAATAGACCAAACGCATATTCGCCATTGACCGCGAAAGTCGCGGACTTCAACCCCGCTTCTTCGCCAGGTTGGTAGTCGTAGAGGACCGTTTCGAATCCCTCGCGCTCGGCCCATCGCAAATACATTCGCAGCAGCATGTCAGCCCAATCTTGCGATTCCGTGCCTCCAGCGCCGGGATGAATCGTGACGATCGCATTGCGAGCATCATTCTCGCCCGAGAGCAAAGTCTCAGTTTCGAGGCGATCGACCAGTTGACGCAACGAGTCGATCTCACGACGCAGGTCCGCATCAACGCTTTCGCCTTCGCGGGCCAGGTCGAAGTAGGCGGCGATGTCGTCGCTGTGACGGATGAGGTTGGTCTCATTGGCCAACATATTTTCCAGGCGCTTCTTTTCGCGCATGACCGTCTGGGATTTTTGTGGATTCGACCAGAGATTGGGGTCGGAGGCTTCCTTTTCTATCTCGGTCAAGCGCTGGCGCAGATTGCCCGCGTCAAAGATACTCCCGAAGTTCGCGAACTTTGTCTTTCAGGACTGCATATTCTTTTTCAAGTTCTTCAACCATGAGTTTTTCCTCTTGCGATTTTATGCGCGACGCGCACCTCTTCCCGCCACGATTGTCATCCCGAGCGAAGCGAGGGATCTAGGTTCTCGGTGCCGCCGGCAAAACCTGGATTCCTCGTCGCTGCGCTCCTCAGAATGACAAGAGAATGAGGCTCGAGTCTACTGTGCTCCGTCTCATTTACTGGGTTTCACTTCATGGCGGACAAGCCGCATCAACAGCGCCGCTATCGAAATTATCGCACACAGATAGGCGAACCAATCGCCGTGACGCGTGTAGAACGTAGTCGAGTTGATAAGGGCATACGGGGCGCGCAGCGCAGTGCGGGTTTTGCGAGGCGCACTAGTTACGATGCGTCCATCGGGGTCGATAGCGGCAGTCACGCCCGTATTGGTATCAAGCAACAACCAGCGGTCATTTTCCACGGCGCGCATCCGCGATTGCTTGAGATGTTGCGCATAAGCGCCGCTGTCCCCATACCAGCCGTCGTTCGAAATATTCACCAGTACCTGCGCTCCATTCCTACCGAATTGCCGAATCTCATCCGGAAAAATGGATTCGTAGCAGATGAACACGCCGAGCTTTGTGCCGCCCGCGTCCAAAGGCTCGCGCGACGTCCCGCGGGAAAAATCTCCAACTTCCTTGGTCAGGCCGGCGGCAAAAGAAAACATTTGTCGGAATGGAACGTATTCTCCGAAGGGCACGAGGTGAACCTTGTCATAACGCGCGGCCCATTCGCCATTCGGGCTTACGAGCGCGGCGGAGTTATACATTTCGGTTGCTTTGCCCGGAGTGGCGTTACGAATGCCGATGCTGCCTGCGAGCAACCAGGCATTGGCTTGGCGCGAGACATTGCTCACGGCATCGCGGAACAGAGGATCACTGTTATAGAACGGCGCAGGATTCTCCGGCCAAACAATCAAATCGGGATGCGGCGCGCCCTGCGAATCCAGGCTAAAGTCAGCGAGATCGCGCAGGGTGTCGTTGAAATAAGGCTTCGTCCAATCAGAACCTTCAAGAATAGGCACATTGGCCTGCACCAAAACCGCAACATGGTTAGCCGGAATCGCGGGCGCAGGAACCAATCTTCCAGCCTGCAAGATTACCGCCGCAACCACGGTCGCAAGTAATAGTAGCTTGCGTTTTTCGCGTTGAACCAAGAACGCGGCTGCGCATGCTGCGTTCACCAGCATAATTTCGAATGACAATCCGTAAACGCCAGTGACCGACGCGATCCGGCTAAGCGGAATGTTATCCACCTGAGTTGTGCCCAGCAGGCCCCAAGGGAAACCTGTGATTCGCGTGCGCGCCAGTTCTACAGCAACCCATAGCACAGGTGAAAGCAACAGCACTCTCAAATTAATTGGGCCTTTGCCTGCGATCAGGCTGAGCAACAGCCCGAAGATACCGTGGTAAATCGCCAGATAAAGACAGAACAGAATCAGAATGCCGATTCCGGCCGGCACGCTGACCCCGCCATATTGGTGCATGACGCTGTAAATCCAATAGCAGGTGCCGGCGTACCACAGAATCCCGCAAGCATAGCCGAGTAAAAAACCTTGTACAGGAGTGGCCGCCAGCAACTTCATTCCGGCGCGAAGTTGGAGTGTGTCTGGCTGTCGCGTCCGCAGAATTGCGATCAGCAAGGGCGTGACCGCTACCCAGCAAAGCATATAGAGATTGGGAAGCGGAAAGATCAGAATCTGCAAAGCAGCCGAAAGCAACACCAGCAGCCAGGCACTCTTATGAATGTGGAGCACATCAGCAGGATAGCAAAAGCAGGCTTCAAGCCTTCGGCTTCAGGTTCAGTATTTTGTTGCTGACGAAGTCGACAAGTTCCTTTGTCACGTATTCGGGTGGATAAATCTCGAAGACTGGGTGTGTCGCGACTGGCTTGAGCGAGACGCCTGTCCATGCGGCTTTGCTACCGTTTGTACCTTTTAGTGCGTGCAGCACGACGGCGTCGGCTCGGTCGAGAAACTCTTGAGCTGAGCGCTTGAAATCGGGCGTCGCCGGATCAAGAACTGTAAGGTAAAGATCCGGACGAACGAATTTCAGGATGCTGTTCGATTCTAAAATCACGTTCTCCGCCTCCGCGATTCGGCGGCGGATAGTTGGGACGGCTTCCGCCAGGCGGCCTTGTTCAGTCCGCACCCACCACGCGCGAACCGCACCGGCTACTAGAAAACGCGAGGTATCGGACTCACCAGAACGATTTTTTTCTTCTGAAATTGCCCAGGAATGATCGTCGGTCGCGCAGTGGCAGGATTCGCCGTTCAACGAACAGACTCCGTGGCCGTACTGCGTAATCTTGAATGCAGTCCAATGATATTCGGGAAGCGCTGCAATGAGACCGGCAACCAAGCTGGTTTTGCCTACGCTTCGGGAATGTCCGCCAATGACGACAATTGCCATAGGGTTAATCATTGGTGCGGCGACGGCAAGATGCCGTCGCGACAGCCGCCGAGACGGCGGCGCTACTTTTTTCTTACTAACCGTGCCAGTGCGGCCAACTCTTTCAAATATTCTCGCACCGGCTTGGCTGGCGTTCCCCAGAACGCAATTCCCTTCCCTTTTAGTATTTTGTTGGGCAGAACGCCAGCTTGTCCTCCCAACATTACTCCTTCTTCGATGCGCGCATGTTCGCCGACGCCAACCTGCCCACCAAGCACGACATTTTTTTCTATTGTGATACTCCCGGAGAGCCCGGTTTGGGCCGCGATTACAACATCTTCTCCGATCTCGCAGTTATGGCCAATGTGCACCAGATTGTCGATTTTCGCGCCTCGTCGGATGCGGGTTGCATCCAGCGCTCCGCGATCGATAGTGGTATTGGCGCCGATCTCGACATCATCTTCGATTTCTAGGCGGCCGATTTGCGGAAACTTTTCATAACGGCCAGTCGTCTGGTCACGCACATAGCCAAAGCCGTCGCTCCCGAGCACTGCACCGGCATGCACGATTACGCGGTCGCCAAGACGCACGCCGGGATAAATCGTCACGTTCGGATAGAGTTCACAACTCGCTCCGACGCTTACGTTCGCGCCAATTACGCTGCCGGCCCCGATTCGCGTGTTCTCTCCAATTCGCGCAGCTTCGCAGATGACGACTCCCTCTTCAATCGTAACTCGATCAGCCAGACGCGCTAAGTGATGCACGATTGCGCTGGGATGGATGCCGGGCTTACGCTCCGGTCCAGGACACAGCAACTGCGCAGCTCGGGCAAAGGCCAGGCGCGGCTGGGTCGCAAAAAGCACCGGCTTGCTATTTGTCTCTCCCGCCGCGAAATTGCCAGCGATCAGTGCGGACGCCTGTGATTCCACCGCTGCAGAAAGATTTTTTTCCACGTCCACGAAAATCAAATCACCCGGCCGCGCCGACTGCACGCTTGCAATACCTGTCAGTTGCACGCTGTCATCTCCAATCACGCGGGCCTGCACAAATTCCGCAACCTCTTTGACCGAGCGCGCCCTAACTAAAGTCATCGCACCTTTTTATACGTTTGCCGCGGGAAAGGAAAGCTGGGGGCTAGAATGTTCGAATGGAGCGAAAGATCTTCTGGCTCAGCTTCACCGTACTCGGGCTGGTGGCGGATTTCGTCTTGCCGCTATGGTGGGCGCTCGGAGCAACGATTCCGATCGTATACGTGAGCTGGTGGATCGCCTACAGAAGTGACTGGTTTTGAGCACCCTGATTATCCTGTCATTCCGAGGAGCGAAGCGCCGAGGAATCTGGGTTTTTTGCCGGCAACCAAAGAACCGAGATCCCTCGCTACGCTCGGGATGACACGTCGACCTTATTCAGGACACTGAATCGCGGCCTAATACAGCGGCAGCTGGCCTTCCGGCCGAGTCTTCCACCGCCGATGCACCCACAGCCATTGATCCGGATAGCGCCGCACGTAATCCTCAATCACTTTCGTGAACAAGGCGGTGTTGGCGACGGCGTCGGCATCGTCATTACCGGTGCGCACTAAGTTGATCGCGGGATCAAAGCGCAGCCGATATTTTCCCAAAGCTGAATCCCAAATCGTGAATCCGGGAACCACCGCAGCATCGGTTCGCAAAGCGATTCTCGCCAACCCACTCGCGGTACACGCCGGGATTCCGAAAAAATCGACGAACACACCCTGCGGCGGAGTCATGTTCGTGTCCATGAGAATGCCTACGGTTTCTCCGGCCTTCATGGCGGACAACAGGCCGCGCACAAAGTCGTCTTTGTCGACCATGGAATTGCCGTGCATGGTGCGGTACTCGCGGGTCAGCCGGTCGAGGTAAACGTTGTCCAGCGGCCGCATTACGACGTGCAAGGGATGTCCGTGAATGGAATGAGCAAAAGCCGAGAGCTCCCATGCTCCCAGGTGAGCGGTGAGAAAAAGCACCCCTTTGCCTCGCGCTAACGCACGTTCAAAGTTTTCAAATCCGTCGTAGACCACAACTTTGCTGACATTCTCCCGCGTGTATTTGGGAAAAAGACAGACTTCCGCCAACTGGCGTCCGAAAGAAGTAAAAACGCCCCCCAGATTTTTGGCTCGCTGCTTGCGGCTCTTATCGGGAAAAGCCAAGGCGAGGTTGTGCATGCCCACACGTCGGAGCCGGATATGCAGCAGGTAAACCGTCCATCCCAGCGTGATGCCTGCGACGCGGGCAAGCGGACGAGGCAACGCTCCGATGAATTTAATGATCAGCCAGGCGAGCGCGTACTCGAGTCGCTGACGCATTTTCGGGGAAATCGTGACTGTAGAACTCGCGCTAGCATCACGTCGAAAAAATCGCGCCGAGTTCTCCTGCGAAACTGATTCCTTTATTTGCTGGCCTCCTTGGCCCATTTGGCTAAGGTTTGCAAAAACGGATACGCGTCTGCCGGCGGCTCAATCTCGCCTTGCAGCGACGCCTTCGAAGTTACCATGTGCCCATAAAACTCTCGCGTGCTGTCTTTATCCTGACGAATCACCGCGCCATTCAACTCCAACCCGGCGAACACACCGCGGGCGCGCGAATAACTTAGGACCTGGGCCCGCATCTTCCAATCCGTATCAGCCGCGGCATGCCGACCCACCGGCCCGGCGGCAACACTGGCGTCGGCTCCGAGCTTGAACTGGCTGGACAGAAGCTTTTGCATTCCCCCGTTATTCATGATGAGCATGACTAAATCGACCGCCTGGCCACCGATCTGCAGCCCGAAGCTTCCACCTTTTACGCTAAAGAACGCCGGGGCGCTCCACCCTTTGGGAGTGCGGCAACTGGCTAGTCCACGGCCGTAGTGGGCTCCCACAACAAAGCCTGCTTTTAGCATGGAGGGGACCACCGCTACACATTCGGCGGAGCCCAGCACCTCCGCAGGGATGCCCTGGTCAGGCGCCGATTCGATTTCATTCAGAACGTCGGCTGCCGCTTGTACTCGGTCTTTGGCTTTGCTTTCTTTGCCGTCCGTCTTGTCGTCACCCGCAACCGCCATCGCCGATAAAGCAATCACAATCCCTAACAGCAAAAATATTTTCATTTCACCACAGCCTTCCCGGAGAAGATTCTGGAAATAAGTTGTAACTGATTCTAAAGGATTTTAGCGGCTAGGAAATGATGGTGGGGTGGAAAACCAGTGGAATGTTGATGACTGAGGCACGGGCAAAAAAATGCGAGGTTGGCAACGGTGACCCTAATCTCCGCTCCCAACCCCGTCTCCCAGGTTCTGTGGTAGGTGAAACGAGTATGCGTTAGGACCGCGAAGCCGACAAGATTACGAGGGTCATCGTACTTTGGTAACTTCGAAGACCTACTTCGCCGCGACCAGGTTGTGCGTAATCGCGTGCACCGACAGCGCGATCCGGTTCTGCACGCCTACTTTTCGCATCAACTTGGCGACGTGCGCTTTCACTGTGCGCTCCTCAATTCCCAGCGCAGAGCCGATTTCTTTGTTGGAGCGGCCCGCAACCAGCATTTCCAGAACTTCTTTTTCGCGATCGGTGAAGGTCACTCGTCC
>Ga0182024_10008984_pt1 | contig 20838 bp, 20 predicted proteins | sample P32metaG_FD_120480 | JGI IMG/M metagenome (GOLD analysis project Ga0182024, IMG submission 120480) | Permafrost microbial communities from Stordalen Mire, Sweden - P3-2 metaG (Illumina Assembly) | ecosystem: Environmental > Terrestrial > Soil > Wetlands > Permafrost | place: Sweden: Stordalen...
CCTTCTTGTTCGCCGGCCACCCCGTCACCCAGTATTCCCCGTTCAGCACGGTCTGGAGGATGACGTTGCAATCAACCGCTTCCAGTTGATAGCGGAGCAGCACGCCCTCGCCCTCGCGATCGCGATACCACCACTTGCCGATCACCTCCGCCGACCGCTCGGCCCTCTCCCGCTCCATCACCTCCTCCGGCAGGTCCGCCGGCGGGACCTCTTCCGCCTCGGAGTCATCGAGAACCTGTTTCGATCGTCTTGGCATGATTCCTCGAACTTCGGCACCTTGCAGTCGAACTTCGGCACCTCCAGGCACGCAGGGTGCCGAACTTCGATCCCACCCGCTGAACATGCGGCTTTTCGAGCCTCTTTGCCAAATTGTCACCGCGATTATTCGAGCAAAAACCGAACTTCGGCACCCACCAGCATTTTTCTTCATTCATTCATGATCGCAAAGCCGCGGCACCAGCGTATCCGCCGCCGAATCATGCCCGCTGGCGATCAGCACATCGCCGGCAGGGCAGGCCGAGCCGTCCGGCCATGGCGCGCCGGCCGAGACCCGCGCGGCGAAGTCGCCGGCCACCAGCAGCGACTTGCCGACATTGCCCGCACCAGCCACCACCGCGATCTTCCCCAGGGCAAAATGCTCCTTCCAAAGCCACCGCACCGGCTCCGCCACCACGTCCGCGGCAGTGCGGACGGCCATTGTCGAAACGTCCGTCGTCATCGTGACATCACTTTCCCGCTGCTCTCTCGGCTGCATGGTGCTTCGCGAACCTCGTGGGCACATCTTCCTTCTTGAGCGCCGCGGACAGCGACGCAAAATACCGAAAAATCCGTGTACCAAACTTTATACTAACATATGCAGCGAAGGCCGACAAGCTTTTTTTTCAAAAAATGTCGCGGGGTGATGGGAAAGGGTTGCCTTCGGAAACGGCCGGAAATTGGCGGATCGGGGCGTGGTCGGCTCCTGCGACGGACAGGAAAGGAACGGCTCAAAAATCCCGGGGATCGAGGCACTCAGGGACAGAACCGCACGGAATCGTGAAGTACCATTCATCAACCCCCGCCTGTGATTGCCGCATGGTTGTGATAGAGCACGATTAACCGATCTCACCAGAACTGCCGGAATGCTTTGAGAATGCTATGATGTGGTCGCTGGTGTCACGGAGCTGTTGATGAACGACCTGGTCCAACGGATTTACGCCGCTTTCGATCCATCGCCCTTAAAGGCGGACAACGGGGGTCTATACGTCGAGTTGGACGACGTTCGAGGAGAAGCCGACATCGTCAAAAGAATGTCGGTGAAGATCCGGCTGGCTGACGGGGAGCCTACATGCCAGGTGCTCGCCGGCCACAAGGGGAGCGGCAAGTCGACGGAGCTCGACGACGACGAGTGGTACGGTCTGAACCCAATGGTCGCGGCGGTTAAGAACCCTGTTCCGCCAACCGAGGCGACCACATGAGCACCGCGCTGTCGCCCACGCTGCCCGAGTCAATGGAGCAACCGCTCGCGGAACTCGACGCCATGCGCCGCATGCTGGAGGTGTCGCAAGGCACGTTTTCGCTCAGCATTGCCGTGTGTAACAGTGTAGCCCTGCGCGATTACCTGGTGCTTGACCTGACACGCCCGGCGCGTTTCCCGCTGGTGGACGTCAGCCTGGGAAACGTGGCCCATGCCGGCGTCGTGCTGGCCATGCGCATCACGGAAGTCGAAGGCATGTTCATGAGTTCCGGAGCGAGCATCGGGGCCGATGGCAGCGCCTTCCTGCGGGTCGTCGCCGAACTGGATCGGACGAACGAAAGGTCCTTGCTGGCTCGTGACGATCTTTCCCCTGAACGCCGCTCCGACATGACGGCGCTGATCATCCGCAACTTCCTGGCGTATCGCCAGGGCGTGCAAAGGATAAAGCCGGCCGGGAGCGGCCCGGGTCGCCTCGCCCCTGCCAGATCCGGCCCGCGCGTCGGCCGCAACGACGCCTGCCCCTGCGGCAGCGGCATCAAATACAAAAAATGCTGCGGGCGGCGATATGGGTGAAAGGTTCCCTCGCAAACCGGCGGAAGCTGCCATGAGCCGCGTCGCCGAGGCGATTGAGCGGGCAAATCGGGCCGGCGATGCAGGCAGGCGCCTCAACAGTCGAGTCCGGCGTTGGCCCATGAAAGGGCTCCCCACACGCGCTCAGTTGGACAACGCAGCCTTTTCCGACGGGCCGGCGGCTGATCTCCAGCCGTCTCCTGTTTTCTTGCCCCTCTTTTCCTGCCGCTGGCCCGCTATCCGCCACCACCTCCTGGAACAGCCGGGTGCTCTCGCCAATCCAGCCCAAGCACCACCGGCCGAATGCGTAGGTGCCTTCGCCCCTCGGCATCACAGAACCGCCTCGCTTGGTCAGCGAGGTAACTCGCAACCGAATTGCGGTCGCGGCTCCGCCGTTTGCCCTTCTGCCTCCACCAGCCTGACCAACCAACGAGGAAGATTCCGTGAGACCTTCCCTCTCCCAGGAGATATTTTTCACCCAACTGCGTCTCCAAGCTCGTTTCAACTTCGACGTTGTCAGACCACTTAACCTCGATAACAACTGTTGCGAGCCCGCCGGAGAGGCGCGGGGCAACCACCCGAAGATCAAGTCGGCGCCGGTATCGGACCTGATCTTCGCAAATGCACAGGAACTCGACATTCGTTCCTTCCCGAACAAACCGCGGTAGGAGGTCGGTCAGCCTGCGGCGCAAGTATGCCTGAACAGCCTCTTCCATGAGGTGCTTCCGTGGCAGAGCGGGTTTCTCAGTTCCCTTTGCCCTCTTTTGCGGCGCGGCGTAAAGCATTTTCAGATCGTAGCCCACGTCGTGCTCTACGCATTTCAATACTTCAAGCAAGACTTCCATCAGGTCATCGTCGGACCTGAGGACGCGGAAGTTGGCGTGTTCCATGAGCTGAACGGCCATCGCAAGAGGCACCAAGTCAGTTTCGGAACCTGGACAGATAGCCGGATGCGGTACCGCAATGAGAAGTTCGGTCGCTGCGGACCGAGCCTTATGCGCGGCATGCCACTCCCTCACGCTCGAATCGAGATCTGCCAGACGCAAAAATGCCCGCTCGTCTCGCCGTAGAAGACGCGCCAAGGTCAACTGTCGAAGTTCGCGGAGCGACGTTTCGGGCGTGCAAATGTGAAAACCATGCCTGTAGAGCTGCGGGTCTTGAACGCGAGGGTAGCTTTGAAGCAGCATCCGCGCTAGTGACTCGAGCCGGTCCGTCGGCCAATCGTCAAGGCTAACGCTTGGACCAATGACCCCGCCCCACAAGGACGACAGGTCCAGCAGGACATCCTTACCGCGTGACCGGTATTCCGACTCAATAAGTGGCCAAGCCGCGTCTGGCTTCAGGGCGAGGAGGCTGCTAAGGCCTTGGCTCCAAAGCGGGTTGGGCGGTGATCCCGCGACCGCGGTCGCAAATCCGGCCGCCACGGGCAATGCCAACGTTGGCTGCCGTTGCGAAAGCAAAGCCAGCAGATCAGCGCGCGACTGCGGGTTCAAGTCAGGTCGTTGTACAAGTCGGGCTAGTTCCTCGACGAATGGTTTGGTCCACAGCTCTACCGGCGCCCTGCTGGCAATGTACGCATACCGCGACCCCGACCTCAACTCCTGCTCGATTCCTTCAAGGAGAACTTCAGCGGCCGCGAGCGGCGCGGCTTTTTCACAGCGTCGTACGGTTTCCATCGACAAATCAAGACTCGACCTTATGATTGCTGGCAGCCATTTTCTGATCATCCGGTCGTCCAGCCAACCCGAAAACTCCGGGGCACGGGCTACCTCCGCGAAAGCGCGTGCCTCTTGAGCGACTGTGCGCGGATAGGTGTCGCCGTCCGGAATGGCTGTTGGCGTCGCGACCTCAAGGCCGTCCTTGCACGCCGCAAGTACCTGCGCCTGTCGGCCAACGTCCAGGGACGGCCAATCCCCGTCAATGTTTTCATATCGAAAGCCGTCGGCCTGAAAACACAGGCTGCTCAGCTGGCGCATGCGATCGGCGGCCGACCGTCCTGCGGCGCCAATGACCTGCATGACCGCGTCCTCTAACGTCTGATGAGGTGTATCCTTCTTGCGAGCCAGCTTCATTTGTTCAATTTGGCGCGCCTGCTCCTCACAGTTCCTCCGAAAGACTTCTTGCGCAGCTTCTATCCGAGCAGCCAGGCCTGGAATTGCCGTCTCAATGCGCTGCAGAATCTCCGCGCGGCTGACGGCGGTATCGTGGCCCGGTTCAGCTTCGGCGGACATGAGATGAAAAACGTCGACCCAGACTGCCTCGTTTTTCGGCCAGTGGGTTTCGGCGTGCCCAACGAGCCAAGCCAAATCCGCCGGCTGCAGTCCGTGAGGGTGTGGATGCGGTGCGGATGGCTCACCAGTCAAAGACTGCTCGACAGCTTGCCGGTAGTAATAGCGCCGGAAAACGCGGAAACGGCATAAATGCCTGGAAACGTCAAGTGACAATATGTAGCCGGATGCCAAGCGACGCACGAGAAGAAGGCTCTGGGCGACACCTCGCTGTAGCTTCGGCGCGAGGTCGTTGCAATCCTTCAGCAGATTCAAGGCCGCCTGCAACAAGGTCTCCAAGCTCTCTGGGGGCGTGTCCATCGTTCGACGAGCGTTCAGGGTTCGCGTGATGCGTTTCAGGGCGACAACCATGATCGAGGGGGCATCGCCCACCTTCATCTCGTGTGCTAGACGGTACATGAGCAGGCCCCGAACGTCATTAATGGTGCCGGAAGGAAGGGGGGCATGCCTTGCGGCCTCTGCGGGCGTCCAGACCCCTTTATCTAGCAGGCCGCTGATGATCTTGGCCTTGATCCGCCTTTCCCTCCCTGTCTTGTTTCGGGCGCGAGCCGCCGGCCCTTCGAGCTCCTTTAGCTGCTGTGGCGAGGCGAATTTCGCGACAAAGGAAGCGGAATTGAGCCTCAACGAACCCTCGTGCGACGGGTTCATCAGGATTTCGACCGCCGGCCCGACGACCTCGATGGATCCGATGGCAGCAGCTACGTCAATCAACAAATTCTTAGAGGCTGGCTTCCGGTTAGTGTCGGCCAGCCTTATGGCGAATTCCAGCCCCAATCCTGGCGCGTCAAGGCGCCCAAGCTCCTCGTGGTAGAGTTGCAGGTCCCACGGGGAACGGCGCGCCAGCTCCTCAAGGCGGTCCAGCCAGGTTAGCGCTTCGTTCAGGTCCCAAGGCTTGGCATCAGCAATCAGCAGAGGGTTGAGGGACTCTTGAAGCCATGTCCGTACCTGCGAATCCGCAGATATGCGTCGGAGTAACATAAGCATGTCGTGGTGTCGGGCATACGGCTTCCATCCGTCAGCGAGGGCAGACTGCAGTCTGCGTAGCGAAAAATTCTGAAGGCCAAACGCGCACATCCAGTCCTGAAGGTGGCGTTGGGCGAAGCGGTATGCCCCCGTGGGCGTGTCCCGAAACAGGCCTCCAAGACCCAGTGCATCGCGCAAGGCGCAACGTTCGAGATTCTCGTGCGCGCCGGCCGGAAAGACCGAAGCAATTGTCGGCGTATCAGGATCTATTGCGTCGAAATAAACGGCCTGACGGCTCGATATTGAAAGGACTGCCGCCAGCCGCGCCGAGACTTCGAATCGAAGCTCCGGTTCCGATCGCTGTAGGAGCGCTTCCTCGCGGCGATGCTGTGGGTCCTTCACCAGCTCCATCAGGATGCCGCGCCACACAGCGACGATATCCGGCGTGGCGGCGGCTGGCAGATTGCCGAGGTGGCCCAGTACGCGAGGGTAACCCGCAATCGACTGCAAACCGCAGTTCCGAATTGTGCTGATCACTCGCTCAAACGCATCTCGTCCCAAGAAGTTTTCCGCGTCCTTGCGGGTCAGGGGAGCCAAGTGCACGCGCCTTGGGGGCGTGCCACGATAGATCTCCGCCAGTTCGTCGCAAAAGCTTCGGAGCCACTCGCGAGGGCGGGTAAAAACCACCACCCGAAGAGCCCGGCGATGAGCTTCGCCAAGCTCGCGAAGAATACGCTGCAATGTCGCATGAAGTCTTGGATCCGCCTCGTCGAGGGCGTCGATGAGCCAGAGACTTGGCTGGGCAGTGCTGGCTTGCCTCCAGCGGTCCCACCATGCGCGAGGCGGGACATTCGCGGCGCCGTCGTACTCCTCGAGTGGCGCAAGCGCGACGCGATCCCCGAACCGTAACGAACCATTGCAACGCGCCCAATTCTCGGCCGCGCGCGAAAAGTAGGTCTTGCCGGACCACGGGGGCGCGGAGACGACAGAAATCGGGTGCTTCAGGAGTTCGCTGAAGTCGACCACGCCTGATGTACGCTCGCGGTCTAGAAAGCCATCATCGTCCACCCGCGGGTCTGGGGCGAAGAATCGGTACGGCAGCGAGCGTTCGGTCTGGTTGGGACCATCGTCTCGGGACATAACATTTAGAGTACGGTTTATTGCAGAATGCGTCACGGATTGAGACAGGCGACAAGCGGACACGCGACACGCACAATTTCCTAACGAGACTGGCCAGCGGCACCACCGGTGTCGTCGCAACGAAGCGTGACGGTCCACGAGGGCAACCAAAGCAACAACGGAGCGGGATCGGGAATCGGCGGCTTACCCGCGATCGCCTCATTTGCATCCGCGATTGGGCGCCGAACGCTACGGCGTCAGCAGCGTCGTCGCCGGCCGGGTCTCCGCAGCCGTGGATGGCGGCTTCGCCGGTTGCTTTGCATGGGCCGCCACTTCCTCAAAACAGCGGGAGACGGGCTGCCGGATCCATAATTCGCGGCCCTTGGCGAGCTCTTCTGTCTTCTGCCGGGCTGCCACGGCGTCGGCGTCCCGGCACATCAGGACGCAGGCTTCCCACATCGCCTCGCCAGGCTACACGTGTGACTTGCAGTTGGAGTAGATGCTCCGCGCGCCGGCCGGGGTCATGCTGCCGGGGCATTGCCCCGAGCCGCCCCCGGGTATTGGCAAACGCAGGTGGGTTGCCGATAGGGCTCCCGACTTGGCCGATGGCGGGCGGACTTCCACCTCTGCTGCCGCCACACGGTCGGTTCGCGTTTCCGGTCCAGTCAATGGGCTCGGGCAGCGGCCCTCGCGCCGCTCGTTGTCGGTTTCCCGCTCGCGAACGCCGTTAAACCTTTGACCGCATGGAATAAGTGCAACCACAGCATGCGCGATTCGCCGCATGGCACGCCCGTACGGCTCTCGCATGGGCGCAAACGTGACCAGGGTCACAGAAACTTCAACCTGTTCGCGTTCCTTATTCTTTGCCCAAATTTGCGATTTTACTTGAAATGCCGACTTTTATGAAGTATGGTGCTGACCATAAGTACGGGAATCAGCTTACTTGCGCTGTGCCCATCCAGCCTCGCCCGTTCAATTCGCGATGGGGTTACGAGTTTTTTAGTGGGGTTTGAACCATGTGTCATTCAGAAGGCGGGCCGAAAGACGGGCCTCTCGGGCTGAGGGAAGTCTTGGAGGTAGAATTCGATCTCCTGCACCGCAAGACGGCAGGGTCTGAGCAGTCGGCGAAAGTTCCCGAGGGGGAGGAGTGTCTCGCCAATTTGTATTCCCGCATACATTCGCTCGCCACTCCACGGTCCGCTCTCTGCCTCTCCGGCGGCGGCATCCGTAGCGCGACGTTCTCGCTTGGAGTCTTGCAAGGGCTGGCGGCTAGGGGGCTGCTCAATAAGTTCGACTACCTCTCAACCGTCTCCGGTGGAGGGTACATCGGTAGCTGGCTGACAGCGTGGATCCACCGACACCCAAAGGGCCTTGACGGGGTATGTGATGAGCTTCGGGGCGGTTGCGCCGACGGCGCGAACCGCTCTCACCCCGGCCGCTCGGCGTCCGCACCACTTCCGGAGACTACCGGCGAGTTGGCGGAGCCGGCCGAGATCGCCCACCTTCGCCGCTACAGCAACTACCTCACGCCCCGCGTTGGGTTGACTTCAGGTGACACGTGGGTTCTGGTCGCGATTTACCTCCGCAATTTGTTACTGAACTGGTTGGTATTGCTGCCACTGCTGGCCATTTTCCTGCTGCTCCCCCGTTTATACGCGGTTCTCGTGGCACAGGTCGGCGACTCCACCTGGCGTGTGGCCGGACTATCGGGCGCGAATCGCCTTTTCGGTACGCAGCCTCGAGACTGGGTTCAACTCGCAGGCATGGGCATTTCGATGTTGCCATTGGTGTCGCTGGTGATATGCCTTCCAAGCACTCGACAGCGAGATACTCTTGCGACTGCGGGAGACCCCCCGGAGCCGAGCAAGGAGCCCAATCCCGTCAGCTCTGCCGTGGTGTTCTGGAGCATTTACGTTCCGGTAATTCTCGCTTGCGCGTTAGCGACCCTCGACTATGCCTGGCGGGTATATGACCATCTGAAGAACGATGGACAACTGCCAGATCCCCCACCCCTATTGCCAGCGCTCCGGTTCGTTGCCGGATTTTATGCGTCGGCAGCCTTCCTTGCTTGGCTACTCATGCGCTTGATGCCCCGATGGAAGAAGAGCCTAAAGCGACCCCGGTGGTACTTTCTGATAGCGGCCTATGTACCGATGGGCGTTCTAGCGTCTTTCCTGATCCGAGGTCTGCGGACCTTGCCGTGGATGCGCGATCCGTCGCAACATCTTCAAGCTTATGTAGTCTTTGCGGTCCCTGCCCTGTTGGGTGTCTATCTTCTCACGCTCACGCTATACGTCGGTCTGACCAGCAGAGGAATGCGGCCGGAGGACGATGATGACCGGGAGTGGCTGGCGCGGCTTATGGGCAACGTGTTGATCTTTTCCTTGGGTTGGATCACCCTCGCTTCGATCGCTCTCTGGGGGCCGTACGTTGTGAAGGAGGGAATAATTTCGGGAGAGCACCCCGGATGGTTCTGGACAATTACTGCCATATTCATCGTAAGTATCGTAGTCGGGCTTCTAGGAGGTCGTAGCGAATCGTCAGGCGGGCGCGAGGGTATGCGCGGTGAGGGTTGGCGGCCACGAATCGCCAACATCTTACCTGACTTCGCGGCGCGTTTTTCAGTGCTGGTCGTGTTATTACTTCTGTCTGCAGGGGTAAACGCGCTATATGTTTCCACTTCTCGCGCCATGACCGACGATCGCTGGAAGACACACGGCGCGGTAGTGACAACTTGGCATAATGAGGCGTTCACACGCATCCCAAGTCTTGGATTGCGTTGCATGGACTGCACAAACCGGTCCTTGAGAATTGCTTTCATTCCCAAGAGTCCCGAAGATTTCCCTGGTAATTCTTGGCGCTGCGCCGTCTATCTCGTTGTGGTAATAGCAGGGCTCTTCTTGGTGGTGCTACTGTTGGGAACGTTCATGAACTTCAACCGCCTGTCGCTGCACTCTACATACCGCAACCGCCTGATGCGCGCATACCTTGGCGCATCCAACCCCGGCCGAAGGCCTGCCTCTGACAGCATGACCGATCCGTTCACCGGCTTCAACTCCGCCGACAACTTGCCGATGCACTACCTCCGCCGTTGCGGTCAGTTCCGCGATGACGATCTTGATATGGCTGTACCGGGTAACGATTGCGTCGGCGCCACCACGGTCTGGAGAGCCTTGGCCCAATGCTACCTCGAAAAAGCGCCGGAACAAATGGATGACGAGGCGAAACGATTAGCTTTTCGTTTTACTCAGCGGTGGATGGGCGCTTTGGGAGCCAAAGGTGACGGCACACTCAGTAAGTGGTATAAAGAGGAGAAATGCTCCACCTTAGAGCCGTCCGTGAAGTTGGCGATCAAAGATTCACTCAACAAGCTCCTCTGCGACCCTAAGTTGATCCATTATACCTGGTTCAACAGCACGCCAGAAAACTTTGAGCGAATGCTTGCGTTGCACGACCCGGCAAAGCAGCCCGACCACGGGAAAGCCGGGGTCATCCGTGAGGTTAACGCGGCCTACTGGCGAATGTGCGACGAGGGTTCTCCGGTGCTACTCAATCGGCTTATACTTGAAGACGTATGCTGCTTCAAAGGTGTTCATCCGCTTCGCGCCGTGTCGGCGCTTCAGAAGCCCTTCCACGTCGTCAATATGACCCTGAATTTGGTCGCTGGGAAAAACCTCGCTTGGCAGCAGCGAAAGGCCGCGTCATTCATCACCACGCCGCTGCACAGTGGGTTCTACAAGGGATATCGTCGGTCTGTGGACTACGGCGGCGGAATCACGCTGGGGACGGCCCTGACCATTTCAGGTGCCGCAGCAACCCCTAACATGGGCTACCATTCATCGCCTGCCGTTACGTTCCTAATGACGCTCTTTAACGCCCGACTCGGTTGGTGGCTGGGCAATCCATCGCTGTTACCCGACGGTACGCCACCGGCCACCGGTCAATCGCGCGCCGCGACAGCCCGGACGTTGTCTTGGTCGAGGCGACAGTGGGATTTTCTGGTGAGCTTCTTGGACCGGATGATGATCCGCATCTTTTCCAAGCGCAAGGCCCAGATTGAAATCGACGGACAGACGTATCGTCTGCCCTGTCCCCGTCACTCATTGCGCCCGCTGGTGGATGAGGCGCTCGGTCGCACCAACTATGACAATGACTACGTCTACCTTTCTGACGGCGGACACTTCGAGAACATCGGCCTATATGAGATGATCCGGCGGCGTTGTCGCTACATCGTTGTGGTGGATGCGTCGTGCGATGAGCAGTTCAAGCTGGATGATTTCGCCAACGCTATACGAAAGGTGCGAGTGGATCTGGGAGTGAACATTCGGGTGAATCAGGTTACCTTGCTCCCAGAGGAAAAGGACATGGCAATGGCTAAGAGTTGTGTGGTGGGGACGATCGAGTATTCCTCGGTGGATCGGCTGGCGGGTTCCGCGGCAGCTGATGGGCATCTAATATACCTCAAACCTATCCGCTACGCCGCTAAACCCGTGGATGTGTACAATTATGCGAGGGCACGGCGGCAATTTCCGCATGAGTCGACGATAAACCAGTGGTTCAGCGAGTCCCAATTTGAAAGTTATCGAAAATTGGGCCAGGAACTTGTGGAAGAGATTTGCAAGGCGCGCGGCGATGGCGGCGGTGTGGACCATGACGCGGTGGTGGCGGCAGACAATCTTCGAAAGCCGCCGACCGAATTCAGTCTACCGATGTTTCATGAAGCGGCGGTCCGGAAGGCAGCCGGCGGCGAACATCCGCCGACCTTCACGGATAGCAAAGTCAATAAGGTACTCGCCTCGTTGGACGCCAAACTAGCTGAGTTGGGCGAGACGCGGGTCGGAACGGACGAGCAGGGACGCACACCGAAAACATCAGCGGCCGGCGGCGAAGGTCCCTCGCCAGCCGTGCCAGAGCCGCTGGAGGAGTTCGATAAGTCTGCAGAGCAGCCGAGTGAACAAACGGAGTCTGGAAATGGCACCAACGGCGAGCCGCTTGCTGGGGCGGGCTCGGGATCCAGTGAGTAGCCGTGAGTCGGGCGCCCGCGACGCTGAGCCTGCTTGGCGACTGCGCGGCTCCCCACATTGGGTTTCGGCGCGACGGGCGCATCTTCTTTTCTTCAGCCCATCATTGTCGCAGAGAAATTATTTCATGAAGCCTTGGCCCTCTGTCCGATCAGGCAAATATGAGACAGGGGTCAATAATACCTCGATTTCCGTCAGACGGGAGCGGACCCGGCAGCGATGCGACGACGGTCGCAGAGATGCTTTTCTGCTTTCGCTCGCCGCGACTTAAGATGCAGCTGGAAGAGTTTCGAGTAACCTACGAGAGTGATCATGGCGCGACGGACCTGACAAGACGGTACACTAGCACTTGGTCTAGTGAGCAGCAGCGATGGCTGTTGGAAAATCACCCAAAACTGTACTTTCACGGCCTGCCTCCATTTGTGCAGGCATTTATCAGGAAGAGGATGGCGAGCGCACATCGAACGGGCACGTTGGACGACACGCCTTCAGACCTACTTCGTCTGTATTTGTCCGGGCAAATGGAATCTGGTGGCAAAGATCACCTATGACCGATCTGCTTCCCTTGCAATCCGACTAGCGGCCGGCGTAGTCCTTAGGTCACCGGAGAGAACGTCCGGTAAACCGGAGCGCGGTCTGTGGCCGGCGCTGCGTCTCATTCTCTTGCTGGTTGCGCGCCCCGAGCAGCCGGGGATGCGATACTCGTAAATTAGGCGTCTTCTCCTTTGTGCCTTCAACTTGGCTGGAAATGCTAAAGCGACGGCTCTGCGGGAAATGCTTAACGCGACGGCTCTGAATTAATCACTTCTTCCGTCGTCGTGGCCCTTCCGGCGAGCCCCCGTTTCTTCGGGTCGCGCCAGCCGAGGTCCCCCAACATGAGTGGAACGACGACGTGACCGATCGCCACGATCTGCCGGAGGGCGGGGTGGTCCATAATCCTGGTGCTCGAAGAGTGATGCTCCGTCTCGACTTTCCGCTCACCTTCCAGTCGACGAAACTGCCGCTCGACATGGTCCGAGGGCACGGGAGGCGACGGTGCGATGGGAACGGTGGCCATGGGGTCTCCATCATGAAGAGGACGCCAGCGTCCTTTTCGATTTGGTGTTTGCACGACGTATGGCGAAACGGGCGCAACGTCGTTCAGCAGCATCTGCTCGATTCCCCGCCGCCGGCCGACTCGGCGGAAATGCGGCTCCTGCAAGCCAAGATCGCCGCCCGGTATTCCGTCTTTATGGTCGATATCCCTGCAAAACAGTCTTGCGCATCATACTTGAACGGATGAAGAATACGGTAGTATTCTCGCTATAGACTTCGGCGACCAGCCCGACTCCATCGGCGTAGTCCAGGATGTCGCTGCTCTGCACCTGGCCGAGGACCAAGTTCGCGTTTACCCGGACCTCGAAGGCGCGGCATTTGAACGAGCCGGCAGGCGTCTCCAGCGTTTCGGCGCCCAGAGGCGTGAGGGTCAGTTCCGCCGTTCCGAGGCCAACCTGGAGCCCGGGCCGGTTTGACAAGCCCAGGGTGGTGACGACTTTGGAGGTGACGCTCAGCGGCGAGCCCAGCGCGTCGGGTGCGGGCATGACAACCAGCGGCGGATCAAATGTGTTGACCACGCCGTGATCCAGAAGCTCGATGGCGGTCATTACGATCGCACCATTGGTTTCCTCGCGGAGGTGCTCGACGACGTTGTCGGCACTGACGACGCGGCGCCAGGGGGCTGACACATCCGATGGGTCGTATTTGGCGATGAGTGTCACGGTCTGCCCCTTGCCTTTCCCGTCAACCACGTCGTATGTCCATGTCCCTTCCTTCAGGGGTAATAGATGCGGCGGCGGGTTCGAAATGGCGCATTTTTCTAAAGCGGGCCGTGCCGAAATCTGGACGGGCCCGGACGAGCCACACCCGAGGCAGATAAAGGCCAACAGTGATGCGCCACTGATCGTTAGAGCGAATATGCCGGCAAAACGCATAACTCGTAGCGTAGTCACAACACATCACCTTAGCCCCGTCACTTTGTATCCTCGACGGCTTTCCACTCCATGTCCCTGGCGATCGCCTCCTGCAGCGTCGCGGCCATGATTTCATGGGTCTTGACCGAGGGGTGCCAGTCAGCCCAGGCCGTTCTTGATGTTCTGCGGGTCGAAGTCGATCTGGGCGAGCTTCTTGTCGCCGGCGTCTCGAAGTTCGGTCACTATCTTTCCGAGGTACGATTTGAGCGTGGTCAGTTGCGGAGAGTTGGCGCTCATCATCGGGCCGGAGGCGACATAGACCATCGCGCCGGGATAGAGTCCACGCAGATGCTTGATGAAGTCTTTGTAGGCGCCGGTCCAGCCGGCTTCGTCGGGAATGGCGTGGCCGAAGTCGTTGGTTGCGAGGTTAATGACGATCACGTCCGGCCTGGGGGACTTTTCCAAGCTGCACCGGCTGGTGTTGTCCGTTGGAAGAGTCAAGTCGTAGATGGCCGGCACGGTATCATCCGGCCACATTTTCCGGCCCGACCAGGCGATGCAGGAATAATCGGCGTCGAAATCGCGGGCGGTGATGGCGCCATAGGTCATCCAGGCATTTTCGGTCGACGCCTGGAAATGTTCGTTCTGCGATTTGCCTTCGTTGCCGTAGCCGCAGGAGATGGAGTCGCCGATAATTTCGATCCGCCGGGTGCGCCTCACGGGATCGAGCAGCTTGGCGCCGGGCGACAGGTGGAAGGCGAGCACCTGAGTCGGCCCGCCGAATGCCTCGGTGCGTCGGAACAGCTCGACAGTATGGTCGGCCTCGGGCAGGCCCGTGGCCAGCGCATGCATCGATTCGCCGGCTCCGGGGTGCAGGACGTCGCCGGGCATTCCGTCGATGATGACCTGGAAGTAGTTGCTTCCGCCATCTTTGAGGCTGACGCTGGCCGCGACGCCATGGAAGCGGAGGGAAACGGATGTGCCGGACCACTCGCAGCGCGGTCCTTTGCCGTCGCGCGTGTCCCAGCGGCCCATGTAATTGAGGTGAGCGTCATCGGGAGCGACGGTGACCGGCAGCTCGTCGGCGGCGGATGCCAGCGAGGCAACGGTCAGGATTGAAACGGACAGGGCCATCAATACGAGCCGGTTAAGGGATGGAAGCATGAGGGGATAATAGGCTGATCAACCCCTTGTCGGTCCCCGTGCCGCCGTCACAGCTTGAATAGCTGCCGGGCGTTCTGGTAGAGGATCTTCCGTTCGATCTGGCGGTTGGCCGCCAGTCGGCGGATGGCGTGGATCGTCAGCCAGCCCTGGCAGGTGGGGCCGCGGCCGACGGCGTCGTTGCAGTCGCTGCCGAACATGATCTTGTCCTGGTGCCGTTCCAGGAAGGCGCGGGCGTGCTCTTCGTCGCGGACCAGGAAGTTCAGCCCCGAACCGGCGGAGATGTCGGCCCGGAAATTGGGGTAATCGCTCAGGTAGCGGTCGGTGATGCCGCCGGGCGTGATCTTGCCATTCGGGTAATTCCCCTGCGCCGGATCATAGTTCTTGTCGGTGTAGGCCCAGGTGGACTGGGCATGGGCGATGAAGGTCACCTTGGGGATTTTTTCCAGGACCTTGTGGAAGTTGGCAAAGCCCTTGTTGTACATGCCCTCCTGGAAATGGAGCAGGACGGGCACGCCGAACTCGCCGGCCACCCGCGCCACGGTTTCGATCGGGGGCGAGTCGCAATCGACGTTGAACTTCTGCTCGCCGATCCCCAGCGCGCCGCGCTTGAGGTATTTCCGGAGGACGTCGGCGGCTTCGGGCAGGTCGGGGACCTCGTTGGCGAAGAAGAGATATTCGCCGGGGTGGGCGGCGGCGATGGCGACGACGGTATCGTTCCCGCCGCAGGTGGCGGCCAGGCCGTTGCTTTTGCCGTCGTGCGTCGAGGGACGGATGACTTCGGATCCTGCCGGCAAAAGGATCGTCTGGGTCACGCCCATCGCCCGCTGGTGGTGCAGCAACTGCTCGTCCGTCCGGCCGGAATAATGAGTGTGCTGATGGATGTCGATAATCGGCTCGGCCGGCTGGGTCGCCGGTTCGGTTGACGGCTCGGTGGCGGGGCGCGTCTCCGCTCCGCGCAACAGTGCTGGCGTCAGCAGCAGGGCCGATGAGCACAACAGTTGCCGGCGGGTGAGGCGGAATGAGGTGGACGTATCCAACACCGTCGCCATTGATTTACCCTAGATTTGCCAGTCCATTCGCATTCACTTCTCGAGGCGCCATTATATCGTGCAACCGCTGTGCAATGGTTGCAGGCTAAATGCTACCTGAAGCGTCTGGGCTGCCGCCTGGCCCCATGTCGAATGGAGAGAATGCGAACAGCCAGACGCACATCGTCAACGCGGTAATAGACGATGAATGGCGGCACCGGCATGGACCGAACGGTCAACGCCGGGTCCCTTCGGTGCTCATGCACCCGGTAGCGATGGGGCAGAAACTCCAGCGCATCGATAGCGTCGAGAACCTGCTGTGCAACCAAACGGGCGTTCTGCTCTGATCGCTTTTCGATGCGGGAGCAAATCTCAATCAGTTGAGTCGAGGCCCGCGGCGGAATAATGATTCGATATTGGTCGGGCATCAGGTTGTTTTTCTGTCAATGAACCGCGACCGCACTTCGTTTCGTACTTCCTCCCACGGTCGCGCTTCGCCGCGTTGGCACTGAGCTTCAGACTCTTCGATGGCAGCGCGAGTCTCAAGATCCAAGTCGTCGTAATCCTCTCCTTGCACCTGCACAAGCGTCTGGAGAGCGACCCGCACCACATCGTCAGGACTGGTAAACCGACCCGTCCTCATGTGCTCCTCAAGGAGCTTTTGGGTTTGTGGAGTGATGAGTATCGTGGTCATGGTTGCCGTGCCTCCGAAAGGCCCATTATAGTCAAGGCGATGAGCTTCTCAACAACGTCCCCTTCTTCAGATCGTCTTTTCCTTGCCGGAGCTCGGCGTTTGTGTTCATGACGATTGACTTCTCAATCGCGGAGCCTCTCCAATGAGAACTTCCCTCGTCGCCCCTTTTATCGCGATCGCCTTGACAACCGCCGCTTTCGGGGCCGAGCCCCAGACGCAGCCCGTTCAATTGCCGCGGGTGCCGGGGTTGTCCCCGGCGGAGGCGGCGCAGAGCTTCCAGGTGCATCCGGGCCTGCACATCGAGTTGGTGGCGTCGGAGCCGCCGATCGAGAGCCCCGTCGGGATTTGCTTCGATGAGGACGGCCGGCTCTTCGTCGTCGAGATGCGCGGCTATCCGGACCTGCGCGATGAGCACCTCGGCCGCATCAAGCTGTTGACCGACAGCCACGGCGATGGGCACTACGACCAGGCGCGCATTTTCGCCGACCATCTTGCCTGGCCGACCAGCGTCTTTCCGTATAACGGCGGCGTCTTCGTCACGGCATCGCCCGACATCCTCTGGTTTGCCGACAAAACGGCGTTGGGGCAGAGCCCAAAGTGGTCTTCACGGGCTTCGGCGCGAAAGTGGATCGGCTCAACGTGCAGGCGCTGGTCAACAACCTGAACTGGGGCCTCGACGACCGCATCCACGGCGCGACGTCCCATAGCGGCGGGCTGGTGAGTCGGCCGGGCTCGGAGGACAAGCCGCTCGAACTTCGCGGGCGGGATTTTTTCTTCGACCCGCGCGATGACTCGCTGTTGGCCGAGAACGGCGGCGGGCAGCACGGCCTGAGCTTCGATGCCTTCGGGCGCAAGTTCGTCTGCTCCAACAGCAATGCCGTGCAGACATTCATGTATGACGGCCGCTATGCGGGCCGCAACCCGCTGTTTGCCTTGCCGCCGCCACTCGTCGATGTCGCGGCGGGGAGCGACGTCTACCGCATCACCCCGGAAGAAAGCTGGCGGGTGCTGCGCACGCGGCTTCGCGTCGCCGGCCAAGTCCCCGGCCCGATCGAAGGCGGCGGGCGCGCCAGCGGGTATTTTACGGGGGTGAGCGGGATCGCCATCTACACCGGCGACGCGTTGCCGGCACCGTTCCAAGGCAACGCATTCATCGGCGAAGTGGCCAACAACCTGGTGCATCGCCGGGTGATCGCCGCCGACGGCGTCGGCGTGGTTGCGCGCCGGGCCGACGACGAGCCGCACAGCGAGTTCGTCGCGTCGAAAGACATCTGGTTCCGGCCGGTGCAACTGGCCAATGGTCCGGACGGTGCGCTGTACGTCGTGGACATGTACCGGGAAGTGATCGAGCACCCCTGGTCGCTCCCCGACGACATCCGTTCGAAGCTCGACCTGCACAGCGGCCGCGAACGCGGCCGGATCTGGCGGGTCGTTCCCGACGGCTTTGTGGCGCGCAAGCCGCCGCACCTCTCGACCGCCACGACGGCAGAGCTGGCGGCGCTGTTGGAGCATCCCAACGGCTGGCACCGCGACACCGCGGCCCGTCTGCTCTTCCAGCGGCAGGACCCCGCGGCGACGCCGCTGCTGGCAAAGCTCCTGGAGCAATCCAAATCACCCGTGGGCCGGCTGCGGGCGCTGTGCGCCCTTCAGGGGCAAGGCGCGTTGCAGGCATCGCAGGTGCTGGCTGCGCTTCGCGACCCCGACGCCCACGTTCGCCAGCGGGCGGTACTGCTCTCGGAGGACTTCATTCGCGGCGAGAACTGTCCGGCGGAGCTGTGGTCGGTGTTGCAGACGCTGACGGATGACCCAGCAATCGAGGTGCGCTACCGGCTCGCCTTCTCGCTCGGCGAGGCGCGGCAGGCCGACCGGGTCGCGGCCCTGGCGCGGATCGCCCGGCGGGATTTTGCCGATCCCTGGATGCAGGCCGCGGTGATGAACTCGATCGCCGGCCATGAAGCGGAGATGCTCGGGCAAATGGCGGCCGTCCCCGAAGTGGTCGGCGCCGATTCCGGCCGGGAATTCCTGCGGCAACTGGCTTCGCTGATCGGCCGGCGCGGCGAAAAGCAGGGCATTGATGCCGTCGTCAGCCTGATTGGCGGAAAGCTCGACCCTGCCTTTGCCTTTGCCCTTGCCACGGCCCTGCGGGAGGGGTTGAAGGAGAGCGCCGACGCCCCCATGACCGATTGGCTGGCCCGCGCGCGCTCGGCGGCCACAGACCGCGCCGCCGGCGAGGCAGTGCGGGTCGAGGCGGTCGGGCTGCTGGGGACGACGAGCTTTGCCGACAGCGGCACTCTCCTCTTGCCGCTCCTCGATGCGGGTGAGCCGCAGGCCGTTCAGCTTGCGGCGGTGGGAGCGTTGGACCGGTTCGGCGATAGCCGTGTCGGGCCGGAGCTGGTTCGGGTGTTTTCGTCGCTGTCGCCGCAGGTGCGCAGCGCGGCGCTAGCGGCGCTGCTGAAGCGGCCGGACCGGGCGACGTGCCTGCTGGAGGCGATCGAGGCCGGGAAGCTGCGGACATCGGACGTTCCCTCCGCCCAAGCGGGCTTCCTGCGCCGCCATGCCGACCCGGCGGTGCGGGCGCTGGCCGTCAAAGCGCTGCCTGCCGACGCCCGCGGCCGCGAGGCGCTCATCGCGGCATTTCAGCCGGCACTGGAACTGAGCGGCGACGCCGCCCGAGGCCGGCTCATCTATCAGCAGCGCTGCTCCTCCTGCCATCGCCTCGGCGGCGAGGGTTTTGCCATCGGCCCGGACCTCACCACCGTCCGCAACGACGGCAAGGCTAAGACGCTGGTGAACATTATCGACCCTAATCGCGAAGTCGCTCCGAATTACGTGGCTTTCCTGGTCGAGACCCGCTCCGGCGATTCGGTGGTTGGCGTGGTGACCGAAACCGCCTCTGCCGTCACCGTCCGCCAGCCTTTCGGCAAGGAAACGACCATCCTCCGGCCGGACATTCGGCGGATCGAGAGCCAGCGCCTGTCCCTCATGCCCGAAGGGCTGGAGCAAGGCCTTAAGCCCCAAGACTTTGCCGACTTGCTGGAGTGGGTCTTCACCGCCCCGGCGCCGCGGTGAGGAGAATCGTCATGCCCCGGATGTGAATAGCGTTAACCGGCAGTTTCGGGACCTTGCGACTGATAAACTCCCAAATCGTTCCCACCGATAGCGAATATGTCGCTTCATATTGGCGCCACGGCGGAAAGCCGCGGCCCCGATGGTGCCCGCGTCGAACGCGGTTAATGGGGATCGGGAACGCGGCGAAGAGGCGGGCATGAACAGCTATGTGGGTAAACCGCGGGAAGAGCGGAAGTTAGTGGAACGAATCGAGGCAGCGATGCCGCCCCCCGCGGCACAGAAGGAGTGAGTCGCATCATGCGAATCCTCATCGTCGACGATGATGCGACGTCCCTGGAGATGCTGGGGCACGCGCTGACCTGCGCCGGGCACGAGGTGGTCACCGCCAGAAACGGCCGCGAGGCCCTGACGATCGTGCGCGGCGGGTCGTGCCGGGTGGTCATCTCCGACTGGGAGATGCCCGAGATGACCGGCGTCGAACTGTGCCGCGCCATCCGCGCCGACGAGGCGGCCGGCTACGTCTACATCATCCTGCTATCGGCGCGCGGGGAGAAGGACGTGGTCGAAGGCCTCAGCGCCGGGGCTGACGATTTCATGAGCAAGCCCTTCAACCCCGCCGAGATGAGCGTTCGAGTACGGATCGGCGAGCGCGTGCTGTCGCTGGAAACACGGGATCTGACGATCTTCGCGATGGCCAAGCTCGCCGAAAGCCGCGACCCCGAGACCGGCGCCCACCTGGAACGCGTCTGCAATTATTCGCGGACCCTTGCCCACTACTTGTCGACCCAACCCCGCTTCGCCAAAGAAGTGGACGCGGGCTACGTGCGGCTGATCTACCTGACCAGCCCGCTGCACGACATCGGCAAGGTGGCCATCCCCGACTGCGTGCTGCTCAAGCCGGGGCGCTTGAGCAACCACGAGTTCGAGATCATGAAGACGCACGCGACGCTGGGGGCGCAGACCCTGGAAGCCGCCCTGCGGCAATTCCCCGGCGTGAGGTTTCTGGAGATGGGCCGCGACATCGCCGCAACCCATCACGAGCGATTCGATGGGTCCGGTTATCCCGCCCGCCTGGTCGGCGAGCAGATCCCGCTCGCCGGCCGGATCGTGGCACTGGCAGACGTGTACGACGCCCTGACTTCCAAGCGCATCTACAAGGACGCGTTCAGCCATGACATCGCCCACTCAATCATCCTCAAGGAATCGGGGTCCCATTTTGACCCCGATGTGGTCGATGCATTCGTCCAGACCGAAAAGCGATTCATCTCGATCCGGACGGAATTTGAGGAATTGGAAGAGGCCCCGGGGAGCATCGGGCACCCGTCGCTGCCCACGTCGAGGAGCCCGTCGCTGAGCGTCTCTGCCTCGTGCTAAATGACTCTGCGCGATCATGCCCTGTCGCCTTTGCAGGGTCCGTTTCGCTGACCATCATGCCGACGTGAATCGGTCCGTGGAGGGCCTGAGAATCTTTCCACCGTTCGCCGCGTCAATCCGCGTCACGGATCTCGAATCACAGA
>Ga0182024_10008985_pt1 | contig 20836 bp, 16 predicted proteins | sample P32metaG_FD_120480 | JGI IMG/M metagenome (GOLD analysis project Ga0182024, IMG submission 120480) | Permafrost microbial communities from Stordalen Mire, Sweden - P3-2 metaG (Illumina Assembly) | ecosystem: Environmental > Terrestrial > Soil > Wetlands > Permafrost | place: Sweden: Stordalen...
ATTGAACGGGCCTTGCAAGCCGTCCGGGCCGCCGCAGCCCGCGCTTGCCTGGGGAACAAAGAAAGCGGCGAAAATAGCTGCGCCAGCGGTCGCAATCATAACTCGAGATATGGTTTTCATAGGTTCTACTCTTTCTGGCGCAGGCAAATTGTGTCAGGGCCGTATCCCGCGCTCACTCTCATAAGCGCAGAAGCCTCCGAAAAACCCGCATCGAGAGAATAGGTTTTTTAAAGCTCGCCCCGGCGCATTCAGATCTGGCTGCGCAGCTCGGTCAAAAGCCAAGCACGAGCCAGCTTCCAATCGCGCGTTACGGTGTCGGACGACAATTTGACCACCTCGGCTGTCTCCTCCACGCTCAGACCGCCGAAGAATCGAAGCTCGACGATCCGCGCCCTGCGAGGGTCCACTTCGGCCAAGGTATTCAAGGCGTCATCGAGCGCGATCAGTTCCCGGGCCCGGACCGCATAGACATCCAGGGCAGCGTCGAGATCGACCAACGGCGCCTTTGCACCGCGCTTGCCGGCCGATCGCCTGCGGGCTCGGTCCACCAGAATGCGCCGCATCAGACTGGCCGCGACGGCGAAGAAATGCGCGCGATCCTGCCAATTCACTGCGTTCGCATCCACCAGGCGCAGATATACTTCGTGAACCAGTTCCGCACTTTGCAGCGTGTGTCCGGCGCGCTCTTTTTGTAAGAAGTGGGCGGCCATCCGGCGCAGCTCCCGGTACACGCGAGGCGTTAATTGCTGCAACGCCTGGGAGTCGCCGCCGGCCCACGCGCGAAGAAGCTGAGTGGTATCAGCGCTGGAGGGGTCGGCCACTGGGTTCTTTCCCGAACTGTCGTTCCCGCGAACTACCGTAATATGTAAGATACACGATCAGGACTGGACAGCATGACGCCGGAGAAATGGCGCCAAATCGAGGAACTGTACTACGGGGCGCGGGAGCGCGCGCCCGGTGAGCGAAGCGCGTTTCTATTGGACGCGTGCCGAGGCGACGACTCACTGAGGCGCAAAATCGAATCTCTGCTCGCTCAGGACCCCACAGGCGAAAACATCCTGAGCCGCCCGGCCGCAAATCTCTTGCCGGACTCTACGGTCACCCAGGCGGGCGTGGTGGAACAGGTAGGACCGTACAAACTGGAAGGACTGCTCGGCCAAGGCGGTATGGGCGTGGTTTATCGCGCGCTCGACACCAAGCTCAATCGTCCGGTCGCGGTGAAGTTTCTCTCCGACGAACTGGCTGACACGGCCGCCCGCCGCCGCTTCCAGCGCGAAGCGCAGACCGCCTCGTCGCTGAATCATCCCCACATTATTACTGTGTACGATGCCGGGGAGATCGAGGGCCGGCAGTACCTGGTTACTGAATTTGTGGATGGCGGCACGCTGAAGGACTGGGCGCGCGTCAAAAAGCGAAGCTGGCGCGAAATCATGGATCTCCTGGTTGGCGTGGCCGATGGACTGGCGTGCGCGCACGAAGCGGGCATTCTGCATCGCGATATTAAACCGGACAATATTCTGGTTGGCAGGAACGGTTACGCCAAGCTGGGCGATTTCGGTTTGGCGAAGTTATTCGAAGGCACGGAAGGCGATCTCACTCGCACTTTGACGGAAAAACATACCGGTGCTGGCATCGTGATCGGCACGATCGCCTACATGTCGCCGGAGCAGGCTTCGGGCCGTCCGCTCGACGCGCGCAGCGACATCTTTTCGTTTGGAGTGGTTCTGTTCGAACTGCTGGCGGGCCGCAGACCTTTTGTCGGCGCCACTGATCTGGAAGTTTTGCAAAGAATCATCCATGGCACTCCGGACCCGCTCCCAGCGGACCTTCCGGCCGCGTTGCGCTCGACGGTCGAAAAGGCTTTGGAGAAGGATCCGGCTGGCCGCTATCAATCGATGCGGGACCTATCGGTCGATCTGCGCAGACTAGCTCGCCAGAGCGACGAGCCATCTGGGGCCGCACCATTGACGCCGCGCCTCAAACGTTGGAAATGGGCAGCCATCGCTGCCGCGCTGCTGGCCTTATTGGCCGGCGGCGTTCTGGTTCTGATGCGCTCGCGGCGGGCGAGTCAGCCCACGAGCCTCGAATACACCCAGCTGACTAATTTCTCGGACTCTGCCGTGGCTCCTAGCCTATCGCCCGACGGACGCATGCTGGCCTTCATTCGCGGCGAAAACACTTTCCTCGGCCGAGGCCAAGTGTCCGTAAAGCTTCTACCGGACGGCGAGCCCGTCCAGCTAACGCATGACGAGGCATTGAAAATGGGTCCGACCGTCTTTTCTCCGGACGGCTCGCGCGTGGTATATAGCGTCGGGGCCTCGAACTCCTGGGTCGTGCCCGTGCTTGGAGGAGAGCCCAGCCGTCTGCTCGCGAATGCCGGTGCGCTAACTTGGACCGAAGCTGGGACCGCTTCGCCCCGTGTCATGTTCTCCGCGCTTACAGGGGAAGGTATCCACATGGGCGTCTTCACGTCCACCCTGAGCCGATCCGACCAAAGGAAGGTTTACCTGTCGGCCGATGTGAACGGCATGGCGCATCGTTCCTTCCTTTCTCCCGACCACCGGTCGGTGCTGGTGGTGGAGATGGATCTTACTGGCTGGCTGCCGTGCCGGATGGTTCCATTCGACGGCAGTTCAGTTGGCGCGCGAGTGGGCCCGGCGCCCTCGCAATGCACCGATGCCGCCTGGTCGCCCGATGGCAAATGGATGTACTTTGCGGCCAACGCCGGCAGTGGATTCCATATTTGGCGCCAGCGCTTCCCGGACGGTACGCCAGAACAGCTCACCTCCGGTGCAACCGAGGAACAAGGTATCGCGTTTGCTCCCGACGGCCGATCGTTTGTGACTTCGGTTGGAGAGAGCCAAAGCACTTTGTGGCTGCATAACTCGAGCGGCAACCGGCAGGTGACATCGGAAGGATTCGCCTATCTTCCTTCGTTCTCCGCCGATGGGAAACGATTATTCTATCTCCAGCGCTCGCGCGCGAATCGGCGTTTTGTCAGCGGAGAACTCTGGGTTGAAGAGTTGGCCACGGGCCGGCAACAGCGGCTGCTTCCCGATTTCCTGATGGAGCACTATAGCGTTTCGAGCGACGGCACTCGCGTCGTTTTTATCACTGCCGATAACGCGGGACACTCGCCGCTTTGGATCGCCCCGCTGGATGGGAGCTCGCCGCCACGCCGCTTATCGTCATTCGATTCGGTGCGAGCGCTCTTTGCGTCGAGTGGCGATGTTTTCTTTGTCGGCGGTGAGACCAGAACTATGTTCCTCTATCGTATCCAGCCCGATGGCAGCGGATTGCAAAAAGTGATCGCAGAGCCAGCCGCCTTCGTTTATGGTATTTCACCCGATAGCAAATGGGTGGCTGCCTGGGTGGGAACCGATGTCGCCATCTACCCGGTCGACGGAGGTCCGAGAACCCTGATCTGCGCTCATTGCGCCACGGCCGGCGAGGAAAATCGTGGCGTCACGCCGTCGCTGGTGAGTTGGTCGCGCGATGGGAAGAGTCTTTTGCTGCATTCCACGCGAACGCGAAGCACATACGTCCTTCCGCTCAGGCCGGGTCAGCTTCTACCGGTTGTGCCCGCTTCCGGCTTTCAACTAGGCGATGCGGTTGAAACCACCATGCCCGGAACACGGCGCATTCCTGACGAACGGGCCTTCATGGGGCCGGACCCGTCGATCTACGCTTTCCCCAAAGTGGTCACGCATCGGAACATCTATCGCATCGCGGTGCCGTGAAAATCGGTACCTCTGGCGGTACCAGAAGGCTATGACGCATCGCCCATTGCCGTGTCCTTAGACAGGCTCCAACATAATTGATAGGATGACTCGAGCGCAGCGAAGAGTGGGGCGTGAGCGCAGGACGGATTGCCGGTATCGGATCAACGCGCCAACCTTGGTAAAGAGCAAAACCGAGGGGATCGCGGCGGCGTTCATCCTGGAAGCCTCCCGCACCGGACTTTCACTGTCGCTGCCGTTCCGGCTGCCGGTCAATTCCGAAATCGAAATACGCCTGGAAGACCAAATGTTATCGGGTCAGATTCGCAACTGCACCTGCATCCGGGCGATGGAGTTTCACGCCGGGATTCAGATTGGCCGCCCGGCTTCGACCGAAGAGGAATGCGGGCTCACTCACGTGCCGGTCTTCGAACGAGCGAAAGCGCTCCAGTTGTATTCACCTGGCCGCGTCAGCCGCGTCCGGCCTTTCTCGGCATAGAGAGCGCTACATCCTCCGCGAGCAGTGTTGACGCGATTCTCGATGGCCTGTCATACTGCCTTTTGTCATGAGCACTCAAGCGGTTACAGGAACTTCGACGGCGCTGATCGATGCGGCTTGGGAGGCGATTGAGGGCGCCCACGATCTCCAGGTGCACGTGGCTCCCGACGTAATTGAACGGCGAATCGATGATGTCGGGCTGGCGCAGGAATTTCTGGGGCGGCGTCTGAAGGGTTTCGTTTTGAAGTCGCACTACATTCCGACGGCGGAACGCGCCCAGGTTGTGTCGCGAGCCGTACCTGGCATTCAGGCGTATGGAGCGATTACGCTCAACCACTCGGTCGGGGGGTTGAACCCGGTGGCAGTAGAGATCGCTGGGCGCTCGGGGGCAAAGATCGTATGGATGCCCACCGTGGATGCAGCCAATGAAACGGCCGGCCGGGTGGGCGGACCGAACAAAAAGCTTCCTTTCTGGGCCGAAATTCAAAGGGAACTGGCCGGCATGGGGATTTCGCCTCCGCCCCTGACGGTGTTGGATGAGAAGGGCAACGTGAATGAACCGGCGCGGCGCTGCATGGAACTGATCGCGAACCACGACATGATTCTCGCGACGGGTCACCTGGGTCGAGCGGAGATTTTTGCATTGGTGAAGGCGGCGAGGGAGATGAAGTTGAAGAAGGTGCTGGTGACGCACGCGGAATTTCCGTCTCAGAATCTCACTGCCGAGGAGCAACTGGAACTCGCGAATCTGGGCGCGTTCATCGAGCACTGTTTCACCACCATGCACACCGGCAAGGCGCCCTGGGACGCCGTGATGGAGAGCATCCGGAAAGTGGGTGCAGAGCGCTGCGTGCTTTCCACCGATTTAGGCCAGACCATCAATCCGCCGGTGGCCGAAGGACTCGCGATGTTCGCACAAACGCTGCTGGATGGAGGATTTTCTCAGTCACAGATCCGGCGCATGGCGGTGGATAATCCCGACACATTGCTGCATTCGAGGTAAATCGTCATGAGCCACAAGATTGTCCGATCGATTGAGCGGCCGGAGGCGAAAGACGTCGTTTTGCTGGGCAATCAAGGGGTGGCGACCGTGCATGAAGCGCAAGGGCGGACGGGTTTGATGCGCCCATACATGCGGCCGCTCTACCTGACAGCCAGGGTGGCTGGCCCGGCCGTTACCGTGTCGTGCCATCCCGGAGATAACCTCATGATCCATGCCGCCATCGAGGTTTGCAAGCCGGGCGACGTTCTGGTTGTGGCTACCACGTCGGAATCCACCGATGGCATGTTTGGTGAATTGCTTGCGGTTTCGTGCCGGGCGCATAACGTGGCCGGATTAATTATCGACGCCGGCGTGCGCGACACAGCCGACATCGTTGCGATGCAGTTTCCGGTATGGGCCAAAGCGGTTTCGGCGCAAGGCACCGTGAAGGCGAGCCCGGGTTCGGTGAACGTTCCGATCGTATGCGCGGGCGCGCTGGTTAGTCCCGGCGATGTGATCGTGGCGGACGCGGACGGCGTGGTAGTGGTGGCGCGCTCGGCAGCCGCGGAAATCGGCGCGCTCGGCGAGCAACGTCGTCAAAAAGAAGAAAAGGTTCGCGAGCGTCTGGCCAGCGGCGAGTTGGGAGTGGATTTTTACGGCCTGCGGGCCAAGTTGAAGGAGCTGGGCGTCGAATATGTGGACGAGCTGCCGCAGAAGAAAGTAGCGAGGCAGTAGATGGAGAAGCTTCTCTCGATCGGTTTTGTGGGATTTGGCGAAGCTGCGTATCACATCGCCAAGGGATTGCGCCAGCCGGGCATCGCCCGCATCACGGCCTACGACATCAACACGCATAGCGCTGGACTGGGCGTAAAGATCCAACAGCGTGCCGCGGAGACCGGCACACGGCTGGTAGAGACGAACGAAGAACTGGTGCGGTCGAGCGAAATTATTTTGTCCACTGTCACAGCGAATCAGGCAGCGGCGGCTGCGGAGCAGACTGCGCCGTATCTAGGCGCTGAGCATCTCTATGCCGATTTGAATTCAGTTTCGCCGGGGCTGAAGCAATCCATTGAGCGCACCATCGTCGGCACGGGCGCGCGTTTTGTGGAGATCGCAATGATGGCCGCGGTTCCACCGCATGGTCATCGTGTGCCGATGCTGGCCGGTGGGAAGGCCGCACCGGAATTCGCCGCGACGCTTGCTCCGTTTGGATTTTCCGTGGAAGTGGTTTCAGAGGAAGTTGGCACGGCGGCGGCGACGAAAATGTTCCGCAGCATCATTGTTAAGGGCCTAGAGGCGCTGCTCACCGAATGCGTGCTGGGGGCCAGCCGCTATGGCGCGGAACTGCGCGTGTTTGCTTCGCTCGCTGAAAGTTTTCCAGGCGTCCAGTGGAAGGAGCTGGCGGACTACATGATCGGGCGCGTGGTGGTGCATGGGGAGCGGCGGGCGCGAGAGATGGAGGAGGTCGCCGAGACGCTGCGGTCGATTGATATCGAGCCGATCATGGCTGAGGCGATTGTCAAGCGGATGGACTGGAGCGTTGAGGCCGGATTGAAAGAGCGGTTCGGAGGCCGAGCGCCGAAGAATTATAAAGAGGTCATTGACGCGCTTGCGCAGATGTCTGCGGCGGCGGATTGACGGCAGCAGGTATCCGGCGTTCTAGCCGGCTGTAAACGCGAAACGCGTTGCCCTCAAAAATCTTTCGCCGATCTTGCTCGCTGAGCCACGAAACCGCATCGATGTAGCGCTTCGTATCGTCGAAATGATGTCCCGTTTCCGGATCGATGCCTTTCACCGCGCCGACCATCTCGGACGCGAAGAGAATATTCTCGATGGGGATCACCTTGGTCAGAAGCTCGATACCGGGCAGGTGATAAACACAGGTGTCGAAGAAGACATTGTTGAGCAGTAAGTCGCGGAGCGGCGGCCGCTTCAGATCCTGAGCGAGACCGCGATACCGGCCCCAATGGTAAGGCACTGCGCCGCCGCCGTGAGGGATCACGAATTTAAGCGTCGGAAAATCCCGGAAGAGATCCGAGGTCAAGAACTGCATGAACGCGGTGGTGTCGGCGTTGATGTAGTGCGCGCCGGTGGCGTGGAAGTTGGCGTTGCAGGAGGAGCTGACGTGCACCATGGCGGGCACATCCAGCTCCACCATTTTTTCGTAGAGCGGGTACCACCAGCGATCGGTGAGCGGCGGCGAAGTCCAGTGGCCGCCGGACGGATCGGGATTGAGGTTGCAGCCAATGAATCCGAGTTTGTTGACGCAGCGCTCCAGCTCAGGGATGCAATTTGCAGGCGCCACTCCCGGCGATTGCGGCAGCTGGCAGACGGGCGCGAAATTTTCCGGATACAGGGTGCACACGCGATAGATCAGGTCGTTGCAGACCTGGGACCACTCCAGGCTGGTGGCCGCATTGCCGATGTGGTGCGCCATCGCGGAAGCGCGGGGCGAGAAGATGGTCAGGTCGGTGCCGCGTTCTCGCTGGAATTTGAGCTGCGCCTTTTCGAGACTCTCGCGGATCTGGTCGTCGCTGATTTTTAGCGCGGCCCGGGATGGCGCCTGCGAGGGATCATCCAAGGCGGCGATCTGGCGTTGGCGAAAGATCTCCAAATCACGCGGTGCGGTGGTGTAGTGTCCGTGGCAATCGATAATCATGCGCGGTTGGCGAGCTCCAGTACGGTGCGGCGAACTACGGCTGAGGTGAGCGGAATCTTGTAGGCGTTCTTGCGCAGCGGATTCGCGCCGGCGACTGCGGCTTCAGCGGCCTTAGCGGCTAGCTCGGGCGTGATGCGTTGTCCGATGAGCAAACGCTCGGCTTCGGGGACGTGCCACGGAATTGGAGCGACGCCTCCGAGCACGATTCGCGCGTTGCGGCAAACGCCCTTCTCCATTTCGAGCACCACGGCGGCGCTAACCACGGCATGCGTCCACGCTTCGCGATCAAGGATTTTGTGATACGCGCTGCGTGTGCCGGGACGGACAGCCGGCAATTCGACCGAGGCCAGGACGTCGTCGTCGGCCAAAACATTTTCGCGCGCGACGTTTTGCTTGGGAAGAACGAAGAAATCAGGGGCCGTGAGGGTGCGCTCGCCCGAGGGACCGGCAATACGGAACTTGGCATCCAGCGCCACAAGGGCAGGGGCGGTATCGGAAGGGTGCACGATAAAGCTGGGGCCGCCGCCAAAGATGGCGTGAAACTGATTCTCGCCGGTTATCGAAAAGCACTGGTTTCCGCCCGCTTTGAAGCACGGGAAACCGTTGCGGAAATACCAGCACCAGGGGCGCTGGCAGACGTTGCCGGCGAGCGTTCCGAAGTTGCGGATCTGCGGTGTCGCAACGCTTTCCGCCGCTTCAGCCAGCACGGCGTAGTTGCGGCGAACGGTCTGGTGGCGACTCAGCGCGTCCAGCGTCATTAGGCCGCCGATGTTGAGAGCGCCCCCCGCGGCCGGCGCTATTTGATCGAGTCCTTTGATGGCCTTCAAGTTGATCAGAACGTCGGGCGTAACCAGGCGGTCCTTGATCATGCCGAGCAGGTCCGTGCCACCACCGGCGATGGCAGCGGCGTGGCCGTTGGCGCGTGTTTTCTGGACGAGAGTGGCGGCTTCGTGGAGATCGCGAGGATTGGCGTTGGCAAAGGTTTTCATGCCAGCACCTCCCCATTCAACGCTCGCAGAATTTTGTCGCGCGTAATCGGCAGATCCTTCATGCGGTGACCGAGGGCGTTGAAAAGCGCGTTCGCTACAGCGCCCACGGCCGGAACCTTGCCCGACTCGCCGATGCTTTTGGCGCCATACGGTCCGTAGCCATCGTCGCTCTGGATGAACATCACCTCGATGTCGGGTGCGTCGCGATGGGTGATGACACGAGCGCCGTAATAGCCTGGCGTCAAGGGCTGGCCGCTCCGCCCGTCGTATAGCAGATCCTCATGCAACGCCATGCCGATGCCCATCAGGACGCCGCCCTTGATCTGCCCCTCGGCCGTTAGCGGATTGATGATGCGGCCGCAGTCGTGCACCGCGAGATACTTGAGCACGCGCGCGTGCCCGAGATCGGTATCCACTTCCACCTCGACGAAATGCGCGGCGAAGGTGTTGCGCACTTTTCCATCGGCCACGGTGGGGTTGGGGCCAGCGGAGGCGGTGAGAAAATCGCTCCCCTTGGGCAGTCCTTTTTCGGCGATCTGCCGCTTGAGATCGCGAGCGGCTTCGACCACTGCGTAACCGGTCATGATGGTCGTGCGGCTGCCGGATTCACCCACTGAATAAGGACAGCGGTTGGTATCGCCCCACACGACCTTCACCTGCGAAAGAGGCACGCCCAGTTCTTCGGCCGCAATCAAGCCCATGGTGGTTTTAGCGCCGGCGCCGACGTCGGTCACGCCCACGTGTACGAAGTACTGGCCGTTCGCATCTACGCGAAGCACCGCGTTGCTGCGGCCTAGAGCGGATCGAAAGGCCATGAACGCCATGCCCGCGCCGCGTTTCACCGGTCCGCTATCCGAACCGGGCTCGGGATGCCAGCGCTTCTTCCACTCGAAAGCGTCGGCGCCGCGATGAATCACTTCGTCCAGCGTGTAGTTGGTATATTCGATCTGGTCGTTGGCTTTGCGCGTACGGTTCTTCAGTGCGAACTCGACCGGATCGATTTTGAGCTGGTAGGCGACGTGGTCCATCATCGACTGAAAGCCGAAATATCCTTGCGGATATTCGGGGCCACGGAAGTTTCCCGAGACGGTTCGGTTGGTGTAGACAGGATAGACGACGGTCTCGATGTTGGGGCACTGAAACGCATCGATGCCGCCGATGGCGCCCGAATTTTTCCGATAGCCGCCCATCCCGCTGTAGCCGCGAAGCTGAATGGCTTGGAGCGCGCCGTCGCGGTCGACGCCGACTTTGAAATATTGGATGGTGGGCCAGCGGCCGTGCATGCCGATGTAGTCTTCTTTTCGGGAGAACTCCAGCTTAACGGGCGCTCCGGCCTGCTTGGCCAGCATCGCGGTGATCAGATCGGCATCCTGATTTTGATTCTTGTTGCCGAAATTTCCGCCCATGTACTGGCAGATGACGCGCACTTTCTCATCGGGAATTCCCAGATCGCGAGCGATATCGTGCCGGCAGTTGGCGATGCCGCCGGTGGGCGTATAAACCGTTAGATGATCGCCCTCCCAGGTGGCGATGGAAGCACGGGGCTCCATTTGCGCGTTGTGCACGAGCGTGGTGGAGAAGCGCTCCTCAAAGACGTGATCGGAGCCGCGCAGCCCCTCTTCGACGTTGCCGCGCCGCAAACTTAGCGGTTTGGACTCGTTCTGATTATTGAGGGAGAGATTCCCCTCGGGCCAGAGCTGGGCGGCGCCGGGTTTGAGGGCCTCTTCGGGATCGAGGACGAACGGCAGCACATCGTAGTCGACCGCGATCCGCAGCAGGGCTTCTTCGGCAATATGCCGGTCAGCAGCTGCGACGGCCGCAACAGGATCGCCTACGAAGCGCACGGGATTGTTGAAGGCGTAGCGCCGCTGCTTGGTGATCTTCTTTATGTCGTCGTTGTATTGGATTCCGCCGGCGACCGAGCCAGCGCCCCAGACCACATTGCAATTTTCATGCGTGACGATCGCCTTGACGCCCGGCATGGCCGCGGCTTTTGAAACGTCGATGCTGCGAATGCGCGCGTGCGGGTGCGGACTGCGCAGCACACGGGCGTACAACATGCCGGGAAGATGGAAGTCGCCAGTGTAGGTGGCCTGGCCAGTAACGCGCTCCATGGCGTCGATGCGGGTGGTCGGATGACCGACCGTTTTCAAAGGCGCCACAGGCGCGCCGCGGGGAGTAGCGAACACGGCCGTTCCGCCCACTGGGACCGATCCAGACGCGACGGATAAGGCCGCCTCGATGTAGCGGTTGTAGGCCGAGCAGCGGCAGATATTGCCGGTCATCCCGGCTTGGATCTCGTCCTTGGTGGCGCGCGGGTTCTGCGCCAGCGCCGCTTTGGCGCTCATCAACTGACCCGAAGTACAGTAGCCGCATTGCGGGGCATCGTGCTCCATGAAGGCTTTCTGCAGAGGGTCGAGCCGGTCCCCATGGGCCAGCGATTCCACCGTCTGAACGGACCGGCCGTCCATCCACGCGGCCAGCTGACTGCACGAATAAGTCGGCTTGCCATCCAGCAGTACCGTGCAGGCGCCGCACTCACCGCGATCGCAACCGATCTTGGTTCCGGTCAGCATCAGGTGATCGCGCAACAGCTCCACCAGAGTCCAGCGGTCTTCTACCTCGACTTGCTGGACTTTCCCGTTGACCGTCAGGCTAATCTTGGTGCGGGGAACGGTAGGATCGGTGGGCGCAGGCACAGGCGCCGTCTGCGCTTCAATCGCCGGGACAGCCGCGACTGCGACCAGCGCACCTCCCGCGCCTTCCAAAAATTCCCGGCGGGAAGTCTGGTTCTGCTCTTGGTCGTCGCTCATGATACCTCCCGGTAAAAGCCTTGCTATTCAGCGATTTTATCCCATGCCGTTGGCCTGCGGGCCGCCTGGGAAATCAACTAGGATACAAAATGATCCTCCGCGGAGTCTCTTATCACATGGAGAACGACCGCTCCCGATTCAAGCTCTACCGGGTGAAATCGAAAATTCAGGGTGTAAAGCGCGATCCCAGCGGCGTGGAGGAGATCGTGACTGTGTATCCTGGCACCACTGTGCTGGTCACTGGAGAAGAACGCGAATCCGGCATGGTGGATATGCTGGCCGAGGGCGAGTTTCTTTCGGTGTTGAAGCGCCACCTCGATGAGCACGCGGATTTAGCACCGCCGAGCAATCATTAGCGGCTGCCGCTGGAACGCCGGGCTACACTGAAATCGGGAGTGTGTCATGCCCGAGAAAGATCTTTCTCTGCTGCGTCCGCCGACTCAGGTGCTCACCCGCGGTTTTGATCCGAAGCTTTCCGTGGGATCGGCGCGTCCGGCTGTTTTCCGCAGTTCTACCTACGTTTTTTCGAGTCCTGAGGCGGCCGAGCGCGCATTTGACTTGATGGCTCACCGGGCCGAAGCGCTGCCGGATGAAAAGCCCGACCTGGTTTACGCGCGATTCAATCATCCCAATGCCGAAATTCTGGAGGACCAGATCGTTCCGCTCGAGGCCGGAGCACGCTCAGCTTTGGTGTTCAATTCAGGCATGGCCGCCATCATGACGGCGCTGCTCACCTTCGCGCGTCCGGGGCAGAGCATCATTTATACCGTTCCCATTTATGGCGGAACGCAACACTTGATTGAAGATTTTCTGGAGACGCTGGGTATTCATGGCATTCCGGTGCGCGCCGGACGCACAGCCGAAATTAACGACGCCATTCGCTCGGCCAGCAATCTCGCGGTGGTGCTGATTGAAACGCCGGCCAATCCGACCATCATTATGACCAGCATCCGGGAAGCGGTGACGACCGCGGCTGGGCTGAGTTCGCGCCCGGTGGTGATGGTGGATAACACACTGCTGGGGCCCACGTTTCAACATCCGCTCACGCGGGGCGCGGATCTATGCCTGTATTCGGCGACTAAGTACCTGGCCGGATTCAGCGACATGATCGGCGGCGCGGCGATTGCCAATGATCCGGCGCTCATCCGCCCAATGCGTAGCAAGCGCAACTTGTTCGGCAACATTCTTCAGCCCGACGAATGCTGGATGCTGGACGGCCGCTTGCCCACCGTGACGCTGCGTATGAACCGTTCGAGCAAGAATGCCGAGCGGATCGCGACGCGGCTGGCCAGGCATCCGAAGGTGGCGCGGGTTTTATATCCGACGTTGTTCACCGATCCCGAGCAGGTGCGCATCACGCAGGAGCAGTGCGATTTTCCCGGCGGACTGTTTTCGCTGGATCTGCGCGGCGGCAAGAAGGCCGCCTTCGAATTTCTTCGCAACCTGCATATCGCGCGGAATGCGGTTTCACTCGGCAGCGTCGAGACCTTAGTATGTCATCCCAAGTCGACCACGCATTCCGGATTCACGGAAGAGGAGTTTGCACAAGCCGGAATTACCGAAGGGCTGGTGCGGATATCCGTAGGCATCGAGGATTGGCGGGATCTGCTGGTCGACTTCGAGCAGGCGCTGGATCTTATTTGATCTGGAATTTCAAGACCGCTTTGCCCAAGTGAATTTCGTCGCCGGGCTCCAGGCGCGTCCCACGGGTATCGCGGTGCACCTCTTGTCCCAGGCCATCGCGAACGATCCACAATCCGCAGTTGTTCTCGGTCTTGTTGCCGCGCTTATACCAGCGGTCGTTGAATAAACGGTACTCACCGGTCTTTTTGTCATGAAGGATGTGCGCATGTTCGCGTGAAACGGTGCGATTGACCGCGTTGTCTTCGGCGAAGCTGAGATCGTTGCGGCGCGAGAGGCCCTCGGCTTTGTAGACCTCCGCCAGCCGGCCGATGTTGGTGCGCGATTTCTGAAGCGCGATTTCGGGCCGATTCGCCGTTCCCGAAACGACCAGCAACCGGGCGGTGCGCTTGGCGCGCGGCTCCTCTGACGGCGGCGGCTCTTCGGCGATGGTCTCGATGCGCAGCCATTTGCCTTTGCCATTGGAATCGCTGTCATCGACACGAATCTGGACGCGCAAGTCGGCGGGGAACCGGCAGCCCTCCTTCGTCAGGTCTTTATGAACCTCTTCTTCGAAAAACTTTCGGAAGAAATCGCGCTCGAAGACGGCCGCGTCCGTTCGATCCGCTCGAATAACGACGCGCACCACGTTATAGGGAAACAGGGCCTTTCCGCCGGCCCGTTGGATCTTTTTCTTGATCTGATCCAGGACGGCGATTCGAATTTCGGCGAGTTCCGGAGAATCGCCCAAGACGTCGCCAGTGGCGCCAAAGGGCGCTTCGAAGACCGATCTACCTAAGCGTTCGATGAAGTCCGCGAGTCTCATCAGTGACCACCCACTAATCCGAGCTGTCCGGCGGCGTCCACGATATCGCGCGCGATGGGCGCCGCCAAAGTTGCGCCATAACCGCCGTGCTCCACCACAACAGCGAAGGCGATGCTATGGGAGCGATCGCCGTCAAAGGGCGCGAAGCCTGCGAACCAGGAATGCGGCAGACCTTGGTCGAGCTGCGCCGTACCGGTCTTCCCAGCAACGCTGACGGTTTCACCCTGCATGGCTCGCCGGGCGGTCCCAGCCAGAACAACGGAGCGCATCGCGCCCGCAAGGAATCCAGCAAGCTCGGGCTCCAAAATCGGCCGCGGTGCGCCGGTACGCGAGTTGCTCCTGTCGATGATCCAGCGCCCCTCCGGCATCGCACCGCCAGCAGCGATGGTGGCCGCCACACGCGCCATCTTGAAGGGTGATGCCAGCACGGGGCCCTGTCCATACGCGGCGAACGGCATAGCGGCCTGAATATCCGCGACGCTGCCGGCCGGGATGTCGAGTAATTGAGCCGTCTCGCTGAGCGCCTTCGCGCCGACGGAGAACACGCCGAGCTGCGCAAAATAGGCGTTGCACGAGACCGTGATCGCGCGGGCCATGGTGAGCGTTCCGTGCGCTGAATCGCCGACGTCATCGCGAATGAGCTTCCTCCAGCCGGGGATTTGGGCGCCGGCGCGCCCGTCCGGCAGGCGGCGGCAGCTGAAGCTTTTGTTTTCGAGCGCCGGATCCAGGCGAAGAGCCGCCATCGCGGTCACCAGCTTGAAGGTTGAGCCGGGAGGATAGAGGCCATAGCGAGCGCGATCGAGCAGCTGGTCGGGCGTCGGCGTACCGGCGGCGGGCGCAGGTTCGCTAACCATCGCGAGAACGTCACCGTTGTGCGGGTCCATTACGATCGCCGCTCCTTTGTCCTTGTGCGCCTTGGCCAGGCGGCTTTCCAGTGCCTGAGCGACTCGCACCTGCAGACGAATATCGATGGACGCGGTCACGCTGCGGTCACGCGCCATGAGCCGGGCGATGTCCGGATTTCCGGGTTGATGGCGATAGCGGACGAGTGGAGCAAGCTCGCGATAATCGGTGAAGCCCTGCAGCTTGACGTTGGAATCGTGCTCGATCAGTGAAGCATTACTGGCGTGAAAATTCTCGCCTGTGCGCCAGTCGCCCAGGATGTGCGCGGTGAGTGGGCCGAAGGGATAATGCCGGTTGTCGAGCCTCGAGCAGGCGGTGTCGATCGATATGCCGAACCTCTCATATTGATCCCGGCGCTGCTCGAGTTTGTTCCAATCGCTGGTGGCGAGCAGGACGCCATTGCGATCGAAGATGTCGCCGCGAGGGATTTCGTGGGCCAGTGAATTGAGGCGTGGATTGTGTTGCGCCCGTTTAACGCCGTCGTCTTCGAAGACTTTCGTATCGCTGGCTAGAAATTCGCGGTCCCGCGCGACCTGATAGTAAAACGCGAAGCCGAGTAGCGTGACGGCACATAGTCCCAACACCACTTCGAAGGAACGAACCGGGCCACGAAAGGGCTGATCCATGACTGTTTCAGCGCCTCTGGCGCCGATCGCCTGGCGCGAATGATTCGAGATGGCCAGCAGAATTCCGGCAATCAGAAAATTCGCCAGCATCGCGGTATTACCTGAGCTGAGAAATGGCGACACGACTCCGGAAAGCGGAATCGCTCCCAGGACGCCGCCCGATATCAGCAGCATTTCAAAAGCAAGCAGCGCTGCCAGACCGATCGCGAGAAACATCCCGTATTCGTTCGCGGCCTTCAATCCAATCCGCAGCCCTCGGCGCACCAGAAATCCCAGCAATAAAATCACTGCCGCGACACCGCAGAAGCCCCATTCTTCGCCGATAGCAGGAAGGACCAGGTCCGTGTTGCCCGCCGGGATCATGGCGGGATCGCCCCAGCCGGGACCGGATCCCCAAACGCCACCCGTGGAAAACGCCCACAGAGAATGAGCGAGCTGGTTGCCGCCGTGCACGTCGTTGTCCCAGGGCGATAGCCACATGTTGATGCGGTCCACCACGGTTGCAGGCTTTCCGGCATGGTATCCGACAGCGACGCCGGCAGCCAATAATGCGATGCCCAGAATCGCTAATCCCGCGCGGCCACGCGCGATGGCGAACATCGCGAGAAACAAAAACCCAGTCACCAGTGCGGGGCCGAGGTCTTTCAAGAAGAAGAACAGCGATAGCGCGCAGCCGATGGCGAACATGACCGGCAGGACGTGCGAGAGCCGGGGCAGGCCGATCCATTGGAGCCAACGCGGAAGCAGCCGCTTTTCGCGGAGGTCTCGCAAGCGCTCCCAATTTCGCGCGAAGTACCCGGCCAGGAAAAAGACCAGCAGGATCTTGATGGCTTCCACCGGCTGGAACGGACCGAGATTCACTTTCGCGTCGTTGCCGCCCGGACCGGAGCCGAGGCGGAGCAGCAGTATGAACAGCGCAAAAGCCGCGAAGAGCGGCGTGTAGCACCATTGCGAGAAACGCTGATAGTCTAAGGCCCTCAGCGAGGGCGCCAGCAGCACGATACATCCCAAGCCCACACCCCACGCGAATTTGCCGAACTCCAGCGTGTCGCGCAAAGGGTCGCGGAGGCTGACAGATAGGATCAGGCCGATTCCAGTGAGCAGGTGGAGCGCAGGCAGCAGCGAAAAATCGCCGTGAAAGCCGCTGCTTCTCCAAATCAGAAACACAGCGTAGAAGCCCGCGAAATAGGCGCCGATCCAGAGCAGGAAGCGCCATTCGAAATCGCGCGGCGAGCGGACCACGAAAGCCGGTTTCAGTTTGGCGAGCGGCAGCAGAGGGACGCGCGAACCGGCGGTTGAATGCAATCGCGCGAGCGCGCCGACGTTAGGAAGCGGCCGGTGCGAAGCCAGATAATCGAAGACGCGATTCGCGACCGATTGCCGCACGGTTTCATCGGAGAATGGTTGCAGAAATGGAAGCAAATCGCCCGAACTGGCCACCCGGTTGAGATCCAGCAGTTGTCCCCGCGCCAGTTGATTCGAGGCGTCCTCAAAGTTTTGCGTTTTGGCGGAATAGACCAGCAGAAGCCCGGCGCCGACCAGCGCAGACGAGCACATGAGCCACGCCAATTCACGCCAGCCCACGCGGCGCAGCATCGCCGCGGATTGACTGCGAGGCTCCAAAACTCTGGCTTCCCAACTCTTCGTTACGGCCAACGGTTCACCCTCCCACTTAAGCGCCGCTGCCGCTTGGGAGGCGGCGCTTTCAGGACATTGGCCAACACTTCGCGCGCATGATCGTCGTCGTCAACTTGCCGCAATGCGACCGTCACATTCGAAAAACCTTGGATTGGTTCATAGAGCTGGCGGGCTCTGTCAAAATCGCGCTGGGCGAGCCGGAGATATCGTTCGGCCTGGGCACGCGACGTCTGGCGATATTTCTTAGCCTCGGTCAGCTCCGAACTTGCGCGAAAACGGTATCCATCCGCCTGCTCTTCCACTTCTCGCGGGCCGGGTTTAAATCCGAGCCGCTCGGCTTCATGCAGCTCGGCGATGGCTTTGCCTACATTCTTCCGCGAATAAACGTAGATACGCGCCAAGCCGAGATGCGGGTCCGGTAACTGCGGGATCAGCGAAGTAGCCTCTTCAAAACTCTGCTGCGCTAAATCGGAATCCGAGTGGGCCAGGCTGGAATAACCGTTGCAAAGCGCGAGCTTGCCTTGGGCTTCGCGATCGGCGGGTTCAATTTCCAGGGCGTGGCGCAAGCACGTTATGGCTTTCGGCCAATCGAAGTCCTGGATTGCAGGATTCGAGTTGTTCCGATATCGCTCGATCACGCGATCGGCGGTCGCGAGCAGGCTGGATCGCATCGGCGGAGCAAGCCGCTGTGCCGGAGAAAAATCGCCCAAAAAAGCATTCTGCTGGCTTACCCGCTGGAATAGAGTCCAATCTGCGTTGATGGCCGCCACACTCACCCGCGTGTAATCCAAGGTGTTTCGAATAGGTCGGCTGTCGCGCCAGAAGCGGTAATAGTAACCGGCCGGAACACAGATGACAAGTCCGGCGAGCAGTCCCCAACTCAGCGCGACAAGAATGCTCAGCATCGACACCATGCGTGTGGCCGGCGCGGGCTTAAGTTTCAGTACACGTTGTTTCACCGTCTCGGCCATGCCGGATACGCGCTCAGTGAAAGCGCTCAGGCGAGGCCTCTCGACGGTCGGATTCACGTTCCAGGAAGTACGACGCTCGGTTTCGGCGACCGGAATTCGATTCTGCAGAAACAACCGGACATCGTTCTCAAATGTCGATGCGGATACGTACCGTTGGTGAAGATCGCCGGCCAGCGCTTTTCCGAGGATCGCCTTCAAAGCAGATGGGCAGGCATCCGGAAGTGCACGCGGAGGGCGCCGGGATTGAATCAGTTCTTCCAGCTTGAGGGTATCCTGCGCTTGGTAGGGCGGCAGGCCTGCCACCATTTCGTACAAAGTTACGCCTACCGCCCAGAGGTCCGCGTGACGGTCCACTTGGCCACGGCTCAAGCGTTCCGGCGAACAATAGCTGGGGCTGCCGAGGTTCAGATGGGTTCGGCTATGGGTGAACGTCAGCGACTTCGCGATTCCAAAATCCAACAGCCGAACCTCGTCGTCGGCGCCAATCTGAATGTTGGATGGTTTGATGTCGCCATGCACCACTGAGCGCCTCTGGCCGTCCACCTCAGTCTGAAAAGAATGCAATTTATCGAGCTGGCTCAGTATCTCGACGGCGAACTTGCCTGCGCGCATGGGTTCAATGCGCTTTTCTTCCTTCAGAATCTCCGCGACCGTGCGGCCCTCGATATACTGCATGGCGATGAAGAAATATCCATCTAGCTCGCCATAATCGTAGATTTCGATAACGCGCGAATCGGCCTCATGTAGCTGTTTCTGAATGGCTGCGCCGCGACGCTCGGCCTCGAGGATTAACTGCGTGAGGGAGTCGGGAGATTGCTCAACAATTTTTAATACTGCGTGGCGGTTGGCGCTGGTATCGAAGGCCAGATAAACATCGGTCATTCCTCGGGCGAGCTTCCGGATGACCTCGTATACGCCAAACTGCTTCGTTCGGAGCACAAATGTGTCTTATGAGGTTGACGTGCCCGCCGAGGCGCGGTTTCGGTCAACGCACGGCGAAGGCTAATAACACGCCTAGGAGAAAACCGTACACCAGAAAGGCCGGACGGCTGGTCAACATTCTGACCAGACGGTTGATAGCCCCGAGTTGTGGTTGGGTGCCGGCCCCCAGGCGCATCCTTGTAATGGAGTGCCGCGCGCGTGCATTCTCCATGCCAGGCGAACTGCTGCCTGCGAACTGGCTGCCCGCTACGAACAAAGCCGTGATGTTGTCGGCGCCTCCGGCCTGATTCGCGGCATCCACCAGATCGCGCGCAACCTGTTCGGGATAGCCGTCGTAGCGCTCCACAATCTCGCGTATTTCAGACGCGGTAGCCAGATCGCTCAGGCCGTCGCTGCACAGCAAAATCGCAGCATCCGGCTTAAATAAAAACTCCTTCATCTCGATGAAGTCTGCGTCCCCAGGCTCACGCCGCCGCGAACCGACGTCGCGAAAAACCTCGTGCCGGCGCGGATGCTGCATGGCTTCCTGCTCGCTTAGGTCGCCTGAGTCCTCACGCTCGCCCACCGGCGAGTGATCCGAAGTCAGCTTCCGCATCGAGCCATTCCAAAACAAATACAGGCGGGAATCGCCCACGTGTCCCACGATGAACTTATCTTCATAAGCCACTGCGAGGGTCAGTACGCAAGCCATGCCCTGCCACGCTTCGTTGCCCTCAGCCAGATCCAAGATGCGATTGTTGGCCGCCGCGATCGCTCTTGGAATGCGTTCGCGAATGTCCGGCCCCAGCTCTTGCAGCTCGCCGCGAATGACCTCCAGCGCGGTATCCGCCGCCTTTTCTCCCGCCGCATGGCCGCCTAAACCATCCACTACCAGGAAAATGCCGAGTTCGTCGTCCAGATAGCTGCGATCTTGATTCTCGGCGCGCACGCGGCCCGGATGGGTGGCCGCAGCCGATCGCCATTTCGCCGTAACTCCCATTGTTAACGCCGCCGCGCAATTCCTTGCGTCAAAACGAAGCCAACCACAAACACCAGAAAAATCAGTACGAATGGGATATGAGCCAGATACGGCACCTTCATGGTTTGGCCTCAAACTGCAGCGTGATGACTTCGGCGATACTAATCTGCGCACTTCCGGGCAAAGTTTCCTCCGCTCCGCGGGCCAGGCGGCGGCCATTCAGCCAGGTGCCGTTCATGCTCTTGTCCACGATCAGAAATCGGCCTGCTGCGGGATCGCGGCGCAACCGCAAATGTTCGCGAGAGACTTCGTCATTGGTATAGAGAGCCAGGTTCACTTGCGTGCCATCGCCGCCCCGGCCAATGCTGATCTCGTTTTGGGTCATGAGATAGAGCTGCGGTCCGGAATCGTCCTCATAGTGGATCTCAGCGTAGATTCGCTCGGCGGACTGACGGGTTTCGGAACCAACTTGGCCAGTGCGTCCGGTGATCGCGCCAGCGCTGGGCTCCCGCTCCAGAAGCGTCGTTTTGGTTCCGTGGTATCCGGGTTGAGGAATTTCGTTCAATTCTGAGTGAATTTCCACATCACCCAAGGGCACCACTCCCTCGGAATCCGGGAAAAACTCGAACGCCCAGTCCTTGCAGGCGATCTTATAGGGTTTTCGATCCTTGGCGCCCTTCCATGCGCCCAG
>Ga0182024_10008986_pt1 | contig 20834 bp, 22 predicted proteins | sample P32metaG_FD_120480 | JGI IMG/M metagenome (GOLD analysis project Ga0182024, IMG submission 120480) | Permafrost microbial communities from Stordalen Mire, Sweden - P3-2 metaG (Illumina Assembly) | ecosystem: Environmental > Terrestrial > Soil > Wetlands > Permafrost | place: Sweden: Stordalen...
GTCTTCAAGGCCTGGACGCCTTTCGCAATCCTCTCGCTATTTGTCTTGCTGTGGGGACTACCAAAGATAAAACTGGCCATGAACCAGGCCACCACGCCGGCGTTCAAGGTGGTGCTGGCCAATGGCAAAGTGAGGCCGGGTCCGCCAGGCTGGGATGTGCCTTACTTACACAACGCGATTTCACGCGCGGCTCCCGTTGTTACCAAGCCAACGCCCGAAGCAGCGCGCTACGATTTCAACTGGCTCTCCGCCACCGGCACAGGATGCTTCTTTGCCGCAATTGTTTCCGGATTCCTGCTCGGGCTGGGCCCGCTGCAATTGATGAAAATCTTTTGGAGAACGCTGGTGCGGATGCGGCTTGCCATGATAGCCATCTCGTTCATGCTCGGTCTGGGCTATGTGACCCGCTACTCCGGCTTGGATGCCGTGCTGGGCCTGGCGTTTACGCGCACTGGGTGGTTGTATCCATTCTTCGGCACCTTCCTGGGATGGCTGGGAGTGGCGCTGACCGGCAGCGATACATCGTCTAATGCGCTGTTTGGAAGCCTGCAGCGAATCACTTCTCAACAGCTCGGCATCGATCCCATCCTGATGTGCGCGGCCAATAGTGCCGGAGGAGTGATGGGCAAAATGGTAGACGCACAATCGATCACGATTGCTACCGCGGCCACAGAACAGGTCGGGAATGAGGGCATTATTTTCCGCTTTGTGGTATGGCACTCGGTGGCGCTCGGCTCCATCGTCGGAATCATCGTGCTGCTCTACGCTTATGTCTTCAAATGGGCCGTGCCGCACGGGCTGACGTTCGTGAAATAACGATCAATCTTCCTTCGCTTGCGAAAAATTGGCGAATTTGTTCTCTGGAGCGGGACCAGAGTACGCGGAATTCTGCTCGTAAACCTGCGGTGCTATGACGTTCGTGACCTCGCCGGAAGATATGAAATTCCTTAGAATTGAAGTCGATTAGAAATCTCTACCGACCTCTTTTCAGTACACCGGTAGCTTAAGAAAACTTTGACTTCAACTAAGGAGACTAAATGACGGCTACTGGTGCAGCTCCCGCTCTCGATCCAAAGGTAGAGACGAAACCGGAGGCCCCTGCAGAAACCTGCAAGGCGCAGCCCGCGACCCTGAAAGAGCACATTGGAGCTTTTCTTAGACACATTTTTGAAGGACGCGATGAATATCTTGGATGGCGTCAGTAGCACTCTGCAGCACTGATGCGAAAATGCGGCTTCATACGTCTACCGGAAACTTCTGGTGAACGTGGTACTGGCCCCCTCCGACCTTCCATCTTGCCTATCTAGCTTGTAAGCTCAGGGCCGCGCGCGCAATCTGTTCCAAAGGCATAACTGCGTCCACGGCGCCGCGGGAGATCGCCTCCTTCGGCATTCCAAACACGACGCAGCTTGCTTCGTCCTGGGCAATGGTCGCGGCTCCTGCCTCCTTCATCTCGTACAGGCCCTCGGCGCCGTCGTCGCCCATGCCGGTCATGATGACGCCAACCGCCTTCGCCCCAGCCGAGATGGCCACGGAGCGGAAAAGAACATCGACACTTGGCCGATGCCGCGAGACTAGTGGCCCATCGATAATCTGGTCAATAAATTCTTCATCCCTGCGATTAATCAACATATGCCGGTTGCCTGGAGCAATCAGTGCCCGTCCATTTTGCAATCGGTCGGCGTCACGGGCTTCTGCGACTTCGATGGCACATTCCTTGTTCAAGCGTTCCGCAAACGCCCGGGTGAAGACTTCGGGCATGTGCTGCACAATCACGACGGGTGGGCAGTCGGTCGGTAAGGCCGCGAGAAACAGACGCAAGGCCTCCGTTCCACCGGTTGAAGCCCCCACCGCAATCAGCCCGGTGGGCGGCGCTGAACAGAGGGACTTGCTCTTGCGCGGCAGCACGGCATCGGCATTCACTCGAGGTACGGCTATCGGACGGGGCTTGATCTGCGCTTGCGACGCGCTCCAGACCGCATCCAAAAGGGTCACGGCAGACTCATGGAGGAAGTCACGCACCCCAACCTTGGGCTTGGTGATCACCTCGACAGCTCCTTCTTCGAGCGCCCGGAACGCGAGTTCGGTGCCCCGCGTAGCCAGACCGGAGCAGACCACCACCGGTGTTGGCATTTCTTCCATGATTTTCCGGATGAAAGTCAGGCCGTCCATCCTGGGCATCTCCAGATCCGTGATGACAACATCGGGACATTCCTTCTGCATTTTTCCCCATGCAATCAGCGGATCCGCCGCGGCCTTCACGTTGATCCGGCGGTCTGTGGCCAGAATGGCCTGCATCACCTGGCGGACCATGGCCGAGTCGTCCACCACTAGAACTCGCAGGCCATTTCCATTCAAAGGCGTCTTCACAGGATTTCTTTGTCTCCTGTCCTGGTGTAGATGGTCGGCTCAAGGCTTTGCAGCTGGGAAGACATGCTGCTTAGGTTTTCTGCGTGGCCCACGAACAGAAGGCCGTTGACGATAAGATGATGCGAAAGACGGGCGAGCACTCTGGATTTTGAAGCAGCGTCAAAATAGATCAACACATTGCGGCAGAAAATGGCGTCGAATGGACTTTCAACGAGATTCATTTCCTGGTCGAGATTTAGCCTTTGAAAATCGATCATCTCCTGGATCTCCACTTTCACTTTCATCTCGCCGTCTCGCTCACCCATGCCGCGGAGCATGAAGCTGTGCAGCAGATCCGAGGGTAGCTCTGCCGCCTTCGCAATGGGATAAACTCCCTTGCGGGCCTTTTCCAGCACTCGGTTCGAGATGTCAGTAGCCAGAAGCCGCACGTCCCAGCCTTCCTGCGCCGGAAGATGCCGGGCCAGCAACATGGCCACTGTGTAGGGCTCTTCCCCGGACGAACATCCTGCGCTCCAGACCCGCACTCTTTTGGGACGCAACCCCTGTTCCGCATCTCCCTGCCAATGGGGAAACACTCTCTGCACCATGAACTCGAACTGCCTGGGCTCGCGGAAGAATCGAGTTTCGTTGGTGGTGATCGCGTCGATCATCTGGGCGCGTTCCTCGTGCTGGTGCGGCTGTGCAACGCATTCGTAGTAACTTTCCAGTGAAGAAATTCCCAGGGTCCGAAGCCGGCGAAAGAGTCGTCCGCACAAAAGAGCTGTTTTTGAGTTGCCCAGCCAGATGCCGGTTTCGGAGTAGATGAGCTTCTGGAATTTATTGAACAGCGCGGGGCTCACGAAGAGGTGGGGTAACTGATCAAGGCACGGGTCAAGCTGGCGGGACGTGCGAGGCTTGCCAGCAGCAGTTTCAGCGGACACAGCCTAGGCTCCAGCCTCGAAATGTGCTGCTTTTTGCTTCGCCGGTGCGTCCGCCCCTAGGTCAACGGCCGGAGCGTGCACAGACCCTTCGTCGGCAACCGACTCCGTGACCGCCAGCAATTCGTCAGTGGAGAGCACCTTGTCGATGTCAAGAATCAGACAGAACTTCTTGCCCAATGCGCCCATGCCGAGAAGATATTCCGTCTTCACTCGAGTACCGAAAGCCGGGGTCGCTTCTATTTCGTCCGCCGAAAGTTCAATTACTTGGCATACGGAATCGGCCAGAACACCCATGGTCAACTCCTCGCCCTGGAACATCACTTCCGTGATGATGACGCAAGAGAACTTTGAGATGCGGCTGGCGGGCAATCCGAACTTCACCGCCAGGTCGACCACCGGGACGACCCGTCCTCGCAGGTTGGTTACACCGCGAATCCAGATCGGAGTGTTGGGCACGGTAGTGACAGCCTCGTACTCAATGATCTCCTTGACCTTCCCAATGCCGATCGCATATTCCTCGGCCGCAGTCAGAAAGGTAAGGTACTGCACGGTGCTCAGAGGAAGTTGATTCTTCCCTTGGTTCGGCGCTCCCATATAGTTTCACTCCTCACGTTTCTGCCGCTTGCATCGTCGCATCGGCCCAGCCTTCCGAGTGCGGCTAAGCTTGTGGTCGGCTGTCGGAACTGCGTTCCGTCTTCCGTCTTTAGAACGGAGCAAAGTTCGCTTCTTCGGCTGCCTTGCCGCTGACCGGCTGTTTGTGGCTATGCCGCGGGGAGTCGCTCCGGAACGCCGGTTTCAGCGGCATAGTCACGCGTTGATTGCCGTCGCCGTTGCGATGGGCGTGCTGCTCGCCCGCCACCCGGAAGAAAGTCATCAATTGCTGCAGTTGCTCGGACTGCGCGGCCAGTTCTTCCGCGTTACTTGAAAGCTCTTCCGCCGATGACGCATTGCGCTGGGTGACCGTGTCGACTTGCGACATGGCCTGGTTGATCTGCGTCACTCCGCCGGATTGTTCGGTGGAAGCGGCGGCAACATCCTGCACCAGGTCGGCAGTCTTCTTGATGGACGGAACCAGGTCGGAAAGCAATTGGCCGGATCGTTCTGCTACGCTGACGCTCTTCCCCGCCAATCCGCCGATTTCCTGGGCCGCCAGCTGGCTTCGCTCGGCCAACTTTCGAACCTCGACCGCGACCACCGCAAATCCCCGCCCCTGGTCGCCTGCGCGAGCCGCTTCGATGGCGGCGTTGAGTGCAAGAAGGTTGGTCTGGTAAGCGATTTCTTCGATTACCGAAGTCTTGGCCGCGATTTGCTTCATGGCTTCGACGGTCTCTTTAACGGCATTGCCACTCTCTTCCGCCGCGAGGGCTCCCTTGGTAGCAGCCTGCTCCACTTGCCGGCTGTTGTCGGCGTTTTGGCTGATGGATGCATTCATCTGCTCCAGGCTGGAGCTCATCTCCTCCACCGACGCAGCTTGTTCGCTGGTGCCCTGCGAGAGACTCTGCGAGGAGGAGGAGACCTGTTGCGCCGCGGAAGCTACTGCTGCCGATCCTTCGCGGACGTCTCTGATGATGCTCGATAGTCTGCTGCTCATTTCGTGCATGGCCTGCTGCAATTTACCGGTCTCGGAACAGTTTGTGACCAGGATTTCCTTGGTCAAGTCGCCGGCGGCGATCCGTTCCGCGTGCTCTACCGCTTGCTGGATGGGAACCGTGATGCTCTTCGTAATGCCGATTGCCACGAGCGGGGACACAATCAAAGTAACCACCAGGAGCAACAATGCAATTCTGCGTCCCACGGCATAGGATTCCTGGCCGTCCTTGATACCCTGCTCCATGGCAGCGGTTTGGAAATCGATCAGCTTCTGCCATGAGGCGCGATACTTATCAAGTGCCGGAATCACCTCCGCGCTCAACACCGCCATCGCCTGATCCCTTTTCTTGTCAGCCAATAAACCCTTCGCTTTTTGCCGCGCCGAAATATAGGCGCCCCGATTTTGCGTGACGACCTCAAACAGATCCCGCTCCTGGGAAGACGTGAGGCTCTTTTCGATTTCAGCGACCTGAGTGCTGATTTCGTGGCTGATCGCCTCGTTTTCCTGGTTCAGCTTTTTCTCTTCGTCGAGGTTGGTGACCTCGAATAATTGCAAAGTGATTCGCGCGTTGGTGATCGAGTTCTCTATCGTCTGGTGTGTCAGCTCGACCGTGTTATAACGCCTCTGCATCGAGGCCGACATGTTGGAATTCAGGCGGCCAAGCCAATTCAGTCCGAATGCTCCTGCCGCAATCTCGCATAACAGAATGATGCCGAAGACAACCCCGAGCCGTGTGCCAATTTTCTGATCTTGCCAAGTCTTCATTGTGCTCCGCCTCTCTAAATGGCTTCTCTATAACTAAGCTTGTGCCTGCGAACTCGACTGCATCACTCCGCGTAGCAGACTGGGAACGTCGATGATCAAACCGACGCGCCCGTCCCCAAGAACCGTTGAACCAGCGATGCCAGGAACCGCCCGAAATGCTCTGCCCAAGGGCTTCACCACCGTCTGCATGCCACCCAACAACTCATCGACTGCGATCCCGGCATAACGCTCGTTGATCTTGACGACCACGATGTTCTCTCTCTTTGGGGCCTCACCGGAGAGGCTGAACGCATGCCGCAAGCGCACGTAGGGAAGAGCGGTTCCGCGCAGACTGAGGATCCCGCTGGCTTCTGAACAGCGTTGCTCTGCCGGTAATTCCGTACACTCGGTCACATGTTCCAGAGGAACGACAAAAGTTTCGGCGCCGACCCTCACCAAAAAACCTTCAATGATGGCCAGCGTTAACGGCAGGCGGATGGTAATGGTGCTCCCTTTGCCGGCCGTACTGGATATCTCCACCGTCCCGCGCAAAGTGTCGATGTTGCGCCGCACAACATCGAGGCCGACCCCGCGGCCGGAAAGATCGGTGACCGCTTCCGCGGTGGAGAATCCCGCCTGAAAAACAAGATCGTAAATATCCTGCTCACGAATCTCGTCTTTCGCAGACACCAGCCCAACCCGTCGCGCTTTATCGAGAATCCGCTCGCGATCGAAACCCGCTCCATCGTCTTGCAGCGTCACGATGATGTTTCCGCCGCTATGTGCGGCCGTAAGCCGGATCACTCCGCAGGGATTCTTGCCTTGACGTTCGCGCACCTCTGGTTTTTCCAGACCATGATCCACTGCATTACGCACCAGGTGCAGCAGCGGATCCTTCAATTGCTCGAGCACGGTCGTATCCACTTCAACGTCGCCGCCTACTACTTCAAGGCGCGCCATCTTTCCGTGGCTCCTGGCGAGGTCCCTCACGGAACGGACTAGCTGGCGAAACAACGGGCCGACTGGAACCATGCGGATACTCATCACTTCGCTCTGCAGATCCATGTACAAGCGTTCTGCCTCGCGATGCATCTCCAGCATGGCGCGTCCCTGTTCGGTGCCGAGCTTCTGGATCAGCCGGCGCAATCGGCCTTGCGCAATTACTATTTCACCGGTCAGGTCCAACATGTGATCGAGTTTTTCGACGTCGGCGCGTAAGGTGCGGTGACCGGGACCGGGCAGCGTATCGGCCTTCGCCGCTGAACCGGAATCACCCGCAGATCCGTTGGCGTTAACCGCTCTTTCCGACCGTTTTTTTACCTCGTGGGCAATTTCTCTTCTGAGGTTTTGTTGTCCCGGAGTAAGCTCCTGATTACCAGTCGACGCCGTCGACACCATAGCGCGGAGCTCATCCACGGCCTTCAGTAGCAGAGAGATCAAATCAGGGCTTGGCAGAGTGTGCTGCTCACGAAACACATCCAACAAGTCCTCTACCACGTGGGCAACCCCGGCCAGTTCACTGAGTTGCAACGAAGTAGCATTTCCTTTGATGCTGTGTGCCACGCGGAAAATATTGTGCACGAGTTCCGGATCGGACGGACTCGATTCCATCTGGACTAATACTCGTTCCATCAGGTCCAGGCCCTCTTCCGACTCGGCGAGGAACGAGGCCAGAACTGCTTCACGATCAAAGTCCGCTAAATCCATTGTTCCCCTCGTGGTCGTGCCAGTTGCCAGCGACCGGTTTTTACTACACTTGCTCAAAACTCTTGATGGTCGTCATGCCATCGGCTACCTGAAAAGCCAACCGACGGCCATGCTTTCCGGAGACTTCCCTTTCCATCACGGGGATGCCCGCAGCGCGTAGAAAACTTTCGGCAAGATCGACGTTCCGTGTTCCCACCGACTGCGATAAGTTAACCGCCAAGGCGCTGGACCCGCCGAAAACTTTGGCTTGCAAGTTTCTGATCTCGCATCCCAATGCCAGCACTTCGCGCAGAAGTTCGGGATTGGCGATATTTCCGTAGCGCAGCCGGTTAGGCCCTTCCGCCAGCCCCTCAGGCAGGAGATAGTGGTTCATTCCACCCGCTTTCTTATGTCGGTCCCAGAGGCAGACGGCGGCACAGGATCCCAGGATGGTCGAGATGACTATCGGATCGCGCGTTGCAAATACCTGTCCGGGGTAGAGAAAGTGCCGAGGTTTGTCGGAGTCCGCGGGCTGAAAATTTTTCATGACTTCCGCGGGCAGAACTGCCGGATTGAATTTGGGGGAATTCTCTCTCATGCTCTCATTCCTGGTCCCTCGGTTCCTCGTGTTGCATGGCCCGTCGGACCAAACAGGGGCTTAGCCGCTTCGTCGGAAAGTAGTTTGAACAGTTCCAGGTCAGACTTGTCGAAGGCGAGCTTCTGGGGAAGCAGACGCAAGATCGCGAGTATCGCGATGGTTTGGTCCGCAACGCTGATAGGAACAAAGGCCTGGGCTTTACCCATTACGCCCAAGCGATCGCGAGCCTCGAACTCAACGTGGCACTCACCTCGCATTAGGCGTTGAAGACCAGCTTTACCCAGGGCGTGCAGCAGGTCGTACTGCTCCAGATCGATTCCGAAAGACCAGAACACCTGAAACGTCTCTGTTCTCCGGTCAAAGCGAAACAGGCCCATTTCCTCCGAGCCAAGGAAGTTAGCCACAATTTCGCGCAGACCCTCGATAGCGTCTTCCTGCCCGCTGCTTTCGGCCAGTCTCTTACGAGCCGCTCCCAAGCGCAGATCGTTCATCGCTTCGGCTGCAGCGGGCTTTGCCCCGGATGCATTGTTCTTGTCGCCGTTCATGAACATCCTTGTTTTGCAGACTTCTGTTGCACCTGCTTCGCACGAGCGGACTCTTTGGTGTTCTACTCGCCCAGGTAACTCTGTAGCAGAGCTACTAACTCAGCACCGTTAACCGGCTTCGTGATGTAGTCGTTGCAACCGCTCTGGAATCCCGCTTCCATGTAAGACTCTTCGCCGCGAGTGGTGACCAGAACAATGGGAATCTCGCGCGTGCTGGCTTGCTGGCGCATCATCTTGCAGGCCTCAAATCCATTCATGCGGGGCATGACTACATCCATCAAAATCAAATCAGGATGCTCTTGTTGCGCCTTCTCGACCGCTTCCTGCCCGTCATTCGCCGTGACACACTGGTAGGTCGTGCGCCGCTCCAAAATCTCACGCTCCATCATCAAGGCAGTCCTGGAATCGTAACCACGAGTATTTTCTTAGACATTCTTCTCCTCGCACCCTGATGCCGATTTCGTAACAGCCGCTACCCGCAGCGTGGAATTTTTTGAGACAGATTACTGGCGCCCAGCTCGAGCATTCCTCCGGTTCGCAGCGTCAGCCGCATTCCGCGCTTGCGCAAACCCATTAATGGCCGGTATTTTTCGTCTGAATCGCACCGTGGCGCCAGATCGGAACGCGTCCGCGCAATACTTGGCCCAATGACTGCTGCCATCCAACCAACATTAGTAATGTCTAACACAGGGAAACGCCGCTCAGTAGTTACGCGGGTAACGACGAAAAGGAGGACGATGGCTCCCGCCAGCGTCCTCCTTCCGTTCCATACCAATTTGCAACGCTCACCAAAGATGGTGAACTGCGGTCAACCGTGCTTGATGAAAGTTCCATCCCGCAACTCAGCGACCGCCCGCTGAAGTTGCTCCTGCGTATTCATCACGATCGGCCCATACCATGCGACCGGTTCCTCGATCGGCTTGCCCGACACCAACAGGAAGCGGATGCCCTGGTCGCCGGCTTGCACCACGATCTCGTCGCCGCGGTCAAAGAGCACCAGCGAGTGATTGCCCACGTCGTAGACGGGCGGCGCGTCCGGTTTCGCGACCTGCTCGGTCAGAACCGCACGGGGATGTGAAGAGTCGCGGAAGGTGCCAGAGCCCGCGAACACATAAGCAAATGCGTTGCGCGTAGTCTCGACTTTGAGCCGCTTTTTCTGGCCCGGGGCAACCGAGATATCGAGATAGTTCGGATCGGCGGCCACCCCCTCCACCGGCCCTTTTTTGCCCCAGAACTCGCCGCAGATGATGCGGACGTGGGTACCGTCGTCGTCGGTGACCTCGGGGATCGCGCTGGCAGGAATATCCTGATAGCGCGGATCGGTCATCTTCAGCGCTGACGGCAGGTTGGCCCACAGCTGGAAACCATGCATTCGGCCGTGCCGATCGCCCTTGGGCATTTCCTGGTGGAGGATGCCGCTGCCGGCAGTCATCCATTGCACGTCGCCGGCGGTCATTTTGCCCTTGTTGCCGAGACTGTCGCCGTGCTCAACCGACCCGGCGAGCACGTAGGTAATCGTTTCGATCCCGCGGTGCGGATGCCAGGGAAAACCCGCTTTGTAATCCGCTGGATTCTCGTTGCGGAAATCGTCCAGCAGCAGGAAAGGATCGAACTCCTTGGTTTTGCCGAAGCCAAAGGCGCGTTGCAGCTTTACGCCAGCGCCCTCGATTGTGGGCTGCGTTTGAATAATCTGTTTCACTGGTCTAAGTGACATAAAATTCCTCTTCTACCGTCAGCAAGCTCTTGGCTTGAACGTGTACATGACGGTTTGAATAATTCAAGCTTTCACAAACTGCACGTCGAGTGTGATCGTTACTTCTTCGCCGACGAGAATGCCGCCGGTTTCGAGCGCAGAGTTCCAAGTCAGGCCAAAGTCTTTGCGATTGATTTTTGTCGTCGCCGACACCGCCACTCGCGTGTTACCCCAGGGATCCTTCGCAGGTGGAGTCGGGCCTTCAACCGAGAAGATGACCTGGCGCGTGACACCGTGAATTGTCAGGTCGCCCTCCACAGACAGTTCTCCGTCCCGCACGAGGTTGATGCGCGTAGATTTAAAGGACAGAGTAGGAAACTTCTCAACGTCGAAGAAATCGGCGCTCTTGAGGTGCGCGTCGCGCTGGGCGTCGCGCGTTTCAATTGACCCCGCTTCGATCTCGGCTTCGACGCGAGACTTTCTCAAGTCGGATTGGTCTAGAGTCAACACTCCCTTGACCTTGGCGAAGTGCCCCTTCACATTGGAAATCATCATATGCTTGACCTTGAACTCGGCCCCGGAGTGAGCCGGGTCGATGTTCCAGGTGGTGGTAGCGCTGTTGGTTTGCGGTGTGGTCAGTGTGCTCATGGTGTTTTGTCCTTTCAGCTTAGGTTAGATGCGTGGCAACGATATTCGTTGCAACAGGTATATTGGCCAGTGAATCAACTCACTTCGGCACGGGCGGCATGCAGCAGTTCAGTCAGTTCCCCAAGCCGCTCCCGTCCCAAGTGACCCAGTTGCCTACGATGGGCGGCCTGCACCGGTTCATCGAGCCGGGCCAGCAGTTTGAGTCCCTCCGGCGCGATCCGGGTCATCACCATTCGCCGGTCCTTGGTTTCGCGGCAGCGTGAGATCAGGCCGCGCTTTTCCAGGCGGTCAAGAAGCCGGGTAATGTCGGGGTCGCGCGTGATCATGCGGCTGGCAATTTCGCCGCAGGGAAGGCCTGCGGGCGCCCCGCGGAGGATGCGCAGCACGTTGTACTGCGTTGAAGAGAGATCTTCGGTCTTGAGAACCTCAACCAGTCCCCGGGAAAGCATGTCCGTGGCGCGCAGCAGATCAAGAAAAGCAGTCTCCTCGGGGCAAGCCGCCGACCGTCGCTGCCTTTCCACCCGAAGCGCTTTCTTCATGCCGACAATAGTATTCGTTATAACGACTATTGTCAAGACGAACGTTTCAGCCCGCTCCCCGACGCAGGTGACATTATCTGGACCATGACTGGAATTTAACTGGCTTAACACGCAGTCCGCTGCATAGACACCTCTGTATTGCGCCTCCTCGAAAATGGAGAATCCGCTCAAATCCGAATTGGCGAATAGAATTCGCCCGCGCCTCTTGGCAAGATTGCGGCGTTCGGCGGAAAAGATGGCGTCAACCTTGGGTCGGGCCATGGCGTGTCCCAGTCGCATAATGTCGACACGCGATACGCATTTGCGGATATCACGATGCACGCGCTCGAGGTCGTGAAGAATCGCTTCCTTCCAGTAGTTCCAATCCTTGTTCAACAGCAACTGCCGATTCTCCGATGGCAATCCATCGGCCAAAGCCCAGTAAAAAGTCCACACAGTCCGGTCCACGTGTGAGCGGAGACTCTGATGAGTCGCATCCACGTAGCCGAGTGTCGGTGAGTCCATAAATACGTTATCCCAGCTTGGATCGGTACCATAGGAGTCGGGGAGACGTTCGAGTGTGAGATTGGCAGTCAGCCACGGCGAATACTCGAAATCGTGCAGCGGAGCCATACCCTCCATCAAGTACGGTGCCAGGAATGTGGGTGCGGCAAAGATTACAAATTCTGCCTGATATTCCGTGTCTCCGGCCAGAACGCTGAAGGCCGTTCCCCGCTGGGAGATTTTGCGCACCATTCGATTGGTGCTTACGAAGCTTCCGACCCGCTCAAGTAATCGGCGGACGATCCAGCCGTTTCCTTCGGGCCAGGTTAGCGGCCCCTTTTCTTCCGGCCCACGAGACGCAAAATACTAGATTCCAGCCCATGCGGACGTGTTGCTGCTAGTTGCGCCATAATCGTCGCGGCAACAGTAATTCATGTACCAGTTCACGATGCGAGAATCCATCCGCTGCGACCGGAGCCAGTCCGCAAAGGAGAGCTGATCGAGGTCGGCTGTGGTATTGGACAACCCTATCTCCATGGGCACGGTGAACTTGCCAGTGGCGCGGAAGCCATGAAAAAGATCTTCCAGTCTTTGGAACTGATCGCGGTCGGCTGCCGTCAACCCGATGGCCGGCTCAATTCCTTCTTGCCATCTTCCATACAGAAACAAACGTTCTTGCGGAGTGAAGCAGAGATAGCGTTCTTCCCATTGCCCGTTCTTGAGTACACCGAGGTCCTCAAACAACTCGCGGACATGGATAGCTTTCGGTCCGGGCACTGGAACATAATGCGCGGCCCATGGATAGGCCGTGATTTCGTTTTCACCCCAGCGTGAGTTTCCGCCGGGTTGCTCGTTCATCTCAAGAAGAACAAAGTCGGTGAAACCTTTTTTGTGAAGTCGCCATGCGGCACTCAGGCCCGCCATTCCACCACCTACAATCACGACGGCGTGTTTCACAACGTGCGTAGGTTGAGGAAAGCGGGCCCGATCGCGGAGTCGATGACCCGTCTGGAATGAATCGTTCACGAACGAACCAGCGATGGGCCGGTCTCCTTTGATCGACAGACCAACCAGGGCCGCGCTTGCCGATTGCAGGAATTCGCGGCGTGAAGTCTTCAATGACTGATATGCTTCCAGTCCTGGTCGTAGGCGCGAACCAATACCTGATCGTTCAGCCGGTTCGGAGGCATCGGCAGCGGAGCCATGTCCGGTGGGAACTGAAACAGCGCGGCTAAGCCATCGACGTTCACAAGGGCCGCTTGCGCTCATGACCACCCTTCGAAGCTTCGCGAATTCTTGAGCTTTAAAAAATCAAAGTCCACCGATTCGCCTAAATACAGAGCCGGGGCCTCGTCACTGTAGTCGAGCGTTGCGAATTTTACATTCGGTGACATCAAGTCCACGAAAACGACATCCTGCTTATCCCAGTATTGGAAAGGCAATTCTCCGTCAACCCCGCTGTAGTGCGCCTTCGTGATCGTGGTAACGGTGTAAGGCTCGTTGTCCCAGGTATAGCGCTGGCCAACTTTGCACTCAACCGGCAACTTCCGCCCCGGTGCTGCGAAGGTTACGACGTAGTCATCCTGCGCGTCCGAGAGCCATGCGCTCGCGTTGTTCAGTACTAAGTGCCATTCGTTCCAAGTTCCTTGATCGTATTCATAAATAATTCATCCAACCGCCACAAAAGCCTGGCGGTTATAAATACCCTCCGTGCCAATCTGAATGGGAGAGCTGTTCGGAGGCAGATCTGCAACCTGGCCTACTTTCTTTAGGTCGATATCAGTTCGGACAAGGATGGATTTGCAGTATTGGCAAACGGTCTGAACGCTGCTGGACCAGCGGAAGATAATCTTGGCGCCGCAGTTCGGGCAGTTCGCGGTAGGCTGAGTCATCCGTTCTGACTCTCTCGTGGAAGTTTGGCAGCCACAATGGCGGGCTCAAAACGGAATTCTTTGGCCAAGCCATAAGGCCTGGTCACAGTCCGCACGGCAACGGATGCTGCGCCAAAAGCGCTCGTGATCTCGCGCTCAAAATCCCATTCTTCCCGGGGAACGCAGCAAGAGAGATTCAGGCAAAAGGATCCGAATTCCGGAAACGTGTGACACGCGAGATGCGATTCCGCCAGGAGACAAAGGCCGGTAATGCCCCCGGTGTTTGGAAATTGGTGCCACTTTGTCTCTCCGATGGGACGGAGTTTCATACCTAAAATGATTCGCTCAAAAAGTTCGCGAAGAAGTTCAGCACTCCGAAGCGATTCTGCAGAGCATCCGTGCGCGTCAACCACCCATTCGATTCCGTTCATAATTTCGCATGCTGCTACTGCTGCGCGTGTCCGCACTCCGAACAGAACTTGCTGATTTTTGGAATTGGCTTGCCACAGTTGAGGCAGAACTTCGTTTCCGCCCCGGCTGCTGTTCCTGTTGTAGCGTCCGCGACCGGCGCAGCTCCGGATTCCCCAGCAGCCGGCGCGGTTTTCTTTAGGGCATCCATCATTGCCTGCCCGATGGCGACGCCCGCACCAAGTCCAGCGCCTACTCCGGCAGCACCACCGCTTTCGCTAGCCGCAGCAATAGGAATGGATTGTGCGACCTGATACTGCGTGTACCGGCCCATGTCGCCGACCATATTCATGCTGATCCTTTGATCGAGGACTTTCTGAAGCTCGTCTGGGAGCGACAAATTTTCAACCACGAAGCTGTCAACCGAGAGTCCGAATTCAGCAAAGCCCAGCTTGAGCTGCGCGATAATTTTATCGAAGAGCGCTACCTGATTCGCCGCCATATCCAGGAAGGGCACGTTGCTGCCGGCAACGGTGTCAGTAATCCGTCTGATAATGGTATTGCTCAACTGTCCTTCAAGGTCCGCGACGAGATAGCTATCCCGTGTGCCGCTCACCTTCGAATAAAACATTTTGGGATTGACTATGTGTTAGGTATAGATCCCGAATGCGCGCGGCCGAACCGCACCAAATTCCTTGTCACGGATCGTGATCGGATTTGGCGTTCCCCAGTGCTGGTTGGTTTGAATCCGAGTCGAGAACAAATACACATCCGACTTGAATGGAGACTGGAAGGCCTTGTCCCAGTTCATCAGAGAGGTGAGAATCGGCAAAGTGTGAGTGTTGAGCGTATACAGGCCGGGACCAAACGCGTCGGCAACCTTGCCTTCATTCACAATCAACGCCATCTGCGAATCCCGCACGGTAAGCTTGCCGCCATTCTGGATCTCCCGATCCTGCATGGGATAGCGGTAAGCGAGGATTCCATCCTCAGGCTCGACCCAATCAATAACGTCAATAAACTGCTTGGATAAAAAAGTTCGAAGACTCATGGCTGCGCTCGTTCCTCGCCCAGTTTTCGGGCTGCAGTAATTCACTTGAGAAGGGATGCTACGGTCTGCCTCTGCGAACAACGTTGCATTGCAGATCAGTCGATCGATATCGCAGATCGTAAATGACCTACCGCTGATCGCGTTGGAGTGGCCCCATCCTGCAACCAGAATCGGTTTGGCTAGCTTGCTGATGGCAACTTCACCAGCGCGGACGCACCGCGGTGCGTCCTCCGCTGGACAGGTTGCTCCCAAGGCTTCCAAAGGAAGGCACTACATTTTTGATCGTACTGCCCTCCTTGACGGGATGCAGTCTAGAAATGGAACCCGATCCCCACTGTCATCGCACGCGGCGTCACATAGTGCGTACCGCTGAACGTGGAGAGGAAGTTGTAAAGCACGTAATTGTTCGCCAGGTTGATGACGGTCAATTGCGCACTCACTTTGTACTTGTCGCCATGAAACAAGTTGTCATGGCCCACCGAGAGATCGAAGAGGTTCCGGTGTGCGATACGCGGCGGATTTTTGTCGTCTTGTTCAGCTCCTGGGGCTGCCACCTTTATGAGCGAGGAGCTAAATGCCGATGCGGGGCAGTTATAAGGCAGCGGGACCATCGGAGTTGCACGCACGCCGTTGCAGGTGAACCCGGCCTCCGCCTCCTGAACGGCGGAAAGAGGCACGTAGCCCACGTTAGCAGCCATCATGCTCACGTTCGGCACGCCGTTGATGACGATTGATTGTGGGCAATCGTTGCTGTTTGCTAAAGTCCCGTAGCACGGCGTTGCGCCCGCCACCAGTCCGCTGTCATAGCGCCAGTTGAAGCCAAGCCAAGGGCCGCGTTTCCAGGGTTGGTATTGGAAGTGGGTCGTCTGGTTGAAATGTTCGTCGTGGTCGATGCGGAACGCGCTTCCGGGAGGGCCCCCCACGGTCGCACCCGCTCCGGCGACCTGGGGATTGAAAAACCGTGCCGAGACGCTGGAGAAGACCATGAGCGCCGAAAAGCCATGAATTTCCGGCACGCTCAGGCGACCGGCATATCCGGGAATTTTGGAGTTGTGCCATTCAATGGGATAAGTGATCGGGGTGTTGCCGAGCACACTGAAGTCGAAGCCGTTGTGTGTGTACTTCGAGATCCACTCGCCGGAAAACACGAGATACTTGCCGAACGCCTGTTCGAGCCCCGCATGGAATTCATTGCGAAAGCCTGGACTAAGTGGATTGGGAACCGGCGCAGTGCAGAGAAGCAGCGGGGCTAAGACATCATTGCTGCATCCGACGCTGGAAAGTAGCAGATTTTCGTTAAAGGGAGATTCCAGAGTGCGGGCGTAGGAAATGCGGACGATCGTGTTGGTTTTCTTGACGTTGTAAGCCGCTCCAACACGAGGTTCGAGTTGCTGCCCGATGGTAATCCCGTTGTAGCGATCTCCGCGTAAGCCGAGGTTCAAAGACCACTTTCCTATTGTGATGTTGTCGCGCACGTACAGGGCGAGTTCCTTGATGTCGGTGTGGGCATTGAAGATGTACGGGACTCCGCCACGACTCAAGTCGTACGGGGCCAGGATCGTACTGTACAAAGGGTAAAGAGCGGAAGGGTAACCTGTGGCGTTCGGAGGGGCGTCAGCGGGTACCGGTGCGTTGGCGGGTGCATTCGGGTTGGAAGCAATGTTCGCCTGCAACCGGCCGGTCAAGCCCCGGCAATCCGCCGGAGTAAGTCCCGGCACCGCGACCCATGGATAGGGGTTCACCGAAGTCGTCGGATAGATGTCCGTTATGCAAGGCGCATTGTAGGTTGGATCGACGATCCCGACAGAGTCGTCCTCATTGAGAAATGTTTGTGTGTAGGTAGCTCCTGCCTTGATCTGGTGAATCCCTTTCACGTAGGAAAGATCGGTCCGCAGCCCCGCGTTGGTGAGCGTGCGGGACTGACCCACGGACTGCCTCTGTAGACTCGGTGGCCCGAGGTCCGCGAACGGATCGCTGCTGGGGTAGTAGTTGTAATCGTCGCGGCGCACGAATGCGCCCAAGGTATATACGGCGTTCGCATTTAGCACATGCGTCCACGAGGGCGCGATGTTGAAGCTTCCGATCTTCGAGCGCTGGTCCGTGTGCCCAACGACATTTCCGTCCGGGCCTATGCCGTTCAGGGCCATTTGCGGCTCGATCCCATACAGCCCACTCCAGGGCGTCGCGTTTTCGGCGTCGAGATTATTCGGCGTCTGGAACCAACTCCGGCTGTAGCCCAAGTTCAGGTGAATCGAGTCGACGGTGGTGAGTTGATAGTCCACGCGGTCGAACAGGTTCTGTTCGTTGCCCTTGTCGTGAGATACCTCGAATTCAGGCGGATCGAGGAAGCGGCCAGTGTTCAAACCGTTTGCCGAGATGAAGTTCCCCCAGTTCTTGCCCCCGTACGCCGCCTCGGCTTCCACGTTCGATGTTCCAAATGAACCATACGAGACGGTCACGCTGCCGTGAGGTGTGGTTACACCCTGTCCTGAGCGCGTGGTCGCAACAATCACCACGCTGGTCTTGCCTCCGTATTCCGCCGGCGGTGCGCCCGAGATCACTTCCATGTTCTCGATCGCATCGACCGGGAGCTGGTTGGAAAACACTTTGCTTTGCTGATCGGTAATCGGCTGGCCGTCGATGCTGAACGAATTCGAGGCGTGGTCGCCGATCCCATGGAAGAGGCCATTGGAATCGGCAGCGATTCCGGGGGTAGAGAGAGTAACCAGCGAACTCAGTCCCGATGTCGTGCTCTCCAGGGGAAGCTTGTCGAACAAGTTCTTGTCGATATCGGAGTGGAAGGTCGGATCGTTCTCCAGCAAATCGGCTCCCTGCGCCTCCACTGTCACCGAAGTGATGGATCCTGACACTTGCAGACTGACTTTGAGGCTGACCGGCACGATAGACCGGACGTCCACATCCTGCGCATTGGAAGCGAATCCGGTCGCGGCCACGGTCATGTGATACGGATTGAACGGAATATTAGGGAGGCTAAAACTCCCGGACTTGTCCGTGGTAGTTGAGCGGTCGAAGTGACTCACTGGGTTGTGGATTTCAACGGTCGCATCAGGCACGACCGCGCCTGTAGGGTCCAGCACGGTGCCGTTGATAGATCCGGAATTGCTGCTCGACTGCGCGTAAGCCTGAACGCCCAGCGCTAAAAGGAAAACCACCACAAAAGTCGCACGAAGCGACTTCTTGTAAGAAGCCAGCATGATTCCTCCATAGAATTTGGTCGAAAAGATCAAAGGAAAGTTCGTCAAAACGAACCGCGCCTGTACAGGGCTGAAATTTGATCTTTAAACGCAAGGAGGGGGGCGGACACAAAGAACAAAAACCGTCAGGCGTTGCTTGGCAGAAACTGGCTCCGGCCGAAAGCTGGAGAGAGAAACGAACATCACCATTGGCAGGGTCGTCGCGGTTTGCGGAGAAGCTGAATGCGCTGCGATACACACGGTACAGGTCGACTCGGTATCGCTCGAATGTTGATGCGCGGCGAATGCTAATGCCGACCAGAAGGTCAGCAACACGCATACACACGCTATCCGCTTCGATATCGACCGCATGAACGCTACCCCATGGAAGCTTTCGTTTGAATCTATATTATAAAGGGAAACGAACGCAATGAACGATTACCTGGCCGGATCTATCCAACTAACTTTGCCCAGCCAACTCTTACTAGAATTTGGGGGCCCGGTCACAGTCGGCGGTCTGCGCCTCCATGTCGATTTCTGGCAACGCAGAAGAAGCAGCCTATTTCAGATATGCGCGCACCAGCCCGATCAGATCTTCGGTCAATTCTTCGTTCGATTCCTTCCCGCGGTCCGGATGCGTAATGTGCAACCGAATGTGGTCTTCCAGGATTTCCGCCATTAGGCTGTTGATGCCACCCCGAATCGCTGCCAAGAGCATTAAGATGTCTGCACACTCGTCCCCGTCCGTCACAGAATGCTCGACCGCGGTAATTTGCCCCGCGAGGCGTTTGATGCGAGAAAGCAGCTTCTGTTTTTCCTTCGAGATTTCCGGAAGTTTGTCTTTCATAGGAGTTTGGGACTTGCCCTTGCGCTAGTCTCTTGACAGTATCCCTAGGGGGGGAGGATAAGAGATTTTGAATGGGAAAGCCAAGCTGTCTAGCGGAATGCCACGCTCAACATCGGATGATATCGCTAACAATGCCGCAAGAATTCGACGACATCCTTATCAAGGTGCGTTTCTCATTTCCGATTGATTCGGATGCGATGAACGTATCCAACCAGACGCACGGCTGCGAAACAATTGGACGATAGTACCGATCCATACTTTCGTATCATCCGGCGCGACGAATGCCTTCGTCTGAAAGATCCGTCGCCACGTGAGACACCCTGATGTTAATTTCGGCGAACCGATACGAACGTCTAATTGCGCACTCGCCGGGAGCGGCGCATCCTCGTGTTATAGAGTGCTGCCAAGAAAGGACCGCCATGGAGAACGAACTCAGCCGTGGTCAATGCGGTGCCCGCGTTGACGCGGACAGCACTCCCTTCGCGGCGTGGGAACAAGGGAGCTTTGCAAGGAGCGCGACGATGGTCGCGACAGCGAGCCTGATCGAAAACTGGATCGATGGGTAGTCGATCGCGGTCACGACTCTACCAACCACAAACTTATCCATCGCAAGAGAAAAGGAGAAAAGCAATGCCATACATTACAGTCGGAAAAGAAAATTCGGGAAACATTGAGCTTTACTATGAGGACCATGGCTCGGGCCAACCGGTTGTTCTGATCCACGGATACCCATTGAGCGGTGCTTCTTGGGAGAAGCAAGTCCCCGCCCTCCTCAATGCGGGTTATAGGGTCATCACCTATGACCGCAGAGGCTTCGGCAAGTCCAGCCAGCCGACCGCAGGCTGCAACTACGACACGTTCGCAGAGGACCTTCACAAGCTGGTCACCCACCTCAAGCTGCACGATTTCACATTAGTCGGCTTTTCGATGGGCGGAGGCGAGGTGGCACGCTACATCGGAAAATACGGCTCCAAGGGCGTCAGCAAAGCCGTGATTATCTCCGGTGTGCCACCGTACCTGCTCAAGACCGGCGACAATCCCGAAGGCGTGGATGCCAGTGTATTTGCCGGGATCGAGAAAGCCGTGGCCGGCGACCGCTACGCGTTCTTCACCGGCTTCTTCCAGAATTTCTACAACACTGACCTGCTACTGGGTAAGCGTGTCAGTGCCAAATTCGCCATGGCCCGGCCGGCCGAAGGGCATGTTGTCACGAAGGATCTTGATCTCTTTGCCGTTCTCGACGATGGTGGTGAGCGCGCTGTGCGAGGACGTAGGCTTGACGGAGTCGTCTAATTCTATGTCGGAAAGCTTGGTGCGGCCGATGATGCGTTCCTGCGCTTCGGTGGAGAGCGCGTTCCATGCGCCGAGATCGTGAAGGTATTTCTGCACGATGACATAGCTGCCGCCGGCAAAGTCAGCGTCCTCGTCGCCCACTACTACGGCGTCGGCCGCCGCCGCGCCGCGGGGATTCTCCGTCCCATCGACGAAACCCATAAGATCTCGGTCGTCGAAGTAGCGAAAACCCTGCACTTCGTCCACCGGGGAAACAGCATTTCCGATGCGCGCCATAATCTGCGTGGCCAGTTCGAAAGACAGGTCCATCCGCTTGGCGCGGAGGTGGAATAGCAGGTCGCCCGGCGTGGAGA
>Ga0182024_10008987_pt1 | contig 20833 bp, 18 predicted proteins | sample P32metaG_FD_120480 | JGI IMG/M metagenome (GOLD analysis project Ga0182024, IMG submission 120480) | Permafrost microbial communities from Stordalen Mire, Sweden - P3-2 metaG (Illumina Assembly) | ecosystem: Environmental > Terrestrial > Soil > Wetlands > Permafrost | place: Sweden: Stordalen...
CTCGGCGCGATTTCGGTGCACCCTTCACCGAATTTGTGGATCCTCGAAATTCAGATCCGCCATCCGCACAAACCGTTCGGGGGGTTCTTCGAGGATTTGCTCCTCACCTCGACGCAGGATTGAAGACCGGCAGGATCGAGGAGAACCTTAATATGACGCTTTGTTTTTGAGACCGATGCGTCCCATTGGCGGAGCGAGCGCCGCCGGATTTGCGACCATCCGATCATTATGAAACAAGCGCTGCGTGAGATGACCGATTACTCGTCACCTCGTCAGCGTTCGTTAGGGCGTTGAACAAAAATTCCTTTCGGTGAGCCGCAGCAGCTCGCATTTTCTTCTGACGGGTTACCGGAGCACGTTGCGAAAAATGCTCCCGGCAATCTGGGCCGAGCGCCTTTACCTGACGGTGGTGCTGGACGCGTTCAGCCGAAGAATGTGAGATCGGCGATGCAAACTCATCTGCTCACCGAACTGGTGCTGGCGAAACTCAGAAGGGGAATTGGGCAACGCCGCCCCGGGGCGTGATTCACCATCCCGAGCGGGGTTCCAGTACACCGCACTGGCCTATGGCAAACGCTGCGACGAGGCCGTCGATGGGCTCGCTGGGCGACTGTTTCGACAACGCTAAGTTCTTTCGCCACCCTGGAAATGCGAACTGCTCGACTGCACCAGCTTCAAAACCCAGGCCCACGCACGCAGCGGCACAACTCGAGGCACTCTCCCTGACCAACTCTGTGATATTGGACTTCAAAGGACCGTAGCCCGTGACATGCGATATAGTTTAGTATATCGAATGAAACTGAGCATTTCCGGAACCGTTCGCGGCGCCAGGTCTGGCCGAGCGCAGCACGTTATGCATCAAGGGCTGCAGCCGCAAAGGCGAGATCTCCGCTAACGAACCGTTCTTACAACAAGGAGCTCAAAAGGACGGAACCAAATGAACGCAGCAGTCCGTATCGACCCTGAGACAGGCCTGAAAGTCTTCAACACACGCGCCGCCAAGGCGTCCGAAAAGATCGCCGGCAAGGGCTATTCCGTCGTCACCGATCAGAAGTTGACGGAACTGCCCAAAATGCCTGAAGGCGCGACCTTCAACGCGGAAGAGCAAGCCAAATACCGCGCTTTCAAGGAAGCACGCCGCGGCGCCGCCGACTACATGGCAATGGAAGGCGAGTTCAAGAAATATCTGGACGACGTCTATTCCGAGCCGCCAATTCCGCGTGAAGCGCTGAACGATGAGTGCGAGATTCTGGTGCTTGGCGCTGGTTTCGGCGGACTTTTGCTATGGCAAAAGCTGAGCCAGGCCGGCTTCACCGACGTGCGTTTCTGCGAAAAGGGCGGCGACGTTGGCGGCACCTGGTACTGGAACCGCTATCCTGGCATCGCCTGCGATGTCGAATCCTACAGCTACCTGCCGTTGCTGGAAGAGACGGGTTACATCCCGTCGATGAAATTCGCCTCGGGCTTCGAGATCCTGGAGCACTGCCAGAGAATGGCGCAGAAGTTCGGGTTCTACGACCATTGCCTGTTTCACACGACGGTCGAAGCGACGACCTGGGACGAGGCCTCCGGCCGCTGGATCGTCGAGACCGATCGCGGCGACAAGATGCGTGCGCGCTTCGTGATCCTGGCCAACGGCATCCTGACGACGCCGAAGCTGGCGCGCATCGAGGGCATGGAGAAGTTCCAGGGCGAGTCCTTCCACACCTCGCGCTGGGACTACAACATCGACCTGCGCGGTAAGCGGGTCGGCATCATCGGCACCGGCGCGACGTCCGTACAAGCGGTGCCGGAGCTCGCCAAGGTTGTCGGGCAGCTCTACGTCTTCCAGCGCACGCCGTCCTCGATCGACGTGCGCGACCAGCGCGCGACGACCGACGAAGAGCGTGAAGCCTGGACCAAAGAGCCTGGATGGGCTAAGGCGAGGCGCGCGCGCTTCGCGAAGATCTCGGAAGTGCGCGCCGCCGTCCTCGCCAACGACGACTACCTGGCGGGCAAGATCCAGGATTTCAAGGAGCGCAAAAAACACGACCGCGAGCTGACCCCGGAGGAGCTGATGCAGAAGCAGCTCGATTCCAGCTTCCGCCTCATGGAGCAGGTCCGGGCGCGGGTGGACGCGATCGTGAAGGACCCGAAGACCGCGGCGGCGCTGAAGCCGTACTACCCGTATGGCTGCAAGCGGCCGACCTTCCACGACGAATACCTGCCCACGTTCAACCTGCCGCAAGTCCATTTGGTAGACACCGCGCCGCGCGGCGTGAGCGAAATCAATGAGCGCGGCGTGGTCCATGAGGGGGTCGAATATCCGCTCGACGTGCTGATTTATGCGACGGGGTTCCAGTGGATGGGTACCTCCACCTTCAATAGGATCAGCGGCCGTGGCGGCCGTACCCTGAAGGAGAAGTGGGAGTCCGAGGGGACCAGAACTTTCCTCGGCCTGCATAGCCGCGGCTTCCCCAACCTGTTCATCGTCACCGGTCCGCAGGGCGGGGGCGGCAGCTTCAACTTCACCGACGTCATCTACGCGCACGCTGACTATCTCGTCTGGATGCTCCAGACCATGCGTGAGCGCGGCGCGCGCATTGTCGATGTCCGCAAGGCGCCGGAAGATGCGTACGCGGAGCATTGCCGCGACGTCGATATCGCGACTGCGCCGCTGCGCGATTGCATCTCCTACTATAACGGTGAAGGCAACGCGGCACCGGGCAGCCTGGCCTATTACGGGGGCCGCCGCTGGGATAAGTACCGCGTCGAAGCGCAGTCGACGCTAGAGCCCTATGTGTTCGACGCAGATCCGGCTGTTTCAGTTGCGGCCAAATGAGAACGCACTTGGCACACTCTCGGTGGCTGACTGTGTATTCCGTGGGCGGTTCACTCCAGACCCGGGTCTGGAGTGAACCGCCGGCTACGAAGAAAGTGAATCAAATGGCCAGTGGCACTTGGCGGCACCTGAACTGCGGGATCAGATGAAAACTAATCCCTGCGCCGTGCACATCCCACGTCATGTTCTTTCGTCGCGGCTTGCCGGGTTCGATGTAGTGCTATGCGAGTCCGTCCGGCGGCCCAGCGCCGCACCCGCTGGTTAACTCGGTTCCATTGTCGCTAACTAGCTCCTGGGGCACCGCGCGTTCGGTAACCAGCCGCTCCAGTTCGCGCACCACTCCTCCCTCGCTTGGCGAGGTATCGATCACGGTCGCCAGGCATCCGCGGCTGAAGTCGTCCACTACGTCACAGGATTCGAAAGCGGCGCCCATCAATCAGAGTGTCGGAGACGAAGTCAAGTGTCAGCGTTGGTTGGGTACTGGCTTAGTCTTTAATTAGGCCAGTACCCTTCGTTGATCGCGCGTGGCACCAGTATAGGGGTTCGTGTTCCCAACGCACGTTTCCGCCGGCGACGTCTGCGCACCATGGAGCTTCTCTTCGCGGATAGCCGCTAGGGAAGCTCTGCACAAGTTTCCTTCGTTTCGCGCCGCGCCGACTCTCTCGAGGAGAGTATGCTGTTTAAGATGTAGGTGCTGCGGGAACGACGGGCCACGATAAGGGAGCCGAAGATCTGCAAAGTCTTTTTTACAAAACAAACTACATTTCCCCTAGCACTTTCCTACACTTTCCCGATTTGGAGGCCTGCAAACCACCAACTTTGAGCGTCGCCAGGCACCTCTCCGAGCCGATCAAACGCTGGGTTTCTGACGCGAGGGATTCCGAGGCCCCTCGCACCGACCATGTCCCACCCCTCAATCTCCGGTCGCGAAGGTTTGTCCGCGCGTATAGCATGAGCAGCGTGCATCTTCCTGTGAACCCGCCGATCTTGCCGATGCTCTCCAAGCGAACTGGCCAGCTACCAGCGGGCCGAACGTGGATCTTCGAACCGAAATGGGATGGGTTTCGCGCGTTGATTTTCCGCGACAGAGACGAGATCTTGATCCAAAGCCGCGACGAAAAATCGCTGAACCGCTATTTCCCCGAATTGCTCGAGCCCCTTCGAGCGCAACTGGCTACTCGCTGCGTACTTGACGGGGAAATCGTTGTCGCAAAGAATGGTGGGCTCGACTTCGAGGCCCTACAGCTACGTATTCATCCGGCTGCATCGCGTGTTAGGCTTCTGTCCCAAGAAAGCCCGGCGTCCATCGTGTTCTTTGACCTGCTTAGCGAGGGCGCCCGGGATTTGCGGGGCGAGCCGTTCCAAATTCGACGTCAGGAACTGGAATCGATACTTTCATCAGCGGCGCCGCCGATCCATTTGACTCCGGCCACCTACGATTCGAGCGTCGCGTCAGATTGGTTTAACCGCTTTGAAGGCGCGGGTCTTGACGGGGTGATGGCCAAGCCGATTTCAGGCCACTACGAGTCTGATAAGCGGGTGATGCTCAAGGTCAAGCACGAGCGCGATTGCGATTGCGTCGTTGCCGGCTTTCGATGGCATAAGAATGGCGCGCGCACGGCGGTCGGCTCACTGCTGCTCGGGCTTTTCGATGATTCGGGCGCGTTACAACACGTTGGCGTTTGTGCGAGCTTCACGCAGAAGAAGCGTCGGGAACTCGTAGAAGACCTCGCGCCTTATCGCCGAGACGCACTCTCCAATCACCCGTGGAAGCTCTGGGCGCAGCATGGATCCGCGATCGGTGAAGCCGGGCATCGAATGCCAGGAGGCCAGAGCCGCTGGAGCCATGGCAAGGACTTATCGTGGGAGCCATTGTGACCCGAACTGGTGGTCGAGGTCGCTTATGAGCACATGCAGGGCTCTCGGTTCCGTCACACGGCGCAGTTTCGAAGATGGCGGATCGACAAAAAACCGGGCGACTGCACCTATGCCCAGCTCGAAGTAGTTCTGCCGCAGGAGTTGATGGCGATTTTTGCCCCCGGTCATTGAATCGGACGAGACGTACTCACGCATCATCCTTAGGAGCGCGCCTCGTACGCCATTCACGTATTGGATCGTCATCAGGGTCGGGAGTCTCTTGCGGCGGCCGTGAAGCTTCGGGCACATGGCGGAGGTTTATTCGGATGCGGGTCCATGTGGATGACCTGCCTCGCATGGAGTCGACCAGCACGTCGTCCACGGCGAGAAGTCTCGCTGCCTCGGCATGCTTGCTCTTCCACTTTTCAAGACCTAGCAGCGCGGCGTCTCTGTTGGAGGAGTTTGCCACCACCACAAGTGGCATGTTTATCCGTGGTCTCTTTGCAGTGGACTTGGCCCGCGAGGGGGCAACCCGCCGCGCTTCGCCTTCCATCTTGCGAAAGTGTGGTGGCCCATGGTGCGTCGCCGAAGCCTGCGGCCTCATCCTTTGCCGCAAGTTCGAGCAATTTTTCGAGGGAACCCGACGCATCGTCGATGCCTGCGTGCGGATCGCCGAATTCTGCGAACCGCTTCGGCATCGTGAGTACGGTAAAGTCGGCTGGCTCGCAGTCGCGAACCTCGTGCCAGTGAAGTGGCGCGGACACTCGGGCGTCGGGGAGCGGGCGCACAGAATACGCAGAGCATGTCGTCCGATCCTTCGCGTTCTGGTTGTAATCGAGGAATACGCCGTGGCGCTCCTCTTTCCACCATTTCGAGGTGGCCAAGGCGGGCGCGCGCCGCTCGACGGCACGCGATAGGGCAAGCGCTGCGCGGCGGATCCTCGAATGTCCACCGCGGATGAATCCGCACATTCACGTGCATTCCTCGTGAACCACTGGTTTTGGGCCAGCCGCGAAGTCCCATCTCCTCCAGAAGCGACTTCACCTCAAGGGCGACGGTGCGCACGTCCGTCCAACTGACGCCAGGTCCGGAATCGAGATCGACCCTCAACTCGTCCGGATGATCGAGATCTTCTGAGCGCACAGGATGCGGGTGCAACTCGATGCATCCCAGGTTGACGATCCAAGCGAGTCCCGCCGGATTATCGATGACGATCTCTTCCGCTGTGAGGTGCTGAAGATTCTCAAGGCACGCCCATTCGCGCTCAACGTTCCGCGGATGATGGCCAACGCGCAAGGTATCTTCCCTGATCGTAGCAAACTGAGCGATGCGCTCTTTACTAAGATCAATATAGATCCGAGGCTACGAGAAATCGCGATTCTGCGCACGGCGAAGGATTGCCGGTCGATATATGAATGGACTCAGCATGTTCCCGCAGCGAAGCATGTCGGGGTTACCGACGAGCAGATTGCGGCGATAGAAAAATGGTCTGAGGCCGATTGCTTCAACGAGCTTGAGCGTTTGGTGCTGCGTTTGACGGATGAGGTCAATTCCGACGTTAAGGACAGCCGCGAAACGGTCAAGGCCTTAAATCGATACCTGAGCCCGGGTCAAATAGTCTAGTTGCTCATTATAATCGGCCACTGGCGTCAGACCGCGAGTGTCCTCGAAACGCTTGAAGTCGATCTCGAGGACTTCGCCGGAACAGTGAATATACTCGAGGATTCATCGCGGCAGGCAAAGCAGGGTTGATCATCGATACTACTATCGCGGGAGCCTCGTTCCTCTAACGGAGGCGGCCCTGAAGGATCTGGATTTCTATCACAAAAGGCGGCGAAGAACTGGTGGCGCGTTATCTGGCGGAAGCGCCGGCACCTCCGCCGCAGTTGCAAATCGGTCGCGTGGATCATCTGGCGCTCATTTGCTCCGACTTTGAAACGGCTATTCAGGTTTCATAATGAGATTATTGGGATGCGTCTTACGCGAATCGTGTTTGTCAGCTTGGCCGAAGCGCGTGAGAACGCGGAGTCGTCGCGCGGTACGATCAAACCGGTAATAGAAGCGTCCTGCCCTTCCCTTGACTCCTCTCTTTGGTGCGCAGTGCTCACATGCGTTTGTATTCCAACGTTGGCCGTTATTCACCCGCTAACATTTTCGAGCCTGCGGCCTGATGCCGAAAGCACTGGCGTTTTCGCGCATAAGCAGGGACATATCTGACAACTATCAGCTAGACCTAGCCCAGCCGTGCCTCCTGGCTACCTAACCATATCCGATCAGCGGAACCCGCTCGCACCAGGTGTGCTCTTTCGCAGTCGGTAAGGGGATAGGCGCACTGATGTCTGACGAATAACCGGCGGGCGACGACTAAGCCGTGGCCCATGAGCGAGCCAACCAGTAAGCGACTCGCGTAGGGCGCCCGGATGGATGCCTAATGTTTCGCACACGCTGTTGAAAGCAAATAAATGTTCGTCGGTCGTATTACGTACCCATTCAGCGGCTTCATCGGCCGCCTTGCATTGGGCGGCACTTGGCTCATTGGACGCACCGCTGCGCAAGCAATCCAAGGCATCTCCCAGCACGGCCAACATCAACCGTTTGAGCGGAGCGTTATCATCTTGTCCCGTTCTACTGTCGTAATACTGGGACCTTGCAATTGCATCTCCCTTGCTCAGCTTTTCGATTACGTCCATCTGGTTACCTGTCTACATCCCGCACCATCGGAAATTCCCGATTACCTGCTAGAGCGCTCGCCTTTGGAATACAACACTTAATCAATCGCGTCAGTGAATTATACTCACGTCAGCGAATTACGCAAGATGCTCGCGATCGATCAACCTCGCGTTACACGATTTTTCCTTTTCATTGAAGCACGCCATTCGCGATCGGATCGGAACCGGCATATAAGCGACGAACTCCGATGAATGCAGACGCCAACTCTCACAAGGAGACTTCCTATGACTGAACAATTGAGAACGCCGCCCGTGGCCCGCGGTGCTGGGAGTCGGACCGGGATTGGCCGCAGCCCCCCGCGCGGCGATTCGCGAAGGATTACGCGGTCGCGATGAGCGCGCGTAGCGCCGATTACTTGAAATCGTTAGGGAAGCTCTGCACAAGTCGGGCGCGCCGATTAAGAATGTAATTTATACGCACCTCGCAGACTCGTTCGATCGGCTCGGAGGGGTGCCCGGCGACGCTCAAAGTTGGTGGTTTGCAGGCCTCCAAAACGGGAAAGTGTAGGAAAGTGCTAGGGAAAATGTAGTTTGTTTTGTAAAAAAGACTTTGCAGCTCTTCGGCCCCCTTATCGTGGCCCGTCGTTCCCGCAGCACATACATCTTAAATAGCATACTCGCTTCGAGCGAGTCGGCGCGGCGCGAAACGAAGGAAGCTTGTGCAGAGCTTCCTTAGGGGAAGAGATCAGTGCTTCAGGCGGACGCTCGCTCGAGGGCACCAGCTGACGTAAGCGACCGAACGAAGGTTGCCGCCGCCTTCAAATCGATTCGCGAAGGTCTCGGCGCACCTGATGTACTTATCTATAAAGCCGGCGCCGGCCCTTTTGGCTGCCTGAGTGAGATTTCTGCCGAGGAATATGAATTATTCGTGGCGGGTCAATGCTTTGGGGGCTTTCTTGAATGCGAAAGAGGTGGTTCCCGATATGATCGCGCGCGGCCATGGCGTGATTCTCTTCACCGGCGCTACCGCTGGTATCAAAGCGGGGCATGATCGGCCGCGTTCGGCCGGCTAAGTTCGCGATGCGCGGGCTTGCTCAATCGCTGGCGCATGACCTCGGTCCCAAGGGAATCCATGTCACATGGGTCAACGTCGATAGAATTATCGACATCCGGCGTACCCGCGAGCACCTGACTCAACTAAAGGACGAAGACTTGTTGAAACCCGACGCCATCGCGGAAACCTATTGGCACGTTGCTCATCAGGATCGCAGCGTCTGGGCACAGGAGCTTTGAGGTTCGCCCCTTCAAGTAGAAATTCTGATTCCACCAGGGTCACGGACGTGCTGGCTCTTAGCGCGCCGTCGTTCGCGATAAAAGCTGAGGGTGCGGTATCGCCGCGCGTTGGTGGAACTGTTTGGCGCGCTCATCGGAGATTTCGGAAATGTTCGAAGACGAAACCGTCGCATCGCAGCCGCTCAGTTCACCACCAGTATAATTTTGGGGCGGGTTGGCGTTCCCCGCCCCGGCTGCTCGCCTAGAGCTTGACGTAAACCGACTTTATCTGCGTGAACAGATCGATCACGTGCCGGCTACCCTCGCGGCCAAAGCCCGATTGCTTATATCCGCCAAACGGCATCGCAGTGTCCGTGACGCCATAGCAGTTCACCCAAACGGTTCCCGCCTTGAGCGCGCGTGCAACCTTATGCGCGCGGCTGATGTCACGCGTCCACACGGCCGCCGCGAGGCCATAGGTGGTGTCGTTGCCTTGAAAGATCGCGTCATTTTCGTCCTTGAACGAAATCGCCGCGGCGACCGGACCGAAGATCTCCTCACGAGCGATCTTCATGTCGTTCTTTACGTCGGCGAAAATGGTTGGCTTGATGAAGTAGCCTTTTCCTTCGCTTACCGCTCCGCCGGTCGTGACTCTGGCCCCCTCGCGCTTGCCGGCCTCAAGGTAGCCACCCACTCGCTCGAACTGTCCCTGTGAGACCACAGGACCTAGCCTGGTTTTCGGGTCGAGTGGATTGCCGGGATTCATTCCCTCGCTCAGTTTGGTGAGCTCCGAAACGAAATCGTTATAGATCTCGTGTTGCACGAATATGCGTGTGCCGGCCGCGCAAACCTGCCCGGAGTTGAAGAACACTCCATTCATCGCCTGGCGCGCCGCGACCTGGAGATCGGTATCGGGAAAGATGATGTTGGGTGACTTGCCGCCCAGCTCTAACGACACTCGCTTCAGATTTCCGGCCGACGCCTGCAGGATTAGTTTGCCCACTTCGGTCGAACCCGTGAATGCAATCTTGTCAACGTCAGGATGTTCGACGATCGAGCTACCGGCGCCCGGGCCGAAACCCGTGATGATGTTAACGACGCCCTCAGGTATCCCGACTTCCTGAATCAGCTCGCCGAGGCGCACTGCTGTAAGTGGTGTTTGCTCTGCCGGCTTCAGGATTACCGTGTTGCCGCATGCGAGCGCCGGAGCGATCTTGGTAATCGCCATCATCAACGGAAAATTCCATGGGACGATCAGACCGCACACGCCTATCGGTTCGCGCAAGGTGTAATTGAACGTCCCGGGATCCGATGGATTCGTCTCGCCGTAGATTTTTGTTGGCCAGCCCGCGAAATATCGCAGAACCCCTGCCGCACCTGCGATATCAATCGTTCGCGCCTGCGCTAAGGGTTTGCCGTTATCTAAACTTTCGAGCTCCGCCAACTCGTCTGCGTGTTGATCGATCACATCAGCCAGCTTGAGCAGATAACGCGTTCGCTGATGAGGCCCCATGGTTGCCCACTTGCCCTCCTCGAACGCCTTACGAGCGGCTTTCACTGCCTCGTCCACATCAGCTTTGTCGCCTTCAGCGACCAGCGCCAGGACTTCTTCGTTGGCCGGATTGATGGTCTCGAAAGTCTTTCCCGATTTCGGTGACACCCACTTGCCGCCGATCAAGAGCTTGGTCGGCGAGCGCCTCAGGAAATCCAGTCCGTCTGAAGACTTGGCGCCCTCTGTAGCGCGTTCGAATGATGGAACTGCTGCTGCCATTTCTAACTCTCCCGATGAGATCTTTTGAGGGAAAAAAAGGAGCAGCTGTTCCAATTCGATAATGAAACAGCCGCTCCCAATAACGGTCGGAAATTAGAGCTTTACGTAAACCGATTTGACTTGGGTGTAGAGCTCGAGTGAGTGCCTGCCGAGCTCACGGCCGATGCCGGACTGCTTATAGCCACCGAAAGGTGAAATCGGATCGATGTTGTTGTAGCAGTTGACCCAAACCGTACCGGCCTTGAGCGCACGCGCTACCCTGTGGGCGCGGCTGATGTCATTAGTCCAAACGGCAGCAGCAAGACCATAGGTCGTATCGTTGCCCTGGAGCACGGCGTCGTTTTCGTCCTTGAACGGAATGACCGACGCGACTGGGCCGAAGATCTCCTCACGGGCGATCTTCATATTGTTCTTCACGTCGGTGAAAACAGTTGGATTGACGAAGTAGCCCTTGCCATCAGTTACGTCGTCGCCCGCCGTCACTTTGGCGCCTTCCTTCTTGCCGATTTCCAGATAGCCCTTGACCCGCTCGAATTGCTCCTTGGACACCAACGGTCCGACGGTCGTCTTGGGATCGAGCGGATCGCCCGATTTTACCCCGGCAGTGTAGCGGGTGAGCGCGTCGGCAAAGCGATCGTGGAAGTCCTCCTGCACGAACACGCGTGTGCCGGCGCAGCAGACCTGTCCCGATAGCATCGTAAATCCGAACACCGAATTGGGGACCGCGGTCTCGAGGTCCGCATCGGCGAAGATCACGTTGGGCGATTTACCGCCCAATTCGAGGGAGACGCGCTTCAGATTTCCAGCCGAGGCTTGCAGGATCAACTTGCCGACCTCGGTCGAACCTGTGAACGCCACCTTGTCGATATCCGGATGACTCGCGAGCGCGGCGCCTGCTGTCTCTCCAAAACCGGTAATTATATTGACGACGCCCTCAGGAATTCCGGCTTCGAGAATCAGCTCTCCGATGCGCAGCGCTGTCGCGGTGTCTGCTCCGCGGGCTTCAGGATCGACACGTTTCCGCACGCCAACGCCGGCGCGATCTTCCACGCTAACATCGCGATCGGTCCGTTCCACGGGATGATCTGCCCGCAAACACCCACCGGCTCGCGCAAGGTGTAATTGAAAAATGCCGGGTCGGACGGGTTGGTTTCGCCGTAGATCTTTGTGGACCATCCGGCATAGTAGCGGAACGTGTCCACCGCGCCGGCGACCATGCCGCGAGCGAGTGAGATCGCCATGCCATTGTTCAACGTCTCGAGCGTTGCCAACTCGTCGGCGTTTTGCTCGATCAGGTCGGCGATCTTGAGCAGATAGCGCGAACGCTGATGCGGTCCGATCTTGGACCACTTGCCTTCTTCGTAAGCCTTGCGCGCAACCTTCACCGCCTCATCAACATCGGCCTTGTCGCCCTCGGCCGCGAGCGCTAGAACTTCCTCGTTGGCCGGATTGATCGTCTCGAAGGTCTTGCCCGACTTGGCGGGCACCCATTTGCCGCCGATGAGTAGCTGCTTGGGCTTCCTTAGAAACCCCAACACCGCGCTCGAAGTGACTCCGTGAGCCGCCTTTTCAAGTGATGGAACTGCTGCCATTTTCTACGTCCTCCAGATAACTCGGGCGAGGCGCCCGTATAGTTGACCAACACGCCGGCACTGCACCGACGACCTGCAACGTTCAGAGCCTGATGTATACGGACTTGATCTGCGTATAGAGATCGATCGAGTGTCTACCCAATTCGCGCCCGAAGCCCGACTGCTTATAACCTCCGAATGGCGAAATCGGATCGATAATGCCGTAACAGTTCACCCAGACCGATCCTGCTTTCAGCGCGCGTGCGACCTTATGGGCCCGGCTGATATCCCGCGTCCACACACCAGCGCCAAGCCCATAGGTAGTGTCGTTCCCTTGCAGCACGGCGTCGTTCTCGTCTTTGAAGGGAATCAACACCGCAACCGGCCCAAAGATCTCCTCCTGCGCTATCCTCATCCCATTTTTGGCGCCGGTATAAATCGTAGGCTTGACAAAGTAGCCCTTCGACTGAGGACCGCGTTCGCCACCGGCTTTCGCTTGCGCACCTTCATCGTGGGCAAGCTTCAGGTAGCCGAGCACGCGCTCATGTTGTTCGCTCGAAACCAATGGACCCATTGTCGTTGAAGGATCAAGCGGCAGTCCCAACTTTACTTCATTAGCTTTGGCAGAGATGAGCTCGGCGAACTCGTCGTAAATTCGTTCCTGCACGAACATCCGGGTTGCCGCACAACAGACTTGTCCCTGGTTGCGAAAGACTCCGGTCGCCGAGAGTGCAACCGCTTGTTCCATTTCGGCATCCGAAAAAATGACGTTGGGCGACTTGCCGCCCAGTTCCAGTTCCAGCGAGACGCGTTTGAGGTTACCGGCCGAGGCCTGAAGGATCAGCTTCCCAACCTCGGTTGAACCGGTGAAGGCGACCTTGTCGATATCCGGATGTGCGGCAATCGCAGCCCCTGCCGTCGGCCCGAATCCGGTTACGATATTAACGACGCCCTCGGGCACGCCCCCTCACAGATCAACTCTCCCAGGCGAATGGCAGGGAGCGGAGTCTGCTCAGCGGCCTTCAGGACCAGCGTGTTGCCGAAAGCCAGCGCCGGCGCCACCTTCCAGCTTATCGTTGCGAGCGGGCCATTCCATGGAATGATCTGTCCGCAAACTCCGATCGGCTCTCGCAACGTGTAATTGAAGAATCCGGGATCCGAAGGATTGGTCTCGCCGTAAAATTTCGTTGACCATCCGCCATAGTACCGGAAGGTATCGGCAGTTCGGCCCACCTCAATGATGGATTCCCCGATCGGCTTGCCGTTGTCTAGCGTGATCAGCTCGGCCAGCTCGTCCCCGTGTGCCTCTATTAGCTCGGCAATCTTGAATAAGTAACGCGCTCGCTGATGTGGTCCCATTGAGGACCATTTGCCCGCTTCGAAGGCCTTGCGCGCGGCCCTTACCGCTTCATCCACATCGGCCTTGTCACCTTCCGCAACCAGACCGAGAACTTCTTCATTTGCCGGATTGATGGTTTCGAAAGTCTTGCCTGAACGTGCCGCGATCCACTTGCCGCCGATCAGGAGTTTCTTGGGCGAACCTTTCAAAAACTCTCGGACGTGAGCGTTCGCTCCTGCCGCAGCGCTATCAATTGAAGGAACTGCTGCTGCCATTAACCCAACCCTCCTTTTCAATTTCCCGAGCTAAGAGTCGATTCGTGCTAACTCTTCGCCCATTCGTCCAGTGTCGTAGGCGCAGAGCTGAGCCACTTCGCGGGCAAAACGGCCCGAATTAAGCGCGTCCAACATCCGTCGCACGGGCACGGATTCCATCTCGGTCTCCGGGATCGCCAGGTCGTAGCGCTCCTCGCGTACGGGAATGAAGCCCAGCCCGTACGCTTCTGCCGCAACCCGAATCGTCACACCGGTATCCGCATCGCCATCGTGAATCGCCGCGGCCACCCCGAGATGTCCGGCAACTTCATCGCTATAACCCGCAATACGCTTCGAGTTCAGGCCCGCATTCGCCAGCGCCTCATCCAGTACCTGACGCGCCCCTGATCCACGTTCACGATTGACGATGCGCAGATCCGAACGCGCTAAATCGGAGAACTCGCTAATTCCGCGAGGATTACATTCGGCCATTGCCAGCCCGACCTCCCAGCGCGCGAAGTTAATCAGACATATTCGGCGGCGTCCTACGGCGCTGCGGACTGGCGCCAAGTTGTAGTCTCCACTCTTGGGGTCGCGCAGATGCACTCCAGCCGCATGCACCGACTCGTCGGCGAGTGCGGCCAATGCCCTGCCACTGGAACAAGGAAGCGCGACAGCATTTACCTGAGAGCCCGTCCGCGCCATCCAAGCGATCAGCATCGAGACCGCCGGATCGCAGCCGGCGAGGACAAGGGTTGAATCAATCTCGTCGTCGAGCAACCTCGTCGAAATATGCGCTCGCCGTCCAGAGGTCTTCACGCGTACGCCACTAGAGACCGGCAACGTCAGATGAGCCGTAGGCTCTGCGACCGCGACTATCTTCCCGCCGATTCGGGCCAGCACAACGCGCGCGCGATCGGTCGTAATCGACGGGGACTTCTTCCAGCACGCATCGACGCGCTGCTCGTAGTCCTCATCCGCATCTCCAAAGATTTCTTCGACCGTCGTGCCAATCGCTCGCGCCAGCTTCACGGCTATCGCCACGTTCGGCAAATAGACGCCCGCTTCGATCGCCGCGACCGCCTGTCTTGAGATATGGGCGCGCTCCGCGAGCTCTGCCTGCGTGAAGCCGCGCAAAACCCTTGTCTGGCGGATCGTCCCACTGATTTTCGTCTCTGCCATTGTACGGCAAAATCGCTCGAATCATGGCACAGTTAGGAACGGTTCGTAAAGCCAATGGAGTGAACGAGACATGAATGTCTCGCCTCGAAGGACTAAATCAGACAGAAACGTTTGAACCAAGCGACTCAAGCTGGCGTTGCGAACTGCTTTTTCCCGATGCGATGCTGAATCAGCGTAAATCCATTTTTCTTTATTGAAACAAGCAGTAACGGATGGAGAAATACTATGCATGAGCAAAACGGCGATCACAGTCAACGAGCAGCCCAGCGCCTTGCCAAAGCGATCGCGATTGCAAATGTTCCGGTGGTGTTGGTGCTCCTGGGGAATTCGTGTACAGACAAAGCTGACGATTACGGCAACTGCTAACTATAAAATGCCCAAAGAAATAAGCCTGGAGGCACAAAGACCCGAGCCTCGCTTCCTTAAAGTAGTGCGCCAGTCAAGGAATGATAAATCAGACATTGGAACTGAGACAGCAATGAGCAAAGAACTAAATGAGACCCGCGAGCTGCATGCTCTGGCGCCCGCGGGTGGGCAAATTGCCGCCGGACTGGAAGCCGTCGGCGTCTGCGTGGTCAGCCAGCTTCGCGCGGCAGATGACGCCGGTCATAATGGCATACTTCGGCATTCAGCCGGAATCGCGCGATCATGAACACGCGCGTCCCGAATGCAGGAGTTCTTCGCCGCTGCGGATGCTCTCCCGATACTGTCGAAGGTGCAGAGTACTGCGATTTGCAGAGCCTGAAGAGTGGGTCAACTCTAGGTCACGGGCATCACGAGGAGGTGTAAGTATGGCCTTTTCAATTGCTAGAAGTATTGGCGTCGATTATGGGCATAGGGTAATGACGCATGGCTCTAAGTGCAAATCTATTCATGGACACCGTGGCACCATAGAAGTGACATGCGGTGGCCTATCCCTCCACAAATCAGGCGAACAGTCTCAAATGATTATTGACTTTGGCTTTCTCAAAGAAGTCATGATGAGTGTTATTGATAGGTCGATCGATCACGGCTTCGTAGCTTGTATCGACGATAATGAATTATTGGCCCGTTTCGTCCCCGCGGATGCCAATCTTATCGAACCAATCGACTATATAAAGGCTTCTTTGGACGAGAAAGGATACTGGCTTTCTACTGAGAATCAGAAAATTAAATTGAACACTTTGTTAGATACGAAGCTATATGTTTTACCTCATATTCCCACCTCGGAGCGCCTTGCCGAGCATTTCTTTGAACGTCTTAGGACTCCAGTCCATGAACAAAGCAACGGTGTCGGTCAACTCATGAATCTAAGATTCTGGGAAACGCCAGCTTGTTATTCCGATTACCCTGGATTTTCTTGTAACGGTGAGGATGCCTATATCGCCGCGCTTAGGAGGTCGAAATAAAATGGCACCCGAGAAACATCATGAGGTAAAGCTGTGTCAGACAAATCCGAACCTGCTATATCGGAGTTTGGCGCCCATAACGGTTACAATCGCATGGAGACCCTTAAAGTTAAACTCAGAAATTACCTCGCGGGCCGTGAAGGACGCCGGAGCTCTGTCGGCGGCACGGGATTTCGAATGCGGCTTGCTACAAGTGGAAAGCGAAGTACGGCGGGGCTGGAGGGGCTGACTGAAAGTTCTGAACTGGATGTGAAAATCTCTGGGTTTCTTTTATCGCGGAAAAAGCTATGTCACTGTCCTTTAAACCTTCGGACGCCAATAGCACTAGCGAGGAACTAAAAGGGACTACGTAGAATAGTCGAGTCAGTTCCTCACACGAGGTCGAGCTGTTCAACCGGCCCTCTCCGGTCTTACGCCGTCTGATAAATGCTACTCTGTCAGGTAGCGCTGACGACGATCAAACGGTGAAAGTTCCCTCGCGCCTTACGTATGCATTTTTGTGCCAGCGCCGACACTCGTCAAGAAAGTCGACGGTCCTCCACCTTTCCCGCTGACTCTCCGACTTATCCCGTTTCCCGCTCTGCGACCTCGAATTCTCGATCACAATCCGGGAATTGAAGGGTGGTGGCCCGCGCGTGACAGGTGCGCGAACCACCATGCCCCATTCAATCACTTGTGAGATTCTTCGTGCCCTTTCTTGCCATGGTCAATGGCGGCATCGCCGTGCTCGCGAGCCTTCTTTGAATGCTCTTTGGCCTTGTCATGGTCGCCGGCTTCGTGATGTATCGCGGCGGCATGATGATTTTTCGCAGCCTCGTGATGCCGCTCCGCGGCATCCATATGATGCTTTGAAGCTGGATGTTTCACTGGCATGAGTATTCTCCTTTTGACGGAACCGAGATGAAGGCTTAAAGAGCCAGAACCGTGCCACCTGGTTAAATGAAAGAAGACCGGACGTCCTATCTCGGTTATTCGTGAATACGGTAACAATTGAGCAGCGGGTTCCCCATCAACCCATACTCAACGGCGATCGATCGATAACCCTCGAACTGCTTGCGAACACCGGGGCACACCTGCAATTGCTTAATCTGCCGGACGACGACTGTTCACGTAAAGGAGACCAGCCGGCCAGCGATCTCGCGCCGCAGCGCGTAATAGCCGACTGGGGGCAACGAGGACGAACGGGGTGCGCTCAACTTCATCACGGACAGGCGCGTTGCTGCGGCCCCTTAACGCAAGTTGGCGTAATCATCTCGCTCGCGCTTCCGCTTGAAACTAACCCGCCCCGACAATCCGACACCGTCATTCACCTGAGGATCAGACCGGTTTCCACGCGTATGAAGTCGGCCGATCCTTACACAGCCGACTATTTCGCCATCTAGCAGTACGGACATTGCCGTGACGCATCTCTACGCGACCCGGGGCCCTACGCTTTCGGCAAGAGCATCACGCCCTTTGAGATGAACGCCCATCTAGGACGTCCAGAATCGCAAGGTCTTCTCCTTCGACAATCTCGGCTTCTTCCGGTCGAAAACTGCGGGGGCAACACCCGCGCGATTCATTGTGCGCGGGCCGCAGGCAATTCAGATGATGCCATCGCGGCGCAATGCGTCAAGTTCGTCCGCGGAGATGCCAAGGCGTTGTAGGACCTCGGCGGTATGTTCGCCGAGGTCTGGGACGTGCGGCGGGATTTCATCGCCGCGCAGACCAGACATTTTGATGGCCGAACCGAGGACCTTGATGTCGTCGTGATCGCCGATGGTGCCGTTGCGGACAATATGGCGCGCGGGGAGTTCGGGGTCGGCGGCGACTTCGTCTATTTCACGCACGGGGGCGCATGGAATGTTGTTGGCGAGCAGAAGCGCGACGAGGTCGTCACGTTTTTGCGTGGAGGACCATTTACCAACCATGGCGTCGATCTGGTCAACCAATTTGAAGCGGCTCTGATGGTCCTTGTAGTCAGGGTGAGTGATCAATTCCTCGCGGGTCATCAGGCGCGCGAGTTGATGCCAGTTGGCCTCAGTGAGGCAGTAAATCCAAATTTCGCCGTCGGCACATGGATAGGTATTGCAGGGACATGTAGTGGGATGGCGGTTGCCGAGGCGGCGGATCTTGAAGCCATCCTGCACGACCCCGATGGCGCCGTTGATAGCGGGCATACAGATGTCGAGCATCGCGACCTCGACCTTGCGGCCGCGGCCGGTGCGCTCGCGTTCGAGGAGAGCGGCGAGGATGCCGGCGGCGAGATGCATCCCGGTGCTGGTGTCGATGAGAGCGGCGGTAACGCGCACGCCCGGACGGTCGCCGTAGCCAGTCATGCTGATGATGCCGGAGGCGGCCTGGATGGTGAAATCCATCGCACCGAGTTGCGCGAAGCGGCTGTCGTGACCGTAGCCCTTACTAGAGGCGTAAACGAGGCGGGGGAAGTTCGGCGCGAGGTCCTCGTAGCCGAGGCCGAGACGTTCGAGCGCGCCAGGGGCGTAGTTTTCAAGGATCACGTCTGAGTCAGCGAGCATACGGAAGAGGATGTCGCGGCCGCGCGGATCCTTGAGGTTGAGGGAGACGGACTTCTTACCGGTGTTGAGCATGAGGAAGCCATAGTTGGTGCCGTGTTTGGTGGGCGGGCGTTTACGCAGAAGTTCGCCGGTTCCGGGAGGTTCGATCTTGATGACTTCGGCGCCGAAATGGGCGAGTTGGAGGCCGCAGTACGGCCCCGCGTAGATTTGGGCGAGTTCGATGACGCGATAACCGAGAAGTGGCAGACTCATGCGAGTTCCTTATCAATCTGACCCTTTGTGATCTCTGCGGGGTGGAGAGCGGCTAAATGGGGGCCATACCTTCACCCTCTAGCGAGGAACCGCGGTTAAATGCGGTGGTACACGTTCAGCGACATGCGGGCGCTGGACCCCACGGGATCTCTCAGGAATTTCGTGTTTGAGCCAGCGGTCCAGATTAGTGAGCCAGTATAAATATGTCCTCGAATCGGATTGCGAACTGTGCCTTGCCAGCATGCCACGAGATCGCCGGATTTTTCCAGCGCGCTTGTATGTTGCGCAGCATATGCCAGATGAGTTTGGTAGCCGCCTCTGTCACTAGGGAAGTGGCCGGACACGCGCACTACCTTGCGGACCTGAGCGCAAGGCTCTCGACGGCATTAGTGGACGTGAGGATTTTTCCACAGATCGGGAGGAAGGCGAATAATGGAATCACCTGCTTCCGATTGTGCCGCCAGCTTTGCGCGGATGCAAAACAGCCATAAGTACCTAATTTTACACGTAAATCGTACGGATATTTATGGCAGGCAAATAGTGAATGCCCTTAAATCTCCGCCTACGGGTCCGGAGCCGAGGATACTCCAGCACACAGCACTACCTAGTATCAGCAGAACTTTTGAAGGGAGCAGCGTATTTGACAATTGAGGCGATTTGGATGTGAGCGACTTTGCGCTACGGCTCGCCCGGAAACGAAATCGGTTTGTCCGACCAGATGAAAGTAATCTCCGAAGCGGTAAGTTTGGTCACCCGACGCGCAAAATCGGCCAGCCGCCGGTGGCGATCACGAACTACCCTTTTGCAATGGCAACGCCTTGATTCCTGTTGGGAACGCTCGGCTTATTGGTCGCGATGGCCGCTAACTTTGTGGGTGCTCTATTCGCATAAGGAGTCGACTTCATAGGGCGTGAGGTTCGTATCGCCGCAGAATTGAGTATCGAGAGTCGAGCAGATCTTGCTGACGATCCATTCTTTATGTCGATGATCATTGGCGCTCTAGGTCAAGCCAACATAGAATGACGTAATGAAGACCGGTTTATTCTGTCGGTCGGGAAACTTCTTCGAGGCGATATAGTTGGATCGTATGTGTCGGCCGCGTCACAGGAGAATTTCATGCGTACGCGCATTATTCATCTCATCAATCCGAAAACGGATTCGCTTACGACCCGCCCGCTGTACTTGAATCGGGCGCTATACTCTCCGCTTGCAGGCTTACTCGCAGTCGCCGCATCCCTTCCACGCGACCAGTACGAAGTGGTGCTCACTGACGAGAACATCGAAACTATCGACTTTGCTTTGAAGGCGGATCTCGTCGGGATTTCTGCGATGACGAGTTACGTCAACCGCGGCTACGAAATCGCCGACCAATTCCGCGCCCGGGGCGTGCCGGTCGTCATGGGCGGCGTGCATCCGAGCTTCATGCCGCAGGAAGCGCTGAAGCATTGCGATGCTGTCGTTATCGGGGAAGTCGAACTCGTGATTGACAAGCTGCTCAATGATCTCAAACAGGGGTCGATGCACGGAACCTATAAATCGGAGACGCTGCATCCAATGGTCGGGATGCCGATGCCGCGTTACGATCTCTTGAAGAAGAACCGCTACGTAAACCGCACTTTCGTCCAGACTTCGCGCGGCTGCCATCAAGGCTGCACGTTCTGCGCCGAGCCGCTGATGAACGGTCTCAAGTTCCGTTATCGGCCGGTCGACGAGGTGATTCACGAGATGGAGAATTGCGGCGCACGCACCATCTCGATCAACGACGCCGATTTTTTCGGAACGTCGGAGCGTCCGAAGGAAGTGATGCGCGCGTTGAAGGGACGGGGCATCCAATGGCAGGCCGGCGTCACGTCCAAACTCGCGCAGGATGACCACATGCTCGAGCTCGCGGCGGAAAGCGGCTGCACGATGCTGAGCATCGGCTTTGAGTCAATTTCGCGC
>Ga0182024_10008988_pt1 | contig 20833 bp, 13 predicted proteins | sample P32metaG_FD_120480 | JGI IMG/M metagenome (GOLD analysis project Ga0182024, IMG submission 120480) | Permafrost microbial communities from Stordalen Mire, Sweden - P3-2 metaG (Illumina Assembly) | ecosystem: Environmental > Terrestrial > Soil > Wetlands > Permafrost | place: Sweden: Stordalen...
ACATGCCAGTCACGATCTTCTCTCAACACCGCTGATTAACTTCATTCTCCATTCTCCACTGGGCCGCGAAGGCGCCGGTCCGGCAATCGTGGTCTCATTTATGCTAGCCGCGATCGCCTGCGGATTTGCCGCAATGTGCTACGCAGAATTGGCAGCGATGATACCGGTGGCCGGGTCGGCATATACCTTTGCCCAGGCTGCTCTCGGCGAGTTCATTGCCTGGATCATCGGTTGGGATTTAACGCTCGAATATGCAGTTGGCAACACAGCCATCGCTGTCAGTTGGTCTGATTATTTTCTGCATTTCTATCACGGCTTGACCGGCTGGAAGTTGCCTTTGTGGATGACAACCGATACTGCCACCGCTCTGACTCGAGTGCAAAGCATGGCGACAAATCCGCAGCGTGAGTTTTATTCGAACATCGATCTGCCGACAATTTTCGGTCATCCGTTCGCCCTTAATCTGCCTGCTTTCCTGATTGTTGCGCTGGTCACCTGGGTCTTGATCATCGGCATTCAAGAAAGCGCAAGAGTCAATACTATTGCGGTTTTCGTCAAGGTTGTCGTTGTTTTGTTTTTCGTCGGCTACGGCATTCAATTCATTCATCCGAGCAACTGGGTTCCATTTGCGCCGAGCGGATTTGCCGGTATCATGGGCGGTGCAGCGATCGTCTTTTTCAGTTTCATCGGATTCGATGCCGTCAGTTCCACAGCGGAAGAAACTAAGAATCCTCAGCGAGATATGCCGATCGGCATGATCGGCAGCTTGATCATCTGCACAGTTCTTTATGCTGCAGTCTCACTGGTGCTCACCGGCATCCTGCCATATAAGAACTACATGGACGATGCGGCGCCCGTCGCATCCGCTCTCACGGCTGTCGGGCAGCCATGGGCGCACCTGGTGGTGACCATCGGCGCGCTGGCAGGCATGACTTCGGTGCTGCTCGTATTCCAGTTAGGGCAACCGAGAATTTTCATGGCCATGGCGCGCGACGGCTTATTGCCGCCAATTTTTGCGAAACTGCATCCAAAATACAGAACACCGATGGTGCCTACGATACTGACTGGCGTCGTCGTCGGGCTGACGGCCATGTTCGTGGACATCGGCGCTGCCGCGGAATTAACCAACATCGGCACGCTGGCAGCATTCATTATTGTCTGCGCCGGCGTTACTCTTTTGCGCAAGCACAAGCCCGATCAGCCGCGACCGTTTCGCTGCCCTTGGGTACCTGTTGTGCCCGCGCTCGGAATGATCAGCTGTTTCATTTTGATGCTCAGCTTGCCAATCATCACCTGGCTGCGATTCTTCGTCTGGATGGCGATCGGCGCCGTCATTTATTTTTCCTACGGCTACAAGCACGGCACCGGATCACCGGAGCCAGTGATGGAAGAGCTGATCCAGGACATCAACCCGAACAATTTAAAAACACCGCCAGCAAGCTAACCTGGGGGCGCGCATGCCAGGCGCAAGCTAAAGGAGGAAGCTTGCGCTTCCTCCTTAAGAACGGTGGCTGAGCCACTAACTTTCTTCGCGAGTGAGAAATCTACTTGATGGAGACTTCTTTGCTGCTGCGGAGACTTTCTTGCTTCTGGACGCGGGTCTTCAGGCCCGGGAGATGTCCTTCGATCGAGCCGGCCATTACTGGAATGCGCAGAGCTGATTCGACTTTCGGAATCGAGACGAACAGAATACCGCGGTCCATGCGGGCTTCGATTTGTTCGTGCAGAATTTCGGTTTCGAATTCAAATTCGCGAACCATGTAGCCAGCCGGGAGCTCTTTGCGCAGAACGGCTGCTCTTTCTTCGAAGAGAACAGGGGTGCGCTTCGCAACGACGGTCAAAGTGTTGTATTCGACTTTGAGTTCGACGTCATCGAGAACCACGCCCGGAAGAGCGATTTCGAGAACATACTGATCATCGAGTTCGAGGATGTCTGTTTCTGGTGTCGAGTACGACTTGTTGCAGGTCCATGGTGAATTCGATTCATAACCATGTTGGTCGAATTGATTTTCCAGGTTCTGGAAACGGTTGTTCATCGGGCGACGAAGACCAAATTGGTTATTGATTGTTCTGTTGTACAACATGCGGATTTCTCCTCCTGTGGAATCATCCTTTCTATTGGATCGTGTCCTCGCAATGAATCCAACCCAGCGGAGAGTCAAGTTCCGGTGCGGGTTTGAAGTTTGTTCGAGGACTTCCGTGTCACACATAGTACAAGGGAAATGGCTTCCTGTGCGGTTTTTCAGGTTTCATTCCCCTTTAGTCTTGGCCACCTGAAAGCCCGCTAATCGTCAAGGTTCCGGGATTTTAATCTTGGAGCAAGAATTACCAATCTCTCATGGAGAGCCGGTCTTGACTTTATAGCGGTCACATTAAACGGTCTTCGCACGCCAGGTATCCGCTTCTTGGCTACGCAATGCTAGGCTTCTTAAGGAAGATTTTTTAATGGTATATATGAAAGACATAGAAGATTAGGCAGCCGAGTCATCCTCATGAACCGGCTGCCTATGCGGCTTTGCACAGCAGAGCAGTGTCGAACCACGCCAGGAGAGATTCCACTACGTTCGCTGTGCTCACTTCGGTCGAAATGATAGCTCGTTGCCGGACCACACCGAACCCGATAGCAGGCGTGCGGAACCACATCGGCACGAACCGACAGCTGCGTCCCGGACCACACACCGTGCCGACAGCGACTCACGTGCCTGTGCATAGGGACGCACCGGATTCCCGCCTACATGGACTTAAGCGTGCGGGTCAGCACGTACCTGTCATCTCGACTGGAGCGAACGCAAGTGAGCGCAATGGAGAGATCTCTCATAACCAGGCAACGATTCGGGATCGAATCTGCGGATGCCCCGATTTTCAAAGAATCAATTCGATGATTGAAACGACATATAGAGGAATGATTCTAGCACCGCCACCAAGCACGATCGACACTGCAAAGCGGTTTGCAGCCGGAGTCTATCCTGACGCATTCTTATCTGGCAGATTGAGCCGGCACGGTTTGCGTGCGAGGCGCATCGACCGATGACTCTGTCGTCGCTTGATCAGGCTGAGCAGCAGCAGGCGCTGGCGTCGGTGCAGGCGATTGAGTGCTGGCTTGCATTGGTGCTGACGCCTGCGTTGGAGAAGGCGCCGGTGGGTGCGAGACGGCCGTGGCTTCGTCGTGAATGCCGGCAGGCTTGAGCGCGGTGCGAGCAGCCCCAGGCTGATCGACTTTGGCTGAGGTGTCGGCGTGCTTGAGCTTGGCCTTTTTCGTGCTGCTAGCCACATGTTTTGCCGACGGGCCATATTTGCTCAGCGCTTTCAGTTTGTCATTGACGCGTCCGAGCGCCGTCTGCAAATCGTCGACTCTTGCCTTGGCATCGTTGAAATCGTTGTGCGCTTGCTTGATATCATCTTGAGCAGTCTCAAGTTCGCGCCGGCTGATCACACCTTCCTGATATAGAGATTCAAACTGCTTGGCCCTGTCACCCTTATCGCCCAGTCTGCTCTGGCGGTCCTTAGCCTGGTCTTGTGCATTTTTCAATTGCGCAGTCAACTGTTTCTGCCGAGCCTTCAAAGACTCAGGACTGAGCATCTCCACCGGCATATATTGCTGCATATAAAGTCCGCCACCGTACCCAGGACCCGACAGCATCGACGGAGTTTCCGGAGGCGGCGGTGGAACCAATCCAGCACGGGGAATCCGCACCTCGCGCACATGCTCTATCTTGGCGGTTTCCTTGACTGAAACTTCACCTTTGCCGCTTTTAGCTTTTGACTCCGAAACTTTCTTCTCTTCGCCGGGGGCAGATTTCTTGGTTTCTGCCGTAACCGCGTTGGGCGCTTTCTTTATCTCTGCTGTCTTGGCTGCTGGTGCCTTTTTAATTTCTCCAGATTGAGCATCCGGCGCTTTCTTTACTTCCGCTGTTTTCGCGGCCGGAGCGGTCTTGATCACGACGGTTTTCGCGTCCGGCGCTTTCTTCACTTCAGCTGTTTTCGCAGCCGGAGCGGTCTTGATCGTGACAGTTTTCGCGTCCGGGGCCTTCTTCACTTCGGTTGTTTTCGCAGCCGCCGCAGTCTTGGCGTCGACTATCGTCGCTTGGGGAGCTTTCTTTGGCTGTGCTTGCGTGACAGGTGCAGCCTTGGCGGCAGCCACAACTGGTTTTTTCAGATTGCCCGAGGTTGCAGCTTTGTTGGTAACGGCCGGCTCCGATTGCGTTCCAGCTTGTCCGGCAGTCGAGGTCAAGCTGAGCGCCAGGATTGCTCCAAGCAGTGAGCGGTACATAATGCTTCGCAGTAACATAGTTCAGACCCGTTTGGAGGACCTCGACGTCAAACCTATTCGTCTAAACTGGTCCTGCTCAAGATTGTAAGGTATTCTCTAGCAATGGGCACTGAGCCAAGCGTGACAATTCTGTTCCTGGGAGACATTATCGGTAAGCCTGGTCGCCGAGTAGTACGACGTTTCCTGGGGCAAACCGAGCTGAAACCGGACCTAATTGTTGCAAATGTTGAGAATACTGCGCACGGTTTCGGCGTCACTGAAGCGAATTTAGTCGAGCTAAAGGAGCTCGGTATAAAAGTTTTCACTGGCGGAAACCATACATTCGATCGTAAAGAGATCTTTGGTTTTATCGACAAAGAACCGTATTTGCTGCGACCCGCCAATTACCCTGAGGGAACCGCAGGCGCCGGGCATTGCGTCATCGAACTGGAATCGGGCATCAAAGTCGGCATTCTCAATTTGATTGGACGCGTGTTCATGGAACCGCTTGGTTCACCATATCTGGTGGCAGATCAATTGTTGCCGAAACTAGCTGAGCAAACCAAAATTATCTTTGTCGATTTTCATGCCGAGGCTACTGCCGAGAAGGTTTCAATGGGATGGTATCTCGATGGGCGCGCCTCGATGATGGTCGGCACACACACGCACGTGCAAACGGCTGATGAGCGCATTCTGCCTGAGGGTACAGGCTATCTCACCGACGCAGGCTGCTGCGGTCCGGCTGACGGCGTCATCGGCATGGACCGCGAGAACGTCTTGCGCAGGATGGTTCAGCAACTGCCCACCCGCCTGGAAATCGCCGCGGGCCCGGCGATGCTGAATGGCTGCATCGTCACGATCGACACCGCCACCGGTCGTGCTACCGCGATCAAACGCGTCCACTATCGAGAAACGCCGGAGCAAGCAGAGGAATCATAGTGTCTATCGACCTCCATCTGCATACACACTATTCAGACGGCACCTGGTCGCCTTCCGACCTGGTTGAATATGCAAAGAAAATCCGACTGAGCCACATTGCGATCACGGATCATGACACTATATCCGGTATCACAGAGGCGCGCGACGCAGCCGGCGCGGTCCTCGAGGTGATATCGGGAGTCGAGATCAACACGGTCTCGACCAAATCTGACGGCACTCGCGAAGACATCCACATTCTCGGTTACTTCATCGACCCGCGCGAACCGGCATTGCTCAAGCTTTTGCAAAGACAATGCGATGCTCGCATCGACCATGCCAGGCAATGCGTCGAAAGGATCGCATCGACCGGTGCGCCTCTGACAATGAGCATGGTCCAGCGCTATGCGGGCAAAGGGGCAATCGGAAAAGCCCATCTGACACAAGCGATCATCGACTCCGGCGCAGCCGGCAGTGCCGTTGAGGCGTATGAGAAATTCCTCGTGCGCGGCAGCGAGCATTTTATCGATCGATCCAGCGCCAGACCTGAAGAAGCGATCGCCGCAATCAATGCGGCCGGCGGAGTAGCATCAATCGCTCACCCCGGAAAGGGCGAGCATATGTTCGAGCTGATTTTGAAATTGAAAAGCTCCGGACTGCGGGCGATTGAAGCCTATCACCGCATGCATTCCGTCAACAGGATCCGGCAATACATACGTTTCGCCAACCGCAACAACTTGCTATTAACCGGCGGCTCCGACTGCCATGGGCCGTTTCAAAATTATCCTCCGACGATCGGCTCAATTTCCGTTCCCGGCGATGTGCTGCAAAAACTGCGCCAGGCGCAGTGCTATTCGCCGGCCACCTTGTCGACTTGAGACTTGATCACCGACAGCTCCACTTCACCGTCGTGGTTCCACACCACTTTGCCTTTCTTGTCGAGCAAGACTTCAGATGGGATGTAGCCTTTGTAATAGGTGCGCACCAGATTTTTCGCGTCGTCATTGGGTGCGTGATCGACGTCGACGACAATAAATTTAAGTTCTTTGGCGTTGATTTTGCGATAGAGATCGACGAGCCGTTTCGCCTGACGGTTCGTATTCAAATCGCCTGACGCACCAAAGAAGATGATGCAGGCCAAGCCGGGTTGGATTTTGCAGTCGTCCATATTGGTGCCGACGATGGGAAATCCATTGTCGAGATCCTGAGTGAAGGAAACGCCGAAGCGCAGCTTGAGATCGTCGGCAGCCAATCCGGCGGTGATACTGAGGGTGGTTGCACACAAGGTGCTGCATAAAACGGCGCGGGCGATAAATCGGCGAAACATACTGGTCACACTAGTCAGCATCTGGGCAATACAGCATTGGACAATACATTATATAACCGCTCCGTCGGCTTCGTCCCTCGCCTCCTCCGCTCTGAACCTCGCTTCGGCTGCGACGGCTCTTCGCCGCCTGGCCTTCGCTGACAACTGCGATGCCTTTCGTTATAACCGCTCCGTCGGCTTCGTCCCTTCGGCTGGGCAGCTTGCTGCATAAGCCACCCTCGGGCGCCTCCTGCGCTCTGTTTTTCGCTTCGGCTGCGACCCATTCGACTCCGCTTCGCTCCGCTCAGGGCAGGCTCTCTTCGCCGCCTTGCTTCGATCAACTCCATGTTTGCTAGCCAGGCGCGATTATTGGTTGGGACGGCGGCCGTTAAAATCGCTGGCTTTGATGCCATGCACCCAGCGCGCCCACTTTTGTTGTTCGTAACTGCAACAGTACTCGTACAAACTCTTTAGTAAACGCTTGCCCGATCCGGAAGTGCCTTTGAAAAAATATGTGTCCTTACTGCCGCGCCGCGCATAACGCGGAGACGGCTCGTCTGCTGAAAAGCCGCTGCTGGTTTTGAACGCACAGATCGACATCTCGCAATGCAAGACCCGATCTACATTTGAGACAGGCTGTGAGGTCAGCTTCTGCCACAGCCATTGCCCGAGCACATCCGTTGCTGGAACATGCGGATCGGCGGCATGCAGGTATTCAGAGAATGCTTCCAGAATCACGGAGAATGACCTCAAAAACGATAACGGCGCACAACAGACTTCGCTGTGGTCTCGGGCTGGTAATAATGACTCGTATTTGCAACGGATTGTTGCGATGTCAGCCTTTTCTGCGACTATAGCACAGGTAGACAAGCGCTCAAAAGCCGGTCAGCGTTAATTCCTCTCGACAATTTTGGCGAATTATGGCGAGTAAAATTTTTGCCCTGCCGGGATGTAAAAAGTTGTACGTTCTGCAAATTAAAGTTTTGCCAGCGAATAGAGAACTGGTTCCAAAGCGCTATAATGAGGTCACTTGAGGGCCATTAGCTCAAGATCCTTTCTGAATGCGTATCTTGTATCGCTGATCTCCTGGACCAGGCGCCGATCCGGTCCCAAAGGAGATAGAGCCCTCAAAACGATCGGCAGAGCTTTTGGGACATCAAGTCCCTGAGTGCTTTTTCGCCATAACTGGCTTTGCAGCAGGCTTTTTTAGTTCGGAGAGACGTATCTTTCAGCCTAGCAAGGGCGGCGATGGGCCGGTCGCAGCGAAGCTGGAACAACGCCCGGAAAGTCGAAGAAAGAACCCTTAGACCGTACGATGTTTGGAGAAGGATAATAGTCAAGTCATTCACCGGTCCTGAGCCACATACGCTCAGCCCACCCAGGACTAATCGGAGTGCGCAGGAATTTTCACGCCTGCTTACCGACGAGCTGTTGGAGAAAGTCGTGCGTCCCGGGCAGTATCTCGGCAACGAGTGGGGCGCTCGGCGCAAGCCATTCGACAGCGCGGCGGTCCGGCTGTGTCTGGCCTTTCCGGATATGTACGAGCTGGGCATGTCCAATTTCGGCCTGAAAATTCTCTATCAAATCGTCAACGAGCACGACAACTTTCTCGCGGACCGCACTTATGCTCCCGGCACCGATATGGAGCAGCTGATGCGCGAGCGTGACGTTCCCCTCTGGGGATGGGAGTCGAGACGGTCGCTCTGGCAATATGAGCTTTTGGGTTTTTCGCTTCAGTATGAATTGACCTACACAAATGTTTTGAACATGCTGGAACTGGCTCACCTACCGGTTTTCGCCAGCGAACGCACAAACTTATTCCCGCTGGTTTTCGGCGGCGGACCGTCGGCTGTCAATCCGGAGCCGATGGCCCCTTTCATGGACTTCTTTATGATCGGCGACGGCGAATATGCTGTTCCTGCCGTAATGGATATCGTCAACCAGTTCAAAGCTGAACACGGCGCCGACGTTAATGACATAGTTTTGCGAAACAAGTTGCTGGCACGACTGGCGACCGAAGTGCCGGGTGTCTACGTGCCTGCATTCTACGAAATTACGGGCGTTGATCCTGTGCCCAAACCGAAAGACATTTCGCATTTGCTGGCGGATCAAACGCGCACACTGCCTGAGCGTGTTTTGCGGCAGGTAGTGCCGCTCTCGGACAGCAATCAACCGACCGCCAATCTGGTGCCTTATCTGTCACTGGTGCACGACCGCGAGGTTTTGGAAGTGCGCCGCGGTTGCGACAGAGGCTGCCGTTTCTGCCAGCCTGGCTATACGTTCTTGCCGGTGCGCGAGCGTTCGGCCGAAGATGTTTTGCGCTTATCCAAAGAGGCAATGGCCAAAAGCGGTCATCAGGAATATTCGCTTCTTTCCTTGTGCGTCAGCGACTACACCAGCCTGCACGACTCTGTGCGCTCGCTCAATGCCGAGCACAGCGCCCGCCGTTCATCGCTGTCATTCCCCAGCCAGCGCGCCGATCGAATGAATCTGGATATCGCCGAAGAGCTGAAAGCGGTGCGCAAAAGTGGTATCACATTGGCACCGGAAGCGGGCACCGAGCGCATGCGCGCCGTGATCAATAAGGGTCTGTCGCACCAGCAGATCATTTCAGCGATTGAAGCCGCCTATCAATCCGGCTGGGGATCGATCAAGTTGTACTTCATGTGCTGTCTGCCCACCGAACGCGACGAGGATCTGGTCGGCATCATCGAAATTCTCAAAGAAGCGACGATCCATTGCCGTGCCATTCGCCGCACCGATCCGGCCAAGTATCGCAAAGACATCGAATTTACCTGCACGATTTCCAACTTCGTGCCCAAGCCGTTCACGCCTTTCCAATGGTTCGGTCCGGTCAATCCGGCGGAAACGCACAGGAAACATCAGGTGCTCAGAAGTGCGTTGAGAGATGCGCATTTGAGAAACGTACAGTTAAATGTGACGGAGCCGCAAATCAGTTTATTGGAATCAGTGATCTCGCGCGGCGATCGCAAAGTGGCGCAGATGATTTACGACGCCTGGCGCTCCGGCTGCACGTTTGACGCCTGGGACGATCGTTTCCAACCACGTAAATGGCATGATGTGGCGGAAAAGCACGGTGTCACTCTGGAAGAACTAGGCTGCACCGATCGCGCAGTCGGCTCGCCGCAGCCCTGGGAAGTTGTGCACATCGGGCTCAACACCTGGTGGATGGTGAAAGAATGGGAAAAAGCATTGGCGCTGCAAGAAACGCCGCCATGCACCGAGAATCTCTGTCACGCCTGCGGTGTCTGCACCGAGTTGGAGACTAAGCACGCGTTGGCGGTGGCCAAGCCCGAAGTGATGAAACGCAATCCGTTCGTCAAAGAGTTGGCGGCCAACAAAAATGACGAAGATCATCATCCCTCGCTGTTTTTCATGAAGCCGGAAGAAGAGCCGTCTGATCACAGCGTGGCGCGCATTCGTTTTATCTTGAAAAAAGAGGGCGATCTGCGTTTCATTTCCCACCTTGATCTGCAACATCTGATTACACGTGCAGCGCGGCGTGCAGCAATGAACGTCGCCTACACCAATGGTTTCAACCCGCAGCCCAAAGTAAATTTGGCTGCAGCGCTGCCTCTGTTTCATCAATCTGAAGGAGAGGTCGGCGAAATCGAACTGGCGCAATCAATCGATGCCGAAGAATTTCGCTCGAGAATAAACCGGCAACTGCCCGAAGAGGTGCAGTTGACAGCGACAAAATCGCTGGCAGGCAAGACCGCTAACTCGCTTGCCTCGGTGCTTTCTTGCGCGCGATACAAGGCGCAATTGGTTCTGGCGCCCTCGGATACGGATGCTGTTTATGCTCAGGTGCAACAGCGCGTGCAAGATCTGCTCTCGCAAGAGAGTCTTCTGGTCGCGCCGCCGCCTGAGTTAGAAGCGAAGAAAGGCTCTGCCGCGGCATCGCCACGCGATGTTCGTCCGGGCATCTTCTCGCTTCAGGTTACCGATCGGTCACCGCTTACTTTAGAGTTTCGGATCGCTCACGGCTCCAAGATGCATGTGAAGCCCTCCGATGTACTCGGTTTTGTTCAGCCACCAGAAATGGTGCCTCAGATTGCCTGGCGGATCACTCGCCTCGATCTGGCAACGGCTGATCAGACTCCACTATTCAATATTTGATTTGACCACAGGACAATTATGACCAGTTCAACTTCAGTTCTTAGATCACAACATCAGGCCATGTCGAGCCGAGCCTGGAGCGAAGTTATTTCGCCCCAGGGTCTCTGATCGCAACAGCCTCGCCGCGCACGCCAACGTATGGTGCCGGCAACTCACCTTTCATATGTCATAACTCAGAGGAGCCTATGAAAAAGTCTATTGTAATTTCCGAACAAGACAGCATCGCCGCTTTGCTTGAAAACGAGCGGGTTGTCGAATTCTTCGTCAACCGCGGTGAGCTTCTGCTCGGCGACATCTACTCTGCCACGGTGGAGAACATTCTGCCCGGCATCGATGCCGCGTTTGTCAATCTCGGCAAAGACAAGATGGGTTTCTTGCATGCCAACGACGTACCCGGTCAAGGACCGCTAAAAGAGCGGCTGGTACCGAAACAAAAGTTGCTCGTGCAAATCACCAAAGAGCCGACCGGACATAAGGGTCCTCGTGTTTCAACAGCAATTAGTTTGCCTGGACGTTTTCTGGTGTTGGTGCCGGAAGAGCGGGGTGTTTCCATCTCGCGCCGGATCAGCGAAGCGCGCGAGCGGGCCAGGCTGAAGTCGGTGGTCAACTTGATGAAGCCTCCAGGCGTCGGTCTAATAATCAGGACCGAAGCTAAAGGTCAGGGCGAAAATGAGCTGTTTGAAGACTTCGAGGCTCTCTGGGACCGCTGGCAGACGGTAGTCTCAGAAGGCGAGGCTTCGATCGGACCGACGCTGATCTATAGAGATCAGGATCTGCTCTACCGAGTCATTCGCGATGCCTATTCGCATGACGTCGCAGACATCATCTGCGATTCGCCCGATGGACAAAAACGAGCGCAGGAATATTTGCATGGCTGGGCCGGCAAGCAGACCCGTGTCAGTCACCATCTCGGCGACGACTCTTTGTTGGTTTCCAAAGGCATCGACAAAGAGATCGAAGCGGCTCTTTCGGATCGAGTGGAGCTGCCCTCGGGCGGTCACCTCAATATCCAACCAACTGAGGCGCTCACCGTCATCGACGTCAACTCCGGTCGTTTCACCAGCTCGCGCACACAAGCGGAAACGGTGCGGCGCACCAACGTCGAAGCTGCCCAAGAGATACCGCGCCAGTTGCGCCTGCGCAACATCGGCGGCATGGTGATTGTCGATTTTATCGACATGGACAGCCGCAAAGATCAGCAACAGGTGCTCGAAGTCTTCCAGCGAGTGCTGGAAGAAGACCGAGCCAAGCCGCAAGTGGGGCAATTGTCCGATCTGGGACTGGTGGAATTGACCCGCAGACGGCAAGGACAGAGCCTGCGTGAGCTGTTCACAGTGCACTGCAACACATGCTCCGGCTTGGGTGTGGTACCGACTCTAGAGTTGGGACCGGTCGATAACAGACGCGTAATCAGCTTCAAATCGAAAGAAGACGAGGCGGCATCGCGCGGTCGAGGCCGCGGAGGGCGATCTCAACAAGGTCAACGTGGTGGCATATTGCGTGCTGCCAGCGCCGCCAACGGCAGGATCGTACCGACGATAGAAGAGGCTCAAGAACCGGAATTCGACGAAACGGCATACGTTCCTGAAGACATTCTCGACCAGATGCCCGATGAGTTGCTTGATGATCCGCGGGCCAGCGGCAAGCCAGGCACCAAGCGCGGTGCCTTCCTCGACACGCAAGACGAAGACGATCTGGAAGAGGTCGAGACCGAAGAAGTGGCGTTCACAACGCACAGCTTCGCCCCTTCAGCCGGCATCTTCGAAGAAGGTCTAGTTGAGGACGAAGACTCTCATTCTCTGCACGAGGGTCTGGCGGAGAGCATCTCGGCAGTAGAAGAGGTCTATCAGGAGATGGACGCCAGATCTCGCGCCACAATCGATGATGAGCAGGAGGTGGAGGTGGTTGTGATCACGCAGCCGCAGCCGCCAGCGCCGCCGGTAGAGGCGCCGACCTTGCAAGAAGAGGTAGAAGAAGAGGCCGACGAGCAAGAAGATCTCGTTTCCTTTGCTTCCACCAGCCCCTACGAAACCGAAATCGATCCTGTCACCGGCATCTACCGGCTCAAGATCAAACCGGCGACCGAATCGGGTGGACACGAACATGAGGATGGTGCCCACGAGCACAGGCATGATTCTCACAGTCATTCGCACGACGCCTCTGCTCACGAACATGGAGATCGTCAGCACCAGCAAACGCATGAGCACCACATTCATGCCGATGCAGTGGTGGCAGGCGAAGCGGTGGAAGATCAGCCCGATGCTGTAACAGCGGAGGAGTTCACTCCTTCGGAAGTGAGCGCGGAAGGGCAGGTCGTGCAAGGCAACTTGTTTGGCGACAGCTACACGGCCCCAGCCGACTACGGCTCAGATACAAGCGCCTCGCACGTTCAGGAAACAACCGAGACCGCCGAAACGCAGGCTGACGAGCACGAGCAGGACGAAGCCCAGCACGTGCAAGATGAAGAGGTTGAGGAGTTCGATCACGAGCGCCGTTACAACCAAGAAGAATCGACTCCGCCCCAACCGCAAGAGACGCACAATACATAATATATATGTAGCGGCAGACAGGTAATTCAGTGAATGCCACCGTTACCGGTGGCATTCTATTTGTAAGCGCTCCGGCTCCGGCTTCGCCTTCGGCTGCAGCCTCCGCGCTTGCTTCGCTGCTTGTAATTAGCGGCCGCCGTTGCGCTGCCTGGCCATGCTCAGACTAAAACCAAATCGCACTGCCGATGATGTCATCTCCGGCGGGAGAATGCTGGCTTCTACGCCTGCTTTCGGGTCGTTGCGCAAAAGTTCGTGCACGAATCCGACGTCGGTCGTGTATTTCTGATCTTCGACGTAGAAGGCACCACAAAACTGTCCTTTGTGAATGAAACCAAGGCAGGTGGCAGAGCTAGCCGGCAAAGTAATCGCCAGGCAGGCCGTGTTCGATTTGCTTTCGAACCAGTTGCAGATATAGTCCATGTAGGAAATCGCGTCGTACTCGTCGTTGCGCTGAACTGGATAACCGAGGAACAGTGCCGACATCGCCAGGGTTACACTCTCGGGCAGATCATACATGCGCACGTTTGTCTCGGGCAGCTCGAGATCCGCTAACATCAATCCCAACGATTGTTCCGTCGGCTGCGTTTCCGGCATTGATTTGCAGCCGTATATACAACCGACCGCACGTCCGCGATACAAAAGCATAGCCGAGCGAGAAAGACGCTGTTCAGATCCGGCTTTGACACAACCCGTTCGCATGCCGCCTTCGAGATCAGTGATCAACCATTCGAGGTCGTAATCAGCGATTTTGAATTTGTTTTCGCTTTCCACCTGCAGTGGTGGCAAGATCAAATCGGTGGCCCGCTTCAAGTGAAACTTGCGCGGCTGCGCCTGGGCCCAAACATTGAATGCCGCTTCAGCATCGCTGGTAGCCAGGAACGGGGTTTGCACGTGGGTGGTAAGGTGCTGTTTTGGTGCGTTTGCCGGTGTGCCTCCGGGGTTAACCGGAGCCTGAGAGTTAGATGGTGGTCCGCTTGGCGCTGCTGCCGGTGCGGCATCTGTCGAGCGCGACGAGTTGCCACCGGCAAACTGCTGGCTATTGGAAGAGGTAGGTCCGGCGAACGCCGATTGGTTCGAAGAGGTGGGTGCGGTGAAGGACGGTTGGTTGGAAGAAGTGGGTCCGGCGAAGGATGGTTGGTTAGAAGGAGTGGGCCCGGCAAAAGGTGACTGATTGTCAGAGGACTGGGCGCTATACGGCTTATTGTCTGATGTTGCGCCACCGTACGGCGTGTTGTCTGATGTGGCCCCACCGTACGGCGTGTTGTCTGGTGTGGCGCTACCGTACGGCTTGCTGTCTGATGTTGCGCCACCGTACGGCGTGTTGTCTGATGTGGCGCCACCAAACGGATTATCATTGTTGTCTGATGTGGCGCCGCCAAACGACGATTGATTGTTCGACGTCGTCGAACGCGATTGGCTGGCGGTCGGTGCGGAGAACGGTGATTGACTGCTGGAAAATGAAGATGGACTGGAAAATGAGCCCGAGTTCGGCAATGTAGAAGGTGTGGGTAACGGTCCGGAACTGGGGATCGAATCGGTGCCCGAATCTAACTCGACAACGGGATAATCGCCGGTTTCCGCGACCGATGGCGCAGGAGTGTCGATATCATCAAGATGCTCTTCCCAGCGCACCGCTGGTTGCGTCTGCGTATTGATCGAAGCGGAAGTGTTGGAGAATCTTGCTGAAAGCAAAATGCGATTGTTGTGCACGCAGACATATTGAGCGAGAATTTCCTCGCCAGTACGCAGGTTCGCCTGCGTGGGCAAAAACCCAGGCAGGTTGTCCTTCGGGATGATCACAGCATAGCCGCCTGGCTCAGCGTTTGTCACTTTGCATATGACGTTCTGACCAGGTTTATAGCCCTGTAATTTCCAGGGATTTAGCGGCCTGCTCATTCGAGAACCCTATGCTTGCCTCACTTGAACGGATATCAGCGCGAGAAGACAAACTGCAATCAGGTTGGGTTGAGTTGTTGAGTTTCTCATCCTGTCTGGCTTTCTGGTCTTATCTTACATGAAAAACCTTGCTGACTACAGCTTTCCAGGTCTGCGCCAGCGACCTGTGTTTCACAGAAGCGCTAGCCCACCCACTTCTCTGTACCACATTTGACGAGGTTTTCTCACAGCCGCCAACGTCTGAATTTGCGGGCTTTATATCAACGCAAACCGTCGTTTCGGCCTGCTGCATTTTGTGGCATTTCAAACAACTGCCAAGGCAGGCCGGATCGATGTCAAGCCAGGTGGTGCAACGGGGACAAGCGACACCGGTAGATTGACCCGACGGTGGCGCGAGCGGGCAGTTGCAATTTGGGCAGATGAGGCGATTGATCGCCATGGTTATCCTTTTAGCGCTGGAGCGACGTGAATGCAGTTGGCAAGTTGCCTGCCTATCGCGATTTCAAGCTGGTTTTTAGAAACGATCACCGGTCCACCGGCAATGTTCTTCTGCACTTGGATTTGCGAGCCCTCGGCGATGCCAAAACGAAGCGCCTGGACGGTGATATCATCGCCCTGCGTCATGGTTACCACCAGCCATTGCCCTTCTTTCCCGTCGCTCAGCGTCACTTCTTCCCTCGTGCGTTAGAACAATTTCACCTAAATCCGACAGCCTCGATCTTTATCGGTTCTGTTGTTTTCTCGGGTCGGACGCAGTTCGACCGGCATGCAGTGCTGGTTTTTGCGACTGCCGGCACTCAGGACACAGTCCGAAGATCTTGAATTGGGCGTCGATCACTTCGAAGTTATGCCGCGCTCCAATTTTCTGACCGGCTTCCTCAAGAAAGTGATCTTCAAATTCGAGGGTGGTGTTGCAGCCGATGCAGATTATGTGCTGATGCGGCACGGTGTCTTGCTTGAGTTCGTAGTGTTTGTGTCCTTCGGCAAAATCCAGCTCTCGCAAAAGCCCCAGCGAGGAGAGCAGTTTCAACGTCCGATAAGCAGTGGCAAGACTGACATTGGAACCGCGTTCGAGCAGCTTGGCATGCAACTCTTCAGCAGAAAGGTGATTGCCGTGCGGCTGCTCGCGAAAGATCTGCAAAATCGTTTCACGCTGCGCCGTGATCCGGTGTCCTCTTTTGCGAAGACTCTCAAATACAGGGTCAGCGCCGTTGTTTTGCCCGTCCTGTTGCAACGCTTTATCTTCCAGTGTTGTAGTGCCGCTCGCCACTTGCGTCTCTTATTGTCCCTGCGGGTTGCCAAACCTAGTTTAGATCAACAATGGCAGCCGGCCAACGAAAAGAGTTTATTCTTATTCGCTCCCTGATCACCTACGTTACACAAGCGCATGCTTGTTGCCCAGACAGTGCTGGAGAAACTCTCCGGTGTAAGACGCCTTCACTTTTGCCACCGCTTCCGGCGTGCCGGTGGCGACGACGGCGCCGCCTTTGTCTCCTCCTTCAGGACCGAGATCGATGATGTGATCGGCCTGCTTGATCACATCAAGGTTGTGCTCGATTACCAGCACGGAGTTGCCACCATCGACGAGCCGGTTGAGCACGTGCAAAAGTTTATCAACGTCGGCAAAGGACAAGCCCGTGGTCGGTTCATCCAGGATGTAGAACGTCCGCCCGGTAGAGCGTTTCGACAGTTGCTCGGCCAGTTTCACCCTCTGCGCTTCACCACCGGATAAGGTGGTGGCCGACTGCCCCAATTTCATGTAGTCGAGCCCAACTTCATGCATGGTCTCTAATTTTGTCTGGGCTTTGGGAATGTTTTCGAAAAACGTGAGAGCATCTTCTACAGTCATCTCCAACACATCGCCGATCGATTTGCCCTTGAACTTCACCTCCAAAGTTTCCCGGTTGTACCGCGCACCGTTGCAGACGTCGCAGGTGACAAAAACAGAGGGCAAGAAATTCATTTCGATCTCATTCATGCCTTCGCCGCGGCAAGCTTCGCATCTGCCTCCCTTGACGTTGAATGAAAAACGGCCAGGCAAATATCCTCTCGCTTTTGCTTCGTTGGTCATAGAAAAAACTTCGCGAATAACATCGAATAGTCCAGTGTACGTAGCCGGATTCGACCGTGGTGTTCTGCCGATCGGCGACTGATCGATATCGATCACTTTGTCGATCTGATCCGCACCAAGGACGGTGCTCAAACCTTTGGGTGCTGGAACGGTTCCATAAACTTCATGCCTGAGAAACTGATAGAGGAGATCGTTGACCAGAGTGGATTTACCGGATCCGCTCACGCCTGTGACGGCGACGAATTTACTCAGCGGAATCTCAACCTCAATGTTTTTCAAGTTGTTCAACTTGGCGCCCTGCATTTTGAGCGAAAGTCCATTGCCCTGGCGCCTCTTTTTCGGCACAGCAATCTGCTTGCGCCCACTTAAATAGGCTCCCGTGGAAGAATTTTCTGCGGCGCAGATTTTTTGTATGCTTCCCTGTGCCACCACATAGCCACCATGCACGCCGGCGCCCGGACCAATGTCGATAATCCAGTCGGCTTGCCTGATCGTGTCTTCATCATGTTCCACGACCAAAACCGTATTGCCCAGCTCACGCAGGCGCTTCAACGTGGCAATCAAACGATTGTTGTCGCGCTGGTGCAAGCCGACGGAGGGCTCATCCAATACATAGAGCACACCTGAGAGGCCCGAGCCGATTTGCGTCGCCAATCTAATTCTTTGCGCTTCGCCACCAGATAAGGTATTAGCCTGGCGGTCCAGCGTCAGATACTCCAGCCCGACATCAGACAAGAACTTCAAGCGCGAGCCTATCTCAATCAAAACCTGGTGAGCAATCGCTTGCTGCCTCTGCGTCAGTTCTTTCGGCAGCGTTTGAAAATATTCCACCGCCTTCGAAACAGACAAACCGCTGACTTGAGCAATCGATAGATCGCCCGTTCGCACGGCCAAGCTCTCAGGACGCAAACGCGCGCCGCGACAGTGTTCGCACGGCATCTGCGTCATGTAATTCTCAATATCCGCGCGTGCTCGATCCGACTGCGTTTCTTCATGACGGCGTTTGAGGTTGGTGATAATTCCTTCAAAAGATTTGCGGTATTCCCAGAATTCGCGGCCGTCGAAGGAGCTGTGCGCCAGCTTGATCTTCTCGTCGCCGGAGCCGAATAGCAACATACTCTGCTGCGCCTTGGTCAGCTTCTCAAAGGGCGTATCCATGCGGAATTTGAAATGTTTGGCCAACGAGCCCAACAACTGTTCGTAATAGGGATTGCCGGTTTTAGACCAGGGATAAATCGCCCCTTCTTCCAGGGTCTTCTTCGGATCAGGCACCACTAAAGCTGGATCGACTTCGAAGGTGCAGCCCAATCCATGGCATTCAGGACAGGCACCATAGGGGCTGTTAAAGCTGAATATGCGCGGAGAGATTTCGGCAAAACTGATATTGCAAGAAGCGCAGGCAAAATTTTCCGAGAACAAAAGTTCCTTTTGCCCACCCTCTGCCTTGGCCGACGTTCCCTCTGTTTCAGCTTTTTTGTCGACCAGATCGATCAACACATTTGACTTGCCCCATTTCAATCCGACTGAAATGCTGTCGGCCAGCCGGCTTTGAATGCTGGATTTGACGATCAAACGGTCGATCACCAGTTCGATCGAATGCTTCTTATTTTTGTCCAGCACAATATCGTCTTCGAGCGCCATCACGGCTCCATCGATGCGCACGCGCACGAAACCTTCTTTGCGCAAGTCCTGGAAAAGCGACTGATATTCACCTTTGCGTCCGGAAATTAGCGGTGCGAGAATCTGAATCTTGGTGCCTTCAGGCAACGCCAGCACCTGGTCGACGATCTGGTCGATAGTCTGGGGGTTAATCAGGCGATCGCATTTGGGGCAATGCGGTGTGCCGCACCGCGCAAACAACAGCCTCAAATAGTCGTATATCTCAGTCACCGTACCGACGGTCGAGCGAGGGTTGTGGCTGGTAGATTTTTGATCGATGGAAATTGCCGGGCTCAGTCCTTCGATGGCGTCGACATCAGGCTTGTCGAGTTGCCCGAGGAACTGACGAGCGTAAGCCGAAAGAGATTCGACGTAGCGGCGCTGCCCTTCGGCAAAGATTGTGTCGAAAGCCAGAGATGACTTGCCTGAGCCGCTGACGCCGGTAATTACCACTAGCTTGTTGCGCGGAATGGCCAGGTCGATGTTCTTGAGATTGTGCTGGCGCGCTCCCCGAATGATGATGGCATCGGTGGCGGCGCTGCCTGAGTGTCCGTTCTTGTTTCCGTTCATTTCAATGTCTGCGTATGGTTCCAGCTGGGAGGCAACCCACAAGCCAGGCTAGTCTGCGCCCCAGACGCCTTTAATGATAGCCCGTTTTCAAGCGTTCCGACCAGCACAGCCTAAACCATTTACTTAACTAAAAGCTGAGGCTGTTTTAGATGATATAGGTTATGTCGAGAGCAACAAAGGGTAGATTTCATGTAAGGCGCGTCCACAAAACAGCGACTGGCTCTCGCCTCGAACACTTATCAGCGACTAACCATTGACGAGAAGAGCGCTCAAACTCGTGAACAGGCATCCCGGGAGAACTATGTCACAAAAAGACAGCTCCTCAAAGCACAAAGCCAGCCAGGCCGGCAGGCGTTCGCGCACAAGATTGCAGGCGGCAACCAGTGAAAACGAGCAGACCCCGCCCGGTACCGACGGCAAACGCTCGGCACCTGATGCCAATGTGGAAGGAGATAACGGACAAGCTTGGAAAGCACGTGTTTTGGCTGGCTACAAAAGCAAAAGCCCAAAGGAAACTCATACGCTTTTAGCCAGGATCCAAATTCCCGACGGCAAAGCCACTGTCGAGGTACGCGACCACTACAAAGAGACGACGATTCAAGCAGCGATGATCGTGATTGTCGATCGCATGTTCGACTCTTTTCAGAATTTCGCCTATCAGGTCAACAAGCATGCGGCCGGAACTGACCTTGAACTAAACTGGATCAGACCATTTTTGATCAAAGAAACTGTGGGCGGCTGGCGCGACAAGAAGCCCGAACAGATCAACGTTTTCAGCGGCAGGCTCTCAACGCGACGGTGGACTATGGTCGTCAAAGGAACGCCGAAGGACGTAACGATCCATCTTTTGCCTGGTGACCGCCTGATCAGCTTTGGCACGGCGCCGCAAGATTTCAAAGTTTATTTACAAATGCTGCCAACCGTAGACGGGCTCGACGTCAAATGGTCCGTTGCCGGAACAGAGTTGAGCGCGGATCATTTTGCCGACATTTATAACGAGCTGTTCGAAGCCTTACTTAGACATGCTAATGGCACCGCCACTGTCGGCGAAGTCTTTAATGTGAGAACGATCGGCATGGATCCGGCGAAGAAAGAGGCCAAGGTCGATCTCAACGATGTGCAACGACAGTATCAAGAAGCATTCTTCGAGGATATGCGATCTCGAGCAATGAAGAGCACGACCGATCTGGCATCATCAGCGCCGGCGCGCGGGACGTTTACCGGTGACGTGGGCAGAGATGGGTTGAACCGCCAACAAGGTCCACCTTATAACTCTGGGCAGCATCCGGCGATGGGCAACCAGCGTGAACAAATGCCGCCGCCACAAATGCCGCCTTATGTGCAGCAGCCAGGCATGCCAAACTACCAGCCGCCACCGAACAGCTGGCATGGACAACAAATGCCGCCGGCACCACATGCGATACCGCAGCCAGGCATGCCGCAAATGTATCCACAGATGCAACCAATGCAGCCTCAAT
>Ga0182024_10008989_pt1 | contig 20832 bp, 22 predicted proteins | sample P32metaG_FD_120480 | JGI IMG/M metagenome (GOLD analysis project Ga0182024, IMG submission 120480) | Permafrost microbial communities from Stordalen Mire, Sweden - P3-2 metaG (Illumina Assembly) | ecosystem: Environmental > Terrestrial > Soil > Wetlands > Permafrost | place: Sweden: Stordalen...
GCCGTCGCGGTGGCCGTAGGTGTTGAAGTTGCCGTCGGAGTTGCGGTTAGCGTCGCGGTTGCTGTCGCCGTCGGAGTTGCTGTTGCGGTCGCCGTATCGGTCGCTGTTGCAGTCGCGGTATCCGTTGCTGTCGCAGTCGGCGTAGCTGTCGCGGTGGCCGTCGCGGTCGCCGTGGGTGTTGAAGTTGCTGTCGCAGTTGCGGTTAGCGTCGCGGTTGCTGTCGCCGTCGGAGTTGCTGTTGCGGTCGCCGTATCGGTCGCTGTTGCAGTCGCGGTATCCGTCGCTGTCGCAGTCGGCGTAGCTGTCGCGGTGGCCGTCGCGGTCGCCGTGGGTGTTGAAGTTGCTGTCGCAGTTGCGGTTCGCGTCGCGGTCGGAGTTGCCGTTGCGGTCGCGGTATCGGTCGCGGTCTGAGTTACTGTCGCGGTGGCTGTCGCTGTCGCGGTGGCCGTAGGTGTTGCAGTTCTGGTTGCGGTCGCGGTCGGCGTTGCTGTTGCAGTTGCGGTTCGCGTCGCGGTCGCAGTCGGCGTTGCTGTTGCAGTTGCGGTTCGCGTCGCGGTCGCAGTCGGCGTTGCTGTTGCAGTTGCGGTTCGCGTCGCGGTCGCAGTCGGCGTTGCTGTCCTCGTCGCGGTCGGCGCCGACGTCGCAGTCGGAGTAGGTGAGGAAACCACACCTCCGAATTCGAAGGCGCCGATATCGCAGGCGGAGCCGGAGCCTTCGGAGTCGGGCCGCGTAGCACCGCGCTGGTCGGTGGCCGGGCATTGAGCCAGCGGGATTGCGTCGATCGCAAAACTGCCCGATTCAAGGGCAATCGTTTCCGTCGGGCCACCGTTATTCGCCAGCCCGCCAGGGTCGAGTGCCAGATTGCTATCACTGACGTTATCGCCGATCGTGTGGCCGTTGGCGCCCACGCCAGCAAAACCACAGCTGATGTCGTCCGAGATATTGAAGCCGCCATCGGTGGTACTCGGCCCGGGCCCTCCGCAGTTACCGCCTGAGGTGCTGTCAGCCAAAATGCTGTTGGAGACAGTTGCCGTGCTCCCAGTCTCGTTACCGATGCCGCCGCCGCCGGCTGAAGCAGCGCTGTTGCCCGAGAAGGTGCTGTTGGTGACCGTCACCGTGCCGCCATTATCGATGGCGCCGCCATCCTGGTTCGCGCTGTTGCTAAAGAACGTGCTGTTGGTAACCGTCAGCGTGGCGGCATTGGCGTTAACGATGCCGCCGCCGCTATGGGTTGCACCGTTGCTGAAGAAGGTGCTGTCGGTGACGGTCAGATTTCCCAGGTTAGAGATGCCGCCGCCGTATTCACCTGGTGAGGCAGTGGTGTTGCCTGAGAATATGCTGTTGGTGACTGTCGCCGTGCTGAAGTTGTCGTTGAAGATGCCGCCGCCGAGCTCGAAGGAGGCGGTGTTGCCCGAGAATTTGCAGTTGGTGATCGTCAGCGTGCCGTGGCTGAGGGATTTATTATAGATGGCGCCGCCATCGAAGCCGGTGTTGCTCGAGAAGGCGCTGTTGGTAACGGTCAGATTGCCCTCGTTATAGATAGCGCCGCCGAATCCCGTTTCGGGTTGTACGTTGCGCGTTGCGGTGTTGCCTGAGACGGTGCTGTTGGTAACGGCCAACGTGCCGCTGTTATTGATGGCGCCACCGTCCAGGTCTTGTGCGTTGCCATTGGCAATCGTCAGGTCGTTTAAAGTGAGTGTGGCGCCCGAGTTCACGACCAACACTTGGAACGCGCTGCCACCATCAACGGTAATGTTCTCCCCGCTGCCATCAATCGTCGGGGTGTTCTGGATCGCTGGAAGCGTGCTTCCAATCGTAATCGTGCCGCTGACGCTGAAATTGATCGTGTCTGTGCCGGTGCCGACCACGCAGTCGCCGCCGGTCGTATCGCTGCTGGGGCTGTTGGTGTTGTTGATTGCCTCGCGCAGGCTGCATGAGCCGTCGCCCGAAGTGCTCGAGTCACTGAGCGTGTTGACTGTTATCGTATTACCGCCCGCGTGCAGCTCGGATTGGATCACGATGACGCACAAGGGCGCGAGCACGACGAGTAGAATCATCAGCAGTCCTGGCCGGACAACTGCTCTCGAAACGCTCGTGATCAAAGCCACAGCAGTTCTTCGCATCTGACCTGCCAACGGAACGAACTTCGGACTCGACCTCGCCCCGACATTCTCTTGTCGCCGATGTCTCAAACCCCTTTTGACCAAATGAATTTACGTGGTGGTCCAACGGTGGCTGTCAAAAATCACGCCGAAAGTACCCAATCCTGCTACACAAAGCTGGAAAAACAGTTCAATGGTGGAAAACGCCTATTGGACTGCCCCTTAGCTCTAATAAAAACGGCAGCACTGAGATTCGATATCCAAATCCGTGGCGAAGAATGAATTTAGCGTCTCTAACAGAAGTAGCAATTTCCACCTCATAAGCGCGCGTCTGATCGGTGTTTTCAAAGGCGCAAAGGATAAGTGCAGCAGACCATTTTCTCGGTCCCTCTGAACTTAGGAACAAGCCTTGAATGTGAAGCTTCACATCCTTTTCATCCCGCAGTGTGAAACGGTACCGCAGCGGACATGGGTCAACATGCAGGATGTGGAACATCGCGAATCCGAAAGGTAAGGATAAAGGAAGGCAGCTCCCATCGATCCGAGACTGAATCAGCAAACGATTATCTGATGAGCAATTTGGCTGAATTCCTTACGGTAGCGGAGGTGGCTCTGCTATTGCGCCTGCATCCGACGACCATCTATCGCTGGATGAAGCGGGGTGATCTGCCCGGCTTTAAGGTCGGCGATAACTGGCGCATCAGTACCGAAGCTCTCGACTCGTGGATTTTGGAGCGATGCAGAGACCAGTCACCCATTTCCAAGTCCGCGTAGCTGGAAGCCAACTCGGCAATACTCCGCAGCAACTCCTCTCCGCACCAGAACCCACGCCCGGTTTGTAATTCTTGCTTGAGCACCGAACTGCGCGAACCGGCAATCTCGAACGTCATGCCACTGCTTTGCCGTCGGAGTACGGGCGGAGGCGCACGTATTACGTGGAGCTTATGATTCAGGAGCCAATTATCACCGGGCGCCCTTTTGCCAAACACAAATCCTGATCGTATCGAGCATGATCAGCAGGTCGAGGAGAAAACTTGCGTGCTTCACGTAGTACAGATCGCGTGCGAGGACCTCGCCCCGGTTCTCAATGCTTGCGGCGTAGTCACACCTTATCTGGGCCCATCCGGTAATCCCCGGCTTGACCAGATGCCGCAGGCCGAAATAGGGCATCTTCGATTCCAGCTCCTCCACCTGTAGAGGGTGAAATGGCCGCGGTCCAACCAGGCCCATTTCGCCCCTGATTACGTTGATCAGTTGAGGAAGCTCATCGAGATGCAGCTTGCGAACTATGGCACCTACGCGCGTCACTCGCGGATCGGCCTCGTGCGTGGTCCAAGCGCAGTCGCCTTCCAGGGCCATGTTCTGAAACATCGAACGAAACTTGAGCATCGTGAAAGGTCGGTCATTTTGGCCGATTCTTTTCTGCGTAAAGAAGACTGATCCCTCCGATTCGCATCTGATAACGAGCATAATCAGCAAACTGATTGGCATTGTAAGAACCAAGACCAGGCTGGCAAGAATTATGTCTCTGGAGCGCCGCATCGCGTACTCGATCTTCGGCACGGAAACGCCCCGCGATGCCGCCAGGTCGCGGGACAGATCGGGCTCGAAAATGACTTTCCCGTGAGCGCGCTCGACGAAATTCCGCAAGTTTTCAGTCTTGATGTGACGCTTGCGGCAGGTCTCCAGAAACTCATTTGCGCGCGGATCATCCAGAATATCTGGATCGATCACTACTGTTCGCATTGAAGACTGTTTGTCTGTGGCATTGAGCGCGGCCGCAGCTTCTTCAATCGTTTTGCCGATCCGCTCAAAACTGAGTCCCAAATCGCGGCGCTGGCCATTTTCCACATTGAACTTCTGGCAGGCGAGCTCTCCGGCCACCACTCCAATCTGCGCCAGCGGATGATCCACGTGATCGATAACCGCCCTCGCGCAGACGACGAACAGCGCCGTCAGCAGAATATGCGAAAATATGAGTGCCGGGCTGAATCTTAGCAGCGGGGTTAAGAACCCCAGCACGCCGATGGCCGCGCATACCAGTCCGGCTGCCTGGACCAGATTGAGAAGAAGTGCGCGCCCTGCAGTTACCAGGTCCAGGCTATAGAGGTCCATTAGAAAGAAGATGGCGACGTATACCATCACGACCGCTGCGGTCTGATTCAGGACCAGCACAGCGCTCAGGGGTTCCTGCATCGAAGTACAGTTGATCGCGACTAATACGATCGTGCTCAGAGCGAGCCAGATCACTTCCGCACTGAGGGTTATCAATCCACGAGGGGCTATATAAATTCCGCCGAATGACATATACGGTCGAAGCGATCCACTATGCAGAGCAAGCCGGCCGCTTGGTTACTCGATGTAGTTTCCTCGCCGGACGGTCCGCAAGTGCCGCGATGGTTCGGATCCCTCAAGTTCACGCCAGTAGAAATTTCAAAACGGCTTAGGTACTTAAACTCGCAATCGGCTCGTTGTCCGTGAAAATGCGAACAATTGGTGACTATCCGGGCTAGAAATCGCGCAAGCTCCTGCTTGAAGCGGCTAGAAATAGCCACCGTTTTGCGGAGGTTGGTTTGGGTACCTGGCTGAAGTCGAAATCGGTGCGACAGCTCAGGAAGGAAAACCCACGGCAAAACCGAGATGCGCTTCCGCCTTGGGCGAGAGGGGACGTAGTAATCGAATCTACGCGGTGCTTCCGCGACGGATCAGAACCGCGCATCCGAACACCATGAAGCCAAGCCCGATCAGTACGAGCGACTCCGGAGCCCCGCGCTCCTTCTGAGGACGCGCTTCTCTCGACTCAGCGAGCTTTGCGCTACCGCGGATTGTGAACTCGCTGCTGCTCAGATCCAGGATGTTGTAGGAGGCCGAAGTTCTGAACGAGGTCTGACCGTTTGGTACAATCCGTTGCGTGCTGGGAGCCGGCTGTAAAACGGGCCGCTGATTGACGCCATAAGGGGTGGCCGAGTTTGCAATGAAACAAACGCCAATCGCGAAAGCTGCTATACGCAGCGGTTTATAGCTATTTTTCGGTCTCATCGATTTCTGATTGATCCGAGTACTTCGAACCCTGCAGGACAAGAAATCCAGTCCTTGAGTTCATTGCGGCACACTACTGCAGATAGGCCGACTAGTGCGATTGTTACCCGGATACTTGAGCGCCGATTCGCTTGTTCGTGGCGTTCGTTTTGGCCATGCGGTTATCGTCGCAGGTGAATTGTAGCGTGCGACTGGCGTTCAGGAGGTCGCGCGTTCGATCCGCGTCAGCTCCGCCTTCGCGAGTCCGGCCCTTCTTGAAACCTACGCAGACGGCGGGGAAGAGTTGTCAAATTCTTGGAAGTGATGATGGCTGCGCTGGTCGAATGAACAGGATTCGTAACGTCAGTCGCGACCGAGTGAAATTGCGAATTTTGTAGATCAGCAGCGCTTATGGCGCGAGGCGCTCAACCTGATTTCTGGCAGGAGGCTCCAATGTACTTCCAAACCGAACGACCCGGACCAGACAAGCGGAACATTGTTCCGCTCAAGATCTTTCCGTCGGGCGAAATTTGAAAGTCCCCATGCATCGTCCGAAGGCTCAATTGAATCTGAGTTCCATCGATGGAACCGACTCCATGGCTCATCACGGCGTCAGAGTCCGGAAAGAAGTTCGTTACTTCGAGCTTCGATCCAATCTGAGTAATGAAATGACATCCACCCACGGCGTCGCGCCACGCCCCGGTAAGGGTTCGCAATTTTCCGGGCCTGATCGAGGCGAGCGTCGACGAAGACGCTGGTAATCCGGCCCCTGAGCGAGCTTCATCCGGAATCGCCGCCCCAGGTGCCCATGCAGGTTCCTCAGCAACGGGTGCCGGCGCGCTGACCTCGGCGGGCCTATTTGCCTCGTGATTTCCGATGTAGCCGAGCTGATTGAGCGTCCCGACGAGGGCGGCGACCACAGTGGCTAGAGCGGCAGCGGCACCCAGCAAGCCGCCGGACATGCCGCGGCTTCCCTTTCCGGGATCATCTGCCATTCGCAGTCTCTTTGGTAGCCATTTCGGATTCCGCTTCAACCTTATGGAGCAAAGCAGAGTCGAACGCGCTAACTCTGCAACGCCCTAAGTCGCACCCAAATTGAATTACTGCATCACCGCGAAAACAATTTTTTCAGGTAATCCGAACAACGTCGCGTAGTCAACCCGCCACTCCCAGGCCGCGCGCGAAGCGCTGCAACAATTCGCCTGCCATGTTCCGAGTGGCAACGTGACTACGATGAAGATGTCTACTGTGCTGTCGGCGAACTTCCCTTCAGATATTGCGCAAGAAAGTCGAGCGTAACCGTCCATGCGTCCTGCGTGTCACCCGAATTGTAAGCATTCGAGCCTTCGAAATTGAACGCGTGCTCTGCATCGGGATAGAGCTTCAGTTGATGCGGCCGCCCCGCGTCAGTGAGGATCCGATCGAGCTCTTGAGCCTGCTGAGCAAGCACCAAACGATCTTTGCCGCCGTGAATGATCAAGGTTGGTGGCATGGTAGCGGCTTTTTCCTTTACCGATGGGGGCACTGGGCCATAGTAGTCGACTACCGCAGCGAGCTGGTCCGAATAGCGTGCCCCGAGAGACAGCGCCAGCATTGCGCCCAGGGAATACCCCATCACACCGACTCGCTTGGAATCGACCGCGGGGTTCTTGCCAAGCGCGTCGAGGCCCTCGTGAAGCTTCTTGACCCACCCGACAAACGATTGGCGAATTTTCTCCTGCTCCCCCGGCACGACTTCTTCGCCCGCGCCGTAGTATTCGATCATCTCAGCGTAGTAGCCCTGCGCCGCGAGATCGCCGCAGACCTGCTCCATGTCGTGATAACTGGCACCATGAACATCCGCGCCATGGATCAGTATCATCGCTGGACGCGGTTGCTTCGAGTCGGGCGCACAGGCGTACACTTCGACCGGTTGGCCATCGTACTGGTACTCGCTCTTGATCCAAGCGGCACTGGCTGGACCAGCGCCAATCAAAAGCATGAAGCTCGCCGAAAGAAGCCAGATTTGCTTGATCACTTTAACTTGCATTTCCGCCTTGAACTCCGACCCAGAGTTTGATCAACGTCACCTGGTTTGCAAGCCTCTTATCGACCTTCTTGGCCTCAGAACGTATCGCACTCGGCTGACCACTCTTACTCGCAGGCACCGAGCGTTTGGCTAAGATTCCGTCCCTGCTTCCATTTGTCAATTTCGACGCATCCATTCGTGGGAGCGAAGAGGTCCCCGGATCATAGAACGGGAGCTTTCAACAACCAGAGACCTTCGAACTGAAGTCTAGCTTCCGGGACGGCTAGGATTTCTGTCCCAGCTTCGAGAACTCGCTGCGTTGGATCTCAACTTCAATAGCCCTACAAACAAGGCGCAACCACGAGCAACTGGGTCTTTTGCGTGGTCGGGTATATTGCGCGGCGAGATGCGACGAATTATGCGACGCGATTTGTAAGCGTCCCGATTAGGTCGATGGTTATCGAGACTAGATCGTCGCGCGTGAGAAAACGTCTAGTCGGCGCGGACACTCCACGTCCCAGCTCTTGACCGGATTAATACGGACGTACATATTTTAAGAAGCCGTTGCTGAATCCCAAAAAACGAGGAGCACCCCAAATGGACACCCACGATGTTCCGACCACCAAGGCCATGGGCAAGAACCGTCAATGGATTTTGGACGCTCGCCCCGTTGGTAAATTGACCGGCAAAGAGTTCCGCTGGCATGAGGCATCCGTTCCCCAACCCTCTGAGGGACAAGTGCTGGTCCGAAACCTGTGGCTGTCGGTCGATCCCGCGCAGCGCAACTGGATGTGGCGCGACTCCTACATACCAAAGATTCCGATTGGCCAGGTCATGACTTCCTTTGCTGTGGGGCAGGTATTGGAGTCGCGTCATCCTGACTTCAGGGTAGGTGACATCGTGCGAGGCAGCTTCGGTTGGCAAGACTATGCCGTGACAGATGGAAAAGTCTTCGGCGGAATGCATAAGGTTCCCCCCGGCTTGTCTCCCAACCTTGCGTTGAGCCTGTTCGGCCTCAACGGCCTGACAGCGTATTTCGGGATAACGGAGGTCGGCCAAGTCAAAGCCGGTGAAACAGTGGTGGTGTCAGGCGCTGCCGGCGCCACGGGTTCTGTCGCCGGACAGATCGCCAAGATCAAGGGCTGCCGCGTCATCGGTACCGCGGGCAGCAAGGAAAAATGCGATTGGCTCGTCACCGAGGGACACTTCGACGCCGCTATCGACTACAAGCGCGAGAACCTCGGCACTCGACTTTCGGCGCTTTGTCCCAATGGGATCGACGTCTTCTTCGACAACGTCGGCGGCACCGTCCTCAACGAGGTTCTGGCGCGTATCAACCTCAAGGCGCGCATCGTGCTGTGCGGCTCTATAAGCAAGTCCGACACTTCCGAGGCACAGCCGGGCCCGGCCAATTATTCCAACCTTGTAGCAAGGCGTGGGCGCATGGAGGGATTCACCGGGCTTGATTATCCCTCGCGTGAGCCCGAGGCCTTCGAGGCGCTCGGCCGCTGGCATCGCGAAGGCAAACTCGTACAGAAGGAGGACATCGTGGTCGGCCTCGAGCATGCCCCACGAGCGTTCATGCGGCTGTTTACCGGCGAGAATTTCGGGAAGCAGCTGGTGAAAATTGCCGATGCAGCGGCCTAGCCCGAGGTACGCGGACCTCCGGCACCCGCTGGGCCTGAAGACGCGAGTTCTCACAGCGTCCGAAGCCGAGACCATCGGTCTCGTCACGCGAGTGGTGCCAGATGATCAATTGATCGTCCACGCGGAAGCCCCGGTTGGTGAATTGGCCCGCGGCCCCACGAGCGCTTACGGAGGGGTGAAACGGCTGCTATGGCACGACCACCAACCCCCGTACGAGGAGATGGAAGTCGAAAACGAGTCGATCGCTGATACGGCGCGTACCGCGGATGCGCAGGAAGGCATTGCCGCCTTTCTGGCCAAGCGATTGCCGCAATCAACGCCCGTTAGAGACAGCGCTTGACGAAAAGCCTCGGTATAGCGAAGCTGGCAACATTCCGCGGGAATCGCCGCAGCGGCGGCTTTCGCTCCAAATTTTACGATCGGAGTGTTCGTAATCGCTTCAAGGAGTCGAGCAGATGAATCAGTGGAAAATCGGAGATGTAAAGATTAGCCGGGTGATCGAGTCCGAGGCGCAATGGGACGGCACGATGTTGCTGCCCAACGCCACCGCGGACGCCGTGAAGAAAGAGCGGGATTGGCTCCATCCCGCGTTTTCCGACAAAGAGGGGCGGCTCAGACTGAGCATCCACGCGTTGGTGCTCGAGTCTATGGGTAAGCGAATCGTCGTCGACACCTGTATCGGCAACGACAAGGTGCGCACGAACCCCGAATGGAACAAGCTGCAACTGCCGTTCCTTCAGGACCTCCAGAAGCTCGGCTATAGCCGCGAGTCGATCGACAATGTCGTATGTACCCATCTGCATATCGATCATGTCGGTTGGAACACTATGTTGAAGAATGACAAGTGGGTCGCGACCTTTCCCAACGCGCGCTATCTGATCGGCGGCACTGAATGGGATTTCTTCTCGAGGCACGAGGATGAATTCTTCAAGTCGCCGGTCGACGATTCGGTGCGTCCGCTATTCGCGGAAGGGCGGGCGGACCTGGTGGACGACAAGCGCAAGATCACCGACGAAGTATGGCTCGAGTCGACTCCCGGACACACGCCAGGCCACTTTGCGATTCGTATCTCGTCCAAGGGCCAGGATGCGGTGATTACCGGCGACCTGATGCATCATCCCATTCAATGCCGCTATCCCGAATGGGACGACAACTTCGACGTCGATCTGCCGCAGGCCAAGAAAACCCGGCGCTCGTTCTGCGAGCGCTATGCGGATACTGGAATCCTCGTGCTGGGAACTCATTTCGCGACACCGTCGGCGGGTAAAATCGTCAAGAAGGACGATTCCTTCCGGTTCGTACTAGCCTAAGCGTCAGCTCCGCGGCCCTAGGGCGCAAGGCGTGGATTCATTGAAGGCTTAGAGGGATGGATCTGAGCCGAGGGTTTTTGAACGTTCTCAATTTACGAACGTACATATTAGGTTAGTGAGTAAGCCGTCGAACCGCGAAAAAAATACTGACTGAGGGCCTTCGCGTCGCGCACGAGCGCGGGTTCGCGGGCTGATCGAAGTAACTGACGAAGGTCAGGCGTTGATTCGCAAGTGCCTTCCAGCCTGGCGACCAGCTTAACAGGAAGTTAGTCAGCGTTTCAGAGCGAACAGCGTCACTGCTTGACGTCCGCCCTCTCGCAAGCAGGCCTGAAATTTCTTTGGCCCATCTCTTGTATATATAGGAACTAGCGGCAGAAAAATCGAAGCGATAGCCGCCACTCCGCTCGGGCAGCAATACACGCAGGACACCGCGGGCTCCAACTCCCCTTTGGCGGCTCAATTCGCAACGCTCCGGCCCCCTTCCATCGCTGGAACGTGTGACGCACCTACCAAGGGATGAAAGGGGATCTGACCTAACGGGCGACCGGTCGATGAAGGCGATCCTATCCCGCCTTCAACAACGAACGAGCACCAAACAGAAGCCCATCGCGCCGGCGAATCACCAGTTTCGATATAACCAAAGCGTCGAGCGGCGCACACTGACGATCGCGAGGATGCCGCCCCCTAACGAAGGAGATATCGATATGCGCGCTGTTCAGCTCACTGCCTATGGCAACCCGGTCGAGGGTCTTAAGTGGTCCGAGTCTTGTATATGCAAGCATCAGGTCTCGAAAAATGAACAATATCGTTGAAGATCACGACGAAAATCAATTCGCGAACGGCCAAAGCAGTCGCGATTTGCGAGTCTGCCCGGACGTCAGGCAACTGGAATCTCAGCTGATGGAAAGCGATCGACAACGTCGGAGACTTAGTACGCTACGCCGAGATTTCATCGCGAGCGATAGCAATCAATCATCGGAGGTTACTTTAGAGATGGAAACCAGCATCCAGGAACACGAGGACGCAGGAATCGAAGTCGTCAACGTGCGGCTGAATTACCTGGCGGAGGCGACGCCGAAGCCGGTCAACTATGCCTATGATCCGCCGGCCGGGGTCCCGCGCCGGTCCGGAAAATATGTGCAGCAGAGCGTCGCAATCCGCAACGGGCGCGAAGTGCTCAGTAAACTTTCGCTCGATACCAACGGTTTCGTACTCACAGAGCACGAAACCGCGGTCAAAGATTTCTATGATCCCGAAGAGGTCAAGTCGGTCTACTACGCCGAAGTGGAGCGCCTGCTGAAGCGGGTGACTGGCGCAGAGCGCGTGGTGGTTTTCGATCACATTGTGCGCAACCCGGTGCTGGCCGAACGCGGCGAAAAGGGCGCGCGGCCGCCCGCCAAGATGGTCCACAACGACTACAGCTTCAAGTCCGCGCCGCGCCGCGTCCGCGACCATCTGCCGGAAGAAGCCGACCGCCTGCTGAGCAAGCGCTTCGGCGAGATCAACGTCTGGCGCGCGATTCGCGGCCCGATCGAAAGCTCACCGCTGGCACTATGCGACGCTCGCAGCTTGGGCGCGGAGGATATCGTGCCGACTGATCTGGTCTATCGCGAGCGCGTGGGCGAAACCCTGGGCTTCCTCTACAACCCCAAGCATCGCTGGTACTACTTCCCGCGGATGGAACGTAACGAAGCAATCTTACTGAAGTGTTACGACTCGATGGACGACGGTCGCGCGCGCTTCACCGCGCATACCTCGTTTGAAGACCCGAGCAGCCCGCCCGACGCCGCGCCTCGCGAAAGTATCGAGGTGCGCGCGCTGGTCTTCTGGGCGCCCGAAAATAATTGAGCGGCGCCACGCATAACGTTGGACGAGATCACTTAGGGAGTAATCAAGATGAGTGGAAAACTCGAAGGCAAGGTGGCAGTCGTCACCGGAGGAAATAGCGGCATCGGTCTCGCCACGGCGAAGCGATTCGTCGCGGAGGGCGCGTATGTCTTCATCACAGGGCGCCGTCAGTCCGAACTCGATGCGGCCGTGAAAGAGATCGGCAAAAACATAACCGGCGTTCAAGGCGACGTCGCCAACCATGCCGACCTGGACAAGTTGTACGCCGCGGTGAAGGCGAAGAGGGGACGCATCGACATACTGTTCGCGAATGCCGGCATCGCGGAGCTCGCGCCTCTGGGAGAAATCACCGAGGAACAGTTCGACCGGATGTTCAACACCAACGTAAAAGGATTGCTGTTCACCGTGCAAAAATCCCTGTCTCTGATCGCGGACGGCGGGTCGATCATCCTGAACGCCTCGATCGTGGCATCTAAAGGAAATCCGTCGTCGAGTGTCTATAGCGCGACCAAAGCCGCGGTACGATCATTCGCGCGCACGTGGACGGTAGATCTGAAGGAACGGAACATCCGCGTGAACGCCGTCAGTCCGGGTCCGATCAACACTCCCGCATATGACCGCCTCGCGCAGTCCGGTCCTGCCGGCGCGCAGATGTTGGCGAGCATAGTGAACAGAGTACCAATGGGTCGCTTCGGCACTCCGGATGAAATAGCGAGGGCCGCCGTTTTCCTCGCCTCCGACGACAGCACTTTCGTCACCGGTACCGAACTATTCGTCGACGGGGGCGCCGCTCAAGTCTGAGCCTCGGACGCGTGATCAAGGTGAGCGGCTGACTTGGCCGAGCGTTGTCTGCGACTTCGACGCCGCGCAGCTACATTCATGCAGGAAGCCCCGACCAAGCAGGACTAACTGCTCTCTCAGCGAGCGTACCATCTTTGCCGATGCCCCGGCTTCGAGAACAGCTCGTGTCGCGCCACCTATCGCCGAATATAGCATAAGACTCGTGAACGGGAGGTCGGAGAATTGCGCGTCGGAGGCGCTAGCCAGCATCGAAGCCAAGGCAACCTGTGCTCGCTTCCCCACCTTGTTCACAAGTGCCGTTGCTTTCCGGCCGGTAGCCGTCGCGTAGAGGGCCATGGATATGTCAGACCGCTGCATCTTTGCGTCGACGAACGCTTGAACAACTGACTCGATCATGGCGGCCAACGGTCGACCGTGATTACGCTGACATGCCTGCTCCACGGCCTCAGCGACGCGACTGAGATGCTGTTCCACCACCGAAAAGAGCAGCGAGTGCTTATGCGGAAAGTACTGATACAGCGTGCCTACCGATACTCCGGCCCGCTCGGCAACCCGCGTCGTGGTCAGACGGTCAGGGCCGACCTCGAGTAAAACCTGAATGGTGGCCTCGAAAATAGCCTCTACGGTGACTGCGGATCGCGCCTGCACCGGCGTTTTTCTTGGTTCAAGTGAGACCTGAGGATGCGTAGCCATAATGCGAATTGTGAACCTGAAGAATCCTTCATATCATTATCGGCAGAAGACAAGAAACAATCAAGCGCAAGGAAGCGAGGACAACTACTATGACGCACCCGATCCGTTTTGGAATTCAAACTGGCCAGCAGGACGTCACCTGGGAGCGGATGCGCGACTTCTGGCAAAAGGTCGACGTATGGGGCTACGACTCGCTGTGGGCCTTCGACCACTTCTATCCCATCTTCGTGCCCGACCCGAGCGGACCATGCATGGAGAGTTGGACGCTGCTCGGCGAACTCAGCCAGCACACCCAACACGCGCGCATCGGCGCGCTGGTCAACGGCAACACCTATCGCAATCCGAGTCTGACCGCGAAGATGGGGGCGACACTGGACCAGATTAGCGGCGGTCGCCTCAACCTGGGACTGGGCGCCGGATGGTTCGAGCTCGAGCACAATAGCCTCGGCTTCGACTTCAAAACTGTCCCGCAACGCCTCGAAGCGCTCGACGAGTCGTGCCAAATCATCAAGAGTATGTTCACTCAGGACAAAACGACGCTAAAGGGCAAGCATTACAACGTCGTCGATGCGGTATGTAATCCGAAGCCGATTCAGAAAAGTGTTCCGTTGATGATCGGCGGACACGGCGAGCGCGTTTTGCTGAAAATCGTCGCGAAGCACGCCGACATGTGGAACATGACCAATGCCGACGCGGCCGAGATGAAGCGCCTCATCGGTGTTATCGAGCGTCATGCCGATACGGTCGGTCGCGACGCCGATCAAATTGAAAAAACTATCATGCTCGCGATGTCCTACAACCCGCCCAAGCAGCGCGACGAGATGCTGACCGGGCTGGTCTCGATGATGGTGCAAACAACGCCGGAAAAGGCGCGCGATCGAATAATCATCGGCAACAAGCAGGAGTGTATCGACAAGATTGACGCCTTTCGAAAAGCGGGAGTAACTCATTTCATCTTCATGCAGGTATGGCCGATGATAGCGGAGGATGAGGTGCAGGCATTCGCGGAGGAAGTGATTCCTGCGTTTCGTGCTTAGCTTTCTTCATCTGACGACAGTAAGACGATCGGCGCAGTTGGTGTACGGAATAGCGGAGACACGAAAATGACGAAACAGATAGACCTTGGCGGCAGCTTCACACCTACCGGTACTTCTATAAGTCTTAAGCGGATGGGCTATGGTGCGATGCAACTTGCCGGTCCGCAGGTGTGGGGACCGCCGCGTGATATTGACGCTGCAATAGCTGTTCTGCGTGAGGCTGTTGCGGCAGGGGTCAATCACATCGATACGAGCGATTTTTACGGTCCGCATGTGACCAACCAGATCATCAAACGGGCGCTTCATCCCTATCCGGATGGACTCGTGATAGTCACCAAAGTAGGTGCTCGGCGGGGAGAGGACAAATCATGGGTTCGCGCAATTTCGCGTCAAGAGCTGACTGATGCCGTCCACGACAACCTGCGCAACCTGGGCCTGGACGCGCTCGACATCGTCAACTACCGCGTGATGGGGTCGGGCCACGGTCCCGAGGAGGGGTCCATCGCCGATCAGGTGACTGTCCTGGCCGACCTCCGGCGCAAGGGCCTGATTCGCCACATCGGCCTGAGCAACGTCACGGCCGCCCAGGTGGCCGAGGCGCAAGCTATCACCGACGTCGTGTGCGTGCAGAACCAGTACAACATCGCGAACCGGCAGGACGACGGCCTTGTCGATCATCTTGCACGTCGAGGCATAACCTATGTGCCGTTTTTTCCGCTGGGAGGCTTCAGTCCGTTGCAGTCGTCGGCGCTTGACGCAGCTGCGGCGGCCCTGCGAGCTACCCCAACGCAGGTAGCACTCGCCTGGCTGCTTCAGCGCGCGCCCAACATTCTGCTGATCCCTGGTACATCTTCCGTCGAGCATCTTCGCGAGAATCTCAGAGCGGCAACATTACAACTTCCATCCGAAATGATTGCCCGTCTTGACTCGATTGGCGGAGATGCCCAACAGCGATAAATAAGGAAACGCTTAATAGTCGGCAGAATCAGTAATGAGAAATCCGCAACACGTCGATTTCTCCTCTCGACGACCTGCGCGTCGACGATTGGGAACAGATCATAGCCGCCAACATTAAAAGCAGCACAAGGCGACAACGAGTCGATCGGCGTCTGTCGGCGGAGCAAACCGTTTTCAACTGCTTTCCTAGAGAGTCATCAGGGCGAGAACCAGCTTTCGTCGCCGGCCCGATAAACCGAACCAGCTTTCTGAATACGTCGAGACGCTCTAATTGATGAATCTATGCGGTTCGAGGACAACGCTAGCTGCAATCGCACGCCTCGATGATCACATACGAAGTTGAGGCGCGGTATGAATCCGATGTCTGGTCCTTCTTGCCGGTCGTTCTGTGCAGTTCGTGGCCGTTGGCGCACTCACGGTGAAAAACCGCAATCTCGTTGCTGCAGCCCAGCAGTCTTTTGCTGACACTGCTTCCGCACTTGTCGCAAACATCCAGCATGATGATTCCCCTTCGAAATGAATCTGGCCGTTATCGCTTTGCACACAGCACTGCAGCAAGCGATCACACAGCCTTGGAGTGTCCTAATTTCTTTGAATTCAAAATTGACCATTTGTTCGTCGGCTCTCCTCACTTTGTGCTATCGCTCAGCCATTGCAGGGTGTAACGAGGCAACGACTCTGCGTTTCGGAGAGCCTACCGTGAAGGTAGAGGATCTTCGCGGAGGAACGGCTTGCAATCGGCGAATCGCCTTATGAGGGCTGCGACTATTCTGGTTAAAGTCCCAGTTCAACAGGACGTATTGCCTTCCTCGCCGCGTAAGCAGCCCGGATTCGATCATTTGGGCTATCAGCCGGCTCACCAATGGCCTGGAGCAACCGATCATCTCGGCTAGATCCTCGTGGCCGATTTCCGGAATCAGGATTATCCCCTCCGAGTCCGTTGCCCCGGCCCGCTTCGCCAAATCGCTCAACGCCATTGTGAGGCGGTCCCAGAAAGGAAGGTTTAGCAGGATTGTAAAGAAGCGGAGGTTCTCGGACCAGAAAGTGTTTAGGGCTGCGAGGATCGAGATCAAAGCATCCACCGGAAGACCGGCCAGCAGCCGCGCCACATGTTCGCAGCTGAAGAGAGCCAACTTGCATTTGCTCGCGGCCTGGGCTTCGAACAAGCGCGCATGACGGCCCTTTTCGTCGACATAGTCAGGATAGCCAATAATCTCCCCCGGTCCAGCCAGTCGTACCAAGGTGCGATCCCCATCGCCGACCGGGCAATACACGTTCACGTACCCACTCAAGATGCAGGCGAGCATACCGTCGGTATTGCCCTCGCGGAACGCCAAGGTGCCCTTATCGAAGGCAACTGCAATATGGCGCTCGATGAGTTCTTCGACCAAGTCCACTGGCAGATTCAAACGGCTGAGGCTAGCCCGAAGGATTGTGAAGACCTCTTCACGTTGGCGGGTCAAGTTAGTCTTCATTTTTTGCGAGCTCCTTCCTTTGTTGGATTCGGATCGTTGAACCTATATGAAGTGTTTTGGGCGCATCGTGACAGAACCTTGTGGAAGGCGATCGCGGAACGGGCGCCAGAAACACGTTTTTAAGTCAAAGCGCAGAGAGAGGTGATGATCCAGCAGAGCGTCATCATTCCGAAAATCAGTCCCACCACTTCGGAAGCGAAACTGTACTGCCCGACGCGTACCGCCTCGGACGCTCGGATCTCACTCTGAAACCGCGCGACGCGTTCGATCTGAATAACGTTCGGCGCTTTCATGTTGGTTGCCATCTCGTGATCCTCCCGGTCGAACTAGCGGACAGGAGGACCCTGAAGCAGAGATGGTGCCAGTGAAAAAGATCACCTGATTTCGAGCCGGAGGTCAGGAAATCGGAACTGTGCAGCGCAGAAGGCTACGGCTGTTGAGGCATTTCGCCACACCAAGCTCGAGCCTGCTGTGTCCGGCGCGATCGTGACCTGCGAGAGATGTCGAATATCAAACTGTTATCACTCGGCGTCTGCAGTTCCGAGTTTCCGATAGAGAGTCTTGCGATCGATGCCGAGCAGAGTGGCTGCCTCGGTTTTGTTCCCCCCGACCGATGACATGATCGCGTGGATATACTCCTGCTCCAACTCCTCAAGAGTCATGGCTCGCGCCACAGCGAATTCGAGATTCACGGAAGGCCGATACTCACCCGCAACCTTCGGTGGCAAATCAGAGATCTTGATGCGATCGTCATGACATAGGATCAGAGCTCTCTGAATCGCGTTTTGTAGTTCCCGAATGTTCCCCGGCCATGGATAACGAAGCAGACGTTCCATTGCTTCGCCTGAAATTTCGGGAATCCGCCGTCCAGACTCGCTGCTGATCCGCGCGAGGAAATGCTTGATCAGCAGCGGAATGTCCTCAGTTCGTTCGCGCAACGGCGGAATCGCAATCGTCACTGTCGCGATTCGATAGTATAAGTCGGCGCGGAACCTTGCTGCGGCGATTGCGTCGTCAAGCAAGGTGTTGGTGGCGGCCACTATTCGGACCTCCACCGGAGTCTCTTCGGTGTCACCGATCGGACGCACGCGCTTGTCCTCGATAACACGCAACAGCTTCGGTTGTAGAGCAACCGGCAACTCGCCGATCTCGTCGAGGAAGAGCGTCCCTCGGTGCGCGGCTTGGAATAGGCCGGTCTTGTTTTGTCGAGCGTCCGTGAATGCTCCTTTGACATAGCCGAACAATTCACTCTCCAGTAGATTCTCCGGGATCGCCGCACAGTTGACCGCGACGAACGGACCACCTTGCACCCGGCTGTGATAGTGTAACGCGCGAGCAAAGAGATCCTTGCCAACGCCGCTTTCGCCGGTGATCAATACGTTCGCCGAGGTGTCCGCCACCTGCCGCAACACCTCAAATTGAGCAAGCATCTTGGGATTTCGCGCAATGATTTGGTCCAGTCCAAATCGGTGGGCCAACTCGCTGCGTAACCTGAGCACTTCTCGGCGGAGTTCGCGGTCCTCGAGCGCTCGCGCTACTACCAGCACCAACTCGTCGTTGCTGAACGGCTTGGTGATATAGTCATAAGCACCAAGCCGCATGGACTTGACGGCGGTCTCAATTGAGCCAAAAGCGGTGATGATAACAACCGGAAGGCTCGGCGCGATCTTTTTCACCTGCTTCTGCAGCTGATCGCCGCTCATTCCACTCATCCGCAAGTCGGAGATCATCAGGTCAGGTTCTTCGCGCTCGACCATCGCGAAGGCTTCGGCACCCGAGTACGCAGTCACGGCCCGATAGCCAGTCGCTTCCAACACGTCGCGCAGCATGCTGACCATCTCGCGGTCATCATCGACCACAAGGATTGTCGCCTTTCTCGCTTCGCTAGTCATCGCATTTCGAAGGGATGTCATCTGGGTCGGTCATCAGGGGCAGAGTCACAACAAAGCATGCGCCAGTTCTCCCTCGTTCGACCTCGATCTTGCCATCATGCTCTCGGATAATAGACTGACTAATGGCGAGTCCCATTCCAGTACCTTTGCCAGGCTCCTTGGTCGTGAAAAAAGGATCGAAGATTCGTTCGCGGTCACTCTCGGCGATTCCAGGTCCGCTATCCTCGAACAGCAGCCGGAGATTTTTGCGCATGCCATCTCTTCTCGACTCAGCAGTGACCTGAAGAGTTCCACCTTCCTCGCTCATGGCATCGAGCGCGTTGACCGCCAGGTTGATGAAGACTTGTTGCAGTTGGCCTGCCTCGCACTTTACTATTAATGGCTCTGCTGGAAGATTAGCAACAAACCGGACGCCGCGTCGTTCGGCCTCAGTCTGAAGAAAATTCAGCGTTGCGTTGATGATCTCTCTCACGTCGCGCGGATACTGCGCGAGCTCGCGATGGCTACTGAAATCGAGCAACATACGGACGATTTTTGTGATCCGGTCGATCTGACCCACGATCGTCTCCAACCTCTCAGTAATCTTTGGCGGATTGGAGTCAGCATTCAGTAGGTACTCAGCTCGTCCACGAATTATATTCAATGGCGTGCCGATCTCGTGGGCGAGACCGGACGCGAGTGTCCCGATTGTGGCGAGCTTGTCTGAGTGTCGCAGTCGGCGCTCCAGATCTATCTTTCGTTCACTCTCGTCTCTCAATCGCTGCTGCGCCTGCGTCAGCTGCTCGTAGAGCCGCCGAAACTCTTCAGTCAAGAGTTCGACTTCGTTGCCGTGGACATCCGAGCGTGTCTCCTCCTCGGTGGAAAACAGGGAGATCCTGCGCGAAAGTTCGGCCAGCGGCTGCGATACATAGCGCCGACTTATTAGCGGGATCAGAACTGCGATTAGCGTCAGCGCGACAGTGCCCGCAAATATAGAGGCAACGACGCGTTGACGCAGGTCTTCGTTCACATCACTCCATTCCTGTGCGACCAGTAACACACCAGATAGCCGGCCATTCGCGACCAAAGGTGCGACTCCACAAAACCAATACAAGCGTCCCCTGGATTGCATGAACTCGGTCGTCCTTCCATTGAGAACTTCGTTCAGCGCCGGAATTCTGGGTGGCGGGTTCAGTGGGAAATCGCGCAATGAAAATCTGATGGTGCCGCTCGAATCGAGCACCGCGGCTTCAACATTTTCGTGCCGAATTCGCTCGAAGGCGTGCTCTACTGCCTTCCAGTCGCCCTCGGCGATATCCACTTCGAGCGCCGCCTGGAGCGCGCGAGTCGTCGCTCGAGTGTCTCGCTTAAGGTCATCCATATAGACATGTGTCGAATGGCTAATGCTGAAATACATGTAGCCGGCCAATACAGGGGCGACACATAGGAGCATGGCCAACGTCTGGCGGGTGCCAATCTTCACGAGGTCATTATAATCGGGGTCGATTGGCGAACACGACCACCGGGTACCTCCTGCTCCGCACCAAGCGAACTTGTCTGCCCACGCAGAGCGACGCAGGCGGTTGGGGAACCCGGCAATCGTACACACCTTGCTGTTTGCTCTACCTTCACTGTCACGAACCAGAGCCATTGGCGTGCCAAAGCCATCGCCCCGAGGATTCGTCAAGGCCGACTGGTAGGAGCCGACCGGCTGTGGCGAAACGCCACGTTCGCTGTGGAGTTTCACCACGGTCATCGGCTTCGCAATGAGACTTTTCGAGACTTTTGTTGGGCACATTGCTTGCGAAACTCGCCTCGCCGTCAATTGGCCGAGACAAGCATTCATTGAGGTGGACAAATGGACCCACACAAGCCGATGACCGATTCCAAGGATCTGTTGCGCGGAATCTGCGACGCACAACTGTCTTCAGATAGCACCGCACTTGCCACGGTACTTCGAGATGCGGCAGAGCCGGAGGACTCGTGCAATGAATGCCATCGCGGCCCTGCGAAAAGTCAGCTACGTAGACCGGAACGCGGACCCGGGCTCCGGGCGGCACGACTA
>Ga0182024_10008990_pt1 | contig 20831 bp, 26 predicted proteins | sample P32metaG_FD_120480 | JGI IMG/M metagenome (GOLD analysis project Ga0182024, IMG submission 120480) | Permafrost microbial communities from Stordalen Mire, Sweden - P3-2 metaG (Illumina Assembly) | ecosystem: Environmental > Terrestrial > Soil > Wetlands > Permafrost | place: Sweden: Stordalen...
CCTCGCGCACAGTTCAGGAAAGATGCGCATGCACCGTATTCGCATCCTTCCCGGGGACAAGGTCCAGGTGGAGATCACCCCGTACGACATGACCCGCGGTCGCATCACCTACCGCTACAAATAGCTCCAGTTCTAGAAGATCGAGAAAGAGAATCATGAAGGTTCGCGCAAGCGTCAAGCCCATGTGTGAGAAGTGCAAGGTCATTCGCAGGTCCGGCGTCGTCCGGGTGATCTGCGAACAGCCCCGCCACAAGCAGCGCCAGGGCTAGGAGAAGAACATGGCCCGTATTGCCGGAGTGGACATCCCGCGCGACAAGCGCACGGTGATCGCCCTCACCTACATCTTTGGCGTGGGACCGACCATCGCCCAACAGATTTGCGCCTCGACCGGCGTGGACGAATCGACGCGCGTCAAAGACCTCAGCGAAGCCGACGTCAACAAGCTGCGCGCCTACATCGACCAGAACGTCACCGTCGAGGGCGACCTACGCCGTGACGTCGCCCAAGACATCAAACGCAAGATGGAGATCAACTGCCTCCAGGGGATCCGTCACCGCAAGGGCCTGCCGGTGCGCGGCCAGCGCACCCGTACGAACGCTCGCACCCGTAAGGGTCCGAAGCGCACCGTCGCCGGCAAGAAGAAGGTAACGAAGTAATGGCAAAGCCGAATACGGTTCGCAAGGGTCGCAAGAAGGAGCGCAAGAACGTCGCCTTCGGCGTGGCGCATATTAAGAGCTCGTTCAACAACACCATCGTGTCGATCTCGGACCCCGAGGGCAACGTGCTCTCCTGGGCCAGCTCCGGTCAGGTCGGTTTCAAGGGATCACGCAAGTCCACCCCGTACGCCGCGCAGCTCGCCGCCGAGAAGTGCGCGCGCGCCGCGATGGAGCACGGCGTGAAGAAGGTCGACGTGCTGGTACGCGGACCGGGATCCGGTCGCGAGACCGCGATTCGATCGATCGCCGCGGCCGGCATCGAAGTCGTCGCCATCAAGGACGTCACGCCCTTGCCGCACAACGGGTGTCGCCCCAAGAAGCGTCGTAGGGGTTAGTCATGGCTCGTTACACCGGACCCGTCTGTCGACTCTGTCGTCGTGAGCGCACCAAGTTGTACCTGAAAGGCGAGCGCTGCTTCACCATGAAGTGCCCCGTCTCGGAGAACTCGGACCGCCAGACGCGCGCGTTCCCGCCGGGCATGCACGGTCGTGACCGCCAGCGTCAGGGTTCGGAGTACTTGACCCAGTTGCGCGAGAAGCAAAAGGCGCGCCGCATCTATGGCCTCTTGGAGAAGCAGTTCCGCAACCTTTACGAAGAGGCCAGTCGGCGCCCGGGCATGACCGGTACGAATTTGTTGCAGTTCCTCGAGCTGCGTCTCGACAACATCGCCTACCGCGCCGGTTGGGGAGCGTCACGCGCCCAGGCTCGCCAGTTCGTTCGTCACGGTCACGTGACCATCGACGGCAAGCGCGTGAACATCCCGTCGTACCGCGTTCGCCCCGGCGAAGTCATCGCCCTCAAGAACGTCACGCGTGAGAACTTCAACGTGAAGCGCAACCTCGACGTGCTGGACCGCAGTGTCCCCGGTTGGCTCGAGACCGGCGACGGTGGTTTCAGCGTCACCGTGCGCATCGTCCCGCAACGCGAACAGATCGACGAGTCGATCAAGGAGCAGCTCATCGTCGAGCTGTACTCCAAGTAACCGAACCTTTCCCAGACCTCAAGGAGTCCCCATGTTGATCATCCAGCGCCCCACCATCGAAGCCCTCGGCGACGAAATAAGCAACCGTCAGTCCTTCGGCATCGGACCGCTCGACCCCGGCTTCGGCCACACGCTCGGCAACTCGCTTCGCCGCACGCTGCTCTCGTCGATCCCCGGCGCCGCGGCGACGCGCGTCAAGTTCGACGCCGTCCTGCACGAGTTCGGTGTCATCGAAGGCGTCAAAGAAGACGTCCAGGACATCTGTTTGAACCTGAAGGACCTGCTCTTGCAGGTCCACAGTGACGAGCCGGTCATGCTGCGCCTCGACAAGCGCGGCGAAGGCCCGGTTACTGCGTCGGACCTTTCGACCACGGCCGACGTGGAGATCTTGAACGGCGACCTTCACCTCGCGTACCTGACGAACGCCAAGAGCGCGTTGACCTTCGAGCTCACGGTCGAGCGCGGCAAGGGTTACGTCGGAGCCGAGGGCAACAAGGGTTCCTCGACCATTGGCGTCATTCCCCTGGATGCGATCTTCACCCCGGTTCGTCGCGTCAGCTTCGAGATCGAGCCGGTGCGCGTCGAGCAGTCCAAGGACTTCGACCGCCTGGTCATCGAGATCGAGACCGACGGATCGATCAGCCCCCGCGAGGCGCTGGCCTCGGCCGGCAAGACCCTCGGTTCGCTGGTGGAACTGATCGGCAACTTCGATGACGAAGCGCCGGCCCTGGAGTTGGGCGACGTCGGCACGGCCCAGGCCGCCGCCAGCGAGCTCGACATTCGCATCGAAGAGCTCGGTCTCACCGAGCGTTCGCGGAACTGTCTGAAGCGCGCCGGCATCAACACCATCGCGCAGCTGGTCAACGCCACGGAGCGCGACCTCACGTCGATCACCAACTTCGGTGCCACCTCGCTGAAGGACGTCAACGACCGTCTCGAAGAGCGAGGCCTCTCGCTTCGAGTCGAGGACTAACCATGCGCGGGACTCCAACCAAAGGCAAGCGATTCGGTGGCGACTCCGCCCACCAGAAGGCGATGATGGGCAACCTCGTCGCCTCGATGATCGCGGCCGAGTCGATCGTGACGACCGAGGCCAAGGCCAAGGCGCTGCGTCCGATCGTCGAGAAGGTCGTGACCGCGGCTAAGAACTCACCCGAGGGATCGGTCCACGCGAATCGTCGCGTCGTGGCGTTCATTCGCGACAAGGACATGACCCACAAGCTCTTTACCGAGATCGCTCCGCGCTACAGTGATCGCCCTGGCGGCTACACGCGAATCTTGAAGCTCGGGCCGCGCCAAGGTGACAACGCCCCGATGGCGCGCATTGAGTTCGTCTGATTCACCGCTAGACGTCCAGCGTTGGCGTCTGGACCTGGCCTACGACGGCAACGCGTTTGCCGGTTTCGCCTATCAACCTGAGTTCACCACCGTCGTCGGAGTGTTGCGCGAGACGCTGGCCAGCACTCTGCAAATCGAGGAGCCATTGATCATTGGCGCCGGACGCACGGACGCCGGTGTGCACGCCTTCGCCCAAGTGGTCCACGTTGATTTACCGGTGACGCTCTTCTCGACTAAACGCGGCCCCGACTCTGAACGACTCACGCGCTCGCTAAACCAACAGCTTCGAGGAAGGATCAAAGTGCTGGACGCGCGTCCGGTCGATCAGAACTTTCACGCCCGATTCTCCGCAACCTGGCGCGAGTACCGCTACCTGGTCCTCGAAACTTCACCGCCGGCGCTGGAGTTCACCGACCAGTGGTCGTGGTCGGTCCAGGGCCCGTTGGATGTCGATGCCATGAATCGCGTGTCTGGCGAGATCATCGGCCTGCATGATTTCCGCGCGTTCTGTCGGCGATCGGCGAATTCCCTCGCTGATGAGCCGCTGTTGCGCCGCGTCATTGACGCGCAATGGGTTCGACTGGCCGACGAGTGGAACCTCACGCCTGATGGCTCGCCAACACTGCGGTTCACCATACGCGCGGAGTCGTTCTGCCACCACATGGTGCGCTGTCTCACTTCGGTATTGGTCGAGATCGGTCAAGGGAAACTTCCCGACACGACTATCGCTGAACGCTTCGAGAGCCTGAGTCGCGACCACCTGCCGCCACCGGCTCCGGCCAGCGGACTGGCGCTCGTGGCCGTGGGCTACGACGATGGCGACTCCGCTCGGTAGGCTTTCGCGAATGACGACACAACCATCCACCTCAGGCTTCGATCCCACCGATTTCTCTTCGAGCGTTCGGCCTCAAGACGATCTCTTCCTTTACGTGAACGGCGATTGGATCGAACGAACGGCCATTCCCGAGGACAAGGCACGCTACGGCACCTTCAATATCCTCGCCGACGACGCTGAACTGGCAATCCGCGAGATTCTCGAGGAGTCGCAGACAGCTGCTGAAGGCAGTGAAGCCCGAAAGATCGGAGACCTCTTCTCGAGTTTCCTTGACGAAGAGCGCGTCAACGCTCGCAGCGCCGGGCCGCTCCTCGAACGCCTCGCGCAGGTCGAGGCCGTGGGTTCAATCAATGAACTACTGGCCCTCATCGGCCGGCTCCAGCGGCGAGGAGTCGGCGGTTTTTACGCGGTCTTCGTTGACAGCGACCCGGGCGACCCCGAGCGCTACGTCACGCTGTTGGAACAAAGCGGACTCTCGCTCCCGGACGAGAGCTATTACCGCGAAGAGCATTTCGCGCCGATTCGTGAAGCCTTCGTGGTGCACGTCGGACGGATGCTCGAGTTGGCCGGCGTCAGTGACGCCGCCACTCGAGCACAGCGCATCTTTGAGCTAGAGACGAAGATTGCTGGTGGTCACTGGAACAACGTCGACTCGCGCGACAGCGAGAAGACCTACAACTTGAAAATGTGGGCCGCGGCCTCGGAGCTCTTCGGTGACGTGCCGCTCGAGGTGTGGCACAACGGTCTGGAGGCGCCGGTCGGCTCCTTCGACGAGGTCGTACTTCGCCAGCCCAGTTTCACCACAGCCCTCGGTGAGCTTTTCATCGAGTCCAACCTCGACGCCTGGAAGGACTGGTTGTCATGGCAGATCGTGGCCGGCGACGCGCCGTACCTCTCGAAGGAGTTTGTCGACGAGCACTTCGACTTCTACGGCCGCACGCTCACGGGGGCCGAGTCGATCCGTCCGCGATGGAAGCGCGCCGTCGCCCTCGCCGAAGGTGCCATGGGCGAAGCGATTGGCAAGATCTACGTGGAACGCCACTACCCACCCGAGGTCAAGGACCGCATGGACGTACTGGTCGCCAACCTCGTTGAGGCCTATCGACAAAGCATCACCGACCTCGAATGGATGGGGGAGGCGACGCGTCGTCGCGCCTTGGAGAAACTCGATGCGTTCACACCGAAGATCGGCTATCCGGTGCGCTGGCGCGACTACTCGACGTTGCGGGTCGAGGCGAATGATTTACTCGCCAACGTTCGCGCAGCGAGTGAGTTCGAGTTCATCCGCAACCTGACCAAGATCGGTCAACCGGTTGACCGCGACGAATGGTTCATGACACCTCAGATGGTCAACGCGTACTACAACCCCGGCTTTAACGAAGTCGTCTTCCCGGCCTCGATCCTTCAGCCTCCCTTCTTCGACGCGGAGCGCGATGAGGCTGCCAACTACGGGGGCATTGGCGCGGTGATCGGCCACGAGATCGGCCACGGCTTTGACGACCAGGGATCGAAGTTCGATGGCTCGGGGCGACTGGCCGACTGGTGGGAGCCATCGGACCGGGACGCCTTCGAAGTACGCACCAAGGCGCTCATCGGCCAGTACGACGCACTCTCTCCGGAGTTGACGCCCGGTCTTACCGTGAACGGCGCTTTGACGGTCGGCGAGAACATTGGGGACCTTGGCGGTCTCGCCATTGCCTGGAAGGCCTACCAGATTTCGCTGGGCGGTGACGAGTCACCGGTGATCGACGGGCTCACCGGCGCCCAGCGCTTCTTCTTCGCGTGGGTCCAAACCTGGCGCCAGAAGTCCAAGAGGGAAGAGGTAGAACGACTCCTCGCGTTGGATCCGCACTCTCCCAACGAGTTCCGAGGCAACCAGATCGTTCGCAATATCGATGAGTTCTACGACGCCTTCGACGTGACCGAGGGGGACGCGATGTGGCTGGAACCGGCCGCGCGCGTCACCATCTGGTGAGGCGACTGGTTTACTGACCTTCGATGCTCGGAGGTGGGGTGACTGATTCGATCGCGACGCCCAGTCCGCTGCGCGGCGTGATGACGGCGTCGATCAGACCGTAGGTGACGGCCTCCTCGGCCGTCATGAAATGATCGCGGTCGATGTCGTGCATCACTTCGTCCAAAGAACGACCACTGTGGTGAGCGATAATCTCGGCCATGCGTCTCGTCAGTGACAGGACCTCTCGCAACTGAATCTCCATATCGCTGGGCGCCCCGCGGGTCCCGGCGTTGCCCTGATGGATCATGATGCGAGCGCTCGGCAGCGCGAGCCGTTTACCGGGCGCCCCGCCGCAGAGCACCATCGCGGCGGCGGACATCCCCATCCCGACGCAGACAGTCGAGACGTCGGCACGAATGTGTTGAATCACGTCATAGATCGCCATGCCGCCGTAAGCGAGACCACCGGGGGAGTTGATGTAAAGGCTGATGTCGCGATCGGGATCGACCGCTTCGAGATACAGCATCTGGGAGATGATCAGATTGGCGACCTGATCGTCAACCTCTTGGCCGAGGAAGACGATGCGCTGGCGCAGGAGCATCGAGTAGATATCGAAAGCCCGCTCTCCCCGGTTGGACTCCTCGAGCACCATCGGTACGAGCGAATGTCGTATCTCACGCTGAAGAACTTCGGTCATACATCCCCTCGCCGCGCCATCAACGCGCTGGTTTCAAGTGCAATCAATTAGTTGCATGATAGCGCCGTGAGACAGTTTGTGCAATAGAGTGGTTGCATGAAAGATACCGTGCACCGAGAGTTGGATCTTCCCTGTTCGCCGAATGAGGCCTGGGAACACGTCATTAATCCGTCCTGGTTGGGCGACGACGGCGAGTTGCCGATCGTTCCCGGCGCCGACGGCTGGATCAGTGAGGGCGACGACGTTCACTACCTCATTATCGAAGAGGTCGACGAAGAGAATCGACTCGTCTATCGCTGGGCGACGTTCGCCGACGCGCCGTCGCGCGTGGAGATCGAACTGACGCCCACGCCAGAAGGGACTCGGATCTCGATCTCGGAGTCACCGATTGAGGTGAGGGCCCAGTCGAGTCTCGTCCTTCGATGAGTGACGACGTCTCGGTGGTCTTCGCCGCTCTCTCGGACCCCACGCGTCGAAGTCTCTTCGAGCAACTCCTAGAGCAGCCGCAAGGTCGAACGGCGACAGAGCTCGCCGACAACGCGAGCGTGTCGCGCCAGGCCATCGTGAAGCACTTGCAACTGCTGGCGAACGCCGGTCTCGCCGTGACCGTTCGCGACGGGCGGGAGGTTCGCTACCGTGCCTCGACGGACGCGGCGCAGCACGCGTCCGCGTGGCTCAGCGTCCGCGCGAGCGCCTGGGACCGGCGTCTCGCGGCACTGGAAAAGGGTGTACGCGGTGCCCAAAATTCGAGGACGCCCACGTCGCGCCGTCGCTGAAGGTCGAACCCTGACGTCGAATCATTAAAATGGAGGAGAAAGAAGGCCTCCAAGAGTTGCCGAATGACGAAAATGACGTGGGCGATTTGCCATGGAGGCCGATTTTTCCTAGACTTAAGAGTCCTTCGGACCCGGTTTGGTCCGTTCATAATCGTTTATGGGAAGTTCCGTGCGCACATTTTCGCCAAAAGTCAGTGAGATCACCCGCGAGTGGCTCGTCATCGACGCCGAGGGTCTCGTTCTCGGTCGCCTGGCGACGGTCGCCGCGTCTTTGCTGCGCGGAAAGCACCGCGTGTACTTCGCCCCGCACGTCGACTGTGGTGACAACGTCATCATCGTGAACGCCGACAAGGTGGTCCTCACGGCCAACAAGGCCGCGCAAAAGTTCGCCTATCACCACTCGGGCTACCCGGGCGGTCTGCGCGCGACGTCCTGGCAGAGGCTGCTCGACGAGGACCCCGTCAAGTTGGTCTTCGACGCGGTGAAGGGCATGGTTCCCAAGAACCGCTTGGGCCGTGAGATCATGGGCAAGCTCTTCGTCTACGCCGGCGCCGAGCACCCGCACGCCGCCCAAACACCTACGCAGTACGACGCTTCGGCCATCCGCCGCGGTTAAGGAGAACGACGTGTCATCACCACTCACCCAGACGACCGGCCGCCGCAAAGAGGCCGTCGCTCGCGTGCGACTTCGCCCCGGCACCGGCACCATCACGATCAACAGTCGGGCCTTCGACAATTACTTCACCTCGGCGACGCACCGTCAGATGGTGATGGAGCCGCTTCGCCTCATCGACGCCCAACAGACCTACGACATCGACGCCACCATTGAAGGAGGCGGCATCGCCGGACAGGCCGGCGCGCTCCGTCTCGGCATTTCGCGTTCCCTCCTCGTGATCGACGAGGCCGTTCGACCGGCCCTGAAGAAGGCCGGTCTCCTCACTCGTGACTCGCGCAAGAAAGAGACCAAGAAGTACGGTCTCAAGAAGGCGCGCAAGGCCCCCCAGTACTCGAAGCGGTAGTCGCATGACCGTGCAATTCGGCACGGATGGTATTCGTGGGCGAGCCTCCGACGAAATCACCGAAGACCTGGCCTACCGGCTGGGACGCGCCGTCGCGTCGGTCTTCAGCGCCGACGTCTTCGTCGGCTACGACACGCGCGAGAGTTCACCGCTCTTAGCGAGGGCCGTGCTCGCCGGACTGCGCGACGGTGGCGCGCACGGCATCAACCTCGGTTACTTCACGACGCCCGGTGTCGCGGTGATCGCCCAACAGCGCGTCGGCGTCGGCGTCGTCGTGTCGGCCTCGCACAATCCCTACTACGACAACGGTCTGAAGGTTCTCGGACTCGGTGGCGGCAAGCTCGACTACGCAACCGAACTGGCGGTGGCCGAAGCGTTGGACGTTGCCGCGTCGGCCGCCAGCGACACCTTCGGCGAGTTTGAGGTGGACGAATCGGCCGAGCACGACTACGCGCACCACCTGCGCTCACTCGTGCCGACCGACCTCTCGTCACTGCACATCGTGCTCGACTGCGCCAACGGCGCGGCCAGTCACGTCGCGCACGAAATTTTTGAATCGACCGGCGCACGCATCACGACGTTCCACGACCAACCCAACGGTCGCAACATCAACGAGAACTGCGGCTCGACCCACATCGAAGACCTCATAGCGCACGTACTGGAGCTGCACGCCGACCTCGGACTCGCATTCGACGGCGACGCCGATCGCCTCATCGCCGTGGACGCCGGAGGACGGGTTCGCGACGGCGACGACCTCATGATCCTCTTCGCGCGTGACTTCTTCGAACGCAACGCCTTGGACGGGGGGCTGGTCGTCACCTCGATGAGCAACTTGGGTCTCCATCGCTCGATGGCCGACGCCGGAATCGCCGTCGTCGAAACCGACGTCGGCGACCGCAACGTTCTGATTGAGTTGGAGGAGAAGGAGTGGCCCTTCGGCGGTGAACAGTCCGGTCACCTCATCTTTCGTTCGCTCGCCCCGACCGGTGACGGACAGTTGACCGGTCTGATGCTCGCCGACCTCATCGTGCGTCGCGGGCCGCTGGCCGAACAGGCCGACGCGGTGTGGCAACGCGTGCCCCAGCGACTGATCAACGTCGCACGTGACGACTATGACGACGGCGCGGTGCTTGAGATGTTTGATGAGATTCGAAAGAACTACGGCATCGAGATCGACGACGTGCGACTTCTCATTCGACCGTCGGGCACGGAACCGGTGGTGCGCGTGATGATCGAAGCGTTGGACGAGGACTTCGTCAACGACTTCTCGCAACGGATCCAAAACTTCTTCCTCACGTAATCTTCGCCCGAAGAGGTCAAAAATGGCCCGAGTAGGCTGGCTCTATGTGCGGCATTATCGGGGTCGTAGGATCCGACGACACGCTGGCGACGCTGCTCGAGGGCCTGACGCGCTTGGAGTACCGCGGCTACGACTCAGCCGGTATTGCCCTGGTGCGCGCCGGCGAAACCTGGCGGGCCCGCACGGCCTCGGGCACCGAATCGGTCACGGCCCTAAAAAAAGAGTGCCTCGACGCCCCCCAGGGCTTCACTTCCGGCATCGGCCACACCCGTTGGGCCACGCACGGAGCGCCCGAGGCCGTCAACGCCCACCCGCACCTGGACTGCTCGGGCAATATCGCCATCATCCACAACGGCATCATCGAGAACCACACGGAACTGCGAGAGGACCTGGAAAAGCGCGGTCACCTGTTCACGTCGGTCACCGACTCCGAGGTTCTGGCGCACTTGATTGAAGAGTTCCGCTCCCAGGGACTCGAACTCATGGAGGCCGTTCGCCAGAGCCTTTTGGTGGTGCGAGGGGCGTTCGCGCTCGCCGCGATGGACGCGACCGAACCGAACGTCATCGTCGCGGCGCGGCGAATCTCGCCGCTCGTCGTGGGCACGGCGCCCGGTGAGACGTACCTGGCGAGTGACGTGCCGGCGATCCTCGACCGGGCGTCGGCCTTTTACGCCGTCAACGACGACGAGATCGTTCGCCTGGGGCCGGAAGGCTTTCGCGCCATCGACCTCGAGGGCGCGCCGGTTCGCCTCCACCAACTGTCGATCGATTGGGACTTGGAGACCGCCGAGAAGGGTGGCCACGACGACTTCATGTCCAAGGAGATCAACGAGCAGCCCGCAGCGATCCGTTCGACGTTGCTGGATCGCCGACGCAAGGACGGCACCATCAAATTCGACGAGATGCGCATCGGCGACGACGAACTGCGTGAGGTGAAGCGCGTCTGTCTGGTGGCCGCCGGCACGTCGTACCACTCGGCCCTGATCGCCAAGTACGCCATCGAAAAGTGGGCCCGTCTCGGCGTGGACGTCGACATCTCGAGTGAGTACCGATACCGCGACCCCATCGTCGAGGTGGGCACGCTGGTGATCGGGGTCTCCCAGAGTGGCGAGACCATCGACACCATCCAAGCCACTCGAGAGGCCCAGCGCCGCGGCGCGCACGTGGTCGCCATCTCGAACATCGTCGACTCTTCGATGGCGCGAGAGGCGGACGCCGTGATCTACACCCGAGCCGGTCTCGAAGTCTCGGTCGCCTCGACCAAGGCCTTCGTGGCCCAGGTCGCGGCGTTGGAACTTTTGGCGCTGCGGCTCGCGCAGCTTCGCGGCACGCTGCCCGAGTCCGAGATCGACGGACTGTTCCAGGGTCTCGGCGCGGTGAGTTCCCAAGTACAGACGGTGCTCGATCGTCGCGAGAGCGTGGAACTGGTGGCGAAGGAACTGATGGGCGCGCACGACTTCTTCTTCATCGGCCGCCACGTCGGTTTTCCGACGGCGCTCGAAGGTGCTTTGAAACTGAAGGAACTGACGTACCTGCACGCCGAGGGATATCCCGGCGGCGAACTGAAGCACGGTCCGTTGGCGTTGATCGAACCGGGCGTGGTCGTCATCGCCATCGCGACCGACCCGGCCATGCACGAGAAGATGCTCTCCAACCTCTCGGAGGTGAAGGCCCGCGGCGCGAGCGTGGTCGCCGTCGCAACCGACGACGACGAGCGCATCGAATCGGTCGCCGACTTCGTGCTGCGCGTACCCGCGACCGAACCGATGTTCACGCCGATGGTCGATGTCATTTCACTGCAGATGTTCGCGTACGCCGTGGCGCGTGGACTCGGACGAAACGTCGACCGGCCGCGGAACCTCGCCAAGACCGTGACGGTTGAGTAGTGGTCATAGTCGGCGTCGGCATCGACGTGGTCGACGTGCCGCGTTTCGAGATTGTCCTCGGACGTCGGCCGCGAATCGTCGAGCGACTCTTCACCGAGGGCGAGCAACGTGACGCCCGCGGCAAAGCCGAGCGACTGGCCGCGCGGTTCGCCGCCAAAGAGGCGGTCATGAAATCGCTCGGCGTCGGCGCTGGCTCGGTGCCCTGGAAGTCGATTGAGGTGAAGCGCGCCCCCAGTGGCGCGCCCTCGGTGATGCTGCACGGCGCGGCGGCCGAACTGGCCGCCGCACGCGGCGCCGACGAGTTAGCGATCTCTCTGACGCACACGGCAATGACCGCGGCGGCCTTCGTCGTCGCGAGCTCCAGGGACCCGCGTGCAAGCTGAGGGTGTTCACCGTCCGGCGAGAGCGGAGATATCGGCGTCGGCCATCGCGCACAACGTGCGCGCGCTGAAATCCATCGTCGGGGAGAGTCTGTTCTGCGCCGTCGTCAAGGCCAACGGCTACGGACATGGTGCCGAGATCGCCGCCAAGGCCGCCCTGGTGGGTGGTGCCGACATGCTCGCCGCCGCGATCATCGACGAGGGAATCGAACTGCGAGCGAGCGGCGTCACAGCTCCGATCCTCCTGTTGGCCGAGGTGCCGCCCGACACCATTGCGGCCGCGCTTCGCCACTCGCTCACGCTCACCGTCGGTTCGATCGATGGCGCCCGCGCCGCCGCCACCAACGCCGCGGCCCTGGGTGGACGTCACCCGGTTCACGTGAAAGTCGACACCGGCATGCACCGGATGGGTGTGGCGCCCGAAGACGTGGACGACGTCATCGACGTCCTCACGGCGTGCGAGGCGATCGACCTCGAGGGGATCTACACGCACTTCAGCGTGGCCGACGGTTCGAGTGCCGAAGACCGAGCGTTCACGCGAGATCAGATCGCGCGTTTCGACGAAGTCGTCGCGGGACTGGCGAAGCGCGGCGTCAAGCCGCGCATCGTGCACGCCGCCAATAGCGCCGGTGCGCTCGGCTATCCCGAGGCCCGGAGGGGAATGGTTCGCGTCGGTCTCGCGCTTTACGGTTACCTGCCCGAAGCGTGGCTGGCGTCGGCGCTCGAAGAGACGAATGATCGGCTGATGCCGGCGCTGACCCTGCGCGCCAACGTCGTGGCCGTTCGACGCGTCGAGGTCGGGGAGCGCCCGAGCTACGGTCGACGCCGGGCTCTGGAGAACGCCGCCACTATTGCCACGGTCCCCTTCGGCTACGCCGACGGCTATCCCCGTCGACTGTTCGACGCCGGTGCCGAGGTTCTCATCAATGGCCGGCGATACCCCCTGGCCGGGATGGTCACGATGGACATGCTGTTGGTCGACTGTGGCGATGACGTCGTGGCGCGCGGTGACGAGGTGGTCCTCTTGGGTCGCCAAGGCGACGAGGAGATCACGGCCGACGAGTGGGCCGAGCGCGCGGGCACCATCTCGTGGGAGATCCTTTGCGGCATCGGCGCCCGCGTGCCCCGTATCCTCGTGGGCTGAGATGAGTCGCGACTTGACCGAGCTCCCGACGTGCACGCGCTGCGCGCTGTCTGAGTCCCGTCAACGCGTCGTCGTTGGTTCCGGACCATTAAATCCGGCCCTGATGGTGATCGGCGAGGCTCCCGGTCGCGACGAGGACGAGGGTGGTGAGCCCTTCATCGGTCGAAGCGGGCGACTGCTCTTCCAGCTCATCGAAGAAGAGGTCGGACTGGTGCGCGCCGAATGCTTCGTCACCAACGTCGTCAAGTGCCGACCTCCGGCCAATCGAACGCCGACGCGCGACGAACTCACGGCCTGTCGCCCGTGGCTCAGCGAGCAGTTCCTGGTGGTGCGCTCGCCGCTGGTACTCGCATTGGGTAACACCGCGGCGCGATCGGTCTTCGGCTTCGAGCAGGGCATCGGCGTGACCCACGGACGAATCGTGACGCTCGGGGGCGGACGGGGAATGGCGACGTACCACCCGGCCGCCGCGCTTCGCGGCGGCGAGAGCGTCGTCAACGTCATGCGAGCCGATCTGCGAATTCTCAAGACCCTCGTGGCGACGCCGTGAGTTGGCAACGATTTTGCGCGACGGCCGAGGACACCATCGCGGCCGGTGAGGCGTTCGCCGAGGTGCTCTCGATCGGCGACATCGTCTTGCTGTCGGGGACCTTGGGCGCCGGCAAGACCACCTTCGTGAAGGGCGTCGCGAAAGGTCTCGGGGTGAGCGAACGAGTAACCAGTCCGACCTTCACCATGGTGCGAGAGCACCGATGCTCGAACGCGCTCGGCATCGAGACCCTGCACCACTCGGACGTCTATCGCGTGGATTCGCTCGACGAGGTGCTGGATCTGGCGCTGGGCGAGTTGGTCGAGGACTCCGCGGTCGCCTTGGTGGAGTGGGGGCAACTCGCGGCGTCGGTCTTTGGTCGCGACGTGATGACGATTGATTTCAGCGTCGAGGTCGACGACGCGCGAATCCTCACCGTCGACGGGGACCTGGCCGATGCTCGGGCCGCGCAGCTGGATCGGTGGGCGTCGTGAATATCGTTGCCATTGAAACGGCCACCCCCGCCTGCGCCGTCGGGGTTCGCACGACGGCCGGCGTGGAGGTGACCCGGGTCGTCGACGACGGACGCCGTCACACCGAAGCGTTGGCGGGGGCCATGAAGACCCTCCTCGACGAGGTCGAGTTGCAACCACGCGACGTCAACCGGGTGGTGGTGGACCGCGGTCCGGGGCTCTTCACCGGTCTGCGCGTCGGGATCGCCACGGCGATTGCCTTTTCCCAGGCGCTCGGATGTGAGTTGGTCGGCGTCACCTCACTCGAAATGCTCGCCGGCGGCGCGTTCGATTCGGGGGTGCGAGGCACCCTGGTGGCGTGCGTCGACGCGCGGCGCGGCGAGATCTTCGTGCAATCGTTCTTGCTCGATGACGCCGTGAATGCGCTCGACAGCGCTCGCGTGACCACCGCCCGCGAGATAGTGACGACGTGGCAAGCCAGTGCCACGGCAGCCGCCTTCACCGGAGACGGCGTCGAGCGCTATCGAGACGAATTTGAGCACCTGGCTTTGGCGAGGATCGTAGACCAGGTCGTGCCGTCGGTTCACGCCGGGCTGTCGCTCGGTGCGGTCCGTTCGCCCGACGAGGGCGTGTCGCCGCTCTACCTGCGCGAGGCCGACGCCGTCGCGAACTTCACCACCCGCGAGCGTCCCCAATGAAGAACGCCTGGAAGATCCGCCTGGCCGAGCGCCGCGACGTCGGAGAACTGCTGGGGATCGAAGAGGCCCAGTTTCCCGAGCCGTGGACCAAGCGGATCCTGCTGGATGAGATTGAGAACACCGAGACCCGCCGCTACACCGTCGCGGTAGAAAAGAAGCGCATCGTGGGCTATTTGGGGATCATGTTCGTGCTGGAAGAGTTGCACGTCAACACCATCGGAACCTTTCCGCAGGAGGAGGGCCGGGGAATCGCCTCCTCGCTCCTCGACGAGGCCTGGGCGGAGGCCAAAGAACGCGGCATCAAGCGCGCGACCTTGGAAGTCGCCGTCTCCAACCAGCGCGCGATTGATCTTTACTACCGCTATGGATTTCGACCCGTCGGCGTACGAAAGAACTATTACGAGAAAAGCAACGAAGACGCCCTGATCCTCTGGGCCGACCTCTCGAGTGAGCCCACGGAACCTCCATCTACGCTGGAATGATGGGTTTGGTCCTCGGCGTCGAGACGAGTTGTGACGAAACGGCGGCCTCCATCGTCGACGAGGACTTTCACGTATTTTCCTCCGTGATCGAGTCCTCGATCGACCAGCACCGGTCCTTTGGCGGGGTGGTGCCCGAATTGGCCGGCCGCGCGCACGTCAACCACATCGGCTCGGTCGTTCGCCGGGCTCTCTTGGACGCCGAGCTCGACCCTCACGATCCGGCGATTCTCGGGATCGCTGTCACCAGCGGGCCGGGTCTGATCGGATCGCTGCTGGTCGGACTTTCGGCCGCCAAGGCCTACGCCCTGGCCTGGGGCGTGCCCTTCGTCGGGGTCAACCATCTGGAAGGACATCTTTTCGCTCCCTTGTTGGAGCGGTCGGACTTGGAATGGCCGCTCATGACCCTGCTCGTGTCGGGCGGCCACAGCCTGATCGTCCTTCAGTCCGGTCCGGGCGAACACAAAGTATTAGGTGAAACCATCGACGACGCTGCCGGTGAGGCGTACGACAAGGTGGCCCGGTGGCTCGGACTGGGCTATCCCGGCGGACCGGAGATCGACCACTTGGCCCAATCCGGCGTCGCGGGATCGTTGAAGCTTCCTCTCTCGATGACCGGCGACGACTACGACCTCTCCTTTTCGGGACTCAAGACCGCGGTCGTTCGCGCGACTGAGAAGCAACGGGACCTGGCTATCGCCGACGTTGCGGCCTCCTTTCAGGCGGCCGTCGCCGAGCAGCTTCTTCGAAAACTCCGCAGTGCGCTCGAGCATCACCCCGTGAAGGGGTTGGCGCTGGCCGGCGGCGTTGCGGCCAACTCGGCCCTCCGCGCTGGCGTCACCGACTTGGCCAAGGAGTTCGGCGTTGAGGCGCATCTGCCGACCATGGCGATGTGCACCGACAACGCCGCGATGATCGCGGCCGCTGGCACGTACCGCCTTCGCCACGACGGGCCGAGTTCGTTCGATCTCTCGGCCACGCCGAACTGGCAGTTGGCCGACGTCTCGTGAGTGACGCGTGGACTGCGTTGGAACTGTCCGACTGCGATCCGAATCCGTTCGTCCAGTTCCGCCGTTGGTTCGACGACGCGAAGGGCGTAATGCTCGAACGCGACGCGGTGTCGGTGGCGACGTCGACACCCGACGGCAAGCCGAGTACGCGGATGGTCTTGCTTCGTCACGTCGATGACACTTCGATCGGCTGGTACACGAACTACGAATCTCGAAAGGGTCGCGAACTCGAGATGAATCCTTACGCCTCGATCCTCTGGTACTGCGAGCCACTCGGTCAACAGGTCCGCGTCGAAGGGTCCGTTGCGAAAATGACGGCGGCCGAATCCGACGCCTACTTCGCGACGCGCGCTCGGGGCAGTCAACTCGGCGCGCACGCCAGTGCGCAGAGCCGCGTGATTGTCAGTCGCGAAGAACTCGAAGTGCGAGTTCACGCGTTCGACGAAGAGTTCAAAGGTCGCGACGTTCCTCGACCCGAATTCTGGGGCGGCTATCGCCTCACACCGAATCGATTCGAGTTCTGGCAACATCGTGAAGACCGACTGCATGATCGCATCGTCTATCTGCCGTCGGCGACCGGTTGGACGTTGACGCGTCAGGCTCCCTGAGTTTCCAGATCGGAGTTTCTCGTACTTCGATTCGCGCGTAGCGCGAGGGCCGAAGAGAGAGCGACGATCGTGGTGACGACGCGGCGATTTGAAAGACCGTGCGCGGGGCCACGACGGTGAGGATCAGTCCGCCAAAAACGGCGCCCAGAATCTCGACGCTCGTGAAGCCCGCGCGGCTCGCGGCGTTCGCGCGTTCGACGAAGAGTTCAAAGGCCACGACGTACCTCGACCCGAATTCTGGGCGGCTATCGCCTCACGCCGATTCGATTCGATTCGATTCGAGTCTGGCAACATCATGAAGACCGACTGAATGATCGCATCGCCTATCTGTCGTCGGCGAACGTTTGGACGTCGGCGAGTCAGACTCCCTGAGCGTCCAGTTCGGAGTTTTTCGCATTTCGAGTCGCGCGTAGAGCGAGGGGACCGAAGAGCAGCGCGACGATCGTGGTGACGACGCCGGCGATTTGAAAGACCGTTCGCGGGGCCACGACGGTGAGGATCAGTCCGCCCAAAACGGTGCCCAGAATCTCGGCGCTCGTAAAGACCGCGCTGCTCGCGGCGAACATTTGTCCTCGCTGCGATTCGGGTGTGCGCACGGTCATCAGCGTCATAACCGCCACGTTCAAGACGCCGACGGCGATACCGAGGATCACCAGAATCACGAAAAGGTAGCCCACGTGTTCGACCAGTCCAATGAGGCCGGTCATGACGCTGATCACGAGCAGCCCGATGAGAGACGCCTTGGCCAGGGACACGTCGTGTTGTTTTAGTTTGCTCGAGGCCACCGCGCCCACCACGCTGCCGACCCCGAAGCTCGCGCCGACCAGTCCGTACATAAGGGCCGAGGAGTGCAGGGTCATGGTGATGAAGAAGACCTCGGCGACGTTGATCATCACTAAGGACAACAAGAAAACAACGAACGTGATTACCAGCGGCCGTAGTACCCCGTCGCGGAAAAGAATGCGCATCCCCGCGCCCAAATCGCGCTCCCCCTTCTTGGGACGCCCCACCCCGGGGTCCGGTCGGCGATCGGTCACGAGCATCCAGGTGCCCAGGGCCCCGAGACCGAAGCTGATGGCGTCGAAATACAGGGGCCAACTCTGACCGGTCAGCCCCACCAACAAACCACCCAGACCGGGGCCGGCCACCGCGGCGATTCCTTGTACGGACTGCATGGTCGAGTTCGCGGCGGTGAGATTCTCCTCGCCGGCGATCTTGGGTACGAGGGCCGAGTACCCGGGGAAGGAGAAGGCCACGAAACAACTAAGCACGGCCATCAACGCGATAGTGACGATACGGCCGTGCCACATGCCGATTCCCACGCAGACCACGCCCTCGCAAAGACAAAGAATCATCAACAACCGTTTCACTGGGGTGTGGTCAACAATGAAGCCGGAAATCGGCGAGAGCAGCACGAGTGGCAGCGAGGCCGCGATCGAGAGCGAGGCGATGGCCCAACTGGCGTGCGAGCCGTGAGAAAGACGAAGATAGAGGGCGATCAACGCGATAGCGTCACCGAGGTACGAGACACCGCGAAGAATTGCGACCAACGTGAGGTCTCGTTTTTGCACGGATGAAAAGGTCACCCGGGTCAGGCTAACAACGCCGTGATCTCTGTTGGCTCTCAGAAGTCCTAGGCTGCTACATTGGCAGTCGGAAGATTCGAGTGCCAAAAGCACAGGAGGCAGGAAAAAATGAAGTTGCACCCATTGGAAGATCGCATCGTGGTTCGTCCGGACGTCGCCGAGGCCACCACGGCGTCGGGCTTGGTCATTCCCGACACCGCGAAGGAGAAGCCGCAGCAGGGCGAAGTGCTGGCGGCCGGTCCCGGTCGTCGCAGTGACACCACCGGCGACGTGATTCCCACCGGCGTGAATGTTGGCGATACGGTCGTCTATTCGAAGTACGGCGGCACCGAGATCACCGTGGACGGTGAGGACCTCTTGATTCTGTCCGGGCGCGACGTACTGGCCACCATCTCCAAGAAGTAGTCACGGGGCGTCTTAGCCTCCATTTCTCAGACAAGGAAAAAGAATGTCGAAATTACTGAAGTTTGACGAAGACGCTCGCCGCGGTCTCGAAGCCGGCGTCGACAAGTTGGCCGACGCAGTCAAGGTGACCCTGGGGCCCAAGGGCCGCAACGTGGTCATCGGCAAGAAGTTCGGGGCGCCGACCATCACCAACGACGGGGTCTCGATCGCTCGAGAGATCGAGCTCGAAGACCCGTTCGAGAACATGGGCGCGCAGTTGGTGAAAGAAGTCGCCACCAAGACCAACGACGTCGCCGGTGACGGGACGACGACCGCGACCGTGCTCGCCCAAGCGCTCATCAAAGAAGGTCTGCGCAACGTGGCCGCCGGAGCGAACCCGTCCGGTCTCAAGCGCGGAATCGAGAAGGCCGTCAAGGCGGCCGTCGAGTCGATCAAGAAGCAGAGTCAGGCCGTCGAGGACAAGAGTCAGATCGCGCAGGTCGCCACCATCTCCGCGGCCGACACTTCGATCGGTGAAGTCATCGCCGACGCCATCGACAAGGTCGGCAAAGACGGCACCGTCACGGTCGAGGAGTCGAACACGTTCGGGATCGAACTCGAGCTCACTGAAGGTATGCAGTTCGACAAGGGATACCTCTCGCCGTACTTCGTGACCGACCCCGAGCGTCAAGAGGCGGTTCTCGAAGAGGCATTGGTGCTTTTCACGAGTTCCAAGATCGCGGCCGTCCACGACCTCGTACCGTTGTTGGAGAAGGTCATGGCGTCGGGTAAGCCCCTGTTGATCATCGCCGAGGACATCGAGGGCGAGGCCATGGCGACGCTCGTCGTGAACAAGATTCGCGGCACCTTCACATCGGTCGCCGTCAAGGCGCCCGGATTCGGAGAACGTCGTAAGGCGATGCTCCAAGACATGGCGATCCTGACCGGGGGCACCGTCATCTCTGAGGAGATCGGACTCAAGTTGGAGTCGGCCACGCTGGACCTCTTGGGCTCGGCCCGTCGCATCGTCGTCACCAAAGACGCCACGACAATTGTCGACGGCGGCGGTTCACACGCCGACGTCGCGGGACGCGTCGCCCAAATCAAGCGCGAGATCGAGGACACCGATTCGGACTGGGACCGCGAGAAGCTCCAGGAGCGTCTCGCCAAGCTCGCCGGCGGAGTCGCGATCGTGAAGGTCGGCGCCGCTACCGAGATTGAGCTGAAAGAAAAGAAGCACCGCATCGAAGACGCCCTCAGCGCGACCCGCGCTGCCATTGACGAAGGAATCGTCGCGGGCGGCGGGACGGCACTGGTCAGGTGTCGCAAGGCCGTCGACAAGCTCATCGAGACGTTGACCGGAGACGAAGCGACAGGGGCTCGAATCGTGGCCAACTCTCTGGAATCGCCGCTTCGCCACATCGCGGCGAACGCTGGTTTCGAAGGTGCCGTCAAGGTTCGTGAAGTCGCCGACGCCAAGGGAACGATCGGTCTCAACGCCCTGACCGGGGAACTCGTTGACCTCGTCGAGGCGGGGATTATTGACCCAGCCAAGGTGACGCGATCGGCTCTTCAAAACGCTGCTTCGATTGCTGCACTGCTTCTCACCACCGAGGCCATTGTGGCCGACAAGCCCGAGCCGGCCTCAATGGGCGGCGGAGGCATGGACGGTGGAATGGGCGGCATGGGCGGCATGATGTAGCCCACCCCTCGGGGTAGGACTTTGGAAGAGCCGAGTCGATAGCGACTCGGCTCTCCCTATTTGTTGTGCATCCGTAGTGATTAGCTCGGCGCTCACGAACTCGTTGCCTAATCGTGGCCTCAAAAAGAAGTTCGTCCGGCTCGAACGATGTCAATCGGCTGTCGCGACCAAGCCGAACGGCCCAATAAGGCTCGTTGCAGATCGAGCGTCCAAAAGCCAGTGTTTTACGGGGCCCCCAAAGGGGTGCTCCGGTCCCACCAGGCTTTTCGAGAAGCGGGCTCTCGGGGTGGCCCCAGAAGCGCCCCACGGTCGCTCCGCCGGGGGTCGTTTTC
>Ga0182024_10008991_pt1 | contig 20830 bp, 22 predicted proteins | sample P32metaG_FD_120480 | JGI IMG/M metagenome (GOLD analysis project Ga0182024, IMG submission 120480) | Permafrost microbial communities from Stordalen Mire, Sweden - P3-2 metaG (Illumina Assembly) | ecosystem: Environmental > Terrestrial > Soil > Wetlands > Permafrost | place: Sweden: Stordalen...
CGCTCAGCGCGGTGACCCGGCGGAACTGCTTGACCAGTCCCCGGGTCTGGATGACCGTGGTCATGCGATCTCCTCCTGGGGTGCTGCCTGCAGCGTGACGCGCAGCAGCGATTCGATCGACTCATCGTCGAGTCCCGCCTCGCGGGCTTCCCGCACCCACCGGGCCAGGCTGCGGCCGAGCCGGGAGTGCGTGCCGGGTGGCGGTCCCGGCGGCCGGTTCAGCACGAACGTGCCGTGCCCGGCCCGGGCGTGCACCAGGCCCTCGCGTTCCAGGTCGCGGTAGGCCTTGAGCACCGTGTTGGGATTGACGGCCGTCGCCGCCACGACCTCGCGCACCGTGGGCAGCTGGTCGCCCACGTCCAGCACGCCCATCCGCAGCGCCTGCCGTACCTGCTGCACGATCTGCAGGTAGGGCGGTACTGCCGACCGGCCATCAATGCGGAAGTTGATCATGTCTTGGATCCTTAATGTCTTAAGCTGTTAAGACATTAAGCCTTAACGGGCCAGCCGTCAACGCGCGGGCGCCCGGTGGCCCACAGGCAACGGGAACCATCGCAGCTGGGCCGGGCGAGATCGGTCAGGTGATCCGGCGGGCCCGCCACGAGGGCACGGCCGGGGCACTGCTGCCCGATGGCACGGGCCAAGCCCGCCTGCGTGGACGCCGCAGCGGCGGCCATGTATCCCAGGCCAGTGACTGGCAGGTCCATAACGGCACGGGGGAACAGGCCGCGGGCGGCCTGTCTGCGGGGCTTACGCTCCCGCGACTGGAGCGGCACGCACACCTATCCGATCGACTGGATCCAGTCCGAAACTATCCCGTATGGCGTGCCACCTCGGGCCCGCGCAACGACTGGGCACAGCACATCGAACGAACCGGAGCTCGTGCGGTCCGCTACCGCGCGGCCTGCGTCTGAGGCACCGGGCCGGCGATGGTAGACACCATCATGGCCGCAGCGGCCGGGCGCGCCCGTGAACGACCCTGGCCCGTGCCCTGGCTCACGGCTCAGCCGGTCGCCCCGGGATCAAGGCCGGCCAGACTCGCGCCCGCGCGGGCGAAGCACACGCAGGCGGCGTGGAGCAGCCGACGGATCGTGCCGCGGCGCATCTGGGCTTCGAAGTGGACCGTGTACGCCTCGGCGCTGGCTTCGCCGCACAAGATCAGATCAGCCCGCGCTTCGACGATTTCGGCATGTCTCCCGCCTGTCATGGCCATCACCGGCTCTCCCGTCCGCCTACCTCGACCGCTTACTGATGTCAGCGGCAGCCCGTCCACGCCGCCGTGGCCGGTGCTGCCCTCCACGGTGCGGCCGGGGACTGCTCGGTCGCGCCCGGGACAGGCCCTGGTCGGTGCCCCTGGCGCGCGGCCGGGGTTTCAGGGGATACGGGTCCAGGCGCCGAAGACCCAACGGGTATGAGGGCGAGGGCTGCCGGGATCATCGCTCGGCAAGCACGTCATCGTGCCGGGCTGGCGGGGCTGCGCTGGAGGGTCCGGTACACGGTGGGTCGGGACACGGTGAACAGTTCGGCCAGATCAGCGATGGAATAGGCGCCGGAGGCGTGCATGCGCCGCAGTTCGCCCTGCTCCTTGGCCGAGCTTGGGTTGGCGGGCTCGGGGTGAGCTGACCCAGACCGACGTCGCCGGCTGGCGGTCCTCGCTAGCCTCAGCGTGTCTCCCCTCCGAGCTGATCGTCTCAGCTCCTGCGATCGCCGGCGGCTGAGCCCGTACCTGGCCCGGGTGACCTCGGTGGAAGAGCCCGGCACCTGAAACCCCGGCGGCCGTGGCCCGGCTCGGGCAGCCTGCGCCGGTGACCCGCGCAGTTGCTGATCGTTGCTGGCCGCCGGTTTGATCAATAGGACCGTCCGGCTTTCGTGCTCTACCGGACAGGCGGCGGACCGCCCCTCCTCCCGCAAAGATGCCTGCGCCTCACGACCCGGCCTCTTCAGTCCCCCGCCGGACCGCGGACCCGCGTTTGGCCAGCAGCGGCCCGATCTCGCCGATCGCCTGGCCGATCGTGGAGGCCCCGACCTGGTAGATCACGCCGAAGGCCTCGTGGGTCAAACCGGTGCGCAGGTGAACCAGGGTGACCAGCAGCCGGTCGGTGCACACCAACACGTATTTGGCCCAACGCCTGCCTGGCGCCGCCGGTCGCCGCGGCGCCGCTGGCGGCGCCCGGACTCGCATCGCGCCTCCCACCGCGCGCGAGTTCGGTGACAGGCTCGCCAAGGTGTTCCCGTGACAGCCCGCAGAAGGCGGAATGGGACATGGCCGCGCGGGCCTGACCAAGGCTCACACCCCGGAAACCGGGTCGGCCACCAGCACGTCACCGCCTGCGTGAAGACGCGGTCAGGCGGGCTGCCACAGCTCGACCCGATTGCCCTCGGGATCGGTGACCCAGCCGAACCGGCCGACACCCTCCATGTCCTGCGTATCCTCAGCCACGTCCGCTCCCTTGGCGCGCAATTGCGCGAGCATCGCATCCAGGTCGCGGACCCGGAAGTTCAGCATGGTCTGCTGGGCGCGGGACCCGAAGTAGCCGGTCCCGGACTCGAACGTCGCGAACACCGTCAGCCCGGCTTCCTGACGCCACAGGCCGTTCCCATCGGCGTCCAGGCCCAGGCAATCGCGATACCACGCGCCCAGGGCCGCCGGGTCGCCGGGTCGCCGGCCCGCATGAAGTATCCACCGATCCCACGCACACGTTCCATGCCGCTATCTTGCCAGGATGGCGATCGGGCGGGCTGGCACCACAACCCTCGCCCGCTTCACCCCCGTCTCAATCGCGGGGGAACTCGTTAGGGGACGCATCTCGGCAGAGGGGCGGCTCGTCAAGCCGGTCGCGGAGCGCGAGATTACTAAATGACCGCGGCCCGCGCCCCGGGCGGTTACTACCACTCCCCCCGGCAGCACCAGGCTGATCATCCAGCTGCGCGGGAGGGAGGGCTCTCGAGGACATCCTGTGACAAGACGTGCAGATGCCACAGTCAGCCTTCCCCGGTCGCATCGGTAAGACGTCGCCTACTCGCCCGTAAATCGGAATTCTGCCTGCCATGGATCGTCCACGTGGACAACCTCCCAGTAGCGTTCGGCGATGCGCTCCGGGTCAAAGGAAGTACCTGCAGCTATCTGCCCTGCGATCGTCAGTGTGGCCACGCGGATGCCGTCCGGTTCCAGGTCAGCGCCGAGCATTGTCGCGGCCGACCGGAGAGCCGCCTTGCCGAGGGAAACGGTCGCAAGGGCCGGGATCGGGTGGTCGGCGAACCCGCCCCCGGTGACGAGGATGGTCCCGAAGCCGGCGGCCCGCATGGCAGGGGCCGCCACCTGCGCGACGACGATGGCGCTGATGACATCTACTGAATACGCCGCCTGGAGGTGGGCGACACTTGAGCTCAGCAGCCGGTCTGGAGCTCCCATGACGGCGTTATAGACGATGACGCCCGGTGCGCCATTTCCGAGATAGAGCTCCTTCATCCGGGCGCCCAGGCCATCGGGATCGCTGGCATCGGCCGCGATGGTGCTGATCTTGGCACCGGTATCGGCCAAGGTGCCCGCGAGGTCGCCGAGGCCGTCCGGGCTGCGCGCCACCAGGGTTAGCCGGTAGCCGCCCACGGCGAAGCGACGTGCCACGGCCGTTCCAAGGCCAGGCCCCGCGCCGACCAGTAGAAGGTGGCGGCCATCTACTGATCCGGGACCTGCGGCCCCGGCGAGGTCAGCGATCGTGCTTCCTCGGTTGCCAGGGTCGCCTGCTCGCTCGTTAGGCATGGGTGCCGCGGTCCTTTCCGATATCCGTTGAGCTCTTTCTTCGGCCGAAGACGAGAGCCGGACGAGGTCCGGTCGCTGTTCCGGGAGGGAAAGCGACTTGTCACCGTGACCGGTATCGGGGATCGGCAAGATCTGCCTGGCCCTGCAGTTGTGCTTGAGCGCCAGTGACCTGGGTGATGTTCCGCAGGCCGGTAGTCTATGCCTGAACTTCTCTCTCGACTGGGCTCGATCAGCCGGGACTGGCTATGAGGAGAGGGCGCGATGACCGACATGCCCGCCTGTCCATCGTCAGGGCCATCGCCGCCGCCCACGGCGCCACTATCACCGCGGAACCCCGGCCCGGCGGCGGCCTGGCCATCGACGTCACCTTCCCCGCGCCAGTCCTGCCGCAGACCCGGCGGCCGAATGCCGGGCGCGCGGCCCGCGTACAGATCCGCGGCTAAACGCAATGCCAGCCTCATCAAAGAAGATTCCGGGAGGAAACAACCTGCGCTCAAGAGGAGCGGCAGGACACCGCCGTGATTGAGCCGAAGGCCACGTATGTCCTGATCAAGGCCCATTAGAACGCGGGATTCTGGACAAGAACTGAGACCAGCACCCGGCTGAGATCTCGGGGGCGGCCGGGCGCCCAGGCGTCTGCTGCCGCCACCGCCCCCTCCTGCTGGCCCGTCTCCCCGCCCCGGGAAACGGTCCCGCTCATGAGAAGTTAGCCCTCTGGGCATCAGCGGCCGGCAGGCGTTCACCGCGGCCTGGAACTGCGCCGGCTGGGTAACTCCGGCCTGAAGGGAAATGTTCAGCTTCCCGTTGACCACTGCGGGGTCGGGAAGTGCGGCTCACCGTGGGTACGCAGGGCACTGGACGACTTTCAAGGCCAAGTCGAGCTGCTGCTGTGTTTCAACGTTATTTGTATATTCGTGGTCTCCCTGCCGCGAGGCGCCAGTTGCTTGCAGGCGTCAAAAGCCTGCGACACAGGGTCGCCGGACTTCCCACCGGCGCCGTTTTGTGTCAACGGCACGCTGATTGAGCCTCCCGGAGGAGGCTCGGGCAAGTTGGGCACGCCGTGGCTGCGCATGCACTGCACGAAGGCGATCTCCTGCCGATAGGCCGGCGACGCTGCCGGGGCAGAGCCGGTGGCGAACGAGGTTTGCGTATGCATCCTGAACGTCGTCGCCAGCAAGGCGACGACTGCCACGACAACCAGGGCTAACGCGAGCCGCGGGCCCCGGTTGCCGGCGGTCTTGCCGTTCATCGCGGCCTCATCAGGAAACCGGGCAGGATCATTGTGTCGTTCTCCTGTTCTCCCACCTGCGACTTGTTGTACAGAATGGGAGGTGACAGCACGGTGAGAGGGAATGTCACCTGCGGCCTGCGATCCTGGAAAGGCTGACATGCGGGGGCGCAGGAAGCGGCAGGCAGCGATGCGGGTTCTGGCGACCGAGGACGACGAGGTGCACGGCAACGCCAGCAGGGCCAGGCGCAAATCGCCCGCGCCCTGGCCCTCGCCGGCGCCCTGCGACCGGGGCTGCACGAGCGCGACGCCGCGGACATCATCCACGCGCTCATGTCGCCTGAGGTATACCGATGCCTGCTTGACAAACGCCTCGACTAATATCCTGGTTTCCAATATATTAGCGGCATGGCTGGCAAGCCCATGACGGGACAGGCGTTCTTCGTGCTCACCGCGCTGGCCGACGGCCCGCGGCACGGGTACGGCATCGTGGGTGAGGTGGCAGAGCTGTCGCAGGGCCGGGTAAAGCTGAAGATCGGCAGCCTGTACGGGGTGCTGGACCGGCTCACCGCCGGCGGGCTGATCGAGCCCGACCGGGAGGAAGCGCACGACGGCCGCTTGCGCCGTTATTACCGGCTGACCCGGGACGGGCGGCGCGCGCTGGCTGAGGAGGCCGAGCTTCGCGCCGCCACCGCTCGGGTGGTGTGGGCGAGACTGGGCCTGACGGGTCCCGCGGCAACGGGAGCAGGCGGATGAGCGGCGGCCTGGGCTTGGAGCAACGGTACCGGCGGGTGCTGCGGCTGCTGCCCGGCTACTACCGGCAGCGGTGGGAAGAGGACATGGTCGCGGCGTTCTTGGACAGCTGGCTGACCGGCGACCCGGACGAAGACGAGGCCATCGTCGAGTTCTGCAAGCCGAGCTGGGCGGAGGCCGCCAGCGTGGCCGGCCTGGCGGCCCGGCTGTACCTGGGCGGCGCGGCCGCGCCGCCCAGGTACTTCGCCTGGGGCCAGGCCATCCGGCGCGCAGTGCTCGCCGTGACACTGGTGCACGCGTTGCTGGCCGTTAACGTGCTGGTATTCCTGGTGTGGAGCCGCCGTCTAGTCGGCTGGCTGCCCGCGCCGCCGGCGAGCCTGGTGGTCGCGCCCGGCGGCGTCTGGGACATGGTGTATTACCTGGTGTGCCTCGCCTGGATCGTGATTTTCCTGACGCTGGCCCTCGGGCACTACCGCACTGCCCGGGTCCTCGCGGCGCTGGCCATCGTCCCCGGCCTGGTCGCCTTGCTGCAAGCCCAGCTCACCGGCATCATGCCGGCGCCGTTCGGGCCGTGGATCTTCTGGGTCCTGGTCGACCTTGCCCCGGTCCTGGCCATGACCGCGTTCCACCGCGACGCCCCGGCGACCGCGCCCGGGCCCTGGCTGCTGGCCCTGCCCGCCGGCTACGTCCTGGTGTACGGGCCGCTGCTGGCGCTCCAGGTGACCGGCAACTTCGCCTGGCTGCCAGACTTCTCCGGGCTGTGCTGCATCCTTGTCAGCCTTGCCTGCCTGGCGCACGTACCCAGGGCCCGGTCCCGCCAGGCCAACGGCTCGGGCGTGTGGTCGCTGGCCCTGGTCCTTCTGGCTGCCGTCGCCGGGGCGTACCGGATCGTCACGCTCACCGACTACCTGCACGATCCGCACCTGATCAACGTGAGCCTGGCCGAACTGCTCATCGTGCTGGCCGCCGTCGCGCTGGTCGCCCCCGACGCCGCCCGCGCCCAGGCAGCCACGCCCGCACCGCCGCCGCATCCCCACGCCATGGCTACCTAGGGAGGGCCCAGGACATGCCATGCCAGCCCCCGCGCCGCCCGCTGTCCATCCTGGCCAGCGGGCTGGCCGCCGCGTGCGTCGTGCTCGCCGTTGCCGGCTGCAGCAACATCACCCCGCTGGGGCCGGACCCGGCGCCAGTGAGCCTGCCACCGGCACGCGATCTGGGGTCACCGATCATCATGCAAATCATGCGCAGCCAGCCCCCCACTCCAGCAGGCCAGTGCCCGGCCGGCTCTATCGCGCTCCTCGGGTCGGAGCCCAACGTGCGGCGGGCCGCGGTAGCTTCGTCACGCCCCGTGCAGGCAGGCACCGGGAGCACGGCCCCCACGCCGGCCACGCCTCCCGCGCCGCCGGCAGGCGTAGCGTGCTACCGCCCGGCCGGAACTCCGGTAACGATCACTTCCGCAGCGGTCTCCTCGGTCACCACCAACCGGAACCAACCGGGGGCCGCCTCTTACGAATTCGTGGTCGCCTTTCCCACCGCCGATGTGCCGGCGTTGACAGCGCTCATCCGGCAGGCCTATGACTCTGGCGATGCTCTCGGCATGAGCGTCGCCGGCAAGCTCTGGCAGGCCCCGCAACCACGACTCAAGTTCAACGCACTACGGGCGGCACAGATCAACCTGCTCAGCAGGACTCAAGCCTTCCAGCTTCACCGCCTGCTGGTCCCGTCTGGCTGATCGCCCCGGCTTCCCGCGCACCGCCGACGCCAGAAGCGGGGCCACGGGGCCATCGGACTGGGACTTCACGGTCACCACGGCCGAGTTCGAGGCCATCCGGGACGCGCTGCCGCAGATTGATGATCACTTCTGGGACTTGGCCCTATGGCTGGGGTCCAAGCAGCTCACCGGCCAGCACGACGTGGTTTACCCACCGAGCTGCGCAAGCTGCGCGGCCGCTTGCTGGGACCGCTGCACCAGGATCACTTCGCGTCATCATGTCGATCGACTAGCCCGTCGCCAACCCCGAGCAGTCCGGGAGAGCGGTTGGCGAGGCGGCGCACCGCGGCCGGTGGGCAGCCAGCGAGATCATCCGGTATCCAGCCCAGCCACGGCAATGAACACAGTTGGACTGCGGCGCCGAGTCGGTTCTCGAGCCGGACGGTCGACGCCAGCCAACCGAGATCATCACCAGTTAGAGCGAAGTACGTGACCAGGTCCTCATCGGCGATCTCGTCCGGCCAGCCACTCAGCCTCGCGAACTCGGCGTCAGACAGGAATCGAACCGGCATGAGGCACGCTATCCGCGGCGATCAACACCAGACAAGACCGGTGATTCCCGGCCGCTCACCGCCCTTAAGGGGATCGCTAGCCGGGCGTCCCGTCGCTCTCGCTTCTTCGGGCGAGGCGCTGGAGTTGCCGTGTGTGCACGCCGGCCACCCAGTCCCAGCCGTCCTTGGCCAATGGGCCGACCCGCGGGTCGCTGGGAACATGGGCGTCACGCAAAGCGTGCACGTACGCCCGATCCTGGTCGATCCGTGCGTGTACCTGATCAGCTCCGCTGATGGACCCGTGGCCGGGGACGAGGACATCGACGTCGCCCGCCACGCCCTCGAGCAGTCGCAGCGCGGCGAGGTAGTCCTCGATCGGGTCAGCGGTGTCGTTCAAGTCGAGCATCGGAATCAAGACATCAGAAAGCATGTCGCCGGCGACGAGAACCCCGCGTTCCTCAATCAACAGCGCCGCATGGCCCGGGGCATGCGCTTGATGCTCGACAATCCGGACTTGAGGGCCATCCCAAGGAATCTGCGCCATCCCGGCGGGCAGGCCGGTAATGAGGCCGAGCAGGTCCAGCGGTACCTGCTCGGCAATGTCCGGCGGTATCCACTCAACGATGCGGGCCTTCCAACCCGCGTCCGACAGCAGAACTCGGACAATGTCCGCGCAGCGAGCCGTGCCGTAACGGGGCGCCGCGCCGAGCCCGGCGTGCCAGAGCAGGTGATCCCAATGCGGATGCGTAGAAAACCCTGCCACAACGGTCTGGCCCAACTCGCCAAGGTCGTTCGCGAGGCAGGCCATTTCGTAGCCGTGCACCCCGGGGTCGATGAGCAACACGCCAGCCCGGCCGTGCACGACAACGGCGTTGCTCTGGCAGAACTCGCTCTCGTGGATCAGCACACCCTCGGCGACCTGCCTCAGCACGGGTGCGAGGCTACCGTGCCCAGCGCCCGCCAACAACGATTCGCGCAACGCGCGTCGCGACGGTGCAGATCGGTGTGCCTGGCGGCCCGCCAGTTGATCACCGTCACACCGTTTGAGCGGCGCCCGCAGAGGATCGGCCTGCGGGACGACCACGCACGGCCATCCGCCGCGCAGGGCCAGGACAGTGGCCGCGATCAAGTCAGTGGACGCGGCGACGAGTTCCATGTGCTTTGCCTCAGCCAGGTCGGCGGCTTCGGCGGCCACGTCCAGCGCCTCGTCCCAACGTCCGGCGTCGACGTAGGCCCACCCGAGCGCGGTCAGGCCTGGGCCGCTGGTGCCCTGCGTGCCAGGTGTCCGGAGCCGCTGCATGGCGTCTTGCAGCAAGGTGATCGCCAGGTCGGATTCGTCCAGGAGCCATGCGGCGCGAGCTATTCGCCACAAAGAGGGCTCGTCAATGGGCGAACCGCCCATCTTGCGCAGGTACTGGAGGAACTGGTTTCTGCTGCCGAACGGGTCGGTGCAGACCCGTATCCAGAGCCTGTGCGGGCCGGTATTGGCGCGCGGGCTCTGGTCGGCGCACCGGGTCTCCTGATGTTCCAGGAGCCCGAAGGCGCGGCTGACGGCCTGGCGGCTGGCGGGCGTGCAGTACGCGTGGCCATCGCATCCGCGGGCCTCGCCGGCCTGACCGTAACCGCCGCGTTCACAATGCCCGTCCTGCGCGCCACCGCCCGCGAGCGGCACCACGGCGATCACAGCAAGCCCGGCCCTTGGCGAACAGGTGCGGATAGCGGTCCATCGGCGCGTCGGGGAGCCCCTGCTCGGCGGCGGCCTTGTCCGTCCCGGCCGGCCCCCAGGGCATCCTGAGCAGTCCCCGGGTCGAGACGTCGTTCAGCGGCAGCGCCGAGCGGGGTGCCTGGACGGCAGCGCGGCGACCACTGCAACCACGGCAACAGTCACCTCAGACGCCGCCGCCGCACGGACCGGGTTGTCACCGTGCGGCAAGAGTCACGCGCCCGGAGGAATGGGATCCGCCCAGCTGACAAGTGGATGGCGCCGCTGCGACGCATGAATCCGCGGCACTGCCAGCAGCCCGGCGGCGGAAGATTGCCGATCCGAACACACGTACGGCGGCCCAAGCGGCCGCCGTTGCTGTACTTTCTTGCTGTACCCGCTGTTCGATCTGTTCGAATTTCGCTTCTGACCAGTGGAGCTAAGCGGGCTCGAACCGCTGACCACTTGCATGCCATCTGGCGGCAGCACGTCCACCCGCGTCCATACCCGCAGGTCACCGTCCCTGCAAGTACTTCACGGTCCACCGGAATCCGCACACGTTGCTGTACTTCCATGCTGTACACCCACCACTACGCCAACGGGCTCGCCATGGCCCACGAGCAGGCCGCAGCTGGCTGGAGCTAGACAGGGATGAGGTCGATGTGGATATCAGCGGCTTCCGCCAGGACCCTCAGGTCGCCCGGATCAGAGGTGAGAATATCGTCGCCGTCGGCGACCAGGCACACCACGGTGGCGTCAATCGCATCCTGCTGGCCACTGCGGGCCAGCAGCAGCCCCGCCCGGCGCCCCAGCGGGTCATCGATCGCTGCGACATCGGTCCCGGCGAGCAGCCGGGCGACTGGCACCTGGCGGCCACGGCCACCCCGCCAGACCTGCGCGACCACTCCCCCGCTGGTCACCGGCACCCGCCCCGCTAGCCGCTCCCGCTTCACCAGCGCCACCACCCCGCGATCCCCGCGCTCCACCGCGACGAACGCCCCCGCATCCAGGACCAGCATCAGGCCGCACCCTGGCCACGGGCCGCCGTGCCCTGGCGCCGGGACTCCGGCGCGCCGCGCACCACGACCGCCCGGCTACGTGCGCTGCGGGCAGCCTCCCGCATCTCCTCCTCGGAGATCTCACCATGCTCGGCCTCGTAGCCCACCAGGAACTCATCTAGTGCCCGCAGCCGCCGGTCATGGTCAGCCTTCAGCCGCAGCGCATCATTGACCCAGGCGCTCACGCTCTCCGCCTGCCCAGCGGCCACCGCCTCATGAGCCACCGCTACCAGCTCCGCATCCACCGACGCCGACATCCGCTGCTTCGAACTCATACGAACATGCTACACTTCTGCCACGTATGTAGGAAAGCCGATGCCGACACGCTCCCTGTGGCGGTCGCGGGTTCGACGGGACCGGCTCTCTTCCTCGCCGCTGACCGCACGGATCCGCGAGAATGGCAGACCCCCGGTATGTGCAGGGGATGCAGTCGCGTGGGCTGTCAGAGCCAGCCGCGGGAGCGGGCGAGCTGGACCGCTTCGTGGCGGTTGGCGGCGCCGAGCTTGGCGGCTGCCGAGGAGAGGTAGTTGCGGACTGTGCCGGGGGTCAGGGAGGCCGATCCACGCGGGCGCCACCATCCGACCGAACGGCGACCCCTACTCCCCAATCCCCCATTTCCTCTTATGGGTCTATGCCGCCGACATGACCTCGGTCAACGGCTCGTCGCCGACGCTCGCGGCCCGACGGCGCCTCGGAATGGCGGCGGCAGCCAGAGCGCCGACACCGACCACAGCCGCACCGACCCACGTGGCCGGGCGCAGGCCGTCGGCGAAGGTCGCCGGGCTGACATAGCTGCCGTGGCTCGCAAAGACGGTCGCGAGGACGGCAATCCCCAGCACGCCGCCGAGCTCCCTGATGGCGTTGTTGGTGCCCGACGCCATGCCCTGATCCGCAGCGGGAACGGCACCCATCACCACATTGGCCACCGGGATGAAGAACAGCGCCATCCCGAGCCCGCAGCACACGAACGGAGCGACGAGCGCCAGGTAGGAGATGTGCGGGCTGATGAGCGCAGCCATCCAGGCCAGACCGATGGCTTGCAGGGCCAGGCCGCTCACCAAGAACGGGCGCCCTCCGATGCGGTCCGACAGCGGCCCGGCGATCGGAGCCACGAGCAGAGGCATCGCCGTCCACGGGAGAGTGCGCAGGCCGGCCTCGAGGGGCGAGTACCCGAGAGCGGTCTGGAGGAACTGGGCCAGCAGGAAGATGCTCCCGAACATTCCGAAGGTGAAGAGCAGCGACGCCACGTTGGAGGCGGCAAAGGTCCGGCTGCGGAAGAACCGCAACGGCAACATGGGATGGGCGGCCTTGTCCTGCCAGACAGTGAAGGCGACCATGAGGACAACGCCGGCGAGGATGCTGCCGAGCACCGGCAACGAGGTCCAGCCGTCATCGCTGGCCTTGACCAGACCGAAGACGATACTGAAGAGGCCGGCGCTGGCGAGGACCAGGCCGAGCGGATCCAGGTGAGCCCTGGCCTTGGTCTCGCTCAGGCGGGTGGCGGCGAAGGGCAGGGCGAGAAGGCCGATGGGCACGTTGATCCAGAAGATCCACTGCCACGACGCCCCTTGCACCACGGCCCCGCCGACGAGGGGACCCACGGCCACGGCCAGACCCGACACGCCGCCGAGCACGCCGAGGGCGGCGCCGCGGCGTTCGGCCGGCACCGACGAGGCCAGGATGGTGAAGGCCAGCGGAAGCACCGCGGCCGCCCCTGCGCCCTGAATGGCCCGGGCCATGACCAGCAGCGTCACGTTGGGTGCCAGAGCCGCCCCCGCACTGGCCAGGGTGAAGACGGTCAGTCCGATGGTGAGCATTCGCCGTCGCCCGAAACGGTCGCCCAGGGCGGCCCCGGTGATGATGAGGACTGCGAAGGACAACGTGTAGGCGTTGATCGTCCATTCCAGGCTGGCGAGACTGGCGTGGAGATGGCTGCGGATGGAGGGCAGGGCCATGGTGACCACGAGGTTGTCGAGGCCGACCATGAACGCCGCCACCGAGGTGATGATGAAAGTCCAGATCAGGCGGGTACGGGGCACGGTGTTCTCCGTTTGAGCTGGAGTGGACAGAAGTAAGTGATCAGTCACTAGATTCGGAAGGCAAAAAAAATAGCTGAGGTTACGGATGAAGCCGACCTCAACCAGCGGTCTTGACGCCGGCTTTGGCGGTCTTGGCCGTGGCGTTGGCCTCGTCATGCGCGGCTTCAGCCAAGAGCTCCTGGCCCAGGCAGGCTTTGACCCAGGGCAGGTCAATGACGGCCATGAGATCCATGGCCGCAGCCATGTTGAGCAGCATCCCGTGGCCGAAGAAGGCGATCAGGTCGTCGTCCTCGAGCCCGGTGATCTCGGCCACGGCCAGCCACAGCTTGCCGAAGCTGGTCTGCGTGACCCGCCGGACGTCGTCGTCGTCGCACGCCGCGTACGCGTGCATCTGGGTCAGGAGCAGCGTGCGATCGTTGAGGAACATCCGGTAGGCGTCGGCCATGGCCATCTTGGCTTCTTCGCCGGTGCGGTCGCCCGCGGCCTCTACCAGAATGGTCAGGGCCCGGTCGAACGTGCGCTCGATGGCCGCGAGAAACAGCTCTTTCTTGGTGCCGAACAGCCGGAACAGGTAGGGCTGGCTGATGTCGGCGCGTCGAGCGATGTCCTCGGTCGACGTGCCGGCCAGGCCGCCCTTGGAGAACTCGACGATGGCCGCCCTGAGCACCGATTCGCGACGTTCGTCGGCGGACATCCGGGGGGCCATACCCCTAAGGTAGTGAGTGATCAATCACAAGTCAAGGTCCTCTCCGCCCTCAGACACGCTCGAACAGCGCTTCGAGCGAAGGATGGAAACCGGGGATCCGCCCCAGGTAGATCCCGTCCCGGATGGCCGCCGGGCGTCTTCGCCCACACCCTCCGGGCGCCGAGACCGCCGTCCGCGCCGATCTGGAAGGCCATGAGCTGATTGGCGTACGACTCCACGACGATCAGCATTCCGCCTTCCGTGGTGATCGCCATCCCGTTCGGGAACGCGACGTCGTCGGCGACCTAGCGGACATTGCCGTCCGGCGGCGAGCACGACGTGGCCCGGCGCGAACTCGCCGCCGGGGAGGTCGAAGCCGATCGTGTTGACGTAAGCGTTCCCGCGATTTGTCGGCCACGATGTCATTCCAGGGCTTGACCAATACTCCGGACAGATCGGCCTGCGTGACCACCGCCCCGCCGGGCTCACGACGCAACAGTCGCCGCTGCGCAGAGTCCACGACCAGCAGCCGCCCGTCGGGGAGGAAATCGATGCACATCGGGGACGACGCGACCTCCGCCATCACCTCGTAGCGTCTGTCCATGCCGAGCGCAATCAGCTGGTGCGCGCCCCGGTCATAGGGCCGCTACGGCTTGGTCCGCCCCGATTCAGGTGGGGCGGCCACGACCACGACGTCGGGAACCAGGAGCTTGCCGCTGGGCAGGGCCAGGGCAGTACCATCGATCCAGCAGCCACTCAAAGTGATCGTTCCCGCAGGCGGATCGGCGTGATGAACAACCAGATCACCAAATCGGAAACGCCGGGAAACAGCAGCGAACACGCTAAGGCCGATACGCATATCAGTCATTCTTGTGTCGCTTGACTCTCCGCGAATCTCCGCCTTTTCCTGCTGTCGGATCGTCTATCGGCATACTTCATCCGCGAGGGCGGGCAGACGCGAGCACCGAGTGGAGCAGCTGGCGCGGGACGCCAAGGTCTTCGCCACTGCCCGGGGGTGATCCTCCGCGCCAGGCCGGCCGCGGTCGTGGAGGACAATCCCGGCGCGGGTGCGATCTGCTGCCCAGCCGCATCGACGCGCTGTTGGTCCAGCCCCACCAGGAAGTCCTCCCCGGCCATCTGCGCCGCCGCGATCCCGGCCGGCAGCTCCCCAGCGCCGAAGCCGCGGTCCCGCTGCTTGATGGGGCCGACCGCCGCATCCACCGCCCCGATCACGCCGAGCCGATCGCACAGCTCAGCCTCCCTGCGATAGTCAGTGCCGACCGGCCGCGTTCGTATCGCAAGGGGACAGTGCTCGTGGCCAGTCATGGGCTGACCGCCGCCGGACCGTATCGCCTCTAGTGCGGCTGAGTGCTGTGTGGTTCGGCGGGCAGGACCTGGTCGAGTTGGCTGCGGGAGCCGATTGCGAGCTTGGTGAAGACCTTGCCCAGGTGGTACTGGACCGTGCGCACGCTGATGAACAGCCGGGCGCCGATCTCGGGGTTGGACAGGCCGTCGCGGGCCAGCCGGGCGATCTGGGTCTCCTGGGGGGTCAGCTCAGCAGTGGTCTCGACGGTGCGCTTGCGGGCGGTCTCGCCGGTGGCCGCCAGCTCACGCCTGGCCCGGTCGGCGAACGCTTGGATGCCCATCGTGTCCAGCATGTCATGGGCGGTGCGCAGCTGCTCGCGCGCGTCCGCGCGGCGGCGCTGGCGGCGCAGCCACTCGCCGTAGAGGAGGTGAGCGCGGGCTAGTTGCGCGCAAACCCGGGTCCGGCCCAGCCGCGCGATCGACTCGCGGTACAGGCTCTCGGCCGTGTCACCCTCGCTGAGCAGGGCCCGGACAAGGGCATCCATCCCTAGCGCCCAGCCGGTCGGCGTCACCCGCGCGTGTTCGGACATCCACTCCAGCGCGGCCCTGCCCAGCACTATGTCCCCGGTCCGGGACGCCGCCTCGGCCAGCTCCAGGACTACCAAGGACCCGAACCCAAGCTGGTCGCGCTGGAATGCGCGCCAGGCAGCGTCGCGGGCCGCGTCGTGGCGGCCGAGGCCGTTGTAGAGCACCGCGCTGGCGTAGGCCGCGAAGTTGGCCGTCGCACCTAGACCGCCTGCAGGCGGTCCTTGCCCGGTGGCCTCGATCAGCTCCGACGCTCGTCTCTCCTGGCCGCGCCACGCCGCGAGCATCATCTCGGTATAGGCAACCGGCGGGTTCCCGGTCACCTCACCGATCAGGCGATCTTCATCGATCATCAGCGCCGCCGTGGCGAGCTCACCGGCGAGAAGGTGGGTTCTGGCCAGGATGTTGAGCGCGAACTGCAAATGCACGAGGGCGCCCGTATCCCGGGCGGACCGGGCCAAGCGGGTGGCCAGGGTATGGGCGGATTCGGCGTCCCACAGCTCGAGGGCGACGATAACGCTGGCTCTTCCACCGGCGAGCCAGAGCCAGCGGTCGGCTTCCAGATCGGTGCCGACGTCGAGAGCGAGAAACTCCTCGAGTGCCCGGGCCAGCATCGGCGCCGCCGAGGCGTAGCCCTCCGTGAACCGCACCGCGAGCCCGTCGAGCATAACGTCGACCAGACGCGGTGGTTCGGGACCGGATGGCGCGGCGCGGGCGGCCTCGGCCGCCTCTCGCAGGCCGCCGGCACGGCCCAGGTCGGCCGTCCATACCGCAGCCCCTAGCGCTTCCAGGTGCGTCTCGCGCGCCAGGCCGGAGTTGAGTGGCTCGAGGCGCCGGGCCGCGCTCAGCAGCAGCCGCGCAGCGTCGCTGGCACGTCGCTGCATCATGGCGATCTGGCCGCGCAGGTGCTCGACCTCCGCGGCCCGCAGCGGGTCAGACGGCCCCGCCTCGACCGCGACCAGCAGCCCCAGAGCCGCATCGAGCGCGCCGGCGTCGCTCTTGGCCCGGGCTGCCGCGAGCAGGCGCTGGACGCGGCAGCCCGGGTCGCGGGTCAGCAGCGCCGCGCGTTCGTGGAATGCGGCCGCCGCGGCCAGCCCCCCACGGGCCTGCGCCCGGCCAGCCGAACGCTCCAGTTCCCTGGCGACATCCTCGTCCGGCCCCGCCGCAGCCTGCGCCCGGTGCCAAGCCCGTCGGTCAGGATCGGCCTCCGGATCGGTGACTTCCGCCAAGGCGCGGTGCACTTCCTGTCTTTCCTGAAGCGAGGCCGACCGGTAGGCCGCCGAGCGCGCCAGCGGATGCCGAAACCGCACCCGGGTGCCGAATTCGACCAGCCCGGCCCCGGCCGCCGGCGTCGCGGCTTCGACACCGATCCCGAGCCACCCGGCGGCCTGCCACACGAGGCCCGGGTCGCCGGCCGGGTCGGCCGCCGCCAGCTGCAGCAGCCGCCGGGTCTCGGCAGGGAGAGCGTCGAGCCGCCGCCGGAAGCTCTCCTCGACCCGTCCCGAGATCGGGACCGCCCCGGGGAGCCCGAACCCGCCTGCCAGCTCCGCCGGCGTCAGCCCCCGTAGCAGTTCGAGCAGCGCCAGCGGGTTGCCGCGGGTCTCCGCGACGATCCGGTCGCGGACCGGCGCATCCAGCGGTCCGGCGAGCACCGAGTCCAGGAGTCTGCGCGCATCGCCCTCCCGCAGGCCCTCGACCAGCAGCTCCGGCAGCCCCGCCAGCTCCTCGCCCGGAACGCGGACCGCGAAGACCAGACCGACCGACTCCGCAGCCAGGCGGCGTGCGACGAACGCCAGCACCTGCGCCGAGGCGCGATCGAGCCATTGCTGGTCATCCACCAGGCAGAGCAGAGGCCGCTGCTCCGCCACGTCCGACAGCAGGCTCAGCACAGCCAGACCAATGAAGAACCGATCCGGTGCCGGCCCGGCACTCAGGCCGAATGCGGTCCGCAGCGCATCACGCTGCGGACCCGGGAGACGGTCGAGGCGATTCAGCATCGGTGCGCACAGCTGATGCAATCCGGCGAACGCCAGCTCCATCTCCGACTGCACGCCCCCCGCGCGCGCCACCCGGCACCCCGACGCCTGTCCGGACACGTAGTCCAGCAGCGCCGACTTGCCCACGCCCGGCTCACCCGCCACGACCAGAGCCCGGCTCTCACCTGCACGGACAGCCTCGACCAGCCGGTCGAGCACGCCGCGTTCCCTGCGCCGGCCCGTCAGGCCTGTCGCAGGTCCTCGCAGGTGGGGATCTGTAATCATCGGCCCGGCACCCCCGATGACAGCGTTGGACTGGCGGGCACCCGCCCCGTGAGATCCTCCAGCGTAAGCCGCATGGCGCCGTCCGCCACTGCTTGGCCGTGAGCTTCGACCATGTCCCGAATCCTGGGATCGACTGCGCTCATGTCGTACCTCTGCAGGCGTCCAAGCGGTAAGTAACGATTGTTGACTTACTATAGCCTACGTGTCAACATCTGCAGAGGCGATAAAGGCTGTATCACGGTGCGAGTCTATCGGGCTCATTCTGAGATTGGATAGACGAACTGCTCAGTCATGATACGTGACTGACTGGGTATACTGGTTGGCGTGAAGCATGCGGAGCTGGCGGAGAAGGAATGCGCCATCGCCAGGACCTGGGCGGTGATCGGCGAGCGCTGGACCATGATGATCCTGCGCGAGTTCTTTCGCGGTGCGCGGCGGTTCGAGGACGTCCAGGTCAAGCTTGAGATCGGGCGCAACATCCTGACCGACCGGCTGCAACTGCTGGTGCACGAGGGAGTTCTGGAGCGACGTCAGTATCAGGAACATCCCACGCGCCACGAGTACGTCCTGACGCAGAAGGGCGAGGATCTCTATCCGGTGCTGTTGGCCATGCTGAACTGGGGAAACCGCTACAAGGTCGATGACCCGCCGGTGCAGCTGATGCACAAGAACTGCGGCCACATGGTCGAGCCGGTTACGGTCTGCGATAGCTGCAAGGAAGAGGTCTACCGCAAGGACCTGCGTGCCTACTTTACCGCCGACGCTTGGTAGCGCTAAGGCCTCAGATGCGCGTCACCTGTGCCGTGGGTGCGGCATCCAAGCGAGAGCGACCGACTCCCCGACCACCTCATGCCCTGGGGAATCTCCTGGGCGACCTTGGTCAGTACCTGCTTGCAGCAAGCCAGGGCGCAGGAGAGCACACCTCAGAGTTGCATTTCGATACTTTACCTGGCGGAAAGGAGTCCCGATGACAGACGTGCCCTCCCAGCTCACGGGGGATGTCTACGTGACGGCGGCATAGCCAATCGTCACTGACGACCTTCCCCCCGGCGCCCCCGAGCGGCGATGGCCGCCGATATCCGCGACGCTCATCTCCGCCCAGCGCGACGCAGCCCTGGTCGACCCGCTGATGGCGTCGGCCAGGCAAGCGACCTCGCGTGTCAGAAGCAATTCGCCTGCGAAAAGGGCAAGTCGCGCGCTGGCAGAAGGATATGCGGGGAGCGGTACCACTCTTTCTGGGCCTGCAAGCCCTTCCTGCCCCAGCAGAGCAGCGAGTTCGGCGGACGCACGGGCAGCGTTCTCTTGGATTACCGCAAAGCCGGGCGAGATATCGAGGACGTCGCGTGCTGCATCCTCAAGCTCCGCGAGTTTATCCATGCGAGCTCTTAGCAAAAGCGAAGGCTTAAGCGACAGCGCGGCACATAGATGCTGCCGCTTTCCGGTACGCCGAGCGAGCTCATACGCCGCGGTCCGGATCAGCGCGAACCCCGCCCGCCCCGCTCCGGCCGGCATACACCGGAAAGCCACCCACTCCTGCAGGACCGGTCACGCGGGAGAAGAGTGTTGGGGGTTCGCTGAGCGTCCGGGCCGCGTGGCGCGGCCGCGCCACGACTGGCCACTTGCACTGTGCCCTGGCGGATACGAAGGCGGCCCTGCCGGCAGAACAATCGCAGGATGCGGCCCCAACCGCAACCAGCTGGCGGCAAGGCAGTGGACGCCTGCGCTGACGGGCGGCTGGGGCGGAAAGTGAAGGAGGAGCTATGTCGGATGACCTGCTGAAGCTGGCCGTAGAGGCCCACGGCGGCGCGCAGCGCTGGGAGCAGATCTCCCGGTTCCGGACCGCGGCCTCGATCACCGGCGCGATCTGGGCCATGAAAGGCAAGCCAGGCCTGCTCGATGACGTCGTGCTGGAGGGCGAGACCCGCGACCAGCGGCTCAAGATAACCCCATTCCCGCAGCCAGGCCGGTATACCACCTGGGAGCCGCACCGGCAGACGATCGAGACCACCGACGGCGTGCTCGTCGACGAGCGCCTCGACCCTGCGGCCTCGTTCGCCGGGACCACCCGCCAGTCGCCCTGGGACGACTTCCAGGCCGCCTACTTCGCCGGCGAGGCCAACTGGAACTACTTCGCCGCCCCGTTCATCCTCGCCCGCTCCGACTTCACCACCGAGGAGACCGGGCCCTGGCACGAGGACGGGCAGGTGTGGCAGCGCCTGCTGGTCACTTATCCCGACACCATCGTCGCCCACTCCAAGCGTCAGACCTACTACTTCGACGACGCCGGGCTGCTGCGTCGCCTCGACTACGCCGTCGACATCCTCGGCGGCGGCCCGGCGGTGCACTATCCCTCCCAGTACCGTGAGTTCGACGGGATCATGGTCCCGACCCGCCGCATGGTCTACGTCCGGAACCCCGACGGCTCTCCCGTCCGCGACCCGGTCTCGATCGCCATCGCCTTCACCGACGTCACCTTCAGCTGAATACCAGGAAGGAACCGCTGAAACGAATGCCCGGCCGGACATCGTTCCAGCCCGCGGCGCGTGGCGGTGAAAGTCTGGGTTCCGGCGCTGATGCTCGTCGGCCTGGCTTCTAGCCTCACCATGCAAGAGCCCCACGACAGACGCGCCCTCCCAGTTGACGTGGGGTGTCCGTGTGACGGCGGAAGTCCCAGTCGTCACTGATGACCTTCCCCGGGCGCCACCGAGCGACGGTGGTCGCCGATATCCGCGACGCTAATCTCCGGCGAGCGGGAGACGTCCCGATCGACCCGCTGATGACCGCCGGTCACGCACTCCCATGACCCGCACCTAAAATCGCGGCCTCTACATTGCGATTGCGGCGTTGATCACGTTAATTGCCGATGAGAATGCACAGCTGGGCAATCACCATACGCCATGAGCAGGCACTACTTTCGGCAGAAGCGGTAGATGACGCGCGATGCCGCTGTCCTTGAGCTTATGGCGAGGCTGATTGGCGGTTCACAAGCGCAGCCGCGAAGCGCGGGACCTTCCTGATCGTGGACTAAGTTAGCCCTTACGTGCCGTCAGCTGGCTGGGGACGTCCAGCCCCAGGTGTTCCAGGAGTGCGGCCAGCTTCTTGTCGAGTTCTGTTCCCACCTGCGTGATCTGCGGGGTGCCGAAGCTGCCGAACTGGTCGCTGGGGCGGTCGAAGGTGAAGTGGGTGCCGCCG
>Ga0182024_10008993_pt1 | contig 20826 bp, 19 predicted proteins | sample P32metaG_FD_120480 | JGI IMG/M metagenome (GOLD analysis project Ga0182024, IMG submission 120480) | Permafrost microbial communities from Stordalen Mire, Sweden - P3-2 metaG (Illumina Assembly) | ecosystem: Environmental > Terrestrial > Soil > Wetlands > Permafrost | place: Sweden: Stordalen...
CCGATGGTCTTGGGGATCGTGACAAAGATCACGGGACCGTGTGATATGCATCGCATACGCGATTTCATGACTTCCGTATAGTTTCATCGAAGGAGGTGAGACTCATGAGAAACAGGATTGTCGTTTCAATTCTTGCCGCAGGACTCGCCATGGTCGCGTTGGGAGCAACCGCTCAGCGGTCAGACACGAATTCGGCGCAAACGCAGAATCAGGCCGGCATGATGGGACAGATGATGATGCACAACAATCAAATGTCTGACCTCATGAACCAACTGATGCAGAGCATGGCTGCGATCGAGAACGAAACAGACCCCAACGCGCGGAAGTCAAAGCTGGCGGAACATCGAGCCCTGCTCGAGAAAATGCGCGGTCAAATGATGCAACAGGGCGGCATGATGCAAATGATGTGCGGCCGAATCAGCCGGAACTGCCCGGCAGCGAACGATAACAAGGATCAGACCAGGAAATAAGTGTCTTCCGAACGAACTGTGCTGAACTTAGGCAGGGGCGCAAACGGGACCTCAAGACGAAAGCGCTCCTGCTTTTATTCTCCGAAGAGGTTTGTTTGGGATGCCGCAGGGGCGCCGACAGCAGCAGCTTCCTTGGCGGCGCGGCGCGCCACACCGACGACGCCGAGTACTTTCATTTCCAGAAGCGCCGAACGGGGAATGAACATTCGTGTCGTGTTGCCATGCAAATCAGGGGGCGTCAGTTGGACCCCGGCATCGAGCAGGTTCAGGAGATCGTTTGAAACCATCCCTTCCACCACATCCTCGTCCCGGAATCGCAGCCGCACCCACAGACCGTCAAGTTTCGGTCGGCTGAGAAACCTCTTCTGTTCGGGCTCGAAAGGCGCTTCAAAGTCCCGCACGAAATAGAGCGACTTGATATCTTCCAGGTTGATTGCCTTATGCTCGCCTTGGGACGTGAGGATATCGACGACTGCGGTCCGCCCCACCCCGGCCGGATCGACGTAACCCGTTATGGTCGTCCGGTTGAGGAGAAGCGCCACAACCTTCTTGTGTCTGGATGATTTGGCGGCCTTTTTCACAGTTTAGAGCCTTTTCCCGCGCGACGATTCTTGCTATATCCCGGCAAGTTATGTTATCGTTAGGCGATTTTTTGTCAACTTGTTGGCGTTGAAAGGGTTAGCGCTCGGAGCGACCGCCGATTGACCGTTAAAGGACATATCCTCAAATCGGCCTCCCTGGTAACCCTTGTCACCCTTATTAGCCGGATTTGCGGATACTTACGCGATCAGCGGATAGCTCTTCTCCTCGGGACATCTCCTGCCGCCGATTCTTTTGTCCTTGCCTACCGGCTGCCCAACCTGATACGCCGCATGGCAAGCGAAGGGTCGTTCGGCGCGGCCTTCATTCCCGTGTTCAGCGGGTATCTGCGCAACCGCCCACGGCAGGAAGCTTGGGTGTTTGCGCAGAAGGTCTTTTGGGACATGGCGGCGGTCCTCGCGTTGATTGCGGCGCTCGGCGCCATTTTCTCCAGGCAACTGGTTTACATTTTTACCGTATTCGGTGGGCATCACGTGCAATGGGACCTCGCCATTTACCTGAATCGAATCATATTCCCCGCCGTTCTGTTCATCGGCCTCGCGGCAGTTGCCGCCGCCATTCTCAACAGCTTACACGTTTTCGGCATCCCAGCTTCCACGACAATATTTTTCAACCTAACGGTTATATTGTTTTCCTTCGCTGTGGTGTACCGGCCGATTCTGCGCTGGATTTCACCCGCTTACCGCACACCCGCCGTTGCCTTGGCCCTGGGCATACTGGCAGGAGGGCTCGTCCAGGTGGCGATGCAGGTTCCGGCCCTTGCGCGCCGGGGCATGCGCTTCCCGGTTTCGCTTTCCGTGAGCGATCCCGGCATCCGGAAGGTCGGACGCCTGATGGCTCCCAGTTTTTTCGGCATGGGCGTTTACCAGATCAACCTCTTTGTGGACACGATTTTCGCCACTTCATCCCGCATGCCGTCGGGCAGCATCACGTCCCTTTACGTGGCCGACCGCGTGATGGAATTGGTCTTAGGCAGCTATGCAATCGCCATTTCGACGGTCTTGTTGCCCACCATGTCGCATCAAGCAGCCATGGGGAAATTTGACGAGATGAAGCATACGTTCGGCTTTTCGTTGCGCATTGTTTCGTTCATCACGATACCCGCCGCCGTGGGACTGATTCTTTTGCGCCGGCCGATCATTCAGGTTTTGTTTCAGCATGGGCAATTTGCGGCGGAATCGACCTCGATCACCGCCCATGCTCTCTTGTTCTACTCGCTGGGCCTGCCCGCCTACGCGGCTATTCGGCTGATCACTTCGATGTACTATTCGACGCAGGATACGATGACGCCCGCGCGCGTTGGAGCGTACGCTTTGGGTATGAATATTTGTCTGAATGCCCTGTTCCTGCTGTTTTTTTACAGGTACCTTTCCAATGGAAGCCCCGCTCTTGCAAGTTCTCTTACGGCTTATTTCAACTTCATATTGCTCGCGTGGCTTTTTCGCAAACGGTACGGCCGGCTGGGCGCCCGGGGTGTAATTGCATCCGTTTGCAAGATGGCAGTTTGCGCCGTGGGGATGGCGGCAATGGTATATGCGGCGCTGCGGTTCTCCGATTTCGCCGCAGTCCAGCATTTGTTGGTGCGGGCCGGGCTGCTGGGAGCGATGATTCTGGTCTCGGCCGCCGTATATTTCGGCCTGGCATGGATCCTTCGGTGTGAAGAACTTTCGGAATTCTTTCTCCTTCTTCGGCGAGTCGAGCGACATCCCGTTCAGCCGGCCGAAATCGGATTTCAGGCGTTTTAAATACTCGGGAGCAGGAAGTTGGAATCTCAGATTCGCACATTCATGAATTACCTGCGGGTCGAAAAGGGCCTGGCGAACAATACCATCTATGCGTACCAGCGAGACATTATGAAGTTTGCTGACTTTGCGGACCGGCACCGCCTCGACATCGGCAAGGTTTGCCGGGACGACATCGTTGATTTCCTGGGCTCGCTCTATCATCAACGGTTGGACAGCCGCTCGGTCGCGCGTCATCTGGTCACCATTCGTCATTTCTTTCGCTTTGCTCTCACCGAAGGATTTATCGAAGAAGATCCGGCCGCCAATATTGAATCTCCCAAGTTTCGCCAGAGTCTTCCTGAATTCCTTAGCTTGGAGGAGGTCGAGCGTCTCCTCCGTCAACCGGACCAAGCTTCGGCCCTCGGCATTCGCGACCGAGCAATGATCGAGCTGATGTACTCGACGGGCGTTCGCGTCTCCGAGCTTTGCGGGCTGCGCGTTTCCGATTTGCAGATGGACCCAGGTTGCCTTCGCTGTATTGGAAAGGGCGACAAGGAGCGTCTCGTTCCGGTGGGTCGTGAGGCTCTCAGATCCGTGCAGCAATATATTCGCGAGGTTCGCCCGAAATTGTTGCCGAAGGGCGGATCACCTTATCTTTTCCTGAATCAACAGGGCAATACGGTCGACCGCATTACATTCTGGAAAACCCTGGCAAAATACGGACGCAAGGCCGGGCTCCGCAAATCTCTAACGCCTCACATGCTCCGTCATAGCTTTGCCACTCATCTGCTCGACCGGGGCGCGGATCTTCGTTCGGTACAAATGATGCTCGGCCATTCGGATATTTCCACCACGCAGATCTATACGCACGTCGTCGAGGAACGCTTAAAGCAGGTTTACAAGGCTCATCACCCGCGAGCCTGATGGCTCGCGCGGCAACTGGGGGAGGCAGAATAGCACATGCCCGATTATATGTTCTTGCTCGAAAGCCGGCTCTCTCCGGAGCAGCACGCGTTGCTCGAGCGAGTTCAGGAGCTGGCTCGATCGCAGGAACTGAACTTATATCTGACCGGCGGCGCCGTCCGTGACCTGATTTCCGGCCAGCCGATTCGCGATCTCGATTTCACCGTGGAAGGAAATCCGGTTCGCATGGTGCGCGAGCTGGAAAAGGGCGGGGCGAAAATCGTTACCGAAAGCGAGCGCCTGCGCTATTACGAAATGGTTTTCGCCGGAGACGTCGACGGCTCCATCGCCGCCGCGCGCGACGACGTGTATTCGCATCCCGGCGCCAAGCCCGAAGTCCGCTTCGCCGGCATTACCGAAGATCTCCGGCGGCGTGATTTCTCGATCAATTCGATCGCAATCTCCCTCAACGTGCAGTCTCGAGGGCTTCTCCTCGACCCGACAAATGGCCTTGCCGACCTCGAAAGGCAGGAGGTTCGGGCGCTCTCGATTCACGCTTTCACAAATCGCCCCATTCGTCTTATCCGCATTCTCCGCTACTGCGCTCGCATGGGATTCAAGATGGAATCGCGGACCCAGGAATGGTTCGATCTTGCGATCCAGCGTGGCCTCCACGAAAAAATGGATGCGGCCGAAGTCGGTGAAGAAATTCGCGCGCTTACCCGCGAGGAAAATCCCGTCGCTATCCTCAAGTTGTGGGAATCGAGCGGTTTGCTGGATAAAATCTCTTCGGAGTTGCAGCGCCGGAAGCCCGACTACGATAGCCTCAACAAGTTGGCGCGCGTTCGTGGGAACCTGCTGTCCGCCGGACTTCGCCCACGCCTCCATGTTCCGGTTGCCTACTATTTATTCTCTCGCCTGAAGCCAAAGGAAGCGGCTGCTGTCATGCGTGAATTGGAGTTCCGCCCCGAAGAGATTGACGCCATCGCGCGCCTCGTCCCCGAAGCGCAAAAAATCGCGCAGGTTCTGAAAGGTCGCAAAACCAACACTCCCCGAGAGGCATACGCCTACATTGCTTCTTTGTCGGCCGAGATGATTGCCTTCATTGAAGTCGAGCTCCCGAGCCCGCCCGTCCTGTCGAAGTTTCGCAACTATTTCCAAAAATGGCGCCCGCTTCGCTCAGCGCTGCCGGTCAACGAACTCAGCGCTCTCGGAGTTCCTCGAGGCCCGCAGTTCGACAAGATCATGGAGCAGGTTTTCGAAATGCAGCTGCGCGGCAGGGCGCGCACGCCGGAAGAACGCGTAAAGATTTTCCGCCAGCTCGCCGGCATCAAGGACGAGCCGGTGAAAAAACCGGAAAAGGAAAAAAAGAAGCGCAAGGAAAAAGATTCCGCCGAGCTTCCGAAGCCGGCCGCCGCGAAACCGGCTGACGCAAAACAACCAGCCGCCGACGCAGGCCACTCGGCTGCCGAAGCTATCGGAGCGAAAGCCCGGGCGAAGCATCAAAAGGCCCAAACCGCCGCGCACGCGACGGCGAAACACGGTCCGCCTTCGGCATCGAAGTCGAAGGCCCGGCCGGCGGCGAAAAAATCACGCGCACACTGAACCCTTGTCCGGTGTTCGGTTGGGGCAACTCTCTCCGGCCGCTGGAGTTGAAAGCCGCGGTGTGTTGCCCCGAGGATTTTTGCTTCCGCTCCGTATTGCGATTACCTGATTTCTCGAAGCTAGTTTAAAATACTCGTTACATGGCTTCTTCAAGTTTCATCCATCTTCATCTTCACACGGACTACTCTCTTCTCGACGGCGCCTGTGAGATCGGCGAACTCACCGCCGAGGCTTCGCGCCGCGGCATGTCCGCGGTCGCGGTCACGGACCACGGCAATCTTTTCGCGGCCGCCAATTTTTATCACCAGGCGACGACCCATGGCGTGAAGCCGATCATCGGGTGCGAAGTGTACGTGGCGCCGGACAGCCACAAGAGCCGCGGCGCCGATGCCGAGCGCTCGAACCACTTGATTCTGCTCTGCGAGAACGAAGAAGGCTACCGCAACCTCATCCAGCTCGTTTCCACCGGCTTTCTCGACGGTTTTTATTACAAGCCGCGGATCGACCATGAGCTTCTCGCGCGGCATAGCAAGGGGCTCATCGCGCTTTCCGCCTGCCTTCGCGGCGAGGTTGCCGACGCGATTCTGTCCGATAAATACGAGCAGGCACGCGCGAACGCTCATCGCCTGCGCGACATTTTCGGCAAGAACAATTTTTTCCTCGAGGTTCAGGATCAGGGCCTGGAACAGGATATTCGCGTAAATCGCGATCTCGTCAGGCTGTCGCGCGAATCGGGCATTCCACTTGTCGCCACCAATGACTGTCACTATCTCACGCGCTCCGACGCTCACGCCCAGGAAGTCCTGATGTGCATTCAGACGGGCAAGACGATGAGCGACGGCCAGCGCATGAAGTTCGCCACCGATCAGTTTTACTTCAAGACAGCCGAGGAAATGGCGCAGGTGTTCCGCGAACTCCCCGACGCGCTCTCTCGCACTCTCGCCATCGCCGATCGCTGCAACGTAAAGATTCAGCGCGTGAGCAATCCATTCCCGGAATTCAAGGTCCCCGAGGGTCACACGGCCGATTCTTATTTCGAGAGAGTTGCGCGCGAGGGCTTTGAATCTCGAGCTCCGCAGCTTGAGCGGCTGGCGAAAGAAAATCGGCTGCGCCATCCGATTGCCGAATACGAGCAGCGCCTGTCGGCTGAAATCGCGATGATTCAGAAGATGAACTTCGCCGGCTACTTCCTAATCGTCTGGGATTTTATTCATTACGCGCGCGCGCAGGGCGTGCCGGTTGGCCCGGGACGCGGGTCCGCCGCCGGGAGCCTGGTCAGCTACGCGCTTCAGATCACGGACGTCGATCCTCTTCAGTACGATTTGCTCTTCGAGCGATTCCTGAATCCGGAGCGCATTTCGATGCCTGATATCGACATCGATTTCTGCATGCGCCGCCGCGGCGAAGTGATCGAGTACGTCCGGCAGAAATACGGCGAACAAAGCGTCGCGCAGATTATTACGTTTGGCACCATGGCCGCGAAAGCCGCGCTCAAGGACGTCGGCCGCGCCCTCGACATGCCCTATGGCGACGTGGACCGCCTCGCGAAGCTCGTCCCGGCCCAGCTCAATATTTCCCTGGAAGAGGCGCTGAAACAATCTTCGCAGCTCGATTCGCTGCGCGAGAAGGACGAGCGAGTAAAAGAGCTGATCGAGATCGCTCTTCGCCTCGAAGGCTTGGCGCGCCATGCTTCCACGCACGCCGCCGGCGTCGTGATTTCGCCGCGTCCGCTCACCGAAATTGTTCCGCTTTATAAGTCGAGCAAGGATGAAATCACGACGCAGTACGATATGAACGCTCTCGAGCGCATCGGCCTGCTGAAAATGGATTTCCTGGGCCTTACGACGCTCACCGTTCTGGACGACGCGGTTCGCATGATCAAGAACAACCGCGGAATTGACGTCGACCTTTCCACGTTGGGCCTCGACGACAAGGCCACCTATGAACTGTTTGCTCGCGGCGATACCACCGGCATATTCCAGTTTGAATCCCACGGCATGCGCGACATTCTCAGGCGCTACCAGCCCATCCGCCTCGAAGATTTAACCGCGCTGAACGCGCTCTATCGCCCGGGCCCCATTCAGGGCGGCATGATCGACGATTTCATCGCCCGCAAACACGGCAAGAAAAAAGTCACTTACGATCTTCCGGCGCTCGAGGAAATTCTTTCGGAGACGTGGGGCGTCATCCTCTATCAGGAACAGGTCATGCAGATCGCCAATCGTCTCGCGGGTTTCTCCTTGGGTGATGCCGACATCCTTCGCCGCGCCATGGGCAAGAAGAAGCCCGAGGAAATGGCCGCGCAGCGCGATAAATTCCTCGCGGGATGTGCCGCGCGGAAGGTTCCCGCCAAAAAAGCGGAAAAGATATTCGACCTGATGGCCGAATTCGCCGGCTACGGTTTCAATAAATCGCATTCCTGCGCGTATGCGCTTCTCGCGTATCAGACGGCGTGGCTCAAGACGCATTATCCCGTCGAGTTCATGGCCGCTATGCTCGCTTCGGAAACGGGCAACACGGACAAAGTGGTGAAGTACATCAATGAAGCGCGAAGCATGAGCATCACCGTTCTTCCTCCCGACGTGAATTCGAGCGACGTTGACTTCACCCCGGTGGGCGATCAGATTCGCTTCGGCCTGCGCGCCATCAAGAACGTGGGCGAGAACACGGTGAAGGGAGTCCTCGGCGCTCGCGAAAATCTCGGGCGATTTACAAACTTTTTCCAGTTCGTCGAATCCGTAGACTCCCGGCTCTTGAACAAACGCGTCCTTGAAAGCCTGATCCGGGCAGGCGCCATGGATGGTCTCGGCGCACACCGTGCCCAGATGAACGCCACGATCGATCGAGCGATCGAGCGATCGCAGAAATTGCAGCGCGCCCGCGAAAGCGGACAGCACGGACTTTTTGGAGGAGGAGGCGCGGCCGCCACGGCGCCGGCCTTGCAGCCCGAAGTGCTGCCCGGCATCGAAGAGTGGCCCGAGCATGAACTTCTCGCCAACGAATACGCTACCCTGGGCTTCTATATTTCAGGTCATCCGCTCGATAAATACGCGGGGCGCCTGCAAGAGATGAAGGCGGTTGAAATTTCCGCCATCGAGGGCCGCCGCAATAATGACGATATTGTCGTCGCGGGAATCATCGTGCAGGCTCGTCCGATGCGCTCGCGCCGCGGCGCTCGCTGGGCGATTCTCACTTTGCAGGACCGCACCGGCGTTATCGAATCTCTCGTTTTCCCCGAGGCGTTTCAAAAGCTCGAGCCGATTCTCAAGCCGGCCACGCCCCTTCTTCTGAAGGGCCGCGTCGCCGTAGAGGACGTTGGCACGCGCGTGATCGTGGCCGACGCCCGGCTCATCGAACAAGTGGTGGAGCGTCCCCCGAGTCTCCTTCGCGTCCGTGTGGACCTGCACTCTCTAGATACGGGCGTTCTCGACCGCCTTCAGGAATTGTTTTCGAGCCGTCCTGGCAAATGCCGCGTTGCTTTCGAACTTGTGAAGACCGACGGCACGGAAGCTACGCTTGAAGCCTCGCGATCTGTTTGCGCCGATCCGGATCTTGTCGACCGCGTCCGCGAAATTTGCGGAGCCGATTCCGTTGTGGTTCTGCAGTGAGAGAAGCCGTGCTGTGAAAGAAATCGACAAAGAGAAAGAGCGCGCGAAGCGCCTACTCGCCCGGAAGCGCCTTCGGCGGCTCCGCGCTCGCGCCAGGCAGCGCCGATTGGAAGAAGAGAAGGCGCGCTCGGAGCGGATTCAGCCGGGGCCGGCATCTCCTCTCTCGCCGCAGGGCGCAATTCCGGCGTCCGCGGCGGTCGCCAAAGAAAGAGAGAACGAGCGCCTTCGGGAGATGATTGCGCTCGAGCGCGAGGTTGCCGAACTGAGCCGCCTCACCGACTCGGCCGACGCCGCGGCAGCAGGCGATATAGAGCGCGTTCGCCGCGAAGTGGCCGACCTCAAGCGCGAGTTTTACGCGCATTTGGGCGCCTGGCAGCGCCTCCAATTGGCGCGCCATCCCCAGCGTCCTTACACCGAAGATTTCGTCCGGCTGCTTTTCGAGAATTTCAGCGAGATTCACGGCGACCGCCGTTTCGCGGACGATCCGGCTCTCATGGCAGGCATGGCATGGTTCCATGGGCAACCGGTGATGGTTCTGGGCACGCAGAAAGGACGCGACACCAAGCAGCGCGTCGCGCGAAACTTCGGCCAAGCAAAGCCCGAAGGCTACCGCAAAGCTCTCCGCGCCATGCAGCTCGCCGCGAAGTTCAACCGCCCGATCTTCGTTTTCGTGGACACTCCGGGCGCCTTTCCAGGCATCGACGCGGAGGAGCGCGGCCAAGCCGAGGCCATCGCGCACAATCTCCGCGAGATGTCCCGCCTTCCGGTTCCCGTCATCGTCACAATCACCGGCGAGGGAGGCTCGGGCGGAGCGCTCGGCATCGCCGTAGGCGACCGCATCTTTATGCTCGAAAATTCAGTCTATTCGGTTATTTCTCCGGAGGGCTGCGCGTCGATCATCTGGCGCGATTCCACGAAAGCGGAAATCGCCGCGGATGCGTTGAAGATCACGGCGCCTGATCTGCTCGGTCTGAAATTGATTGACGAGATTGTATCGGAGCCCGAAGGAGGCGCCCACACCGATCACGCAGCTGCGGCGAAATTGCTTGATCCGGTGCTGGAGCGCTCGCTCGCCGAACTGACTGCTCTGGCCGCCCCGCGGTTGGTTGAGCAGCGCTACGAAAAATTCCGCCGCATGGGGCAGTTTTTCGCCTGATCGCGGGTCGGAACGCAATGCGCGAAGGCAGTCGCTAGCCCCTTTGTCAGCAATGGATTCGTCCGATCCTCGCCTTTAGGCGGTCTGTGGTTTCTGCTCCGTTCCCCGCAGGTGTGTCTCGAGAAACTTCAGCGACAGCGCCCACGCAAGAGTTGCAGCCACGGGATTGTAACTCGCTCGCACGTCGCAGAAAAAGCCATGGTCCGCATCCGAAATTTCCACGTTCACGTAAGGTTTCTTCGCTTTCTTCACTTCGTCCACCACGGCGCGTATCTGCTCGGGAGGTATGTGCTGGTCGAGACCGCCCCAGAAAAATAGGATCGGCGCCGAAAGATTCGTAGCCCGCGGAAGCAGGTCGGGAGCAATCCGGCCTCCATAGAACGAAATCGCTGCCCGCAGTTGAACCACCGAATCCGCCAGGTACGACATTCTGCCTCCCATGCAAAAGCCAATCGATCCAATGCGGTCCGCCGCCACCTGCGGATGCGTGCGCAGCCAGTCATAGGTTGCCTCGATGTCTCTGGAGGCGCCCGCCTCCGTCATCGCCTGCATGTGAGGCATCACGGACGGGAAATCCGTGTAGCCTGCCTCGAAGCCCGGTGCGGTCCTGTGATAAAGCTCGGGAGCGACCGCAACGTAGCCTTCCCGCGCCACGCGTTCGGTCACGTCCCGGATGTGCGCGTTCACTCCGAAGGCCTCTTGAAAGACCATCATGCTTGGGAATTTGCAATCTTCCGCGGGCCGCGCCACATAGGCGTTCATTGTTGTCCCGTCGGCTACATCCAAACTCACCCGCTGCGTCGCTAACTTCTTCTCCATGTCCTTTTCTCCTTGTTGTGTGTCAAAAAAAGCTTCCATAGGATAATGAATTCAGCCCTGAATTCGTAGCGTTCAATGTGAGCGCGCCATGTTTCAGTTTGGCGGGACCGAAGACCCCGAGTCAGCATCCAAGTACAGGAGACGCCAGCTTCGTGGATTCAATTGACAATTTGCAGCCCGCGCAACAGGAAAGCCCGGCAGCCGTACCTCATCTCAATGCGGTCGAGACAAAATCCCTCACCCGCCGTTTCGAATCGCTCGTCGCGGTAAATTCCCTTAATTTCGCCTGCCCGCTCGGTTCGATTTTTGGCTTGCTTGGTCCGAACGGAGCCGGCAAGAGCACGCTGATCAAGATGCTGACGACCTTGATGCCCCCCACAGAGGGCACAGCCGTTGTCGCCGGTTTCGATATCGTTCGCCAGCCGCGCGAGGTTCGCCGCAGGATCGGCTACGTGTCGCAGATGCTCTCAGCCGACGGCGAGTTGACCGGCTACGAAAATCTGCTCATCGCTTCGAAGCTCTATGGAATCCCGCGGACAGAGCGCGCAGCGCGCATTGACCAGGGCCTGCAATTTATGGAGCTCGCGCACGTCGCGCGTAAACTCGTGAAGCATTATTCGGGCGGCATGATTCGCCGCCTCGAAATCGCTCAATCCATGCTCCACCACCCAGGCGTTCTCTTTCTCGACGAGCCCACCGTCGGCCTCGACCCGATCGCTAAACAGGCTGTCTGGCAGAACATTCGCGATCTGCGCCGGGAGTTCGGCACCACGATCTTGATGACCACTCACGACATGCATGAGGCCGACGAGCTCTGCGAGACGGTCGCCTTCATGCACCAGGGAACGCTTGCCGCGATTGGTTCACCCTCACAATTCAAGGCGATGCTCGGACCCTCGGCCACTCTCGGCGACGTCTTCATTCACTACACGGGTGCTACAATCGCCGAACAAGGAGATTTTACCAATGTCGCGCGCACACGAAGCACTTCCCGCCGTCTCGGCTGAGGTTTCCCCTGTCCTCGAATACGCGCAGCAGGCCCTCGCCGTCGCCGAGGCCGACATCCGCAAATTGATCCACGATCCCATTGAACTTTTCACGCGCATGATCCAGCCCGTGCTCTGGCTGCTGATTTTTGGCCAGGTTTTCACCCGCACGCGCGCGATTCCCACCGGGGGCATCAGTTACCTCGATTTCATGACGCCCGGAATCCTTGCGCAGAGCGTTCTGTTCGGCGCCATCTTTTACGGGATTTCGCTGATCTGGGAGCGCGATCTCGGTATCATTCAGAAGTTCCTGGTGAGCCCCGCGGCGCGCAGCGCGCTGGTGCTTGGCCGCGCTATTTCCTCGACGGCTCGCAGCTTGTGCCAGATGGTCATCGTCTACCTGATTGCCTTTCTTCTCGGGGTCCATTTGCGGTTCGATTTATTTTCTCTGGCTGGAGTAGCGGCTGCGGTCATCCTGGGCTCGGCAGTCTTCTCCACCTTTTCTTTGATTGCCGCTTGCATCGTTAAGTCCCGCGAGCGTTTCATGGGCATCGGGCAGGTGCTCACGATGCCGCTCTTTTTCGCGAGCAACGCGATTTATCCCCTGAGTTTGATGCCCTCATGGCTCCGCGTCATCTCGAAGGTAAATCCCCTCTCCTATGAAGTGGACGCGCTCCGCCACTTGATGGTCGTCGGTGGCCCTGCCGCTTTTGGCTTGCGGATCGATTTCGCTGTTATGGTCCTCGCTCTAGCCGCGCTTATTTCAATTGCCACCCGCCTTTATCCCGAGATCATCAAGTGATCCCCGAGTGATCCCCACATGATCAGCTGCCACGTCCTGCTTTTTCGGAGCTTTTGAGTGCTTTGGACGCCCCGTCGCGATCCTTTCGATTCGTTTCGACGCGCCGTTCGCATCGTTTCCGCATTTTCGTCGGTGATCCTGGTGGGAGCCGCGATTTCCGCAGCCCAGTTAAAAAAGCCGGCTATGCCTCCGTGGGTTGCGCCGGAAGCTGCCAGGAACGTCAAAAATCCCATCAAGCCATCGCCGCAGGGACTGAAAGTCGCGGCTAGGCTTTTCAAGGAGAATTGCGCCGCCTGTCACGCTGCCACTGGGGCCGGGAACGGACCTTTGGCGAAAGGGCTTGAGGACAGGCCCATGAACTTCACAAGCGCGAGTGCCATGAGAGCCATCTCCGATGGGGAACTCTTCTGGAAAATAACCACCGGACATCTACCCATGCCATCCTGGGCGCAATTCTCCGATATGCAGCGCTGGGAACTGGTCGATTACCTGCGCACACTTGCCAAGTAGCGAGGCACTTGAAGACGGCGAGGTTACTGTTTAAATCCTGTGGATAAGTGCAAAAGTCCCTGAAATCACTGGAGATGCAGGTTTTCTCCAACGTTATTAAAGTGAAATACCTATAGGGGCTGATGCATCGGTGATTTATGGTCCATATACCGCAAATGAACCTTGGCAGCAGATCAACGATCCTGTTTTTGCTCGCCGCCTACATAGCCGCGGGGATGAGCATGAGCTGTGCAGCGCGCGTTTCCTATCGAACTTACGATCCAGGCTATAACGATTATCATGTTTGGGATGACCACGAGCGTGGTTATTACAACCAGTGGGTCGTCGAAACTCACAGGCCCAACCGCGATTTTCGCAAATTGAGCCCGGACGATCAGAAGGCGTACTGGAATTGGCGCCATACAAACCATCCCGATAACAAAAAGCGCTGACCGTGCCCTAAAACCTTTCCCTCTATTCAAAGTCGCCGAAAAGCTTCTCGTCGGCTTTTGGCATTTTCCAACAGTCTTTCCGTCCTCGGCGCACAACCCATTTGTCTTCCCCTGCATCTTCTACGCCAACAGTGAAGGTGGGAAGCGATGCCGACCATGACAGTTGTGTCAATTCAAAAGAAGGGCGTGCGGTGATTCCGCGCTGGGAAATTCAATTACGCGATGATATCTCGGAATTTCCTCTTCCTCCTTTTCGCGGGCACCCCATTCGCGTTATATTCTCAGGTCGCAATTTTCTTCCGCGTGCTGACTCTTAGTGGGCCGCGGTCGCCTTGGCTTCGGCGAACGATCGACAATCGGAGAAAGCGGAATTTTTGCCTGTAGAAATCATTGGAAATACCTATCTGTCACGGAGATAATCCCAAGGCGATGACGCTGAATATGCGCTGGTGCGTGGAAATATCTACTGGTATTGAAGCGGGAGGGTTTTGATGCGGAACTCGATTCCCGCTGCCGGTTTTATTCTGGCTGCGATTTCGGTCTTGTCAGGATTATTGGGCTGCGGTGGCGCCAACACGGGGAATATATCCTCAATCGCGATTTCGCCCACTTCCGCCAGCGTGCAGATTGCTACCGAGTCTGAATTCTCGGCTACGGTCAGCCTGCAGAACTCTACCTTCACCACGAACACGGCCGTAGTATGGGAAGTCAACGGCACGGCCGGTGGCAGTTCAACCGTCGGCACGATTGTTGCCTCTACCACCGATCCTGAAGTCGGCGTCTACACCGCTCCTGCCACGGTTCCGACTGTCAACAACGGCCAGGTGAACATCACCGCTGTTTCGCAAGTCTCGACCATTACAACTGCGACGGGAAGTACCACGTCGACGACATCGGGTATCACAGTGGTCACGTCGAACATTGCGGTTGTCACGATCACGGCCACGGGTCTTGTCGGGCTCTCCGTTACCCCGGAAACGACCACGGTACCTGCAGGCGGCGCCTCGCAATTCGCAGCCACTCAGAACGGCACAGCCGATACCAATGTGGTCTGGTCGGTTAGTTCGCCAAACGGCGGGAATTTCGGAACGATTGGCCCGCAAACCGGCATCTATACCGCGCCGCTGTACCCGCCCCCCGGCGGCACGGTTACGATTACCGCGACGGATGGCGCGAATTCCTCGACGGCTTTAGCCACAATCACGTACTCCGACCACAGCCTGAGCGGGCCATACGCCTTCTCTTATAAAGGCAACGATTCCGACGGCTTCCGGGCCGTCGCGGGCAGTTTCGTTGCCGATGGATGTGGAAACATCACCGAAGGCGTCGAAGATATCGAAAGTTTTCTCACCGGAGTTTCGACGGGAGTTGTAATTACACAATCTGTTTCAACCCCATGCGCAAGCGGCAGTACAGGCGGCAGCACATACACGGTTGGACCTGACGGCCGCACGACCGTCACGCTCAATCCCAACCTTCAAACCGCTTCCACGTTGCAATTCGCGCTAACCACCAACGCCCACGGCCTCATGATCCGGTTCGACAAGAGCAACACAGGAAGCGGAACCGTCGATCAGCAGAACCTGAACGCCCTCTCCACATTGCCTACTGGTCCTTACGTCTTCAGCGTTTCGGGCACGGACGCGAGTTTCAATGCTCTCGGAATGGCCGGAGAGTTTTTCTCGGCCGGGGGGACGATCGCCGCCGGCGCGAATAGCATTCTCGATGTCAATGATGATGGCGCGGTCACCAGGGCGGACAGATCGGTCAATGGATCCTTCGCGTTCGATAATGCATTCCCCGGGACCGGACGCGGCATCCTCACTCTCGCCAGCACCACCACAGGCTCGCGCGAATATGCCTTCTATATGATCGACGGCACGCGCATGCACTTGATCGAAATCGATCGCAGCGCTTTCACGGCGGGCGATGCGTTCAGCGCACCGACTGGAAATTCGTTTGCCGCGTCCAGCCTGACCGGCAATTATGTTTTCAACGCCGGCGGAAACTCCGGGGCTAGCGCGCACACATCGGGAGGAGTCTTTATCTCGAACGGTTCCGGCACGATCACGGGCGGCGCCTTCGATAGCAACGGCGGCGGAACCGCAAAATTGAATACGACGATAACCTCGTGCGGCTACACAGTCGATTCGGCTACGGGACGCATTGACCTCAGCTTGTTTTTGACTACCGGAACCTGTGCGCCCGGCGCCAACACTGCTGAATTCGTCTTATATCCCACATCGCTCACGGGGCAGCCATATGCCGTCATGCTCGAATTGGATTCCAGCGCTGTCGCCACCGGGCTCACCTATTCCCAGTTCGCTACTTCCTCGCCGCTTACGGCCAATTTTGCCTTCAATTTGGGAGGGCAAGGAATTTTTCACAATGCGCCGGCAAGCGCGTATCCGTGGGATACCGAAGGCCGGATTACTCTCGTGGGCTCCGCGGCAACGGCCGGAAATCTCGACATCAACACATATGCCATTCCGTACCCCCCTGATTTGGTGAATACTTCGAGCACATCGGTCAGCGCGCCTGCTTCCAACGGTCGTGGCACCTTCATGCTTGTCGGAACCAATCCGCTCGTCACTTACAATCTCATCTATTACGTAATCGACGCCAACACCGCATTGCTTTTCGATGGGGACACCTCGCGCCTCGCGAACGGCATCATCGCCAAGCAATTCTGATCGGCGGAATCACCGATTTACTGCTGCGATAAAGTCGGCGATCGCTGGTTTGCGGAACCAGCCTAACAGTGTGACAATGTTTCGCCTATGAAAAAACTAATCAGCAAAACCGTGACATTGTCGGTCGCCGGAATGTTCCTTGTTGGAATTTCCGCAGCGCGGCAAACTCCATCGGCAAGCGCTCCGAAACCTCCTGCCACCGCGAAACCGGCTACCGCGGCAAAGCCCGCGCGATCCACTGCGTCAAGCGCGCCCGTCCTTACAACCCAGAAGGACAAAGCCAGCTATGCCGTCGGTATGAACTTCGGCATGAGCCTGAAAAAGCAATCGGTGGATGTCGATCCGAACCTCCTCGCGAGGGGCATCAAAGACGCGCTCGCGGGCAACAAGCCGTTGATATCGGAAACTGAAGCGCAAGCGGCCCTCACCCAGCTGCAAAGCGAAGTGCAGAAAAACATGGAGGCGAAAATGCAAAAAGTAGGAGTGGCAAATAAGCAAGAAGGGGAAACGTTTCTCGCCGCCAATAAAGCGAAAGAGAGTGTCGTCGCACTGCCCAGCGGCCTTCAATACAAAATTCTGAAGCAGGGCGCGGGACCGAAGCCCACCGTCAGTGATACGGTGGTTTGCAACTACCGCGGCACGCTCATCGACGGCACCGAATTCGACAGTTCCTTCAAGCACGGCCAGCCCGCCTCGTTCCCAGTCGGACAAGTGATCAAGGGTTGGACGGAAGCGCTCCAGCTCATGCCCGTGGGATCGAAGTGGCAGCTTTTTGTCCCCGCCGCGCTTGCTTACGGCGACCGAGGCGCCGGCCCCGACATTGGCCCGAATGCCACGCTTATCTTTGAAGTGGAATTGCTCTCCATCAAGGGCAAATAACAGGCTGTAACGCGCGTACCCGCGCGGGCGGTTCTTACGTGAAATCGCGATCTAAGCGCTCCGCGAAGGTTCTTTGGTTCATCGGCGTGATCGTTTTTATTTGCCTCTTCACGATAGCGCGCTTGTTCACTTTGAGCAGAATCTTTAGACGATAGAAATAACCGCGGAAGCGCGCTTCGCCTCCTCGGTCCGGCGGCGGGAGTCCACGCTAGTCGTTCACCTGTGCGGTACGGTAGCTCACACGTCAAAGAACACAGTTTCCTGATCGCCGCTCAGGTGAATATCAAATCGCAGCAAATTTCCTTCGTTGGATTCGCGCTTCGCCATCAGCGTATCGCGGCGCTCGGCCGGAACGAGCGCGAGCACAGCATCTTCTCCGTTGGCGGGATCGTTCGCGAAATAAATCCGTGTGACGAGCCGCCGCAGAAGCCCGCGCACAAAAACGGACACATCGATGTGCGGCGCTTGCTCTTTTCCGTCAGGGCCAGGCACTCGCCCCGGCTTCACCGTCGTGAATCCAAACCGTCCATTCTCGTCGGTTAAAGCCCGGCCATAGCCCTTGAACCCCTCTTCGATCGGCTTATCCTGCGTGTCTTCGGGATGCGCATATTTGCCGTGTGCATTGGCCTGCCAGATTTCGACCACCGCATCGGGCACAGGTTTCTGGTCCGCGTCGACCATGCTGCCCTGAATCGCAATTTTCTCGCCGGAAACATCCGGTGCCGCCAGGTGATTGCAGTTCAGCCACGCGAGGCCGATTGCGAAATAGGGTCCGACGGTCTGAGAAGTCGTCTGCTGCAAGCTCATCTTTCTTTCTCCCAGGGAGTGGCTTCGCGGCCCGCCAGAACGATGTCGAATCGATATGCCAGTGCTTGCTCGGGTATCGTCCCTTCCCAGTCGAAAACGGAAATGAGCCGGTTGCGCGCCTTTTCATCCGCGGTGCAATTGAAGATCGGATCGTAAGGGATCAAGGGATCGCCCGGAAAATACATCTGCGTGACGAGCCGCGTCGCAAACGCCGGCCCGAACAACGAGAAGTGAATATGCCCGGGCCTCCACGCATTGTAGTGGTTGCGCCACGGGTACTCGCCGGGCCGAATGGTGATGAAGCGATAGCGCCCCTCGGAATCCGTAAGCGTGTGCCCGCCGCCGCTAAAGTTTGGATCGACCGGCGCATCGTGCTGGTCTACCTTGTGCAGGTAACGCCCCGCCGCATTGGTCTGCCAGATTTCCACCAGCGTGTTCGGGACGTGGCGCCCATTCTCATCGATCACGCGGCCGCCCACAATGATCCGCTCGCCGATCGGTTCGCCCTTGTGCTGACGCGTGAGGTCGAACGCCTTCACGTTCACCACCTCTTTGCCGAAAATCGGACCCGTCACTTCGGAGAGAGTGTGCGGCATATGAATCAGCGGTTGTCTCGGTGCCCGTTTGATCGAAGAAACGTAAGGCGGGTGAAGATAATTCGGCTGCGTCCCGGGATAGGGTCGCCGGTAAGGCCTCACTTTACCGCAACTCGGCAGTGTTCCACCCTCGGTCTTGCCGGATTTTCCGTCCGTCGCGCCCGAAAGCGTATTCATGATCTGCTTTGATTTTAGCAAACTCGTCCCTTAAGGGACTTCGCTGGAATGGGGCGTGGATAAGAGCGTCCTAGTGGTGCTCCTTGGTGAAGGCGTGGATTAGATCTCTCTCGCTGCAAGGCAGCGATTCGCGCAGCAGTGCTTTGGGATCAGGATTGAGGAGCGCTACGCGCGGAGTCGTTGTCCAGGGCTTCAGCAGCACGTCGGGATCATCCACCGTTGCTGTCCAGGTGAGCGTATTCGCGTCTCGGTGCAGCCGCTCGATCACATGCATGTTCTCGCTATGGAAATAGCCCCCGAGCTGGTCAAACCAACTGGAACTGTTGAAGCCGATGGAGTCGATCACCATCGTGTCTCCGTCCCAGTGGCCTATGGCTTCACCGTTCCATGTTCCGTCGAGGTCTTCGATATTCGTGTGCTGGCGGCCGTCGGTAGGAATCATGCGGTAGCTCGTTGTCGTCGCAATCAAGCCGCCCTGACCGGGATAGATGAGTACCAGGTATCCCGGCGTCTGGCGGATGTACTCGGGAGGGCCTAAGCGCGGCACACCCGCCGGCATGCACTGATTGGACGGATCGTCTTGATTCGAATTAGCGTCAAAGTCCTTCACCGTTTGCCAGTATTGTGGCTTGTACAGCGGTCGATTGGAACCCATTCTGCGCAACAGCGTGGCGGCCCGTTCCGACTGTTCGCTATTCTGCGAGTCACGTTTCGGCAGCGGCCAGGTGCCGATCAGCACGCCGCTGTGAACATCGCGGGTAGTGCCGTCATCCCGCACCTCGATGCCCGCGTTGTACATTTGGTTTGGTACGCCCCCTAAATTGTCTCCGAAGCCATTCCAGAGTCCTGTCAAGTCCGGGTGTCCATCGGGTGCCTGCGGCGTAGAACCGACCGCTTTGGGGCTCGTCGTATTCGTGCGGCCCTCTTGCGCCACGGCCGCCGCCGGGAGCAGACACAACGCTGCAGCCAAAACAATCGCAACCTTGTACTTTAGATGCTCCATCGCGCCAGCTCCTTTCTCGGATTCAATCACAAGCTATTTGCATCTCATACTACTGCGGACAGCCTCCGTCAAGAAGCAACTTTTTCGCGGGCGCTTCGAAATGCCGCCGGACACGATGCCTCGTCAGAGATTCCCTTGGAAAAGCGCTGGCGCCTAAGATGGACTATTCGCGGTCTTGTGTCGTTATTCTTTTTACAGCAGCGCACCATGAGGCCATTGTGATTCCTGACGGGGATTCTTCAGTTCACCTGAACACAACGGAAGCTTCCTGAATCACCCCTTGCCAGGACCACCGCCAAAAGCGTTCAAGGAGAGTGCCATGATCGAACCGAGAGGGCTATCGAAGGAAGCCATTGCCCACCGGGCGTACGAGCTGTGCGTTCAACGCGGCGCGAAGCCCGGAAACGAAGTTGACGACTGGGTCAAAGCTGAAAAAGAGCTGTGCGGGGAAGTTGTCGTAGCGCCAACAAAAGCGAAAAGTGCGGCAACCATTCGTAGCTAGCCGGGAGGTGGCTGCGGCTCAGTGCGGCCACCTTGCACCTGCGATCACGCGACTCGTGCGACGCGATAGCGCGTATTCGCTGCGGCGCCGGAACTATCTTTGCCCACATCCTTCTTGCCGGCTTTGGTTTTCTCGACGACACCGCCGGCCAGCTCAGTCAGGTCCGCAAGCTTGACCCAGAATTCGTCCCCGCTCGTCGGCACCAGAACTTTGGCCAATTCCGCCGTCGACTGGAGCACCACGACCGCGCCGGCTCTCTTATGGTTATGCGTTGCTCGTCGAATATTCTTCGTGTCATCTCCCGTCACTTTCATCTAGCGCTCCATCGTCCCTTTGAATTTCACAAGATCTTCCGGAACTTCTCTCGCCGGTACGACTACAAGGTCTTTCGGTTCGTACTCCTTAGGCAGCCGTGTTTTGCCGTGCACGGGGTAATAGACCTCGACGGACGCGGCATTCTTAGGGTGAATGTCCCACACGACGCCTATGGGTTCGGCCGCGCCGTGCCTCGACTTCACGTAATCGCCGCGCTTGATCGTGGGCGATTCAATTGAA
>Ga0182024_10008994_pt1 | contig 20824 bp, 18 predicted proteins | sample P32metaG_FD_120480 | JGI IMG/M metagenome (GOLD analysis project Ga0182024, IMG submission 120480) | Permafrost microbial communities from Stordalen Mire, Sweden - P3-2 metaG (Illumina Assembly) | ecosystem: Environmental > Terrestrial > Soil > Wetlands > Permafrost | place: Sweden: Stordalen...
CCTGCCCTTCAGCCAATGGTCGTACCAACGGATGATCTCGTCGTGATACTGATGAAAAGGGCGCTCCAGGTGGGCCGGTCCTGTGAAGATCAGCTTTTTGGGCTGTTCGATATTTTGAAAATAGTGCTGCGCACCGAGCCAATGAAGTTTGTAGGTGTAGGCATATGCGCCTGAGCCGGTATAAAATGGGATTTTGATTTTCCTGAATGTCTCTTCGGCTCGCTCGACCACTCCGTCCGCTTCCCACGGACTTGTCAGCAAATGGTACATGAGTAAGGTGCGTTGCCCTTTCTGGGTCAGGATGTTGTAGAGGTTGATGTACTGCTTGAAGTCTGGGTTGCGCATCGCCTCGCGCCAAAGATTCTCCTGATCGGGTGCAAGCCCCAAAGGCCGGTCGCGCGACTCATGAACGGTGCTGAAGACGTCCAGCAGGTAAGGAAACGTGTGCAGCACGCCCCCGGGGACGAAATCGCGAAAGCCGAACATCCCTCCATAGGCACTGCAGGCGTCGTAAGGAAAGATCGCCTTCAGTGCCGGATGACCCTGGGCCGCGGCGCGCCATTGCTCACCGGCGTATCCTGAGATACCGACCATTCCGACATTGCCGTCACACCAGGGTTGTCGTAGTGATCTGTTTCCTCTTGACCGTACACACCCTCGGATTTCGCGGAACCGCGCGGCTGTGCGATGACGTGAACATATCCATTTGCGATGAAGTGCCGGGTGTTGCCTGCCTCGATGGGACCGAACCAAAGCGGCGCATGTGCCGGCTGCGGAGGCAGAACATCGGCGATATCGGGACCTTGAATATCTTTGTTATGCAGCGAACACGCATAGAGCACCGGATATCTGCCCGCCGCGTCCGGGCGATACACGTCCAGCACAAGGCGCGTTCGATCGCGCATTACAACAGGAATGTCGCGCTCCTCGATCATCGTTTCGCATTTCCTCGCGATGGACAATTCGAAACCGACGGCCCTTAGCTGTAAGCCTTGGCTCATTTACTTTACGGTTGTAAAGTATAATATAAGCGAATGTCTGGCGCAAGCCACCGGCGAATATCCTTGTGACTTGACCTGGGTGCGTCGCGATCTGAAGCGCAGCACCCAATATCGTCAGCTATCCACAAGCTGCCGGCCGATTACCCCATCTATCGGGCGTGCGAAAAGCGAATGAGCAATTGTTCTTTTCGCAGCAAATCAGGTTAGATGGGCGAAACTCCCAGATCCCATCGCAACAGGCTTGGTCGCGCCCATTCGGGCGAGACCTGTGACTGAAAAGGCTGCAATCCAAAGCGCCGGACCAAGCAGGCCCGGCCACCATGGTGCGTATCCGGGGATCAAGACAAACAGAATGAAAGGAATGTCGGCGATGTCGAGTGTCGCGAAACAATCAACCGGCACCCGAGACCATGCCGGTCGCTCAGGCCGGCAAATTAGAGTAACGCTACCCTTATTGGCCAAGCTTGATGTCAGCGACTCTCAGTCCACAAACAGACTCGCTTAAACTACAGATACTACTGCAATATCAATTACTTAAACGCTGGCTGGGGCGCCTGGATTCGAACCAGGGAATGGCGGAATCAAAATCCGCTGCCTTACCACTTGGCTACGCCCCAATGCACGGTCGGATTGCCGGCAGATGCTGGCGGTCGGCCGCCGCCGGCGCCAGGAACATAACGAGGCAAGCCTGCCTGATCAACGCTTGCCGCCGCCCCGTCCGCCGGGTGCCGCCGCCATCGATGCGCGCGAGAGCGCCTGTGATAGTGTGCGGTCACGCCGCCGAACACGGCCGCCGCGGTCGCATTGCGGGACGACAGGGATATCATGAGCGAACCAATCGTGCTGATCGACGACGGCGCGGTCCGCATCATCCGGATGAATCGCCCGGACAAGAAGAACGCGCTCACCCAGCCGATGTATGCGGCGATGACCCAGGCGCTCGGCGAGGCCCAGGCCAACGAGAAAATCCGTTGCATCATGCTGACCGGCACGCCGGGCAGGGCATTCTGCGCCGGCAGCGATATCGGCGAATTTCAAAAGCGCGCCGAAGGCGGCCTCGAATCGATCACCATCGACTTTCTCCATGCCCTGGCGCGCAACCAAAAGCCGCTGGTCGCGGCGGTCGGCGGCGTTGCCGTCGGTATCGGCACCACCATGCTGCTGCACTGCGATTATGTTGTCGCCGCCACGGGGGCGACCTTCGCGACGCCGTTCACCAGACTGGGGTTGATTCCCGAGGCGGCGTCGAGCCTGCTGGCGCCGCTGCGCATGGGCCATGCGCGAGCCTTCGCCATGCTGGTCATGGGGCGGCCGCTCTCAGCGCAGGCGGCGAAAGACGCGGGGCTCATCAACGACGTGGTCGAGGACGCCGACGTTGACGCCATGGCGCTGACGGCGGCGCGCGAAATCGCCGACCTGCCGCCTGGCGCCGTGGCCACCGCGCGGGCGCTCATGCGCGGCAATCTTGACGACGTCGCCCGGCGGATCGATACCGAAGCGATGCATTTCAAGAACCGGCTGGGCTCCGATGAAGCGCGCGCCGCTTTCGCGGCGTTCTTCGCACGCAAAAAGTGAGAACGACGATGTCGCTGGCCGGCAAGACCCTGTTCATCACCGGCGCGTCGCGCGGCATCGGGCTTGCCGTCGCGCTGCGCGCCGCGCGCGACGGCGCCAATATCGCCATCGCGGCGAAGACCTCGACGCCGCATCCGAAGCTCGCCGGCACTATCTACACGGCGGCAGCCGATATCGAGCGCGCCGGCGGCAAGGCGCTGCCGCTCGTTGTCGATGTCCGCGACGAGCCCATGGTGCGCGACGCCCTGGCCAAGACCGCGGCCCAGTTCGGCGGCATCGACATCATCGTCAACAATGCGAGCGCGATCCAGCTCACAAAAGTCGTGGACACCGACATGAAGCGTTTTGACCTGATGCATCAGATCAACGCGCGCGGTACCTTCATGGTGTCGAAATGGGCGATCGCCTACCTGGAAAAGGCGGCCAATCCCCACATACTGATGATCTCGCCGCCGCTCGACATGAAGGAAAAATGGTTTGCGCCGCATACCGCCTATAGCATGGCGAAGTTCGGCATGAGCCTCGTCGTGCTGGGGCTGGCCGGCGAGCTGCGTGCCCAAGGGATTGCCGTCAATGCACTGTGGCCGCGCACCGTTATCGCCACTGCCGCGATCCAGAATCTGCTTGGCGGCGAGACCAGGATGCGCCAGGCGCGCAAGCCGGATATCATGGCCGACGCCGCGCACGCCATCTTCTGCAGTCCCTCGCGCCAACTCACCGGACGCTTCCTGATCGACGATAATATTCTGGCCGAGCGCGGCGTCACCGATTTCGATCGCTATCGCGTCGACCCGACCGAGGAGTTGGCGCGCGACTTCTTCTTGCCGGATGACATTGCGGCGCCGCCGAATGTCCACACCGTTGAAACTTACGGAGACCGCCTGTGAGCTACCGGGCTCCCCTCGCCGACATCGGCTTCGCGCTCAAATCCGGCGCCGGACTTACCGCCGCGTTCGAGGAGGGGCTATTCGGCGACCTCACCATGGCGGACGTCGATGCCGTGCTGGCGGAAGCCGGCCGGCTGGCCGGCGCGGTCATCGCGCCGCTCAATCGGATCGGCGACCGCTACGGCACCCCGTTCAAGGACGGCGCCGTCACCACGCCGCCAGGATGGAAGGAAGCCTACCGCGCCTGGCGCGACGGCGGCTGGAACGGTCTCGCCGGACCGGCCGAATGGGGCGGCCAGGCGCTGCCGCAGATCGTCAACGCCGCCTGCATCGAAATGTGGCACGGCGCGTCGATAGCCTTCGCCGACGGGCCGATGTTGACCGTGGCGGCGATCGACGCGCTGCATGCCCACGGCTCGGACGCGCTCAAGCGCGCCTATCTGGAGAAGCTGGTGTCCGGCGAATGGATGGGCACGATGCAGCTCACCGAGCCGGCGGCCGGCTCCGACGTCGGCGCGCTGCGCACCCGCGCCGAGCGCGCCGGCGACGGCACGTACCGCATCAGGGGCCAGAAAATCTTCATCACCTACGGCGAGCACGATCTCTCCGACAACATCATCCATTTCGTGCTGGCGCGACTGCCCGATGCGCCGCCGGGCACGCGCGGCATTTCGCTGTTCCTGGTGCCGAAATTCCTGCTCAATACGGATGGTTCGCTGGGCGCGCGCAACGACATCCGCGCCCATTCGGTCGAGCACAAGCTCGGCATCCACGGCTCGCCGACCTGCACGATGATGCTCGGCGACAACGATGGCGCCGTCGGCTACCTCATCGGCGAGGAAAATGCCGGCATGGCATGCATGTTCACCATGATGAACCGTGCCCGGCTGGCGGTCGGCCTGCAAGGCGTCGGCGTCGCCGAATGCGCCACGCAGCAGGCGCTGGCCTATGCGCGCGACCGCAAGCAGGGCCGCGCCGCCGGCGTACCGGCGGCGCCGATCATCGCCCATCCCGACGTCAAGCGCATGCTGCTCACCATGCGCGCCTTGACCCAAGCCGCGCGCGCCATCTGCTATGCGACCGCGATGGCCCTCGACCGCTCGGAACGCGGCGCCGACGCCGCCGCGCGCCAGGCGGCGTTCGATCGCACCTCGCTGCTCACGCCGGTCGCCAAGGCATTTTCCACCGATATCGGCAACGAGGTCACCTCGCTCGGCGTCCAGGTGCACGGCGGCATGGGCTATATCGAGGAGACCGGCGCGGCGCAGCTGTTTCGCGATGCCCGCATCGCCGCGATCTACGAGGGCACCAACGGCATCCAGGCGATCGACCTGGTGACGCGCAAGCTGCCGCTCGCCGACGGCGCCGCAGTCGCCGCGCATCTTGCGGAGTTGCGCGGCATTGTCGACGCCGTGACCGCCAGCAACGATCCAGGCTTCGGCTGGACGCCGGTGCGGCTCGGCGACGGCCTCGACAGCCTGTCCCGCGCCACCGATTGGCTATTGGGATTGCGCGACCAGGACGCCGACGCGGCGCTTGCCGGCGCGACCCCGTATTTGCGGTTGTTCGGTATCGTCACCGGCGGCTGCTATTTGGCCAAGGAGGCGCTCGCCGCGCTGCGGCTTGGCGACGCGCCGCAGCCGCGCGCCGCGCTGGCGCGGTTTTTTGCCGAGAACGTGGCGGTGCAAGCCGGCGCGCTGGAGCGCACCGTGGTCGAGGGTGCACCGGGCCTGCTCGCAGCCGGCGCGGCGCTGTCGTAATTTGCAGCGCCGACGATTGCCGATTATCGCGCGACGTGCGGCCGACGGCGCGAGGCGCCGCGCGCGATCTTCCCTGTCCGGCCGTTTCGGCCTAAGGGTGGGCTCATGTCCACCCTGCTGATTTCCCACCCTGCCTGTCTCGACCACCTGACCCCGCTTGGCCATCCCGAACGTCCCGACCGGCTGCGCGCCGTCGAGCGGGCGCTCGAGGCGGAGCGGTTTCAGATGCTGGCGCGGGCGCAGGCCCCGGCGGCTTCCCTCGAGACGATCGCGCTGTGCCATCCCATGGACTATATCGTCGAAATCCGCGAGGCGACGCCCCGCGAAGGCGTGGTGCACCTCGACGGCGATACCGCCATGTCGCCGGGCAGCTTCGAGGCGGCGCTACGCGCCGCCGGCGGCGCGGCGTTCGCGGTCGACGAGGTGGTGGCGAAAAGAGCCGGGAATTGCTTCGTCGCCACCCGCCCGCCCGGCTACCATGCCGAGACCGCGCGGCCGATGGGCTTCTGCTTTTTCGACAACGCCGCGATCGCGGCGCGCTACGCCCAGGATCGCTACGGCATCGACCGCGCCGCGATCGTCGATTTCGACGTGCATCACGGCAACGGCTCGCAGGAGATTTTCTGGGCCGATCAGTCGGTGATGTATTGCTCGACGCACCAGATGCCGCTGTTTCCGGGCACCGGCGCCGTGATCGAATCCGGCGAGCACGACACCATCGTCAATGCGCCGCTGCGGCCCGGCGACGGCCGGGACGCCTTTCGCGCCGCCTTCGAAAGCCGGATCCTGCCGCGGCTGCGGGAGTTCCGGCCCGAACTGATCGTCATTTCCGCCGGCTTCGACGCGCACATGCGCGATCCACTGGCCAACATCAATCTCGACGAGAGCGACTTCGCCTGGGCGACCCAGACAATCATGGAGGTGGCCGATCGTTTCGCCGACGGACGGATCGTCTCGGTGCTGGAAGGCGGTTACGATCTCTCGGCCCTGGGCAACTCGGTGGCCGCCCACGTCGCCGCGTTGATGGGCGTGTAATGCCGGGCTGGGGTACTATGACGCCATCACACCCCGGCGATATCCAGATCGATCAAGGTCTCGAACTGAAAGTCACAGCTATCGCATTGCCATCGATGCCGGATGTCGTAGCCGCTGAGATACTCGGAGGCTTCCGGCGCCATCAGTAATTCGCCGCACTTGGGGCAGGACGGCCGCCCCAGGTACCGTTCGTGAGCGTAGCGCATGGGCACGGTGACGTGGAGCATCATGACGACATCCCTTCATGATCGAATTTGCCGCCTTCTACCGGGCTTGTGTGTCAGCTTCACGGATCGCCTTTCAATAATCCGTGAAGGGCATCGTCGGCATTTTACGAAGTCTGTGACGTTTCCGCCGGATTCTGCTGGTTGAGTAATACTGCGTGGCAGGTAGTAGAATAGGGCCGGATCGAGTCGGAGAGCCAACGATGCCGGCGCAGGACAACGGCGACATTGCCCAACTGCCCTTCGAGCGGGCGATCGAAGAGCTGGAATCGATCGTCAAGCGGCTCGAAGAGGGCAAGGTGCCACTTGAGGAATCGGTCGCGATCTACGAGCGCGGCGAGGCCCTCAAGCGCCGCTGCGAGGACTTGCTGCGCCAGGCCGAAGCGCGCGTCGAGAAGATCACGCTCGACGTCGACGGCAAGCCCACCGGTACCGAGCCGCTCGACGTCGAGTAAGCCTGCCGCCGCGGCGGGCGCTCAATCCACGCGTCCGACATCAAAGTCACAAGGGAGCAAAGGGCGCGAACAAACTTCGCGCTTGACATCTTAGAACAAATAGTGAACATTCAATGGTTCGCGTCACGGACAGAGGCGACCATGGACCCGGACAGGACAAGCGCGTTTCTGCGCAAGCTCGATGCGGAATGCCCGTACCAGGTGGTGCTGCCGCGGCAGCAGCTGGCCGACGACAGCGAAATCATGAACTTTTTGATTTCCTATGCGGGCAAATTCGACATGTATGTCGAGGACGACTACGCGGCCTTCGTGCGCTACTGCTTCGAAGACCCCTTGGATGCCGAGATTTTCCGCTCGCGCTTCGAGCCGAAGGAGGAGGAGCGGTTGAGACTGGCGGGGTAAGCGTCCGCCAACGCCGGCTTACTTCGCCGGCAGCTTCTGGCGCACCTTGCCGATATCGGCCCAGGGATCTTGCCGAAAGTGCTTGTTCAAATTGCGCACGGTGAAGTCGGCGGCGCTTTTGGTGCGGCTGAGCTGCTCCCAGGTCAGCGGCGCCGACACCGCCGCGCCGGGCCGGGCGCGGGTCGAATAGGGCGCCACCGAAGTCGCCTCCCGCGAGTTGCGAAAATAATCGATGAAAATTTTGCCCTTGCGCAGCGCCTTGGTCATTTTGCCGACGTAACGCTGCGGCGAGTCGGCGACCATGCCCATGACGACGCGCTGCGTGAAATCCTTGGTGGTGTCCCAGTCGGCGCCGTCGATCGGCAGCACGACGTGAACGCCCTTGCCGCCGGAGAGCTTGACGAAGCTTTGCAATTTCAGCGCGGCAAGCCGGTCGCGCGTTTCGCGCGCCGCCGCGGCGATCTCCTTCCAGCTCACGCCGTCCCCCGGATCGAGATCGAATACGATGCGGTCGCACAATTCGAGGCTCTCCAGCCGCGAACCCCGGGTATGAAGCTCCAGCGCGCCGGACTGCACCAGGGCGATCACATCGTCGAGTTTTTCCACGGCGATGACGTCGTGCTCCTTGGCGGCGACGGCATGGCGCAGCGGCGACGATTTCACATTCGAGGCGATGTGCTTCTGAAAAAAAAGCTCGCCGCCGATGCCTTCGGGGCCGCGCACCAGCGCCAGCGGCCGATCGACCACATGCGGCGCCATCCAATCCCAGACACTGGCGTAATAGTCGGCCAGATCCTTCTTGGTCACGCCGGCGTCGGGCCAATAGACCCGGTCGGGATGGCTCAGGCGAACGGTGCCGATGACAGCGCCGCCGCTTTTGCTCGGGCGCGGCGCGGCGCGCGAGGATTGCGCCGGCTTGCTGGCCGGTGCGTCGGCGCCTTTGGCCGACGCCGTCGACTTCCGCACCGCCTGCCGCCGCGCCGCCGGGGCGGCCGGCACTTCACGTACGACTTCCCGCGCCGGCTTGTCCTCGCGCAGCCCTTTGTAGGAGGCCTGGCGCAGCAGGCCGTCATGGGTGATGCCGCGAAACTCCGTTTCGACGACCACTTCCGGCTTCACCCAAACGACGTTCTTGCGCCGCTCGTCCTTCGGCAGCGACACCGGCGGTCGATCGATGCGCAACGGCGCGAGACGCTGCCAGAGGTCATGCGCGGTCTTTTGCGTGTAGCCGGTGCCGACCCGGCCGGCATAGCGCAGCTTGCCGTTCTCATGGAAAGCCACCGTGAGCGCGCCCACGGCCTTCGGCATCGCGTTCGATGGCGAGAAGCCGGCGACCACGAATTCCTGCGCGCTGTGGCACTTGCTCTTGATGAAATTCTCCGACCGGCCGGAACGATACGGTGCGTCTTTGCGCTTCGACACGACGCCTTCGAGGCCCAGCCCGCAGGCATGCTTGAGGATGACCTGCCCGTCTTCCTCGAAATGCTCGGCGTAACGGACGCGGCCGTCTTTTCCGGCCGCTTCGAGCAGCTGTCGCAGCGCCGCCTTGCGCGCGACGAGCGGCTCGCCGGTCAGGTCGCGGCCGTCGCGATGCAGCAAATCGAACACCCAGTACACGAAACGGTCGCTGCGGCCGTCTTTCAGATCGGTCTGTAACAGCGAGAAGCTGGAAATGCCCTGTTCGTTCTCGACGACCAGTTCGCCGTCGAGCAGCGCGGTCGACGCGGGAAGCGCGGCGACGGCTTGTGCGATCGGCTTGAACCGGCGCGTCCAGTCCAAGCCCTTACGCGTCAGCAACTTGACATGGCCGTGATCGAGCCGCGCCTCGATGCGGTAGCCGTCGAATTTGATCTCGTGCAGCCAACCGTCGCCGCGCGGCGCGCCGGTTGCGAGCGCGGCGAGGCTGTGAGGGATGAAGTCGGGCAGCTTTGCGCCCGATGCGCGCCCGCTTTTCTTTCGCGCCACCGGCGCAGCGGCCGCCTTCGCCCGGGCGTGCGGCTTTGATGCGGCCTTCGCCGCCGGCGCCTTTTGTTTGCTCGTCGCCGGCGCAGGATCACGATTGCTGTGCCAGACCCGCTTCTTGCCCTTGCCGGCGGCGATCTCGTCGATGGAGCGGCCGGACGCAACCGACAGCGGCTCTTCCTCCAGAATATCCTTGCCGCGGGGGCCGCGCGCCGCGTCGTCGTTGCCCTTGATCAGAAGCCAGTTCTGGTGGCGATCGTTCGGGCGGCCGCGCATGCGCACCAGATGCCAGCGGCCGTGCAATTTTTCGCCGTCGAGCACGAAATCGAGATGACCCTTGGCAAGGCCGCGGTGCGGATCGCCCTCCGGAATCCAGCGGCCCCGATCCCAGATCATCACCGTACCGCCGCCATATTCGCCCTGCGGGATGGAGCCCTCGAAAGTATTGTACTCGACCGGATGATCCTCGACCTGGACGGCGAGACGCTTCTCGCCGGGATCGAGGCTCGGGCCGCGCGTGACGGCCCAGCTCTTCATGACGCCATCGAGTTCGAGCCGCAGATCGTAATGCAGCCGGCGCGCGGCGTGTTTTTGGATGACGTAACGGCTGCCCCCGGCCTTGCCCTCATGCCCCCGCGGTTCGGCGGTGACGCCGAATTTTCGCTTTTTGCGGTAGACTTCGAGCGCCAATCAGATCACCCGGTTGCGTCAGCCGACCCGCGTGAGGCGTTTGCCCTTGGCGGCGCCGCCGCGCTTGCGCTGCGCCGGCGTGGCCCGTTGCGCGCGGCTCTTGCCGCCGCGGTGCGACGGTGCCGCCTCGCCGCCGCTACCGGCGCCGCGCTCGGTCCGCACTGAGCGACGCAACGCGTCCATCAAATTGATGACATTGGTCGGTTTCGCCGGTGGCGCCGGGGCCGGCTCACCGGCCTGCTTCGCCTCGATCAGCGCCTTGAGGGCGTCTTCGTAGCGATCGGAGAACTTCTCCGGCTCGAAATGGCCGCGCTTGGTCTTGAGAATGTGCTCGGCGAGTTCGAGCATGTCCTTGGGGATCTTCACATCCTCGATATCCGAGAAATAGCCTTTCTGGTCGCGGATTTCCTCCTGCTGCCGCAGCGCCGTGGCTTTGATACCTTTGCCCAGCGGCTCGAGCATCAGCAAATGCTCGTGGTTGTAGAGCACCACGCGGGCGAGCCCGACCAGCGCCGTGGCGCGCATCGCATCGCGAATGACCGAGAAGGCCTCGACGCCGACTTCATCGTCGGGGGTCAGGTAGTACGGGGTATCGAGGTAGATTTCGTCGATCTCGTTGCGCGGCACGAACGACTGGATGTCGACGGTGTGGGTGCTCTCGAGCGCCACCTCGTCCAGTTCCTCGGGCTCGAGCAGCACATAGGAGCCGTTCGCGGCCTTGTAGCCCTTGACCCGGTCGTCTTCTGCGACGTCTTCACCGGTTTCGGCGTCGATTTGGCGGTAGCGGACCCGATTTCCGGTCTCGCGGTTGATAATATTGAAGCGAATTCGGTCTCGGGTGGAGGTCGCCGGGAACAGCGCAATGCTGCACGAAACCAACGAGAGTTTTAAAAATCCCTTCCAATTGGCCCGCGGCGCCATGGCAAAACTCCCAACGATACCCAACATACAAGGGTCTATAGTGCCCGAGAGTTCCTGGCCTGGGCTAGAGGCTAAATTGCCCTCCCTGGCTACAATGGTATAAAGATCAGGAATTCGCGTATGTGCGTGAGGATGGGCGCGCACGGGGACCCCAATAAACGCCGTTAGGCGATTAGCCGCTGGGCGATAATCGTTAGGCAGTAACAAGGAGCATAGCGTGACTGTTGCCTCCAAGACCCCTTTGCTCGACCTTATCAAGACCCCCGCCGACCTCAGGACCCTCAAGCCGGGCCAGCTTCGTCAGTTGGCTGACGAACTGCGCACCGAGACGATCGATGCCGTGGCGGTCACCGGTGGTCACCTCGGCGCCGGCCTTGGCGTCATCGAGCTGACGGTGGCGCTGCACTACGTGTTCAACACGCCCGACGACCGGCTGGTCTGGGACGTCGGCCATCAGGCCTATCCGCACAAGATTCTCACCAATCGCCGCGAGCGCATCCGCACGCTGCGCCAGGCCGGCGGACTGTCCGGCTTCACCAAGCGCGCCGAGAGCGAATACGATCCGTTCGGCGCCGCGCATTCCTCGACGTCGATCTCCGCCGCGCTCGGCATGGCGGTTGCCCGCGACCTGCAGGACAAGCAGAACAATGTCGTTGCCGTCATCGGCGACGGCGCCATGTCGGCGGGCATGGCCTACGAAGCCATGAACAATGCCGGGGCGATGAACTCCCGCCTCATCGTCGTGCTCAACGACAACGACATGTCGATCGCGCCGCCGGTCGGCGCGCTGTCCGCCTATCTGGCCCGCCGCGTTTCCGGACGGGGCTATTATCGGCTGCGCAAATTCATCGGCCAGATCGCCAAGCGCATGCCGACCAAGATGCTCGAACAGCGCGCGCTGGCGATGGAGGAGTATGCCCGCGGCCTGGTGACCGGCGGCACCCTGTTCGACGAGCTCGGCTTCTTCTATGTCGGCCCGATCGACGGTCACAACATCGACCACCTCCTGCCGGTACTGAAAAACGTCCGCGACATGAAGAACGGGCCGATCCTCGTCCACGTCGTGACGCAGAAGGGCAAAGGTTATGAGCCGGCGGAAAAATCCGCCGACAAATATCACGGCGTGGTCAAGTTCGACGTCGCCACCGGCGCCCAGGTCAAATCGAAACCGACCGCGCCTGCCTACCAAAAAGTCTTCGGCGAAAGCTTGATCAAAGAAGCCCGCAAGGACGACAAGATCGTTGCCATCACGGCGGCCATGCCGTCCGGCACCGGCGTCGACCTGTTTCAGAAGGAGTTTCCGACCCGGACGTTCGACGTCGGCATCGCCGAGCAGCATGGCATCACCTTCGCCGCCGGCCTGACTACCGAAGGCTACAAGCCGTTCGCCACCATCTACTCGACGTTCCTGCAGCGCGCCTACGACCAGGTCGTGCACGACGTCGCCATTCAGAAGCTGCCGGTGCGGTTCGCGATGGATCGCGCCGGGCTGGTCGGCGCCGACGGGCCGACCCACGCCGGCGCGTTCGACATTGCTTATCTGGGCTGCCTGCCGAATTTCATCCTGATGGCGGCGGCCGATGAGGCCGAGCTGGTCCACATGGTGTCGACGGCTGTCGCCATCGACGATCGGCCGTCGGCGTTGCGGTACCCGCGCGGCGAAGGCCGCGGCATCCCGATGCCGGAAGAAGGCAAGCCGCTCGAAATCGGCAAGGGCCGCATCCTGCGCGAAGGCAGCAAGGTCGCACTGTTCTCGTATGGTGCGCGGCTCGGCGAATGCCTCAAGGCCGCCGACGAGCTCGCGGCCTACGGTTTGTCGACCACAGTCGCCGATGCGCGGTTCGCCAAGCCGCTGGACGTCGACATGCTGCTCCGTCTCGCCCGCGAGCACGAGGTGCTGCTGACCATCGAGGAAGGCTCGATCGGCGGCTTCGGCTCGTTTGTGATGCAGGCGCTCGCCGAGCACGGCGCGCTCGACCGCGGCATCAAGATCCGCTCCATGGTGCTGCCCGACATGTTTATCGACCAGGATTCGCCCAACGCCATGTACGCCAAGGCCGGCCTCGACGCCAAAGGCATCGTCGCCAAGGCGTTCGAAGCGCTCGGCCAGAACATGCGCGGCGAGACGGTGAAGCTCGTCAGGTAATTCATCCTCTCCCTGACCGGAGAGGACGGCGCGGAAAACGAGCCAGGTGAGGGCCGCCGGAGCCACATCGAGAGGCCGGAGGCCCCGGACTGACCGCATATCATCCAACCGCCATGACGACCCGAGAACGTGCCGATCGGCTTTTGGTCGCGCGCGGCCTGTTTGAGAGCCGGGCCCGCGCCCAGGCCGCCATCGCCGCCGGCCGCGTGACCGCCGACGGCGTGCCGGTGCGCAGGTCCTCGGACGAGATTTCGCGCACTGCCGCGATCGAGGCCGCGCCCGAGCACCCGTATGTCTCGCGCGGCGGCGTCAAGCTTGCCGCCGCGCTCGATCATTTTCACCTGGATATCGCGGGCCGTGTCTGTCTCGATGTTGGCGCTTCGACCGGCGGCTTTAGCGAGGTGATGGCGTTGCGCGGCGCGCGGCGCGTCTACGCGGTCGACGTCGGCAGCGATCAGCTGCATCCCCGCTTGCGCGACGACGAAACCATCGTCTCGCTGGAAAAGACCGACATCCGTGCGCTCGATGCCGGGCGCCTGGTCGAGCGGCCGGATTTCGCCACGGTCGACGTCAGCTTCATCTCGCTCAAGCTCGTCCTGCCGGCGGTTGCAAGGTTGCTGAACCCGTGCGCCACGCTGCTGGCGCTGATCAAGCCGCAATTCGAAGCCGGACGCCGGGACTTCAGACAAGACATCAAGCAAAGGATCAAAAAGGGCATCGTGCGCGACGGTGCGGTTCACGCCGCGGTCTGCGACGACATCAGCGCGTTTCTGACCAGGCTCGACTGGCGCATTGGCGGCCTCGCGCCGTCCGCGATTCCCGGCGGCGACGGCAACCGCGAGTTTTTCGTCGAGGCCGAGCGTGGTTGAACGCCTGGTGATCGATCGGCTCGGCCATCGCGGCGACGGCATCGCCGACGGCCACGACGGACCGCTCTACGTACCCGGCGCGCTGCCGGCCGAGACCGTCGAGGTCGATACCGTGCCCGGCCATCCCGATCGCCGCCAGCTCTTGCGGGTCGACCAGCCGAGTGCCGAGCGCATCGCGCCGATCTGTCCGCACTTCGGCGTGTGCGGCGGCTGCGCGTTGCAGCATTGGCAGACCGCGGCTTACCGCGCCTGGAAGCGCGACCTCGTGGTCGGTGCGTTGCGACAGGCGGGTCTCGAGGCGCCGGTCGCCGACCTGATCGATGCCCATGGCGAGGGCCGCCGCCGCGTCGTGTTCCACGCCAGGCGCAGCAGTCGGGACGTGCTCGAAGTCGGCTTCTCCGCCGCGCGTGCACGCCACGTGATCCCGATCGACCGCTGCCCGGTTCTGGCGCCGACGCTCGACGGCGCGCTCAAAGCCGCCTGGGCAATCGCGGAAGTGCTCGCCGTCACGGGCAAGCCACTCGACATTCAGGCGACCGCAACGGATGCCGGCCTCGACATCGACGTGCGCGGCTCGGGTCCGCTGACCGCGCCGCTCATGGCGGCGCTGGCGCGCGTCGCCGCGGTGCAGGCGCTGGCCCGCCTGACGCGCCACGGCGAATTGATTGCGCAAGCGCGCCCGCCGACGCTGCGGATCGGCAAGGCGACGGTGCCGTTGCCGCCCGCCGCCTTCCTGCAAGCGACCGCGGCGGGCGAGGCCACGCTGGCAAGTCGCGTGCTGGATTACTGCGCCGGCGCCGCTGCGGTCGCCGATCTGTTCGCCGGAGTGGGGCCGTTTGCCCTGCGGCTCGCCGAGCAGGCCCGTGTGGTGGCGGCCGACAACGACGAAGCGGCCCTGGCCGCGCTCAAACGGGCGGCCGCAACCGCCTCCGGGCTCAAGCCGGTTGACGTCGAACGGCGCGATCTGTTCAAAGATCCGCTCGGTGCGGCGGAGCTCTCCGGCTACGACGCCGTCGTGTTCGATCCGCCGCGGCCGGGTGCACAGGCGCAGGCGCGCGAGCTTGCGGCAAGCCGCGTCCCGGTCGTCGCCGCGATATCGTGCAATCCGGCAACCTTCGCCCGCGACGTCCGCGTCCTTGCTGACGGCGGCTATCGGCTGACCGCGATCACTCCAGTCGATCAATTCCGCTATTCGGCTCACGTCGAAATCGCCGCGCGCCTGGAGAAGTAGCGCCGATCATGGCGCCGTCACGCTTGCTTAAACGCCGGCATCACCTCCTTGGCGAAGCGGCGCAGCTGATCCTTGAATTCCTTGGGCGGCAGGCCTTCGGCCCAGTGGATCATGAAGTTCTCCAGCCCCGGATATTTCGCCTCGATCGATTTGATGCCGTCGATCACCTCGGCGGGAGGGCCGCAGAACCAGGCTTTCTGCGCGACGCCGTCTTTCAGTAACGGCGTGCGCGACGGCGCCCCCGGCGTGCCCCAGGTACGCCCCTGCTCGTCGGCATAGCGCACGAAGCCGAACGGCGCGAACCACTTGAAGCGTTCGTCATGGGCGGGCTCGAGCCGGCGGATGGCTTCGTCGCGGCTGTCGGCCAGATAGACGCCGGCGCCCCAGATCACGTCTTCGCCGAGCTGTTTGTTGCAACCGTTTTTGAGGCAGGCGGCGTGATAGGCGCGAATGACGTCGTCGAGGATTTTTTCGCCGTTGAGCGTCACCATCGCCTTGAGACCGTATTGCGCCATCATCTCGATGGTCTTGCCGCTCGCGATCGGCATCCAGATCTCCACCGGCAGGTGTTTCGGTCGCGGCACCATCGTGATGTCCCTAAGCTTATAGCCGCGGTAGTCGACCGGCGGCGGACACTCGTAATATTTGCCCTTGAACTGGAAAGACGGCTCGTTGAAGCAGCTCAACAACAGCCGCAGCTGTTCCTCGAACAGTTCGCGGTTCTTGTCGGCGTCAAGCAGCGGCGCGCCGAAGGTCTCGACCTCGCGGGTGTGATAGCCTCGGCCCACGCCCATGATGACGCGGCCATCGGTGACGATGTCGGCCATGGCGTAGTCCTCCGCCATGCGGATCGGATGCCACATCGGCAGGACGTTGAAGGCGCAGCCGAACTTCAGCCGCTTGGTCTGGGTGGCGAGCCACAGCCCGAGCTGGATCAGGTTCGGGAAGACCTCGTAGCCCTCGCGCTGGAAATGATGCTCTGCCGTCCACAGCACGTCGAAGCCGAGTTCGTCCATGAGCTGGGCGACGTCGCGCGCGGTGAAGAACGCCTCGCGCAGCCGCTCGTCGGAATAGCGCCGCTCGTTGGCCGGCGTACCGTCGAGCCCGACATTGTCGAGCTCGATCTGGCCGACATAAAGCACATGGAATTTCTTGATCATGGTTTCCTTCCCGACGCTTCGCACAGCGACTTTGTGGACCCTACAATAGTTGACGACCCGCCTCGCATAAAGGCCGCTTGGCGCGGTCATGCCAACCAACGGTCCAGATTGGCGGCGACGAACGCGTCGTCGGAAAGCTCGGCATGCTCGCGGGTGACGCGATCGATCGCCCTCGATCTGGCCCGGATTCAGGCTCCCTGCGGATCGATGCAGCCGACGCCGGCGAGCGGGCCCTGCGGGCGCAACACCTGATGAGCCCGGGGCGGTAATTCAGCCGAACTCGGGACCCGCGACGACGAACAGGCGTGTCGGATCGCCGAAAGCGACGGCGCAATCAAGCCCCATCCGCAGGAACGGCCTCTGCACGGTAAAGCCTCGCCGCGCCAGCCGGTGCTGCAGGCTATCCCGGGTAGCGACGAGATCGAGGAATACCGGACCTGCGGCGGCGCCCAGTGCTGCTTCGAGCAGCGCCGCCGCAGCGTCCTGGCCGGCGGCGACAATCGGGCCGATCTGGGTGGCAATACGGCCGGGCCGCGCCAGCACGAAACCGGAAACGTCTTGCGTCACAAAAGCAAGCTCGGGCGCGCGTCCGAACAGGCTTTCGATCAAAAACGTCCGCTCCGCGCCGAAGGCGGCGGCGTCGATCACGGCGACCTTCGGCAGATCGGCGGCCGTCATGGCGCGAATACCCGCCGGCGGAGCGGCGTGGCCAGCGCCGTCGCCTTGCCAACGCGACAAGCCGAACATCGGGGCGAAGCCGAGCGGACGATAGACCCGTTCGCCAGCGGGCGTCGCGTCGAGCATCGGCACCAGCCCGCGCCGCACGATCTTCGCGCAACAGGTTTCCAGAATTCGCGTGCCGATCCGCTCGCGGCGGCGCGGCGCCGTTACCAGCACCATGCTGATCCAGGCGAAGCGGTCGGGATAGGGCAGCACGGCGCCGCTTGCGATCGTCTGCGCGTTGCCGCCCGGAACGCCAAACACGGTGCCGTGGCGCATGAACAGCGCCCAATCCTCAGCGGTCTGGTTCCAACCGGCCTCGGCCGACAGCGCCAGGCAATCGCCGATGGCGCCTTCGCCAAGCGCGGCGAGTGGCAGGACGTCAGTAGGTCCCATCGCGGACCTCGAAGTGGGTCGGCTTGTTCAAGCTCGGCCGGTCGTTGGCAACCCAGTCGGTAATCCAGTCGATCATCTTTGCGAGCGGCACGCGCGGATAGCCGAACAGCCGCGCGGCTTGCGCGGGGTTGGTCAGCAAGGCGCTCGGTCTTTCCTCGCCGACGAGGTGCGGCGCCTTGCCGAGCCGCTCGCCGATCGCCGCGGCAAGCCAGCGGACTGAAATCGTTTCCGGTCCCGATACATTGATCGGGCTGGTCGGCGTCGTCGCCTGACGCAGGCAGCGCAGCGCCTGGGCGTTGGCATCGCCTTGCCAGATGACGTTGACATGGCCCATGTCGAGGTCGATCGGCGCCTCATCGCGGACCTTGCAGGCGATGTCGAACAACACGCCATAGCGCATGTCGATGGCATAGTTCAGCCGGAACAGCCGCCCGGGCGTGGCATAGGCATGCGAATAGTATTCGAACATCCGCTCGCGCCCGATGCAGGAGTTGGCGTATTCGCCCATCGGGCTGAGCGCGCAGTGCTCGGTCGCGCCTTGGCTGCCGGTCGGCACGAACGGATAGACGGCGCCGGTGGAGAAGGCGACGATGCGCGAGGCGCGAAAATGCTCGGCCACCATGGCCGGCACATGGACGTTCATCGCCCAGGTCAGGGCCGGCTCGCTCTGCGCGCCGAATTTCCGCCCTGCCATGAAGATGACGTTGCGCGTCGCCGGCAGCGCCGCTAGGGCGGCGCGGTCGAGGAGATCGCAGGCAATGGTCTCGATACCGCCGTCGTCCAGGCTGTCGCGCAAGGCCGCTTCGCTGAAACGCGCGACGCCGATCACCCGCTTGTCCGGCGCGGCGCGCCGCGCCAGCCGCGCCAGCGTCGGTCCCATCTTGCCGCCGCCGCCGAGCACCATGATGTCGCCGTCGACCGCCGCAAGATCGGCGGCCAGGGCGCGGCTCGGCCGCGTCAGAAATTCGTCCAGGTCTTCCGGACCATCGAACCGCTGCGGCAGCGGCGCATCGTCGAGCCAAGCGGACATGCTCGTCAGATCCCCAAAAACCGCGACTTGATGTCGCCGTTTCCCCACAGCTCTTCGGGCCTGGCCGAATAGACGATCCTGCCCTTGCTAACGACGTGGACGAAGTCGACGAGCTTGAGCGCCAGCGCGGCGTTTTGCTCGACCAGCAGGATGGAGAGGCCCTCCCGCTTGAGCCTGGCGATCGCCTCCCACAGGCCCTGGATGATGATCGGCGCCAGGCCTTCCGACGGCTCGTCCATGATCAGGCAGTCCGGATTGGTCATCAGTCCGCGACCGATGGCAAGCATCTGCTGTTCGCCACCGGACAGCGTCTTGGCCCGCTGGCTCCGTCGCTCACGCAGACGGGGGAACAGCGCGTAGACCCGGGTCAGATTCCAGCCGTGGCGTTCGGTGCTGTGCTCGGCGACCAGCAGATTGTCTTCGACGCTGAGCGTGGGAAACACGCGGCGGCCCTGCGGCACCAGCCCCATGCCGCTGCGCACGATCTCGAACGAGGAATTGCCGGTGATATCGGCGCCCTTGAAATAGATCTTGCCGCGCCGCGGCGGTGTGAAGCCGACGATCGAGTTGACGATCGTGGTCTTGCCGACGCCGTTCCTGCCGAGCAAGCCCAGGATCTGGCCGGGCTCGAGCTGCAGCGACAGCCCCTGCAGCACATAGGCGTCGCCGTAATAGGTGTGAATGTCCTGGACCTCGAGTATGGCCATCGCTCAAGCCATCCCCAGATAGATTTCTTGCACCTTGGCGCTGGAGCGGATATGCGCGGCCGGGCCGCTTTCCAGAACTTCGCCGAAATGCAGCACCGAAATCTCGTCGGCGACGCCGAACACCACGTCCATATCGTGCTCGATCAGCAGGATTGCCATGTGCGGATCAAGCGCCTGCAGGAATTTCGCCATCTCCGCCGACTCACCCGACGACAGGCCCGCGGCCGGCTCGTCGAGCAACAAAATATCCGGATCGCACGCCAGCCCGACCACGATCTCGAGCTGGCGCTGCTCGCCGTGCGACAGATAGCGCACTTCGGTGTCCTTGCGCGCGATGAACGAGGCGCGCTCCAGCAAGGCGTGCGCCTTGTCGTAGATCTCGCGATACGACGACAAAAACCGCCACATCACGAATTTCGAGGTCCGCCGGCCCTTGATCGCCAGCAGCACGTTGTCGAGCACCGTGAGCCGCGGAAATAGGGTCGTGACCTGAAAGGTCCGCGCCATGCCGAGCGCGGTGCGCCGGTGGCTCGGCCACGTCGTGACATCGCGGCCGAACAGCAGCACCCGACCCGACGTCGGCGGCAGAATGCCGGTAATGAGGTTGAACAGCGTGGTCTTGCCGGCGCCGTTCGGCCCGATGATGGCCTTGCGGTCGCCGCGCATGATTTTGAGCGAGACGCCGCGTACCGCCCGCAGTCCGCCGAAGGCTTTCGACAAATCCCGCAACTCGAGCACCGGCACCGGGCCGTCTGTTCGCGACTCTTGGTTCACGCGCCAACCCGCTTCACAAATCGAAAAACCGCGCCGGGGTCGCCGCGGCCAGGCCTTTCCCTCCCCCGCAAGCGAGGGGAGTGGAAAATCTATTCGCAGAACTTGCAGGGCGGAAAGTCGCGGCTGTAGACCGGCTGCTTGAGGAAGGCGTCCTTGCCGTAGGTCCAGAACTGACTGACATTCGGATAGGTCTTGATCACGATGTTCCATAGCTCCGGCTTGTCGTAGCCGAACAGCTTCGTCTTCTCGACCTTCTTGATGTAGATGTTCTGGATCGGGTTGCGCATGTCGTCGAAGCTGACCGGCCCGCGCGGCGCATCGACTTTCAACGCCGCCATCTTGGCTATGAAGGCTTCCGGCCCGGGCCACGCCCCCTTGGTCTCTTTCATCACGTCGTCGATCATCATCGCCGTCGTGTAGTTGGTCTCCGAAAAATACGACGGCACCTTGCCGTATTTCGCGCGGTATTCCTTGACGAAGGCTTCGTTCCTCGGCGTCTCCAGGGCGGCGCTGTATTGCAGCGCCGAGACGTCGCCGATCGCCTCGTCGCCCATGAACGGCAGGGCCGCTTCGTCATAGCTGGTGCCGCCGCCGATGATCGGCTTGGTGTAGCCGGAATCGCGAAGCTGCTTGGGGAATTGCAACGCCATCGGCCCCACCATCAGCGAGAACACCGCGTCGGCGTCGTCCTTGATGTTCGGAATGTAGGGCCCGAAATCCTTGGTGCCGAGCGGCGGCCAGATCTTCTGGACGATCTTGCCGCCGCAATCCTCGAACGTCTTCTGGAAGCCGCCGACCACCTCGTAGCCGAAGGCATAATCGGCGGCGATGGCGGCGATCTTCTTATAGCCCTGGTCGCAGGCCCATTGGCCGAGCGGA
>Ga0182024_10008995_pt1 | contig 20819 bp, 18 predicted proteins | sample P32metaG_FD_120480 | JGI IMG/M metagenome (GOLD analysis project Ga0182024, IMG submission 120480) | Permafrost microbial communities from Stordalen Mire, Sweden - P3-2 metaG (Illumina Assembly) | ecosystem: Environmental > Terrestrial > Soil > Wetlands > Permafrost | place: Sweden: Stordalen...
ATGCTGCTGACGGGCCAGCCAGTAAAGGCGCGCACGGCATCCGAGTGGGGACTAGTGAACAGAGTAGTGGCCGACGCAGAGCTGGTGGCCGAGACGCGCAAGCTCGCGATGCAGATCGTGGAGGCAAGCCCGCTAATCATTGGGATCGGCAAGCGAGCATTCTATGAGCAGATCGATCTGGATACGGCGAAAGCCTACGACCACACGAAGGAAGTGATGAGCCAGAACGCGATGGCGATGGACGCGCAGGAGGGAATCGGCGCATTTTTGGAGAAGCGCAAGCCAGTTTGGTGCGGAAAGTGAGGAGCGCGTGATGGGCGGAAAGCGGGAATTCATACCATATGTTGTGGTCTGGAGAGGGGTGCTCTACCATCGGTGGGTTCGTTCCGTCAAAATTGTGTTTTCGGACCGATGCGGGCGGGCCTGCAGGGAGGGGGGTCGCGGAAAGATCATGAGAGCGTCCATAGCAGATCGTATTAGCAGGCAACGGTCGGCGCGGTCAGGCTGAACAGTTCATCCCTGAACTCGGGTGCCTGGATCCGCAGGAAAGCATCGGCGCATTTTTTGGAGAAGCGCAAACCACTCTGGCGGGGCGGGTGAGGATAATGCCTAACTAACTGTTATCGGTTAATTTCTCGCGGGGGAAAACAAATTGTGGTCTGACAAACTTCTCAACGCATTGCAGCAGCGCGGTTACTCGGCTGACTGGCCTCTGAAAATGAAAGACGCGTTCAACGACCTATTTGGTTCAGACGGCGGTCGTTATCCAGCTAGTGCGAAGCAAAGCGTAACCCTTCGAGCACCCGAAATCCCCGCATCCGGCGATGATATGGCGGTGCCGTTCGCCGCGCTTATCCATCCGAGCAATCCAAACTCTGGACCATATGGCGGAATGTCTATAGCCATATTTCCGGGCGAAGATTCTCCCTGCCTAATCTCCTTCGGAGTAGGTACCAACGGACTTGCGCCGGACGAAAATATTCTGGGCCGCGCGGGCCATGCTCGTAAGATCAAGGCCCTATGCGCTTGGCTCAACAAAAAGCATGGCGCAAAAGGTCTCGTGGCATGGGCGAAACAAGAGCCGTCGCGAACTGACAATCCGATACCGCGTAACATCAGTAGTCAGTTCCCGCAGTACTCGCGAGCATTCAAACGATATGGGAACGTGCTGTACGGCATTTTTGCGCCTACCGATGAGGGCAATGCCACACTCGAGGCTGTGACTGCTTTTCTCGATCTAATGTTCGAGGAACGCGGTGAATCAACACTCAGTGGATTTGTTAAGGACTCGGAGCGCATCAAACAGCAATGGATGGAGTGTTTGATGCCGGATGTGTCCGACAAAGATATAGCTAGCCTGCTAGATCAGCGTCGCTACGTCGTACTGGAAGGACCGCCGGGCACGGGAAAGACGCGAATGGCGCGAGATTTGATTCACAAGCAATATTCGGGTCGCGGTCGCACGATTCAGTTCCACGCCAATTCCACGTACGAGGACTTTGTTGGGGGACTCGCGCCAGAACACGACGCCGGTAACTTGGGGTTTCGATTTGCGCCTAAGAAGGGGCACCTGATCACTGCTGTCGAGAATGCTGAAAAGATGAGCGGTAACTACCTACTTCACATCGATGAGATCAATCGCGCCGATCTCTCAAAAGTTTTGGGTGAGGCAATCTATCTGCTCGAAGCAGACGAAGACGCACCGCGCGAAATCAATCTGTCCTACGATTTCGGACCGCCTATCAACGACCGGCTCCGTCTCCCCAAGAACCTGCACATTATAGGGACCATGAACACGGCCGATCGCAGTCTGGCGGTGGTCGATGTCGCAATCCGACGCAGGTTTGCGTTCCAGAAGATGTGGCCGCAGATGAACGTCGTCGTTCAGCAGGCAGCTTGCGAGACGATGCAAAAAGCGTTTCGCGATCTTGTGACCATTTTTGTCGAACACGCGAGCGACGAGTCGTTCGACTTGATGCCGGGGCATTCGTATTTTCTAGAGCAAGACGAAGCAAAAGCGCGGCAGAGATTGAAGGTCACTCTAAAGCCCCTGATCGAGGAGTATCTAGCGCAAGGATACGTCGCTTCATTTGCCGAACCCTTGCGCTCATATTTGCAATGGATCGACAGTCTCTAAGCGCTTCATCATGAAGCCTAACGCGCGGCGCCAATTCTATGCTCGGGCACTCAATCCGATCGTTCCAGCCGGCAGAAATACATTTGAGATCCCTGATAGCTCGACGGTTCGCTTCCCCGCGGACTTTTTAATGCTTGGTTCTCTGACACGAGATCCCAACAGACAGACAGCGCGACTCGCAGACCAGTTTTTGGAACGAAATCGGTCTCGTTTTCGCGAGTTAGACCTCGAAGTCGAACCACGTTACGACGGTGTTCGAGTCGAACTGTTAGTTCGCACCGGAATCAAAATCGGGGCAATCCCGTTGCTGTCCCCGACGACAGGCAGATCAGACTACGGAATTGTCGTACGGCCAAGGTTTGCATGGACAGGAATCGGCGAAATTCTTGGTGCGACCGGTTGGCGAACAATACCGATGCCGTTGTCGTTACCGCTACTTCCGCGTTCGGAGAGAAAAATCCCGCCGTGGGTTTTATCAACCATAGTGATCGCCCGTGTGGAGGCTCTGCTGAAAGGTTTGGAGCGCAGGTTCGAACTGATCGAGCAGGAGCGCCACGCGCCGCGCGGCACGGTCGATTGGCCCGCGTATGCTCGACGTCAAATCGGCCGCGCGCGATTTCTAAATGTGCCCTGCCGATTCCCAGACTTGCGCGATGATCGCGAATTAAAAGCCGCGATTCGATTCACACTTGAGAAGCAAATTGCGAGCCTACAGGGGCAGCTTGGCAGTGGACTCTTTATCTTCAAGATGGTCGAGATATGCCAGCGAATGATCGAATCAGTGCGGGACGTGGCGCCGCGAGCGCCCACTCCGTCGACTCTTCAAGGATGGCTCAGCAGACGACTAGCGACCGAGACATTCCGGGCTGGGATCCAGGCGATTGAATGGACGGCCTACGAGCGAGGCCTTGCGGGGCTGAGCGATCTGCAAGGTCTCGCGTGGGCTATGTCGATGGAGGCGTTTTTCGAATCATGGGCAGAGACGATTTTAGCGAGAGTCTCACTCAAAATAGGCGGCGCGCTCAGAACGCAGCGTCAACGACAAACGGTCTCGCCGCTGAATTGGTCCCCGCCCTATCTTGGATCACAGAAATCGCTCGTCCCCGACATTGTACTGGAAAGAGAAAATCAGACAGTGATTTTAGATGCTAAGTACAAGCAGCATTGGGAGGAGATGCAAGAGCATCGATGGCTCGACTTGGAAAAGGAAATACGCGAGCGTCATCGCGCCGACCTGCTGCAGGTGCTCGCCTATGCAAATCTTTCGACGAAGCGGCGGACTACGGTATGTCTCGCATATCCTTGTCTAGAAGACACTTGGAAATCGCTGCGCGAACGCAAACAGTTGTTTCATCGTGCATCGATCGGTGCGGGGACGCGGCGCGTGGACCTTGTTCTGACCGCGTTTCCGATGTCCACCGGGGTTTTGCCTGACGTCGTCGATTTGATGGCCCGCGAGGTTGTAGCGGAGTTCGAATGACACGCACGAGCGTGTCAATTGTCTTCACCGTCCTCGACTCGGCGGTAGCATTGGCAGCAGATGACGCCTTCGCCGTTTCGAGTTTCCAGATATGCATCGTCGAAAAGCAAGGCCACTGGCTCTTCGCATTCGTCGCAGCGTTTCGTCTCGGCCCATCCTGCGATGGTGGTGACGGCGTCGTCGATGCTTGTGATGAGGTATTTGAGATCGTCGGGTTCGGAGTTCATCGCTTCGACTTCGATGGTAACGGCGCCGCGAAAGACACTTCCAGCGCCTGTGCGATCCGGCGTTGTGCGTGCTGCTCGGAGCGCGAGTTCGATTGCTTGGGCCAGAGCCTCCAGCATTCGGCCGGAACCTTCGATTCTGAATTTTCTTGGAGTGGCATCTGATGAACTCATCGGCTTCTCCTCGGTTGAATTCGAGTCTTGAACCCTGGCCTGGGCGCTAAAGAATTGGAAGTGCGGTGAGCGCGCTGCATCAGCCATTTCGGAATGTTGAGCCTCACCCGCGCCGGAGGCGCGGCCTCTCCCTGATAGAGAGAGGCAAGATCCGGGCACTGAGGTGTAGGGCGAAGAACCTAACCCCTAACCCCTTCCCGCGCGGGAAGGGGGACCGGATTTTTGGATACCCGCGCGGTAAAGGGGACCGGATTTTTAGATGTTGGGTGCAGGGCTCAGCCCTGCCGAAGGAAGCGTGAAACCCATCGCGGGTTTCACTTTCAATTGAGTTCTTATTCGTAGCGCTCATCTGATCCCCTTATTGATCGGGTGCGTGACTCTTGTTAGGGTCGGCTATGGCGCATCTGATTAGACGGACTGCGTATCACAACTGACGGCTGGATTGGGCCCGCGGAAGACCGCGGGCTTTTTTTTATCTCAGGAGGTTATTTTTATGGCGCATCAGGAGCTCCGCGAAGCACTTACCTTCGATGACGTTCTCTTGTTGCCTCAATCTTCCGACCTGTTGCCATCCAATTGCGACGTTTCTACTGCGCTGACGCCGAAGATTCGGCTGCGCATTCCGCTGGTGTCGAGTCCGATGGATACCGTCACCGAATCGCGCACCGCGATTGCGATCGCGCAGATGGGTGGCTTCGGATTTATCCATCGTAATCTTTCGATCGAAGAGCAGGCGGCCGAGGTCGAGACCGTCAAGAAATATGAAACCGGGATGATCGTCGATCCGATCACCGTTAGTCCTGAGCAGAGGATCGGCGAGGCGTTGGCGGTGATGGAACGGTTCCGGATTTCGGGGTTGCCGGTTGTTTCCGACGGGCGACTGGTGGGGATTCTGACTAATCGCGATCTGCGATTCGAGCGGCGGCTGGACAAGCAGGTGCGCGACGTGATGACGAGCAAATTGATCACGGCGCGTCCGGGGATCGATCTCGAACATGCGAAGGAGCTTCTGCAGGCGCATCGGATAGAGAAGCTGCCGCTGGTGGACGATCAGAATCGGCTGCGCGGGCTGATCACAGTCAAGGATATGGACAAGGCGATTCGGCATCCGCATGCGAGCAAGGATCAGCTCGGGCGGCTGCGAGTTGGCGCCGCGGTCGGCGTCGGTCCGGAGCGCGAGGCGCGGGTGGCGGCGCTGCGGCGTGCGGGCGTCGATGTGATTTGTATCGACACCGCGCATGGACATACGCGCAACGTGATCGACGCGATCAAAGCGACCAAGAGCGAGTGGCCGGGCGTCGAGGTCGTCGCGGGAAACGTCGCGACCAGCGAAGGGGCCAAGGCGCTATGCGATGCGGGGGCAGATGCGCTGCGGGTCGGGATGGGGCCGGGGTCGATTTGCACGACGCGGGTGATCTCGGGAGTCGGCGTGCCGCAGATCACGGCTATCATGGACACGATCGCGGTTGCCGAGCCGCGCAATATTCCAGTGATCGCGGACGGCGGAATCCGGTTTTCGGGCGATATCACCAAGGCGATTGCGGCCGGCGCGAACAGCGTGATGATTGGATCGCTGTTCGCGGGCTCCGAGGAAAGTCCAGGCGAGACGATTCTCTACCAGGGGCGCACGTACAAACTTTATCGCGGGATGGGTTCGCTCGGCGCGATGAACGAGCGCACGGGAGATCGTTACGGGCAGCTCAATGTGACCGACGGCAAGCATGTGCCGGAGGGAATCGAAGGGCGCGTACCGCATCGCGGGTCGCTCGCGTCGAATATTGAGCAGCTGGTCGGCGGGTTGCAGTCGGGGATGGGATACCTGGGCGCGGCGAACCTGGTGGAGCTGCGCAAGCGGGCGAAGTTCGTCAAGGTGAGTGATGCGGGCATGCGCGAGAGTCATGTGCATGACGTGTTTATCACGAAGGAAGCGCCGAATTATCGGCAGTAGGATGCGGGGCTGCTCGCCCCGCGCCCCCGGCAGGGGTGACCCCTGCACCCAGTGATAAGAGAAGATGCGGGACTTCGTCCCTGTTAAAGGGTTTTTCGGGGTCGTGGCGAGCGTTCCTGGGTACAGCCCCGATGCTTGAAGTTGCCGGCGTGGATCCCCTTCCCTTGCGGGAAGGGGATCGGATTTACGCTGACCGAGAGCAAAGTAGTGCGCTGCGCGCAACTTTGCGATTGATACTGGGTGCAGGGGTCACCCCTGCCGAAGGAAGTGTGAAACCCATCGCGGGTTTCACATACAATTAAGTTCCTCGGGGGCTGGGGAACGATGGCGGACAAGAAGCGGCTCAGGGTTGGCGTTCTGTTCGGCGGGCGATCGGGCGAGCATGAGATTTCGCTGCGATCTGCGCTGACTGTGATGTCGGCGATGGATCCGGCGCGGTATGAGATTGTGCCGATTGGGATTGGGCGCGATGGGCGATGGTATCTCGAACGCAACGCGCTGAAGCTGCTCGCCGAGAAAACGCCGCATCTCGCGGCGCTCAGCGCTGGCGGCACTCAGGTGACCCTGCTGCCGCATCCGGAGGGGCAATCGCTGATCGCGACGCCGGCCGACGGCGCGCGCGGCACATCGACAACACAAGATAAGATTCCGGGCGTCGACGTGGTGTTCCCGGTATTGCACGGGACTTACGGCGAGGACGGCACCGTGCAGGGGCTGCTCGAGCTGGCGGGAATCGCGTACGTGGGAGCGGGCGTGCTCGGATCGGCGCTTGGGATGGACAAGGACGCGCAGAAGCGGCTGCTGCGCGATGCCGGCGTCGCAGTCGTGAAATATTTTGCGATCGAGCGCGCCGACTATCACGAGACTCCTCAGCTTGGGGCGAAGCTCGCGCGCAAACTTGGCTATCCGGTGTTCGTCAAGCCCAATGCGCTGGGCTCGTCGATCGGAATCAGCAAGGTGAGGCGCGCCGCCGAGCTCAACGCCGCGCTCGATGACGCTTTTCAGTACGATCGCAAGGCGCTGATCGAGGCCTCGTGCGAAGGCCGCGAGTTCGAGTGCGCGGTGCTCGGCAACGATCGTCCGGAGGCGTCGATTCCGGGCGAGGTACTGGTCAAGGGCGCGCATGAGTTTTACGACTACGAGTCGAAGTACGTCGATCCGGAAGGATCGTCGACAAAAATTCCCGCCGAGATGCCGGCCGCCAAGGCGAAGAAGTTGAGCGCGATGGCGGTAGCGGCGTTCAAGGCGTTGTCGCTGCGCGGGATGGCGCGCGTCGATTTCCTGGCGAGGCGCGATTTGCGGGAAATTTACGTGAACGAGGTCAACACTATCCCCGGCTTCACGTCGATCAGCATGTATCCGAAGCTGTGGGAGGCGTCGGGCCTGCCGCTATCGAAGCTAATCGATCGGTTGATCGAGCTGGCGCTCGAGGAGCATCGCGAGCGCGATTCATTGAAGATCACCTATCAACCGAGATCTCTTGCGAAGTCTCCCGCCAAGCGCCGCGACTGAGCCGATAAACGATGGCGATGCGGCGGCTACTGATTGCGACTACGAACCCGGCGAAACTTGCTGAATACAAATTGATCCTGCGCGATGTCGGTATCGAGCTCGAGCTGGTGTCGCTTGGCGAGATTGGAATTTCCGAAATTCCCGAAGAGACTGGCGCGACCTTCACCGACAATGCGCTGATCAAGGCGCGGTTCTATTTCGAGCGCGCACGAATGGCGACGCTGGCTGACGATGGCGGTCTCGAGATCGACGCGCTGGGCGGGGAGCCGGGAGTCAGGTCGCATCGATGGCTCGGTTCGCGTGGGGAAGATTCGGACGACGCGCTGGTCGCAGAAGTTATTCGCCGGATGAAGGGGGTTGAGGCGTCGCGCCGGACAGCGCGGATTCGCGCGACGCTGGCGTTGATCCACGAAGAAGGCGGCGTACTGCGCGAGAAGACTGCGGCGGGCGCAATCGAGGGCGTGATTGCCGAGCGAGCGTATTCTGAAATTCGGGCCGGGTTTCCGTATCGCGCGGTGCTGGTTATTCCCGGCCGCAACTGTTATCTGGGCGAACTCGGCGACGAGGAGGAGGCGCAAATCAGCCAGCGCCGGATTGCGGTGTTTAAGTTGCGGGACGAGCTGGAGCGGATAGCCGCAGCGCGCGCCGCAGGTTAAGATTGCCACGCAAAAGGTGAACGGCAAGCGCAAGGGCAAAGTCGTCGTGCTGCATCTGGCGGCGCGGTACCCGTTTGCCGGGGTGATCTGGCAACTGCTTCATCATCTGCTGGGGTTCAGACAGCTCGGTCTCGACGTTTATTACATCGAGGATCATCGCGCTTACGTTTACGATCCGACGATCGAGAGCAGCACCCCCGATCCGTCGCGCAACCTGAAGGTCCTGGGCGGCGTGCTCGAGCGCTACGGCTTCGGCGACCGGTGGGCATTTTTCGATTCGGTGAAAGACGAGTACGTCGGGATGCCGCGCGAACGATGCATCGAGCTACTGCGCGACGCCGACGCTGTCATCAATCTTTGCGGCGCGACCGAGCCGCGCGAGGAACATGAGCGCACCCGCTGCCTGGTGTACCTCGAGACCGACCCCGGGGTCGTACAGCTCGAGCTGGCGCGCAAGATTCCGACTGCCGTGGTGTTTGCCAAGTCGCACAAGTTGCTCTTCACGTATTGTTACAATATTGGCGCGCCTGATTGCCTGCTGCCCACGGCAGGCTTCAATTGGCATCCGACGCGTCCGCCGGTGAATCTCGACGAGTGGCATCCGGGGGTCGGCGGCGCGGAGCCGAGGGCGTTCACGACGGTCGGCACGTGGCAGAATAACGGCAACGACATGGAAATTGCAGGCGAGACGTACTACTGGTCCAAGCATCTGAATTTTCGCAAGGCGCTCGAGGTCGCGGCGCGCGCGAATCAGCCGATCGAGCTGTCCACCAATCTGAGCCGCGGGACGGATTACGATCGCGCGATTGCCGGTGGATTCACGATCGCGCCGGTCGTGCCGATGTCGCTCGACATCGACGCCTACCGCGAGTACGTCAGCAGCTCGCGCGGCGAGTTCACGGTCGCGAAGGACATTTACGTGAGGCCGCGCACGGGATGGTTCAGCGATCGCACGGTCTGCTACCTGGCTGCGGGCCGTCCGGTCGTTACGCAGCGGACCGGGTTTGAAAAATTTATTCCCACCGGCAGCGGGCTGCTCGGATTCGACACGCCGGACGAAGCGGTGGACGCGATCGCGCAAATCAACGCCGACTACCCGCGCCATGCGCGCGCCGCGCGCGCGATAGCCGCCGAGTATTTCGACGCGGTGAAACTGCTCGACGAAATCGCGGTAGCCGCGGGGATCTGAACGACAGTGGCGACGCCTCTTCAATCGATGCTGCAAATTGACGTGCTGCCGCGCGATTTGCGCACCGTCGTCGAAAGCGTGCTGGTCCTGTTCGGCCTGATGGGCGCCTTTGCCGTGCGCCGCCGCAGGCGCGCCGTCACCGCGACCACCTTCTTGCTGCTCTCGGGCAGCGCTCTGATCGACGCCGGTTCGCGCTTCATCCCCAACGAGCTGGTCGGGCAAAAGGTTGCGGTCGCCGCGTTCGTACTTTTTCTGTTCGGCGTGATCCGGCTGGTGCTCGAGTTCGTCGACGCAATGACGCGCCGCGGCAAAGCCCACTTCTCGACCATCACCAAAGACCTGCTGATGCTGGTGCTGTGGTTCGTGGTTGTGATGGTGGTGCTGTACACCGACTTCGGCGTGCAGCCGCTTTCGATCCTGACGACGACCACGGTCTTCGCGGCGGTCCTCGGCTTCGCGTTGCAGGAGACGCTCGGCAACATCTTCAGCGGCCTGTCGCTCTCGATGGGGCGGCCGTTCGAGCCGGGCGACTGGATCCGCAGCGGCACGCATGTCGGGCAGGTCAAGGGAATCGCATGGCGTGCGACGACGATCGTGACGCGCGCCAACGAGCGGCTCGAAATTCCCAACTCCGTGATCGCGAAGGACACGCTGTACAACTACGCGACCGGTTACGTGCGCGACGAGATTGCGGTTGGGATCAGCTACGGCGTGCCGCCCAATCACGTGCGCGAAGTCGTGCTGACGCTTTTGCGCGACGTGCCGCAAGTGCTGCGCAATCCGCCGCCCGAAGTCCAGGTCGGGAGTTATGGCGATTTCGCGATCCAGTACCAGATCAAATACTGGATCGCCGACTACGGCGCGCAGGAGCACGTGCGCGATCGGGTCGCGTCGAGCCTGTGGTACGCGCTGCGGCGCCATTCGATCGAGATTCCGTTCCCGACCCGCACCGTCCACGTGCGCGACGCGGGCCGGGACGAAGACGACAAGGCCGACGCCCAGTTCGAGCGCGAACTGATGGTCGATCTGCGCCAGGTTTATTTTCTGCGCGCGCTCAGTGACGACGAGCTTCGATTGCTGGTGCCGACCGTCGCGGTGCGCCAGTTTGGCGCGGGCGAAATGCTGATGCGCGCGGGCGAGCAAGGCGACTCGATGTTCATCGTGCGCAGCGGAACGGCCGAAGTTTTCGCGCATACCGCCGACGGTCAAACGCGCCACATCGCCAACTATGCGCGCGGAGATTTTACCGGCGAGATGGCGCTGATGACGGGCGAACCACGCACCGCGAGCGTGCGCGCGACCACCGACCTGGAAGTGATCGAGATGGATCGCGAGGGCTTCACCCGCCTGTTCAAGGAGCATCCCGACGCGGCGGCCGGCATCGGAGATATCATTGCCGCGCGAAATCGGGAGCGGCTGGAAAAGATCTCATCTGGCGACTCGCTCGACGGCAAAGGTGGGCCGCATCGATGGCTGCTGGCCAAGATGCGCGAGCTGTTCGACTTCTGATCGATGCTCAGGCGATCGCAGTCAGCGCGATTTGAAGCTCGCGGAGATTTCGCGCCGGCACGAGCAGCTTCACTTCGCGCGCGTACTGCTTGATCGCGCTGTCTCCGGTGCCCCAGCGCGCAGGATCTTCAGGATTCAGCCAGATCACGGCGCGGCACGCGCGCGATATTTCGCGAACTACGTCGGCGCGCGCGGGCAGCCGGTTGTTACGGCCGTCGCCCATGACTACGACGATCGTGCTGCGCGTGATCAATCCGGTTCGGCGCAGCCAAAGCTCACCGAGAACCCGGCCGAAGTCGGAGCGCGCGTGGAGATCCAGCGCCGGCGTCATCACCAAATGACCCTGCTCGAAGTCGGCCTCCGCCAGATGATCGACGTACACGAAGCTGCTGACGCGGCGGAAGCATCCGCGCGCGCCGGCCATCAATTCGAGCATCAACTGCGCCGCGTAGCGGACCGAGCCGGAGATGTCGGCGAGGATCACCAAATCTACATGGCGCGGACGCCGCGCACGGAAGTTGAGATCGAGCAATACACCGCCGCGCTGCATCGCCGCGCGAATCGTACGGCGAAAGTCGATTCTGCCGGTTTTCGCGAGCCGGAGCCGCCGCCCGAGCCGAATCCGGAAGCGGCGAATCAGGGGCGCGAGCGCGTCGCGGGCCTCGTCGTAGTCAAGGTCGGAGAAATTGTCGAACGGCGTCCGCTCGAGCGCGCGCATTCGAGCAACGCGCGCGGCCTCGATACCGGGCGTCGGCGATTCGTCGCGCGAATCCGACTCGTCCCGCTCCTCGCGGCCGCGCATCTTGTCTGAATCGCGCTCGGCATCTTTGCGCTGCGCGTCGTCACGATGCGCCGCCGTCGTTTTCCTCGCAGGCTTCGCCTCTGACAGCGATGATTTCTCATCGCGATCGCTCGCGACCGCGCCATCGCGCGGTTGCTCGGGCTTCCGCGGCGGCGCATCGTCGCGCGGCGATGGATCCTCGCCGGGACGGCCGCGTCCAGCGGCAGCCGACACCTGGTCGCCACGTTGATCGGGATGCTCGCCGCGATTTGCCCGTGGCGCAGCGAAAAAACGATTGAACGATTCGTCGAAGGTCGCGCGATCGGCCTCGTCCTTAATAAGCGAGGCCGCCAGCGCCTCGTGCATCCGCGCGCGCTCGAGCCCCACGGCTGCGACCGCGTTCATCGCATCGATCGATTCCGCGACCGAAATTCTGACGCCGGCATCTCGCAATGCGGCGATAAAGTTGACGAGCTGATCGCGAAGCCGCGCCATGTAACTACGTTGCGGATTTACGGCGCGGCGCGAGCGACGAGGCTTTCGATTCCACCTTGGCGCGATCGTCTTCGTGCTTGAGCAATACGCCCAGCGCGGTGCGCACCGCGTCGGTGTCGAGTTCGCGGACGCCCAAACGCACTAGAGCGCGCGCCCAGTCGAGAGTCTCCGCAATCGACGGCGGCTTGCGCAGTCCGAGCCTGCGAATCGCGCCGACAAAACGGGCAGCCTCGGCCGCCAGTTTAGCGTCGAGCTCAGGCACCTTGAGCTCGATAATTTTCCGCTCCTGCTCGGTTCCCGGAAAGTCGATGAAGAGGTGCAAACATCGACGCCGCAGCGCCTCCGACAGTTCGCGCGCGCGATTTGAAGTCAGGATCACGGCTGGCCGCTCGCGGGCCTTCAACGTTCCCAGTTCGGGAACGCTCACCTGGAAGTCCGAGAGCAGCTCGAGCAGGAAGGCCTCGAACTCCTCGTCGGCTTTATCGACCTCGTCGATCAGCAAGACGACCCGGCTCGGCGACGTGATCGCTCTGAGCAGCGGGCGCTCGAGTAAAAAATCGCGCGAAAAAATGTGCTCGCTCAGCTCTTCCCATCGCAGGCCCTGCTGCTCGTCCGCCTGCATCCGCAAAAGTTGCTTCTGATAATTCCATTCGTAGAGCGCGCGAGCCTCGTCGAGACCTTCGTAACATTGCAGCCGGATCAGCTCGGTGTGGAGAATTTCCGCGAGCACCTTGGCGACTTCGGTCTTGCCCGCGCCGGCAGGACCTTCTATCAGCAGCGGCTTTTCGAGCGCGAGCGCCAAAAAGATCGCCGTCTCGACGCGCTCGTTGGTCACGTAGAGCGCGCGCTTGAGGCCGTCGGAAATCTGCTCGTGCGTAATTTGCATGGCGGTCAGACCCGGTTGATCTTCGGCGCGCGGCGGCGCTCCAGGAAAATTCGTGCGCGATGCTTCAAGCCGTCGCGCTCGTCGCGCGGCGTCGCTCGCACCTCTTCGGTGTAGGCGGCCAGCTCGACGCATAGCCGCTCGACGTCAACGCCGCCGCGCGCGGGCTTCATGTCGTCGAGCGCGATCATTGCCTGCGACATCAGGTTGATCGACGCCTGCCGTCCGCCGCGTTCGAAGCGCAGATGGAGCCCCGCTGCGATTTGATTGAATGCGACGATTAGACCTTTGAGATCGTCGTTGGCCGAATGCGACGCAGTCTCGAACATCTCGGCCGCCTCGAAATACGCGCCGCGATTGAATGCCGCGATCGCGTCGTCGATCGACGCCAGTGGCGAATCGTTTTCGTGGCTCACGGGAACCTGGAACGCAAAAGACTACAGCTGCTCTTTTTCCTCGACCGCGCGATACTCGGCCTCGCCCAGCGCCTGCGCCTTGCGCGAGCCGTAGCGCTCGTAGAGATCGAACAGGCTCGACTTGTGCGGACGCACCTTGCTCAGCGGACACTTCTGGTATTCGTCGAGCGACTCGTCGCAGTAGCCCATGCGATTCTCGCCGCATTTCGGTTGGAGGAAGACCGCGATTTCCGGCAGGACGTGCTTGATTTCCGCGCGCATCATCGCGACCATCCGGCGGATTTCCCATTGCGCGCGCACGCACAGCCGCAGATCGCAGATATGCAGCATCTCGGCGAAATTCACCATCACGTGAAAATTCGTCGGCGCTGCGTTGGGCAGCACGAAGCGCGCATCCTCGGCCGGAATCCCGGCTTTGAGCGCCTTGGCGTAGAGTTCGGACGTCTTCGAAAGCAAATCCGAGAATTCACTTTCGAGCCCGGCGCGCGACCATGAATCCGGCAGCACGAATGCGAGCTTGTCCTGCTTGAATTTCACGTAGCGCTGACTCTGCTGCTCGAAGCTGATTCCGATCCGATGGCGCACGAACTGATGCGACAGCGAGCGCGAGACGTTCGCGATTCCGAACCAGAAAACGATTTGCTCGAGCGGCGAAGCGTGGCCGGTCTTGAGCCGCGCGGTGATAAACTCGCGAATTGTTTCGTGAGTGATCTTCTCGGATTTGATTTTGTCCCAGACTTCGATCGGCGTGTCGGAGGAATAGCAGGTGCGAAACGCCGCGTAGAGTTTCTCCAGCGGCTGCTGCGCGTAGTCGATCAACTTGACTTGCATCTTCGCCTGATTTTCCACGCGTTCCTGAACCCTCCCGCAAATGGCCGCACGCTCGACGCCGCCAGCATCCATCATCTTAGTCCAAGCCGCAGTGCGACTGCATCAGGGCGATCGCGCTTAATCCACACCCTGCGTTTCGATTGCGCCAGCCGCACGGCATTTGCAAGATTGCCAGTTCGACATGCGTGTTGTTTCAGCAATCGACTCGGCCTATCGGCAGCTCTTCAAGAAATACCTGTTCCGCTTCGATGCCGAGTATGCGCATCGCATGACGCTGCGGATGCTTTCCCTGATGCCGCCGTTTACGTCGCCGCGCGAGCGGCCCGAGCTCGGAATCAAGCTGTGGGACACAGATTTTTCGAATCCGATTGGGCTCGCCGCCGGGATGGACAAGGACGCGATTGCGATTCGCGGGTGGGAGACGCTGGGTTTCGGATTCGCGGAGTTGGGAACAATCACGCCGCGCCCGCAGGCGGGAAATGAAACACCGCGGTTATGGCGCCTCCCGGAACGCCGCGCGCTGATCAACCGGCTCGGCTTTCCCAGCGAAGGGATGGAGGCGGTCGCGCTGCGAATCCAGCGGATGCGCAAGGCCGGGATTTCGATTCGGATCGGCCTCAACTTCGGCCCGAACAGCATCACGCCGCCGGAAAAGGTCGCCGCCGATTACACCGCTCTGATGGAACGGCTCGGGCCGCTCGCCGACTTCATCGTTATCAACGTGAGCTCGCCGAACACGCCGGGTCTGCGCAACTGGCAATCGCCGGAGAAGATGAGCGAGCTGTTCGCGACGATGCTGGGAAATGCCGGCGAGTCGCCGCGTCCCGTGCTGGTGAAAATCTCGCCCGACCTTGAACGTAACGAGCTGTTTCGAATTTGCGAAACCGCGATCGAGATCGGCGTGGATGGAATCGTCGCCTGCAACACTTCCGTCGCGCGCGAGGCGCTGGGCGTCTCGTCACCGCATCCGGGCGGACTCAGCGGCCGTCCGCTGCTGATTCGGGCGCGCGAGTTGATTCGCGACATCCATACGCACACCCGCGGAAAAATCCCAATCATCGGCGTCGGCGGCGTCGGCAGCGCCGAGGATGCGTGGTTGCACATCCGCGCAGGCGCGTCGATTGTCGAGCTCTACACCGCGCTCGTCTATGAAGGACCGGGCGTGGTGGAAAGAATCAAATCGGGACTTGCAGACTTGCTCCGCCGCGGTGGATTTCGCTCTATTGGTGAAGCAGTCGGAATCGACAGGTAGGGCGGAGGCGATTTGAATCAGGAAGAAGCAAGGTTGACGGTCGACGCGAAGTGGCTACGCGAGCATCGCGACGATGCCGAGCTGACCCTCATCGACACGCGGCCGGCCAAGGATTTTCACGCGGGGCATCTGCGCGGCGCGCGGCACTTCGATCCCTTCCCGTTTCATCATACCGATACGTCGGAGCGCGGCATCGCAGAGTTCGGCGCGCGGCTCCAGTGGATTTTTTCGGCGCTTGGAATCACCGGCCGCGAGATCGTCGTATTCTACGAGAATGAATCCGGGATGCGTGCGGCGCGCGGGCAGTGGGCGCTTGAATACGCGGGGCATCAACGGGCGCGAATGCTCGACTGCGGGCTCAAGTCGGCGGCGGGAGAAAAGCTGGTCGCGGGCGTCGAGAAATTTGCGCCGGCGGACTTCCAGCTCAATCCGCGTGCGGAAATTCTTGCGACGTATGCACATCTGCGCGAACACATCGGGCGTCCCGAGGTGCAGATCTTCGACGTCCGCAGCGACGAGGAATATTTCAGCGAGCGAGTGCGCGCGAAACACGGCGGCGTGATTCCGGGCTCGTACCATCAGGACTGGACGGCGGCGATAGCGGCCGATGGAACCGTGAAATCATCGGCGGAGTTGCGCGCGCAGTTCGAAGCGATTGGCCTCGATCCTGCCAACGAGATTGTGCCGTACTGCCAGGGCGGCTACCGCGCCGCGCACGCGTACCTCGCGCTGAAAATCGCGGGCTATCCGAATGTGCGGAACTATCTCGGGTCGTGGGCGGAATGGGGAAATCGCGATGACCTGCCGAGAGAGCATCCGCGGCGCAAGTAGGCGCAAAGTGAGCGCTCCTTGAGCTGCGGCAACCTAACCCCTAACCCCTTCCCTCGCGGGAAGGGGAACAATCGCGAAATGAAGACTGGTCGATGCCGCCGATTCTGATTCTCACCGGGTTTGAGCCGTTTCGCGGCGAGCGGATCAATCCGTCGTGGGAAGTTGCGCGCAGCTTCGATGGCGAGGTGATTGGCGGCTTGCAGATAAAGTCGGTTCGCGTGCCGGTCGGATGCGCCAAGGCGGCGCGGCGGATTACCGGCGCGATTGTGCGCTACCGGCCACGCGCGGTGATCGGACTCGGCGAGGCAGGCGGCAGGCCGGCGATCTCGCTGGAAAGGATCGCGATCAATCTCGCCGACGAACGCGGCGCGCTGGCCAGTAGCGGCGACCCGGGATTTACGCCAGTAGTTCGCGGCGGCCCGGATGCATACTTCTCGCGCTTGCCGTTGCGCGCGATCATCCGCGAGCTCGATCGCAAGGAAATTCCCGCGAGCGTGTCGCTGACCGCTGGTGCGTACGCATGCAACGCGCTGATGTATGCGGCGCTGCACCAGCTGAGGCGCAAACCCGGCGTCCCGGTGGGATTCCTCCACCTGCCATATGAGGCGCGCCAGGCGGGGCGTCATCGGAGCTTGCCCAGCATGGCGCTTCAGATGATGGAGAATGCGGTGCGCATCGCGATCGTCGAGACCTCGCGCTCCGCGCGGTGAGAAGAACAGAACTTGATTGTAATGAAACCCACGGTGGGTTTCATACTTCCTTCGGCACGGGTGACCCCCTGCACCCAGTTATTTGATCGCGACCGCGTTGGGGGGTGATGCGATGCCGCCCTCCAGGTTCATTGGGACTGACACCAGCATGCATTCGTAGCGCTTGTCGGCGGCGCAATTCGCGGCGAGCTCTTCGAGATCGAACTGCTCGCCGATCGGCAGGCCCAGCAGGCATAGCGTGCGGTAGTGCAGCGCGCCCTCGTTCTTGAAATCCCACGGCCACGGCTCGACGGCGGGACAATCGGTGCCGACCGCCGCGACGCGATGATCCCAGAACCATTCGACCATCGCGCTGCTGTCCTCGATGCCGCAAGCCTTGAGGCCTTCGAGCGGCGCCATCGCAGCTTTTTCGTCAGGCGACGCGGCGAGATAGGCCTGCATCCAGCCCGTGCGAATCAGCAGAATCGTGCCCGGCTTCAGCTCGACGCCCTGCGCGACGGCAGTCTCCTTCAAATCGTCGAGGCTGTACTTTTCCGACTTGAGCGGATTGATCGTGCGGCGGTGCGAGATGCGGTAGCGGAAGGCGTCGAGCAGCACGGCGCGGCCGACAAACTTGTTGGCCCATTTGTGGATGCTGAGCCGGCCGGTCGGCCCGTCCTTGATCTCGCTCGCCTTGACGCCGTTGTAAAACGCCTTGTAGCGCGGGCTGCCAACGTGCGCGAGGCCGTCCCACTGGCTGCCCTCCTGTGTGTTGTAGCTGTCGAGCGAGTCGTCGAAGCCGAGCAGGCCGAAGCTCTCGAAACTCATGATGTTGTGCTTGGCCGGACGCCGCGCGAACAGCGGCGGGTTGGCGTAATTGATTTTCGTATCGAGCCGGAAGACGGAGCCTTTGCGCACCAGTCGCGCCGCCTCGATCACGCCTTCGGGCGTGAGGAAATTCAGGCATCCGAGCTCGTCGTCGTCGCCGAACACGCCCCACGACGATTCCTTGGGCTTGTCGGGCGTGATCGGGAGTTCGGAGAAACGCGGAACTTTGTTGAGGTCGACTTTGGTTGCCATCGCATCAGCTCCTCTGGCGAAAATTGCGATCGTTCAGGGCGTCCATTCGTAGAGCACGTCGGCTTCGCGCTCCATGTTGGTGGCGCCGTCGGTAAATTTCTTTGCGACAAAGCCGCGTGCCTCGTAAAAACGGCGCGCGGGAGCGTTGCGCTGAAACGCCCATAGGTGAAGGCCCGCCGGACGAAGACGCTTGGCGTGCGCCAGCATCGCATCGCCGATGCCGCGGCGCTGCGCGCCGGGCGCAACGTAGAATTGATCGACGTCGTCGTCGTGCAGCGTCAGCACTGCGACGATTCGCCCGCTATCCTCGGCCACCCAGGTCTCGCGCTCCGGCACCATCTGATGGATCACGAAGGCGCGAATCTCCTCGTCGGTGCCGACGGTCGGCAGATAAGCAGCAGCCGCGCGCCGCGAGGCGATATACACTGTCGCGACTTCGTCAGCGTCGGAGTCAGTCGCGCGTCGGAAGGAGATAGCCATCAATGTCGGTTTCCGTCCGATGGCGGTGCGCTGTCAAGCAGTGCGGGGAGGCGGAACTTTTCTAATGCGAAACCCGCCGTGGGTTTTGTGCTTCCTTGGGCAGGGTAACCTCCTTCGGCTTCGCTCAGGACAGTCTCTGCACGTTCGTGAAGGAGAATCGAGTGTCGTGCTGAAACCTTTCGGTTCGAAGCCGCGTATCTTTTATGATATTTAACTCGCTGTTGTTTTTTGACCGGATTGGCCGGAAAAGGGGATCGCATGGCTGCGCAGCAAGGAATCAGACGGTTTTCGCCGGGTCGAATCGCACTTAGGAACGTCGTCCTACTGATTCCCGCGATGGTGATTATCGCGGCGACGCTTAATACGGTGTCGTGCACAAACAGCAATGGTCTCCTGCCAGTGGTCAGCGGCAGCGGTTCCAATACCCCGACTGCAACTCCGACGAGTGGCACCGGCGCGCTCGCGTTCGTGACCAATTTCAACGATGGCAAGGTGTCGTCCTTCACCCGCAACACGACGACCGGTGTGCTCAAGCATACGGGTCAGGTGAAGGCGGGCGCGAAAAACGGGCCGCGCGGCGTGATCGCGTCGCTCAGCGGCAGCTTTCTGTACGTAGCGAATCTTGCCGACGACAACATCTACGAGTTCTCGGTTAGTCAGACCAACGGCGCGCTGACGCCGCTCTCGCCGGCATCTGTGAGCAACGGCAACGCTACCGCGCCAGATGAACTTGCGATGAATACCGCGGGGACATTGCTGTGGGCGACGGGCAGAGCCGGAACAGTTACTGCCTACGCCGTAAACACGTCGACCGGGCAGCTCACGAAGAACAGCTCGATCGGAGGCTTCAACACTCCGTTCGGCATCGCGGTGCATCCGACGCTGGCGGTTCTCTATGTGTCGGACTTGGGTACGGGGCTTATCTGGCCGATGTCGTACGACACCACCACCGGGGCGCTGACGAAGAACTTTACGGCGGTCAGTAGTCCGGACCCACTCGCGATATTGCCGGCCGCGATAGCTATCGATACGGCGGGCGCTGCGCTGTTTACACCGGACGAGGGGAACGGCGAGGTCTCGTCGTTTTCGATCAACGTCAGCACAGGCGCCCTCACACCCGTAGGCGCATTCACGAACAGCAGCACTAGCGATGCACCCGTGGGCATCGGAATCGGAACGAATGCCGGCATCGAGTATGTGTTCACGGCCAACTTCGGGGGTACCTCGGTATCATCGTTCATCGTCACCAACTCAACGACCCTGAACCCTCCGCCGACCGTGGCATCGGGCTACAACGCGCCCAAGGGGTTGGTGGTGGATCCGCAAAACGTATTCGTTTACACGGCGGACAGTGGAGACGGCACCGTGTCGCAGTCAACGATCAGTGGCACGTGCGGGAGCAGTATATGCGCGGGCCCGCTGGTATCGACCGAGAATCCGGCGAACCCTAACAGCGGACCGTTCGGGATCACACTGGCGCAGTGAACTGCCGTTCACATGCTGAGGCAGGCTTCGGCGGCTAGGGTGAACAGGCGTTCGCGGATTTGATGGCGGTTCCAGTTGCGATGGTCCCAGTCGTCGCCGCCTAAGTCGTCGCCGCCGTAGAGAATCTGCCCGAACTGGACGCGGCGGAACTGCGCCACGGCGAAAAACGCCGCCGCTTCCATTTCGACCGTGAGGCATCCTTCGCGCTTGCGCGCGAGCATCCGGGCGCGCGTTTCGCGCAGAATCGCATCGGTGGTCCAGGTCTTCGCGACGATATATTCCATCCCGTTTCGGCGCAGCGTCTTTTCGATTGCCGCAAGAGCGCGCGGATGCGGCGCGACTTCGCGCGACGGCGGCAGGTAATGGTACGACGTGCCCTCGTCGCGAACCGCGGAGTTCGGCACGATGATATGGCCGACCGCGATCTTCGAGTCGAGCACGCCCGCGCCGCCGCATGCGACGAATTTGCGCGAGCCGAGGGCGATCATCAGCTCGAGCATCGCAGCCGATACCGGAGCGCCAACGCGCGGATGAAGCACGGCGAGCCGCCGGCCGTTGAAATCGAACTCGTAAACCGGCTGCCGTCCGGACTCCCAATTCGCGACGTGAATCTCCCGGGCGCCATTGCGGACCAGGTCGTCGATCACGTCCTGGAAAAAGCAGAGCACGCAATGTTTGGGCACGTCGATGCGCTTGTACACGCGGCGCGGCTCGATGATCGCGGTCGGGGAGGGATCGTATTCGATGATGGGGAACGCGCGCGCAGG